>Ga0247841_10000151_pt1 | contig 186006 bp, 158 predicted proteins | sample LaCruzMarch2015__2_FD_192410 | JGI IMG/M metagenome (GOLD analysis project Ga0247841, IMG submission 192410) | Freshwater microbial communities from meromictic Lake La Cruz, Castile-La Mancha, Spain - LaCruzMarch2015_18m | ecosystem: Environmental > Aquatic > Freshwater > Lake | place: Spain... | reverse complement strand
GAATTCCCTGCTAAATCGTCGCTTCTTCATTGTGTTCCCTTTCTACTGTAAAGTTACGCATTTTCCACACCTATGCTCCCTTTCCAGTTTTTGGGGTAAAGCTCAACTTGCGAGGATGATTTTTCCGACAACTGTAAAGATATTGATTTTGATCCAAAGTTTAAAAATTTATTAAAAGAGCCTTTAATATCTGCTGATCCTACTTTATATACTTGTGCGGTTTCAACATCCAATATCTTTGCTGTTACGGAGTACGTATCAGAATAAAAACCGTTAATTGTGGTTATGTTTCCGGTAATTATATATTTCACCCCCAATATTTTTCCCAACTCAATTGCATCACCTGAGGTAATACCGCTCAATTGAAAGGCTTGTTCGGCCAAAATCTTTTTAATACTGTTTCGATCTACAACCTCATAGTTCCCAATCCTGAATAAATCAGTAGATAGGCGTTCGGTAAATGCCTCAGATTTCTCTGTATCCTGACAATCGAACTCTATAATGGCAACTTTTACGCCCGGATAAAGGCTTGAAATTAAAAAGAACAAGACAAAATATATCCTTGTTAAAATACTTTTCATTTTCCCCGGCTTTTATTCGACTGTTCCAGCAATATCTACCGCATTTCCGATAAACACCTGACCGTCTACCGGCGAAGTAATCCCGGTGGACGGCGGATCGTAAACACCAATATCTATTTTAAATCCCATTAATATTTGACCATTTTTCATGGGAACAACAACAGGATTTTTGGGGTCAAACGGCGGTTCTTCTTGGGAGTAATCTTCACCGATGATTGACATTGATGGCGTAATTTTAATGTTTACATTTCCCGCTTTTATAACAATCGGGCGCTCTACAAAACAAAATCCGCCTTTTTTATCTTGCTCATTGTCTTTCTCTTCCATAAAATAGTACTCCTTCCGTTGTTATTGGTTAAGGGAGCGCTGCACGCTCCCTTTTTTGTTTTATTTATTTTGTTTTAACCATATTTCATAAATAGCCCAAAGCAAGGAACCGCGGAGAGTTTGGTCTAACTCCGCTTTGATTTGGTTCAAAAACAATCCCTTCATTTTTAAAAATTCAAAGAAACTGTGGAGTTCCTCGAGGCTATTGATTCCGTTGTCTTTAAGATAGGCATAGATTTCATCCGCCCTCCGCGTCTCGGGGTTTGCCCTGATTGCAGGCGGCGATTCTTCCTTCTTATAGAACTGCGGTTCGCCATGTTCGTACTTCAGATCGTAACCGAAAGCGTCGGCAAGAGCCTTACCGTTATATGCTCGGGGTTTTTTTGTAATTCCCCTTTTTATCTGATTTAGGGTTTGAAATGAGATACCAGTTTTTTGACTGATTTCCGTTAGTTCAAAACCTTTTGATCTTAACTCGTTTAGTAATTCAATTGCATTCATTACAGGTAAAATATATTCACGTTTGTCGAGGGTAGAAACAATTATATTGTAAAAAATAATCACGAATAGTAAAAAAATCTCTTGACTGAAACGTTATGTTACATTTAAATTCGTGATGAAACGTTAATTGAGAGTTATTTGAATGGAATGAATATGTTTTTTGAAAATTGAGATGGAACCAAGACCAGATTACCGGCCAAACGTGACATGCCTTAGATCGTCTTTTAACCTAAAATTTGAATTACAGGAGGAACAATGCGCCCATTGATTAGAAATTTGCAGGATCGACTTCTTCCCATGCTTATCAAAACAGTTGGGACATATCCAGGGTACTGGCTCAGAGACGTTTCCGATCGGGTTGACGCTTTGATAGACAAACGTCCCGGGGAACGGCGAAAAGAGTTTATACGCACCTATGTCCATGATCCTTTGTTGGAGATCCGCTATCTCCATTTTAAGATTTTGAATTTCCTCTTGCGCTTGGATATAAGAAGAATGCAAAGAAGACAGATCGCATTGAAGGCCAAGAATGATTTTGAGTAGTTCACTGGTTTTTTCTTTGACCTCTTTGCTGGTTTTGAGTTCGATTATCTTTCTAACGATTGAAACTGCATTGTTGAAGCCAGCGATAGTTGATGAGAAAGTGGTTAGTGGTTCCATTAAATTACCTCCGGGTTAAGGGCTTAAATGACAATACACATTTGAATCTACCGCCCGGAGGTGTTTTCGACAACAGTTAAACGTGTATTGGAATGAATTGAAAATGGAGGTATAAATGAGTAATGATAACCTGAAAACAATCAAGGTTCCGCCGGATGCTCATGCGTTGGCATCTGATCACTGCAAGAATCGACGGGTTCCGCTGAATCTGGGCGCATGGGTTGCTCAGGCGATCCGTGAACAGATCGAACGGGAAAAGCCGAAAGAGGAAAGCATATGCCAGAGTTAGACGTCAAGGAAAAAGAATTAAAAGAGGAAGCCATGAGAATGGCGACGCTTATTTTCTGCCTTGATACAGGTCTATTGCAAGATATAAAAGATCATCTTGACATAGAAATACTATATCAGGCTATCTTAAAGCTTTTTAAACAATCAGTCCCTTATGAGCCGTCTAAAGATAATCCCTTTGCGCTCCCGGGACCAAGCGAACAACTAAAGCTGGGAGACTGATTTGTTTTTCTTAGATGCCAGTACCAAACTATTAAAAACTTCTATGTACAAATCAACAATTGCTGTTGGCTTTTGTACGTCTGTTATTGGTTTCTTTGCGATCAACGCTTCAGTTAGTCTCAGTGCGATTTCATCAAGTTGCATAAAGCCCTCGTTGTTATTAGTTGTTAGAAAAAACCAGAACAATCTACAAACGGCGGGGGCTTTTTTCAATATTCAAGGTAAGGAGAACAAATGTCGAATAATATTAATGCTCTTCAAGATCAATTAGACGGCCTAACTGAAGATGTAAAAGCCGATGCTGATTTGATATTGGAACAGATCGACATTGAGGCTCTGCTTAATGACCCTGTGAATTATATCCGGGAAATCGCAGTGGAATTTGTATCTCAACATGAGATCGAAATACAACGTGGAATTAATAGTGGGCATCGATTTGCGCAGAAGATACTCAAGGAGATAAAACGTGCAGATACAGGTCAAAGTTAACACGACTGCTGTAGGAAAATATATTAAGAGTGTCGAAACGCGGACACGGACTGGGATGCCACGCCTGATCAACAACATGGCACGAGCGATCAAGAGCGATATTGCATACGGTATTGATTACAGTGTGGATATTAACGGGAAACTGTTTCAACCACTTAAACCGAGTACCATCCAGAGTAAGCGCAATCAGACAAGATTTAAGGGCGAGAGGCAACAGCCAGTCCCTTATCCCAGAAAACCATTATTTGCAACGGGCCGGATGCAAAACGTGATTCTGAAAGAAAAAGCCACAGCGAACAGCCTTAAGGCGCGCTTGGTTTTACCTCAATCCAGACAGCAGATTGGACAATATCACAATGAGGGGACTGGACCTTATACGATTACTCCGAAAAATAAAAAGGTGTTAGGTCCTTTGTACACTTCCCGTGGGAAGAAATATTTTGCAAAACAGGTTCATCATCCCGGCCTGCCAAAACGGGAGTGGTTCGGTATTTCAACACGTGCAACATCTGCACTTTTTAGATTGCAGGAACAATTCTTTAACCGTATTTTTGGCGTGAAATGAAGGTTGATAAAGAGAAAATGGAGATCGAGATCGGCGCCGGCATTGAAGCGACGGTTGAGCAATTTCTCGCGGAATTCAAAAAGAACGTAACGACGATGTCTAATTCCGGGATGGATATTAAACAGATCAAATCTGTCATTGCTAAACAGGTTCAGGAAAGTACCGGTTCGCTTGGTGAACTAAAGAAGAATCTGAGAAATATTGTCATTTCCGGTGTCAACAGGGCGGCGAACGAGGGAATGTACGAAGAGTATAAAGACGCTGGAGCATCACGCTGGATGTGGGTTACTGTTTCCGGTAAACCCTGTCCTGATTGCGCTGAAAGGCACGGTCAGGTTGAAACATGGGAAGACTGGGAAATATTAGGTATGCCACAGTCCGGTTTCTCGATCTGTCAGGATCATTGTAAATGCAAGCTCGTGCCGGAGAACTATCAGGGCAAGGGTTTAGATAAACCGATTATCCGAACGCTACAATCACCTAAAAGCCGAACATACGCTCTTTTACAGGACACTGACCGGCAGGAATATCTTAGGTTAGCAAAAGAAGCGCCGGCATCCGAAAGGGTATTGGATAAAATCGCGACCAAGCATAAGGATTTTTACGGCGATATGAGTATAACCGAGCGGATTGATTGGGTAAGAGAAAAACCCGACGCTGTTTATTTCCGTATTCATAAAGGACAAAAGCAATTGGTGTTTATCCGTGATGGCAAATATTATGTATTTGCTACCGATAAAATGCTAAAATCGGCTTATATTCCAAATCCAAAGAAACTGATTGATTTTGAGGAAGAGAGAAAGGTAAGATGGGTCAGAATTTCATAACCGAAGAAGAGGCGGATAGACTCCGTCACGATCCGGAAGCAATTGAAAGCGAACTGGAAGAATACCGGCAAAAAAGCATTTCGACCACGGCGGAAGAACTTCAGGAAGACATGGAAGATTGCGAAGACCTGCTTCTGGTAGCAGGTCGTCAATTTCTGGAAGATGCCGCGCTGACTCCGGAGCAGAGAATCATCCTTGCTGAATCCGATAAGCGGATCGCTGATAAAATGAAACCCGAAACCCTTCAGGATTACCTTGACGAATATCCGCGCAAACCGATCCGGGATTGGTGGGGAAAGTAACTCCTTTTAAAAGCCTTAAAAAATAAATAAGTAGTAAATCGAGTGTTCGTCAAGACGAGAACACCTGTTGTTTTACTCCCTGTATTTCGGGAGTGACTTTACTTTCTGTAGGGCTTACTTTTTTAGCGTGAAAGTAAAGTTGTTACAAAAGATTAACAGGTGGTGTCAGGATGGACATTAAGGCTTTATTGGCGAAGATACGCCAGCAGATCGGCGACGAGGCAGTTGCCAAGGTAAGTTCCGTTTTGAAGGAAATTGAAACGGGGGTAGAAGACCTCGCGGATTCATTGTCGACGGCTAATACGGAATCAAAAAACCGTAAAATAAAAATCCGCGAACTGGAAGGGGCAAAAGGTGATTTTGAAGGTCAACTCGAGACGCTGAAAAAGGAAAACAATAGCGAGGAGTTAAAAACTCTGCGCGAGTTCAAACAGAATTCCTTAAACAGTCAGCGTGATAATTTTAGTAAGGAAATCGAGAAAATCTCCAAGCATCCGAATTTTGTCAAAGCCGAAACGTTGCTGAAACTTCCGGCACCAGATGCAAAGGGTGTACGTGATTTTTCCAAGATAGCAGATGCTGACCTGGAATTCAACATGTCGAAGTTATCCGAACTGAATGCGCTGGATTATTTTGCTACGGGCAAAAACCAGCAAGCAGTGCATGGTGATAAGACCAATATAGTCACGCAATCCTTCCAGGAAAGAGTCAAAGCCGCGAAATCAATCAAAGAACTCGAAACCATTCAAGAGGAAGTGAACAATGGCTAACGTAATTACCACCGCCGCTCAGTTAGATGACAGTGTCATCACACTGATGGATCAGGCTTTCCTGCTCGCGGCTCAAGACAATATCGTCATCGATCAGTTCGTTGATGTGAAAAGAGACATCAAGGCGAAATCGATTGAAATTGCGAAATATCCCAAACTGGCGAAAAAAACCACACCATTGACTGACGGGGTTGAAGTGGATTCCGAAGGTCTGACAGACACGAAGGTACCGTTTACGCCCGCCGAATATGGCAATGTGGTCACCACAACCAAACTCGCCAACCTTCAAACAGGCGGAAAGGCCGATCTGGCAACCGCCGCAGTCGTCGCCATGAACATGGTTGAAACTCTGAACCGACTCGGGTGCATGGGACTGCAGGCATCCACAAACATCCGTCTGGCGAATAGCGCCGCGAGCGAAGCCGCGCTGGTTGCCGCAGATGTGATCAAGGATGCTGACCTGGAATACATCCACAACCGACTTTTCCGTGCGAACATTCCGCGCTTTGACGGTGAACTGTATGTCGCGCTGGCTCACCCGGATGTCATTTCCGATCTGAAAAAGGCCGCAAACAGTAACTGGCAAGATGTTTCCAAATATGCGGATGCGCTGTCGGTTCTGCGCAACGAAATGGGCATTTACAAGGGCTTCCGCTGGGTCGCTACGGCCGGAATGGAACCGAACGAAGATGCCGGCGCCGAAGCGGTCGATTCTTATGACACGGCTTTCATCGGCAGAAATGCTTTGGGAAAAGCCGTTTCGCAGGAACCCGGATTGACCATCACCGGGCCGTTCGACAAACTCGGACGTATGATGCACATCGGCTGGTACGGAGTCCTGAAATATGGTCTCGTTGACCAGAATTCGCTGTGGGTCATCAAGTCGGCCAGCTCTTATGGAGCCAATTCTTAGTTGTCGTCATAAACAGGGCTGATCCTGCTCGGGTCAGCCCTGCCTCCAATAGGAAAGGGTAAATCATGACAAAGAAAAACGCTAACACAGAAACCACCCAGGAAGAAACCAAAGTAAAAGAGGTTCTTATCAATGCTCTGGTTTTGGAAAGCCATGCCTGCGAAATAGCGGGGAAGCGGATGAATCTGGTCAAAGGTGCAAAAGTTCAATTGACGCCTTTTCAGTTTAAAATTCTGTCGAATCCGAATCTCACTGTCAAGATCATTCAGGCGGTCTAATGGCAATTCTGGCAAACATCGTCGTTGCAGAAGCAGATCTGTTGAAAGTCCGTCCGGACATCAACGATTATCTGAAGTTTGAAGGGCAATCACTTGACGATGTTATTGAAACGGCAAAGCGGGGAGTTTACCGGGAAATCAAAGAGCACGAACAGGCGCTTTATCCCGGATATACAGACGCTGAGATTGAGAGCCGTTTACAAAATGTCAAGGATTACGAGAACGAGCAAGCCCTAAAGGATCGCATAACGCTAACCGCAATAGCCGAATTGATGTCAATGAACCAGATGGTAGATCAGGCTGACTTTTTCCTCATGAGGGCTAAGAAAGTGCCGTTGCACTACTGGATTGATGTCAATACGGATAACGTGGCTGGGGACTCGGAGAACCGGATTAAGAAATCAATAACATTCGGGCGATAGAATGACTCTGACTCAACTGCATGATAAGATCAAGGCGATAATCACTAAGGCGGGCTTTCGTTATGTGCCGGCTGAAAAGTGGTTCAATCTCGATCTTGGGATCATCCCGACAGCACTGATTAATAACGGCTTTTCTATACAGTTAATTGAGAGCGCTGAATCGGAAAGAGAAGATGACGATTCCCATCAACCGAACTTTAAAGTCGAGTTTATGCTTGATCCAAACAACGATCTATATCTCTCCAAAATCGACGCTATGATTGCGGCTGTTAAAAACTTGCAGACAGATAACAGTCTCAATGGAGACGATGTGATCAATGACGTTAAGTGGCAACCCTTTACCCTGACCAATGCCGGGAGTATGATGATTTTAACGTTCAACCAAATCAAATTTGAAGTTTAGAGGAAATAAACATGTTAGACAAAACGAAAGTAATTAACGGACCGTTTAATCTGGTCTTACTGGCCGGAGAGGTCGAAAAATTCAAACTGGAAGGTTTGAAAAAAGACTCCGTTGCTTTTTCCGTCGAACCGCAGAGTGAAGACATTGAAGACGGGTCGAAAGACCTGTATGCGTACCTTGCGAAGGCAGATGTGACTTTTTCACAGTTGGATACGACCGATCTGGGTAACATCCAAGACCCGACAATCGACTCGGTCGAAATCCGGTTCACTGTTAAGGGCAAAAAGATTGTCATAAGCGCCCCGACCAACATCATCCCGTCAATTGACAGCCTGAAAACCAAGATCGCAATCGAGAAACTCTCCAACACTCCGAACATTGCGGATGCGTTTGACCTCGAGGCGATCGTTTAACGGAGGCGAGATGGAATGGGAAATACTGATTTCATTTGCCTCAATTTTGGTAACGATTTTGATTTTTTCGATTACATCGTTTGACCGGCGCGTCAAAAGGGTTTCCGCAAAGGTGGACGTAGATCACGATAAGATAGACATCCGCGTTCGCGAGGTGGAAGGCTCTATGATTGAAGCCAGGACAGAAAATAAACAGATCATCAAACGACTGGACCGGATCGAGACCAAGATTGACGATCTGGGACAGAGCATGAGGAAATAAATTCGTGGGACTGTTTGGCAATACTGCGACGAAGACGATTGATGCGGTCGGAAATGCGATTGACAGGGTTTTTACGTCCGATGATGAACGGCTTTCCAAGGCTGAAGTCATGGCGAAGATGCAGGCGGATATATCGATAGCCGAACTGCAGACGCGGTCAATCTTCCTGGCGGGCTGGCGGCCGTTTTTAGGCTGGATGCTGGCGCTGTCGATCGGTTTCCGGATTATCGTATATCCAATAGCGCTGTGGATCGCGGGTGGTTTTTTTCATTATACGTTACCACCATTTGACACGAGCGTGGATGGGATCATGACCGAATTAATCTTCGGAATGCTCGGTCTGGCCGGAATGCGGAGTTATGAAAAGCAGAAAGGTCTGACGAAATGAACCACGATCGGTTGAAAGAGATGCTTGTACAGCATGAAGGAACAGGTCCAGTGAAAAATGGTCGGTTATTCCCGTATCGATGCTCGGCAGGAAAGTTGACGATCGGAATCGGACGTAACATCGAAGAAAGAGGGATCAGTGAAGCCGAGGCGGAGTTCATGTTAGAAAACGATATAAATGATTCGATCAATGATTGCAAACGAATGTTTCTGAATTTCGACTTACTGGATGATGTCCGACAGGAAGTACTGATCAACATGATGCTGAACATGGGCTACAATACGTTTTCCCAGTTCAAGCGATTTATTGCGGCGATCAAAGCAGGGAATTTCAATGAGGCGGCGAAACAGATGGAAGATTCGGCCTGGTATAGACAGGTAGGTCAAAAACCTGGCCAGCGTGCCTATGAACTGCGAATGATGCTGCTGACAGGAAAGGTTTAGTCATGAACATGGATAGACACAGAAATGAGGAGTAGTTATGAGTCGAGAGAGTTACATAGCCCACAAACAGGGCGATGAAAAAATAATGATGGAAACCCCGGACGGAATACGCGTCGAGGTCATGCGCAAGAAGGTTCCGGTCAAATTAAAATGGGGTTGGAAAGTCATCAAAACGGAGAAAAAGGGAAAGGAGTAACTTATGGCAGATGCCACAAAAGTTCATATTTATGATGATGCCACTCTGCTTGCCAGTGTGGCGGTGAGTGGATCAAACTGGTCAAAAACGGCGCAGACATTAGCTGCAGGTGATCACAAGGTCAAGGGGAAATCTGAAGACCTTGCCGGCAATGTCGGAGCGTTTTCGGGTATCAAAAACATCCGGGCGGGTTGTACGAATACGCCGTCGTGCGATTTGCTGGATGACAGCGGCGAAAGTTCGAGTGACAATGTCACGAACGACAATACCCCGCAGATCAAAGCGTCAGTCGATTTCACCACAGGTCCCGGCGGAGTAACAATTCCGGTATCTTCGGCCAAGTCGATGAAGTTGTACGAGAAGACTGCGCCAGACACGTATAATCTGTTGCTGACCCAGACAACGATTTCGTTGAATGCGCCGGCAATTCTTTATGCCACTTTTCAGATCGCGACTGCGCTGTCTGACGGTGTTCACACGCTGGTTGCTACGTGGGTCGATCAGAAGGATAACGAGAGCGCGAAGGGCGCCGAACTCGCAATCACGATTGATACAGCGGCTCCGAATGCGCCGGTTGTTACGAACATCACTGACGGTCAGGTGTTCATCGGAACAAGCATCGACATCAGTGGAACGGCTTCGTAAGTCGTAAGACGTTCTTTTAAAACGTGAATCAGGACTGGGGAGGCTGGCAACAGTCTCCCCTTTCCGGTTAAATCGTACAAAGAGGAGAAAAGATGTCGGTTCAGACAATCAACTTAGGCACGGCCGGGGCGCAGAGCGGCGATAAGGTACGGGACGCCTTTGATAAGGTGAATGATAATTTTATTGACTTTCAGGCGAGCGATCTGAAAGGGTATTACAAATACCGGATGGCAGACGCATCGAGTTTCTCGTCTATGACAGACACTTGGGCAACATCAGCGGCTTTGCTTTCTTCGATACCTGCGGGAACATATTTAGTCTGGATAGGGGCAAGGTTGACATCATTAGACGGGAAAATAGATGGAATTCCATGTTCGATTCCATTTTTGCTTTTGGCGGATGGTGATGGCAACGGTCTGGATGTTCAACTGATAGGTTCGGCAGAGGATACTTATGAGCGAAGTATGACGGGCTTTGGACAGATCGTAAAGGCATCGGCGTTTGATATTAAGGTCAAGTACAAATGCCTGAACTATGTTGACATTGGCGTGCATATCGATCGGGTGACGATTCTTCTGCTAAAGGTTGGTTAATGGACGCGAGCAAGGTCAAAATCTACAAACAATTAGGAGCAAATTCCGCTCCCGCAACAGATACGCTCTTGGAAACGTGTGATGTAAATGCAAAGATTTCCTATACATCATGGTGGAGATTCAACGAGGGTGTTTGGAGTGGCGCTACAGGGGAAGTAATTGATTCCGGCGGAATCTCGCATGGTAAGGCTAACGGCGCGGTCATTTCTAATTCCGGACGCTTTGGCAATTGTGGGTTGTTCGACGGCGTGGATGATTGGGTTGAGATTCCAATCGTTTCCGCATTGCAAATTTCAGGCGCGATTACCGTCGAATGGTGGATATATCCAACACCACCGCATTTAAACGGAAATGGCGGATTAATTGTTAATCTTAGCGGATATGGTAATAGTCGATTTCTCGTTGGAGATAATGGCCAGTTAAAAGCACAAACCGCGCATATAACCGGCAGTGGCACACTTTACCATCAGACATATGCGACGAATAATGCCTGGAATCATGTTGTTTGGCGTTTCGATGGCTCAGTTCAACATTGGTTTTTAAATGGTGTGAAAAGCACATCCTCATTGACTACTGGACTCCTGAAAACCGGAACAACAGCAATGTGTATCGGCTGGGGATATGTTACTCACTCTTATTACCATTTTAAAGGCAAAATTGATGGAGTCAGAATGTTCAACTCCGCGCTGACTGATGATCAGATCACCACACTTTATAATGAATCGGCCTGGTTGAAAACTTTATCGTCATTAGCGGCGGGTCGACATAAAATATACGGAGTTGCGGTTGATTTAAGTGGTAATCAATCGGCGGCCGGGACAGTGTATAACATCGGACGTTTGCCGGTACCGATGTACGTATCTGAACCGGCCGAGTGGACGACCGGGGAGTTGAATAATACATATCTTGGAGAAATCGATGTATCCGTTTGACGTTGTTAAAGTGAAGTATTACCAAATGAAGGGAGAATCCCCGAATCCGGAAACAGACGACCGACTGGGTGAATGTGACGTCCGAGTGTGGGAATCGACTGCTCATGGATTAAGTTTAACGTTGCCAGTGGGGCGGTATAAAATTTATGCTGTGGGATTAGATCGGTTCGGTAACATCATTCATCCATTTCCCTATCAGGTTGTCAATTTTGAGGTGACACAATGATTGTAAAAACAAAGAACGAGATACAATTTTCAATCGTTGGAGCAGATATTAATACTGAAACCGGCGTAGTGGGCATTCTGATCGAGGCAAAGAATCCATACAATTATCCATGTTCAGTGAAAGAAATTCAATTTGAGATTGACGGAGAGTGGTTTCCGGCGACGGCCTACTCAGAACAGGAGAATGATTTTAATGAGATCCCGTTAACTGGTCGGCTGAAACGATATAAACTCAACTGGGATGCGGCTGGTGATCTGCGAGTTATGCAATCCTGGAATAATCTGCGCGTGCTGGTAATTCTAAACGACCGGTCGTATCTATCCGGGATAGATTCTGAAATACAATATTACACAATTCCGGTCATCGATTTTACGGTAACGGAAATTAAGCGAGTGGTGTTTCCGTACTCGAATGATCCATATTTCGATTTGATGTTTGTGAATAAGAAAACCTGCAGACCGTCGCTGATGAATTTTGTCCTGGACATAGCGACCGATGAGGATTTTTCCAATATAGTAAAGTCATTCGATACGCGTGAAGACCAGACGGGCTGGATTTGTGATTACGAAACATTCGGAGAGAATGGTATCAGTGGAGAGGATGAACATGAAATTGTGTTTGAGTCTTCCGAGTTGAGCGATCTACCGGAGAGTAATTACTACATTCGAATCACACCGTTTGTCACACAGTTTTATGTGACGATTTCTCAGCCGGAAGATGGTCAGGTGTTCATCGGAAATGCGGTTGATATTGCTGGTGAAGTGATATTTATTGATTAAAAAAGAGGTTAAAGTGGAACAAGGAAAGTATCAGGTACAGGGACGCGAATTACATCAAGGTGAAATGACACTGGGGCAGACAAAACGTGTGCTCAAGTTCGTTGCGGCTTATTCAGACAATCCGGATTTTAAAAAAATCAAAGATGTAAAAAGTGCAATCCAGTGGTTACTCGAAAACGACCTGATCGACCAGGCGCTGGACCTTATCCTAACTGGTGACAAACAGGGGATCGTTTGGGATGATCTGAGTAACAGTGTATTGGTGGAGATAGGTACTGATTTTTTGGCATTAAACAGAGAGTGGATCAAGAAGTTGAAAGACTCTCTGGTGAAATCAAAGAATTAACTGAATCCGAAAATAATGCAGACGACGATTTCTTTAAAGAACTGGAAGATGAATCGGAAATACCAACTGAAGAACAATTCATTGATATGCTCGTTTTTGGGCTGGCCGAGGGTGACATCATGAAGGGTAAAATGATCTCTTCAAGTGTGACACTGACTGAAGCGTTGGAGTGGTGGAAGATGAAAGTCGAGTTTAGCCGGGGAGAACGCTAATGTCAACGATTACAGGTCTTTCCATGCGACCCACGCGGCAAAGCCAACCAGAAGGGCGGGGGCACAGAAAAGCAGAATTGCGAACGGGTAGCCGAGGAAATATAGTTTTGGAAATATGGCGGCAAAAATGAACCCGATCAAAGCGAATGCGGAAATATTGATCAGGATACCCCAAAAAGATTTTCGGACTGCGTATTTGAATTTTTCGGCTTCGGCACTCATCAATAGTAAATATAATAGATGGCGGGCGTAATGTCAAACGAGCGAATGGAAATAGAGGTTGTTGCCAATATAAAGCAGATTGTTGAATCCCTTAACAGTCTTAACCGCCGGTTTGACGATTTTGCGACCAAGACCGGCGATTCGGTTGAGAAAACCAGTAATAAGATCAATGGCATGGCGGGGTCATTCATAAAACTTGGTTTGGTGGTACAACAGGTAGCGTTCTACTGGAACATAGCGTCGAACACATTACGCAAGTTTATTGTCGCATCAAACGAGTCGGAGCAGGCCGAGGCGGCGCTAACCCAGGCGATGATTAATGCCGGAACCTATACAAAGGAATCCGTCGATTCGGTGAAAGAGTATGCGGCCGAACGCCAAAGGGCAACGGTCTATGACGACGACGCTACCGTGCAAGCGGCGGCCATGCTGGCGGCGATGACCAAACTCGACGATAAGGGTTTAAAGCCACTTATCAAGGCAACACAGGATTTTGCATCGGCCCAGAGAATGGATCTAGTAGGCGCCGCTGATTTGGTGGCCAAGACGATTGGGTCGGATGTTAACGCCCTGGGACGTTATGGGATTCAGGTCGAAGGTGCGGTCGGTTCGCAAAAGCGTCTTCAAAATTTATTGGACGGGGTGAATGCGCGCTTCCGTGATCAAGCCGAGGCGCTGGCCAGAACCGATGCCGGAAAGTTGATCCAGTTAACCAATACGGTTGGCGATATGAGGGAAAACGTCGGAGCCGGTGTTAAAAACGCCCTAGTCCCCTTTGCCGAGATTATGATCAAGATTACCGGCGGGGTTAATCAGGCGGGGCAAGCGATTCAGGGGCTGGTGGGATATACGACAGTTATTGCGGCCGGGGTTGTAGCGCTAGTGGTTAAGATTAAATATGGGGGGCAAATATTACAGGCCTTCGGCCTTAAAACGGCCGGGGTAAGCTTGTCGCTAAAGGGACTCGGCGTGGCGCTGAAAGGATTGTACGCCAGCCTGGGGCCGGTGGGAATTGCAATCGTCGCGCTCACGGCCGCCTACGAAGTGATATTAGCGATTAAAAACAGGCATATTCAAAAGACGCAGGGAGAAGTCGATAAACTGAGGGAATTGCAGGCGTTATTGAATGAAATTGCCAACAGTTATGATATTGGAAAACTACAAGAGGAAATCGACGCTCGGCAGAAAAATAACCAGCAGATAGACGCCGAAGTAAAGAAATTGGGTCAAAGCGGACTGGTAGTGGCGAGAAATTCAAGGATACGCTGTGATGAAAACGACCTGATGGCGGATGAGAGGAAAAAAAGAATAGTTGACCTCGAGGCTCAAAAACAGGAAAATAACAATATAATTGGGGCGCTAAACAGTCGGATAACGACATTGAAAAGTGCGGGAATTTTATCGCAGAAAGAGATTGACGACCGAAAAGCCCTGGCTGAATTGGAGGCGAAAAATAGCGGTCAAGAACGGAAAAATCTTGATGATCGCCTAAAAGGTTTTGGGGCTTATAATAAACTGACAACGGCTCGGAAATTAGAATACCAGCAGATCAAGGCCAGAATAAACGAGATCAATACGGCTGACGCGGCGCGGCTGGGAACATTAGAAGACGTTAAAAACTCAGTTGAGTATCTGACAATTGCTGAGGGTAAAAGCCGGGCGGAAGCGCGTAAAAGCGCCCTGCAGTATCTGAATACCAGGATCGAGGCTGCCAAGATCGCGGGCGACGCCGAGGCGCTGTTAAAATACAGCCAGTTAAAACAGCAGATTGAAATTGACGAGGCGCAGGACACTAGCGCAGACAAGAGTCTGGCCGCACAAAAAACAATACTCAACGATAAACTTGCGGCTGTCAAAAGTAACGACGAATTGGAGATAATAGAACGGAAAAAACTTCAATTAGAACTCGATCGTCTGAATAAAAAAATCAGCGATAGCGATTATGCGGTTCAAATGAATCAGTTGGATATAGAACGCGATGCGGCAGAGGAAAAGGTTAATATTTACAAAAAGGCGCAAGATGATATAACGGGGATAATTACCGGTGGCGGGTTCAGCGATGCTTATGAATCGGTATTGGAAAGGGCGCGCCAGAAATTAATTGCCTGGACAGTCGATACGCTTGGAATAACTCAGGCGTGGGCGGTCACACAGGTAGCGATTGAGGGATGGATGGCCAAGGAAAAAGTCGCAGTGCAGAACTGGTTGTTTGGGGAGAAAGTGGCCACAACTGCAGCTGAGCAAGCGGTCGATACGGCGAAGATTGCGTCTAACACAGCCGTTGCGAGTTCGGAATTGGCGACAGCCGGGGCAAAGACGGCGTCTGCTAATGCGGCGATCCCATTTCCCTTTAGTCTGATAGCAATCGGCGCGGCCATGGTTGGAATTATTGCCCTGCTCAGTTCATTTAAGGGAAAGACGTCTAAGGTCATTAAAGCGGCTGAAGGCGCACTGATCAGTAAACCGACATTGTTGCTGGCCGGAGAGGCGGTCGCACAGAGTGGCCGTGAATTAGTACTTCCCGAAAAGAACTTCCGGCGGTATATGAACACTGAAGTCATGCCCGAATTCCGGGCGAAGTTAAACACTGCAGTTAGCACAAATGTCGCCATGAATACAAAGGGACTCGAAGATCGGTTAGAGCGCGTCGAGTCTGCGATTTACGCTACGCGAAACAATCTTACCGAGCGCGGAATTGCGAAGGCAGTAACCAGAACCAGTCGGAAGAAATTAAGTTGATTGACGGCCTGCTTATATACCTGAACGACGAGAATATTACCAGCAAGGTTCTGGCTGAGAGTTTTCCGGATTACATCGAGGAGTCCTGGAAGGGAACGGGACTCTTTGACTTCGAAGCGAGTGATCTGACATTCAAGGTTTTCGGTTTATCGGTAAAAAGAGATGATACTATCCTGATCAAACGCGCGGGAACCGGCGAGAAGGTATTTGCCGGATTCGTTGATGAAATAGATGAAGATACATCTGTGATTCAAGAATTGACTATTTGTTCTTCTTCGGTCAAACTAAAGGATACAAAGATCGGCGAAGAAGTTGATACCGGCGAGGATGAGACGGTTAGAGAATTTGACACTAAAACACAAATGTCTGTCAAGGAAATTGTCCAGAGGGTTTTGCAGGCGGTTTATGACCGGATTGGCTTAATGTTTATCGCCGATGATTCGACTATTCAGGTCGCTCCGGGAACGGTAAGAAAGTTTTTTGGAAATGTATTGCGTAAATTGCCGCGTCAAGGTTTACTCTCATACCTGATTGATCTGGTATTTTCTGAAGACCGAGGTTATCATTTCAGGTATAGGCTGGGTTGTAATTATGTGATTGAAGAAGACGCGATGTTTAAGATGAAAACTTTCTGGGAAAAAGGGAGTTTTTTAGATTGGTCTTTCAGTATTCCGCCGACAACGATCGATCTTGGAGTTACAAAAATAAAGAAGGGAAGTTGGGTTCATTTCCACTTTAAGATCCCGCCGTTCGATTTGAAGTTTCCGACGATTGGAGCGAAATATTGGGTCTATTTGTGCCGGGATGGGGGAATTGAATACGTTCGGACACATGAGTATTTTCCATTATTTCCTTTTGAGGATCACGTTCCGCCGTTAGAGGCGTTGTATGGGAAACGGGTTAATAAATCTACATCGGAAAACATATCGACCCAGAAGATTCGATCCTTTTTGAGTGAAGAGGGATACGATCCGGACAGTTTGATGGACGTGACTGTTGTTGATTACAACGATACGAATACATACGTCAGCGCGCGCGCGCTTAAGAAGTACAATGATCTGCTTGGGCGTGATTTGCTTTTGTCATTTGAAACGCCTTTCGATCAGTATTACAATATGACTTACCGTGATGCGAGCGCGATGGATATTCTGCACGATCTGGCTGTGTTAACTAATTCGTACGTTTATGTTGATCAGGAGAACAAAGTCTATCTACTGCCTCGCGGTGAGGCTTTACGGTCTATTACAATACCGCGTCGAAACGTTATTGAGATGAATCGAGAAACAACGAAGGTGGAAGACGTGTTGGTTGATATTAACCGGTACGAAGAGGATAGCGAGGGGCGTGTGTCGTCATACGGCGTCCGGGTGCGAAAAAATGAATGGGACGCCATTCAGTCTTACTATAAGTCGGTTATGGAGGGCATACAAACCGACACAATAGCCAAAATGTTTGAACCCGGTGATATTCGGTTGGCTGATCGGGTTATCATAGACGGTACCGATCTTGGGATCGTAACTATACGGAGGCGAGGTCTATTGGAACCGGTTACGGAAGTTACATGTGAAAAAATATTGGAGAGTGAGTAATGTACAGGGGAGTCGGCAATCCGGTAATCATTTATGGTGGCCAGCGGGTTGATTTGCCAAGTCCCAAAAAGGGCGGACGCAAAGAAACATTCGAGCCGGCCTGGAAGACATATGAAAATATCGATGGCGAAATTCTGACCGGAACAGACCATAAGTGGCGGTTTGTTGGTGAATATGAGTTTGGCAAGGTTGGGCAAAGTGTCTTGGACACATTACTCTCATGCTATAATCGATCTTTGGTCGTAAAGTTAGTTCCGCACTCAGATGTTCCGATCGTGGCTTATCAGGTCATCATCGAGGAAATCAATCCAGATTCGCTGGAAGGATTGATCGATGTTGACACCGTTAAGATCAAGGTGAAGAGTAAGGGGCTGGTCTCGAAGATTCCGACGATCGATAATATGATTTCATCGATACAATTCAACAGGATAATAAGATTTAAAAGGTAAAGGGGTGTAATATGGCACGGTTCAGTTTTGGATTATTTGGACAGGATAGTAATGAATTGCTTTCCGGGCAGTTGGTCAAGATTAAGAATGTAACGACAGGTGATTTTGTAGCCAGTACGACTCCGGAAGGAATACAACTGAAACTAACCGACAACAATGACGGGACTTACTATGTCGATGGCTTACCATCCGGCCTATATTCGGTCTATGTCAATTCCGATACTAATGCCCAGGAGGAGTTACAGAACATCCCGTTTTTGAATGAAGATATTCTCGCCCATCTGAATAATGCTGTAATCCACCGATCGATCAATGATGCCGGTGTGAGCGCGACCGATTTATGGAGTGCCGCGAAGATCATCGCCCAGTTGGCGTTAAAAGGCGATTTGAGCGCTCTAAATGCATTAGCGGCTACGGTTGCGCTAAAAGCCGACGCTGGTCATGTTCACAGTGATTATCTGCCGGCAACCGGTGTGTCGGCTGATTTTCAGATTGTGTCAAATGTGCTTGGTTTTAAACCAAACTTTACGTTACAGACAATTCTTTCCAATACCATGAATTTGAATCAGAATCTGGAACTCCTGCAAAATGCGATTGAATCACTGTCCGGGAGTACCGGAAGCGTGGGCGCCGGTTACCGAGTGGTCTATACGGATAAGGCTTCTGACCTTACGCCTTCCGGGACGCTCGAATTTGAAGAGTATGTAATCGATTTAATGACGTCCACCTTTAAAGATTTCCTGTTAATTCCCTTCCATAAATTCACCCCCGATAGTACGCTTTTGGTTGTTTTTGAAATGACGCAATTAAGTGACGCGCCGGCAGCGCCGCCGCAGGTAAAGGTCTGGGTCGATGACAGTCTGAGCAAACTTGTCGAATGTCAGACGGTCAATTTCGGCGGAGTCTATGGTGTTTATTCGGCGGTACTGAGTATTGCTGGCTTAAATACAACGAGCATCCATACAATCCGGTTGCAGGGTCTTAACGCCGACCCCGACTACGTGGCGAAGGTCCGGAAGGTGCAGGTGCTGGCGTATTGAATAGATCTGGTTACTGAATAATTTAATTTTTCATTTTTAAAAAAAATGTTGACAATTCCACAAGTGTGGACTAAATTGTCCACGTTATTTGTAACAAGCAATGAAAAAAAGGAGGATGAACAAATGGCACGTGTAGGTCAACTGATTCGAGCGGAAAGAGTAAAAAGAGGAGTTACTCTTCGCGAGTTTTGTAGAAGGTCTGGATTCGATCCAAGTTATTGGAGCCGAATTGAAAGAGGTATCGCTGCACCACCCAAAACTGATTTGGCATTTAGTAAGATTGCAGAAGCACTAGGTATTAGTGTTGCATCCGAACAGTATGTAAATCTAAAAGATATGGCTTTTCTTGAAAGTTCTCCAAGCGAACTAGCACCTGATAATCGTGTCTTGGAATATTTACCTATATTCTTCAAGACTGCTCGTGGCCAGACTCCTACGGAAGAAGAAATGACTAAATTGTACGAGATAATTAGAAGAGAACTTGATGGAGTTGAGAAATAAGATGTGTATAATTTTAAACCATAATCTGGTTCGGGGGAAACCCCTATAGGCCAGTTAGAAAGTGAGGTCGTATGAGCAACTTATTTAAATCTTATTCAGCACGGACTGATGAGCAAATTCGAGAAGAGGTCGAAAAGTTTAGGAATTGCTATCCTAAAGCAAAGCAATTGCCTGTCCCCGTAGTTGACATTATCGAGATTGATATGCAAATTGAGCCTGTTCCTATTGATTATTTGTTTTCTCAGGTTGGTGTAATTGCATTTATTAAGTCAGATTGTACCGAATTATGGACGGACAAAGAAAGATATTACAGCGCTGGGTGGGAAGCTGTAAGTCGACATGATTTGGCACATGAAATTGGGCATGTTGTTTTGCACCGTGACATTTTAAAAGATGTTCGCATTTCAAGTAAGGATAGTTGGATGAAAGTTCAGGGGGATAATAAAGATGCTATTGTAAAACTCGAATATCAATGTGATGAATTTGCAGGACGCTTATTAGTCCCTCGTGACATATTGCTTGGTAAAATATACGTACTCCGCGGCCTTATTAGAAAGATGAAAAAAGATATTCCAGCAATAGAAATCGACCAAATCAAATCGTATATTGCTATGATTATCTTTAAAGAATTTGGGATTTTGGATAAGATTGTCTATGAAAGAATTGTAAAAGAAAAAATATTTGAGGAATTGGAAATTAGTTAAGAAGATTAATTGAAAAATTGACACCCTCATCTCAACACTCTACGTTGGGGTGAGGGTGAACTATGTAAATCCCTGTCAGAATAAACGTAGCAAATAACAAGTACAACTTCTTGAAAATATTTAATTATTCAGAGAAAACACTCTATTAAAACTTACTACCAGTTTCCATAATATAGTCCTCACCACCCCAACCACTCCGTATGATTTTTTATTTCTTCCGGCGCGAGGTGAGCGTAGTAGGTTTCGGTCGTTTTGACGGACTTATGACCGAGAAGTTTGGAAACAATATAGATCGAGATCCCTTTTTTCACTAAGGTTGTTGCGAATGTGTGCCGGATTTTGGTAGCGGAAAATCCTTCCCGGCGCATGGCATCGCTGAGAGTGTTGTATTTCCAATCGAAGATCCGATCGCGCTGAAGTATATCACGAATGGGAGGAGTTGTCGGGATTGTACGCCGACCTGTTTTACCATGCAGAATGATTTTATCTGAGAGGATTTCTTCGCGTTTCAGGTTGACCATTTCACCGAGGCGCATTCCGGTCAGGAAGAAGAGTTTCATAGTGTCTCCAAATCGGTTATCGGGTAATCTATTAAAGATAGTTTTGGCCTCGGTGTCCGAGTAATAACTGATGACGGGTGTCGTAGTTTTAGGAAGTTTCTTAAAAGGATTTTCGGTTGCGAGTCCATTATCGATGGCGAAGTTGAAAATTGCGCTGAGATGTCGGTAGTGAAGTTTGCGATATTCGAAGGATAAGTTATCAAGTCGCTTCTGGGTGTAATTCAGCCAGCATTTACGGTAGATACTGAGAGTGTTCAGGCTCCGATTTTGTTTCTGTTTGTGTGCAATGAATCGTTCAAAGATTTCGTCTTTCGTGGCGTGATTATTCGGCTTGACAGGATTGTAGAATTCCAGGAATAGTTTGGTCTCAACCGACTTTGCACGGGCTACTGCGATTCGCCGGTCTTTGGTTTTAAGCGATCGGGTTTTGGTCTTTCCAAGTACGGAGACTTTTACCATATAGATTTTTGATTTAGGATCTTGATAGATACAACTCATTTTGTTACTCGGTTACTATACTAACCGATAACTGACACTTTTAAGCGTAATAATGGAGGTTTACAAGAGATATGCTTTTGAACGAGGATTTTATATTTTCAGGACGGAGTAACTTTGTGCCGAAGACCGGAATCGAACCGGTACGAACCTTACGGTTCGAGGGATTTTAAGTCCCTTGCGTCTACCAATTCCGCCACTTCGGCTGGTAGAGGCGACGACCGGGGTCGAACCGGTGAATAACGGTTTTGCAGACCGCTCCCTTAGCCACTTGGGTACGTCGCCGTTTGTAAAAAAGCGTCTGAAAATAAAGAAATTCCCGATAAAAATCAAAACAAATCCTGTGTTAAAAAAAATAAAAAAAGAGTGCAACGTTTGCTGCACTCTTTTTTCGTTAATATTTCCTGTGTGATTATTTCTTATCGTCCACGACTTCAAAGTCCGCGTCTTCGATATTATCGTCTTTCTTTTCACCTTCAGGTTCCTGTGTCGGTGGTTCGTTAGTCGGACCGCCCGCATTCGGAGGAGGTGTCTGAGTTTTGACACGTTCATACATCTTCGTGGCAACTTCATTCCACACACGATTCATATTCTCGATGCCTTCCTTCATGGCCTTCATATCAGAGCCGCTTTGAACTTTCTTCAATTGTTCCAACTCGGTGTTGATGCGACCTTTTTCGTCCGGTTCGAGTTTATCGCCGTACTCCTTCATGTTCTTTTCAGTTTGATAAACGAGCGAGTCGGCCTGATTTCGTGTGTCGATCTCTTCTTTCCGCTTTTTATCTTCTTCCTCGTGAAGTTTCGCGTCATGAACCATGCGTTCCTTTTCATCATCGCTTAAACCGCTGGAAGTCTGAATGCGAACGCTTTGCTCTTTACCGGTCGCCTTATCTTTTGCCGAGACGTTCAGGATTCCATTGGCGTCGATGTCGAATGTCACTTCGATCTGAGGAATGCCGCGTGGGGCGGGAGCGACGCCATCCAGATGAAATCGTCCGATGCTCTTATTGTCATTTGCCATCGAACGTTCGCCCTGAAGTACGTGAATTTCAACGGTCGTCTGATTATCGGCGGCAGTTGAAAAGACTTCACTCTTACGGGTAGGAATTGTGGTGTTTCTTTCGATCAGCCGAGTGGCGACGCCACCGAGTGTTTCGATGCCGAGAGAAAGCGGCGTTACATCCAGCAACAGCACATCGTGAACTTCACCGCCGAGAACGCCGCCCTGAATGGCCGCGCCAATGGCAACGACTTCGTCAGGATTGACGCTTCTGTTCGGTTCTTTTCCGAATAATTCCTTGACCAGCTGCTGAACCTTAGGAATACGCGTGCTTCCGCCGACAAGAATGACCTCGTCGATGTTGGCCTGTTTCAGATTTGCATCCTGTAGTGCCAGTTCGCAAGGCCGTCTGGTTTTTTCAATAAGATCGTCAACCAGTGATTCGAATTTGGCGCGGGTCAATTTCTCCAGTAAATGGATCGGACCTGCGGCTCCTGCCGTAATGTATGGCAGATTGATTTCGGTTTCCTGATTCGATGACAGTTCGATTTTCGCTTTTTCAGCGGCTTCTTTGAGTCTTTGCATGGCCATCGGGTCTTTTTTCAGATTGATGCCTTCTTTACGTTTAAATTCGTCGATCAGCCACTCGATGACGCGTTGATCGAAATCATCACCGCCGAGATGCGTGTCGCCGTTCGTTGATTTAACTTCAAAAACACCGTCGCCGATTTCCAAAATGGAAATATCGAATGTTCCGCCGCCGAGGTCATAAACGGCGATCTTTTCGTCTTTTTTCTTATCGAGACCGTAAGCCAAAGCCGCGGCTGTCGGTTCGTTGATGATTCGTTTGACGTCGAGACCGGCGATTTTACCGGCGTCTTTCGTCGCCTGACGTTGTGAGTCGTTGAAATAAGCCGGAACGGTGATGACGGCTTCGGTGATCTTCTCACCGATCTTGTCTTCTGCGGTTTGTTTCATTTTTTGAAGAACCATGGCGCTGATTTCCGGCGGAGAATAATCGTGTCCGGCAATATTCACACGCGCATCACCGGCAGGACCTTCGACGACTTTAAACGGAACCTCTTCGCGTTCTCTGGTTACCTCTTTAAATAGTCTTCCCATAAATCGTTTGATTGAATAAACGGCACGGTCGTGATTTGTCACAACTTGCCGTTTTGCCGTGTCGCCAACCACTCGTTCGCCGTCTTTTTTAAAAACGATGACGGAAGGTGTGGTCGTTCTGCCTTCCGAATTCTCCAACACGCGCGGTTTGCCGCCTTCCATGATGGCAACACACGAATTGGTCGTTCCCAGATCGATTCCAATAATTTTTCCCATTATATTTCTCCTTCGAGAGCCTGACTCTCGTTATTTTTCTACTCAATTTTCAAAAGTCATTCGTAGTTAGACAATTCCTGTGCCAGAAATTTCAACGGTCACATCGGCAAGAAAAGTAAATTCTTACCATTGGTAAAAAATGAAATCGGCAATATTGTCCGAGTAGATTAATTATTTAAGGGTGATGCGAAAATTCTTTCGTCCGGTTCAGTTTGCAAGAAAATGATTTTCCTGTCTTCCGCGCTGATGCGAATCGGTGTATTTTTCGTCAATTTTCCCTGCAGCATTTGCTCGGCGATAGGATCTTCGATCAGTGATTGAATTGCCCGTCTCAACGGTCTCGCGCCGAATTCCGGCTTAAATCCGTTTTCAAGGATGACTTCTTTGGCAAGATCGTCGAAAACGAGCGTCGTATTGTTGGTCTGGAGGTGTTTCGTGATCGATTTTAACTGGATGTCGATGATCTGAAGAACATCTTCGCGCGAGAGCGGCCGAAAGACAATCGGATCGTCGATGCGGTTCATAAATTCCGGATTGAAGATTTTACTCGTTTCGTCTAAAAGCCGTTTTTTGATCGATTCGTATTCCGTTTCGAGACTTTCTTTTGAAAATCCGATCGTGGTGTTTTTTAAATGCCGCGAGCCGATGTTGGAGGTCATGATGATGATCGTATTCTTGAAGTCAACGCGTCTGCCGTAACTATCGGTCAAAACGCCGTCATCGAATATTTGGAGAAGAATGTTGAAAACGTCCCGATGCGCTTTTTCGATTTCGTCAAAAAGGACGACAGAATAAGGTTGACGACGGATTCTCTCCGTCAGTTCGCCGCCTTCTTCATAACCGACGTAGCCGGGAGGCGCGCCGATGAGTCGCGAAACAGCGAATTTTTCCATATACTCCGACATGTCGATCTTGACAAGTGCGTTCGGGCTGTCGAAAATATATTCCGCGATCACTTTAGCGAGTTCGGTCTTGCCGACGCCGGTCGGTCCTAAAAAGAGGAATGAGCCGATCGGACGTTTCGGATCTTTCAATCCGGCGCGCGCACGTCGGATGGCGCTGGAAATTGTCTGAATCGCTTTATCCTGGCCGACGATGTGTTTTTTTAGTTCGTCTTCCATGACCAACAATTTCTTGTTTTCCGATTCGGCGATCCGGTTGACAGGAATGCCTGTCATCATGGCAACGACATCGGCAACATCGTCTTCCGTGACGACCATTCGTTCCTTATCCTGAATGACTTCCCAGTCTTCCTGAGCTTTTTTCAGTTTATCTTTGATTTTTCGTTCCTGATCGCGCAGTTCGGCGGCTTTTTCAAAATTCTGATCTCGGACAACCTGCTCTTTTTGATGCGTGATCTCTTCGGTTTTCTTTTCGAGTTCGAGGATTTCGGTCGGGATGTTCACATCCCGTAAATGCACACGCGAACCGGCTTCATCCATCACGTCGATTGCCTTATCCGGCAAATATTTATCGGTGATGTACCGGTCGCTGAGTTCGACGGCGATCCAGAGCGCCTTATCGTCATATTTGACTTTATGATGTTCTTCATATCGCGGGCAGAGACCTTTGAGAATGTCGAGCGATTCTTCCCGCGAAGGTGGATTGATAATGACTTTCTGAAATCTTCTTTCGAGCGCACCGTCTTTTTCAATGAATTTACGGTATTCGTCGAGGGTGGTTGCGCCGATGCACTGAAGTTCGCCGCGTGCCAGGGCCGGTTTGAACATATTGGAAGCGTCCAACGAACCGGAAGCGCTTCCCGCACCGACGAGCGTGTGCAATTCGTCGATGAATAAGATCACATCGTCCGCATGTTCCAGTTCCTGCATGATTGTCTTGATACGCTCCTCGAACTGTCCGCGGTATTTTGTACCGGCAACGATAGCGGCAAGATCGAGGTCTATGATGCGTTTATTTTGTAGAAGATGTGGAACTTTTCTGGCGACCACGCGAAGCGCTAAACCCTCGGCAATTGCGGTTTTGCCGACACCCGGTTCGCCGATAAGAACAGGATTATTTTTCTTCCGGCGCGATAGAATCTGGGCGACGCGTTCAATCTCTTTATCTCTACCTATGACCGGATCCAGTTCGCCTTTCCGCGCTTTTTCGGTGATGTCGCGTGAGAAGTGATCGAGCGCCGGTGTCTTGACAGATTTCTTATCGATGTGTGATGATTTGGATTTATCGGTCAGCGGATTGGTCAGTTCGTTTTTAAAATTATAGTAGTCGATACCGTAAGATGAAAGTGTATGTGCGGCAGAACCTTCCTGTTCCTTTAGCAGGGAAAGAAACAGATGTTCGTCTCCAATGACTTCCGAATTGACATTTTGTGCTTCCGTGTAAGCGTTTCTCAGAACGTTTTCCGCCTGTTTTGTCAGGGGAAGTCTGCCAACCATCATCGTACCGCCGCTGGCCTGCGCGGATTCTTCGATAGATTTGATCAATTCATCGATTTCAACGTCCATGTTCATGAGAATTTCGATCGTAACGCTTTGTTCGAGTTTGAGAATGGCTAAAAGCAGATGCTCGCTACCGATGTAGTTGTGATCGAGCCGAACGGCTTCTTCACGGGCGAGCCGGACAACCTGCTGGATTTTCTTTGAAAAATTCTCTTTCATATCAAACGTAACTCTATTTTATCTGTTAAAATATAAACCGGTTCCCGCGCTAAATCAATGAAACTTTCAAGGCCTGACGGACACGTTCCTCCGGATCTGGATGATTCGGTGCGATCTTTCAGCGATTTCAGCATTATGCGTGGCGATGATAAACGTCGTTCCGTACTTCTTGTTAAGGTCGATGATCAGGTCAATCAGTATCGCGCTGTTTTCGGCGTCCAGATTCCCTGACGGTTCGTCTGCAAGAACGACTTTGGGATTGTTGATGAGCGCACGGGCGATAGCGACGCGTTGTCTTTCACCGCCGGAAAGTGCGGCTGGACGATGCTGAATCCTGTCCTGAAGTCCGACACGGCTTAAAATTTCACGGGCGATTTCTTCGGATTTTCGCGGATCGTTGCGATATACCATATTAGGGATCATGACATTTTCCAAAGCGGTAAATTCCGGTAGAAGATGATGGAACTGGAAAACGAATCCGATAGAACTATTTCGGAAGCGTGCGATTTCCGGATCGGGTAATTGGAACGGCGATTTTCCCTGAAATAAAATCTCGCCCGAATCCGGTTTGTCAAGCGTTCCGATGAGGTTTAACAACGTCGATTTACCGATTCCGGATGGTCCCATCACGGCAATGACTTCACTTTCTTCGACCGTAAAGGAAAAATCCTTCAAAACGCAGACTTCGTGACCGTCATTATGAAACGATTTGGAAATGTGACAAACGTCGAGTAAAGGAATCTCATTTTTCATATTGAATAGCCTCCATGGGCAATAATTTTCCGATCTGACGAATCGGGTAAAGTGTTCCAATGAAGATCAGTAGAATACCCGACACGGCGATAGCTAAAATGTCGATCCAACTGACCTCCATCGGCAGATAGGGAATAAAATAGACCGATGGAAGCGGAATGAACCGGTAGAATTGCTGGAGCAGACATAGTAAGAGTGAAAAAGTCAATCCGATTGCCAGACCAATACTGCCGATCAACATTCCCAGCCGGAGAAAAATTCCCCGTATTAATTTTTGATTCAGACCGAGCGCCTGAAGCATGCCGATCTCCCGGATTTTCTCCATAACCAACATCACGAGCGAACTGGTGAGATTAAAAATAGCGACGAGAATGATGAAACTCAAAGCGATAAAACTGCCGTATTTTTCCAGTTTCATCGCACCAAATAGGGTTCTATGTTGGGTTTCCCATGTTGAAATATACCACATCTTGCCAAATTCGCTTTCCAACGTCCGACTAATTTCGTCGATGTTTTTATAGTCGTCGAAGCGGATGTCCATTCCGGAATAAAGTCCGGGCATGTCGAAAATATTCTGTCCTTCGGTAAGTTCTATGAACGCCAGATTGTCGTCATAATCGAATAAATCAAGTTTGAATATGCCTGTCAGAACGAATTGTCCGACGATTGGAACGTCGAACATGCCGCTCATCGACAGTGGATTGATGACCGAAATCGTGTCGCCAAGATAAAGTCCCAGTTGGTCGGCCAGCCTAAAACCGAGGAGAATTCCCGGCAGGTTGGAAACGGGAGAGATGAACGAATTGTCGCCACGTTGAATGGCATCCGGTTTTGGAACAAGGCGCGTCAGAGCCAGTGAGTCGATGGCTTTGATCCGTACAACGGCGTCGGTACTGTTTGTAGATAAAATGGATTTTTTACCAATAAAAGGACTGATGTCGCGTATTTTTTCATTTTTCAACGTCGTCCGAATGAGAGAAATATCTTCATCCTTCAGATCGTTTCCGGTAATTCGGATATGCGATTCGACGTCGATGACTCGCCGTGTGATTTCGGATTCGAATCCGTTTAGAACGCTCAACGTTACGAGCAATGCAAATGCGCCAATACCGATGCCAACGACCGAAACCCAGGAAGTAAAGGAAATCCAGCCGGTTCGTTTTTTGGAACGAAAGTACCGAAAGGCGATCCATGTCAGGAGGTTTTTATTCATATCGGGTCGTCTCGCTGGGTGAAAGAGATACGGCTTTGATGGTCGGATAAATCGTCGCGAGTGTCGAACAGAGCATCGAAAATATTCCGATGACGAGGAAATTCTTCCAATCTAATAAAATCGGCAATTCGCTCATGAAGTAAACGTCTTTGGGAATGGAAATCAATGAAAACCGGATCTGAAGCCACGAGATACCCAGTGCCAGTAAAAAGCCTAAGATCGTTCCCGCCAGTCCGATCAAAACGCCTTCGATCAGGAAAATTCGGGTGACTTGTTTTTTGTCAACGCCGACTGCCATTAAAATCCCGATGTCGTGCGTTTTCTCGATGACGATCATCATCAGAGAACTGATGACGTTGACGACCGCGACGAGCGCGATCAATCCAAAAATGAGAAGAATCGGAATGCGCTGGACTTTCAGCCAATCGAACAGGTTCTGATGAAGATTGATCCAACTGAGCGCGTGATACGGATAACCGAGTTGTTCATTGATCTGCGCGGCGACAACTTCAGCCTGATTCGGATCGTCGAGAAGGATTTGATAGCCTGTGAACCGGTCGCCCAGATCGAATAATCGCTGGGCGGCGGAAAGGCTCGTATAAACGAAAATGTCGTCATAGTCGGCGATTCCCGATTCATAAATTCCGGTGACGGTGAAAACGCCGATCTTTGGTCTGTTTGTCTGATTATTTTCTGGATGAAGCACGAATAAATAGACTTTCTCGCCGATGTTGGCTTCGAGCGTCTGCGAAAGTTTTCTTCCGATGACGATTCCATCCGAGCCGTCGCCGGTTTGAAATTGTAAGGCGCCTTCTTTGATGAAGCGATCGATATCGATCGCTTTGGAAAGTTCGGACTCGGCGATTCCTTCTATAATGACGCCGTCCGTCTCGTTTCTGCGGCGGATGATGACGTTGGCGTGAACATACGGCGCAACCGAATGGACCGATTTGAACTTTTCGATCTCGCTTTTAACGGTACTTTCTGGATTGATAGAATCTTCATAAAAAAGTCGTACCCGGATATGCGCGTCGAAACTAATCAGTTTTGTCTTGATCTCTTTCTCAAAACCATTCAAGATTGAAATCGTGAGAAGCAGAGCGGCAACGCCGACGGCAAGCCCGACGATCGAGATGATGCTGATAAAGGAAACGTATCCGATTTTATGATGGCTGAACAGATGACGTTTTGCGATAAAATAGGGGAGAGACATCGATTTGCCTTACGTCCGCATTTGCGGAAACAGAATGACGTCTTTGATCGAGCGCTGATTCGTGAAAAGCATGACGACGCGGTCAATGCCGATACCGACACCGCCGGTTGGAGGCATGCCGTATTCCATTCCGAGGACGAAATCTTCGTCCATCGACTGTGCCTCTTCATCGCCAAGTTCTTTGAGCCGGCTCTGATTTTCCAGGCGTTCACGCTGATCGATAGGGTCGTTCAATTCGCTGAAAGCGTTTGAAAATTCTTGCCCGGCGATGAAAAGTTCGAACCGTTCGACGATCTCGGACGAACCGTCACGTTTGGATTTGGCGAGCGGTGAGATCGCTTTCGGATAATCAGTAACGAATGTCGGCTGGACGAGATCGCCTTCAACAAATTCGTCAAATAAGAGTTCGATAAATTTTCCGTAAGTGTAATCCGGTTTGACGGCGATCCCTTTTTCGACGCAGAGCACACGCAGTTCCGATTCTGTGAATTTACTGATGTCTTTTCCGACCGCAGACTCCAGCAAATCGAACATTTTAGCCCGGCGAAACGGTACTGAAAAATCGATAACAGCATCGCCGAAGGGAATCTTGTAATTGCCGATTCTTTCACAGATAAACTTGAAATAGGCTTCCACAAATTCCATCAGATAGTTGTATTCGACATAAGTCTGATAAAATTCCAGCAAGGTGAATTCGGGATTATGGTTACGATCGATACCTTCGTTGCGAAAATTTTTCCCGATCTCATAAACTTTTTCAAAGCCGCCGATGATGAGTCGTTTCAGGTATAATTCAACGGCAATTCTCAGATAAAAATCCCTTTCGAGTGCATTGTAAAATGTTTTGAACGGACGGGCATTCGCGCCACCGTAAATTGGCTGAAGTACGGGCGTATCGACTTCCAGAAATCCATGCGAATTCAGGAAATCGCGCGTCCACTGAACGATCCGGCTTCGATTGCGGAAAACCTCTTTGACCTGCGGGTTGACGATCAGATCAAGATACCGTTGGCGATAGCGTTGTTCCTTATCGGTAAATGCGTCGAAGATCGTTCCGTCTTTTTCTTTGACGATCGGGATCGGGCGGAGATTTTTCGATAGAATAGTAAATTTTTCAGTGACGATGGTGATTTCGCCGGTATGTGTTTTGAACACTTTGCCATTGACGCCGATGATGTCGCCGATGTCTAAAAGGTTGTATAATTTCCAACCGGTTTCGCCCAAAGTATCCGCCTTGAAATAGACCTGAATTCGACCTAATTCATCCTGAATGTGGCAAAAGCTGGCTTTTCCCATTTTTCGGATTGCCATGATGCGGCCGGCAATTGCGACGTCGGTTTTTTCAAAAAGTTTATCGAACTGCGAGACGATCTCGGCGGTCGTATGTGTCTTACCGAATTCATAAGCGAACGGCTGGATATTCAGTTCACGGATTTTATCCAATTTTTCTCGCCGAATCGCGAGGATTTCAGCGAGTGATTTTCCGGTAGTTGGATCGGGATTGTTCAATGTTTTATTTCTCCTTTGTAGTAGTCATGACAAGATACTGGCGGAGGAACTCATCGATGTCGCCGTCCATCACCGCCTGAATATTGCCGCTTTCGTGTTTCGTGCGATGGTCTTTCACGAGGGTATAAGGTTGGAAGACGTAAGAACGAATTTGATTTCCCCAGGAAATGTCCTTCTTGGTCTTTTCAATAACAGACCGTTCCTTATCGCGTTCCTCTTTGTAATGCTGGTAAAGCCGTGCACGCAGGATTTTCATCGCACCGGCTTTATTCTTGAATTGACTCCGTTCGTTTTGACATTGAACAACAATACCGGTTGGAAGATGTGTAATCCGGATTGCTGAATCGGTCTTGTTGACATGTTGTCCACCGGCGCCGCTTGCGCGGAAAGTATCGATTTTCAGATCATCCGTATTGATCTCGACCTCGATGTCGTCATCGATTTCCGGATAGATGAATACCGAAGCGAAAGAAGTGTGGCGGCGATGATTGGCGTCGAATGGCGAGATGCGGACAAGCCGGTGAATTCCCGCTTCGGATTTGAGATAACCGTATGCGAATTCGCCTTTAACTTCCATCGCAACGTCTTTAATGCCGGCGCCTTCGCCTTCCAGAAAGTCGATGATCTTCCATTCGCGCCCGAACCGTTCGATCCAGCGCTGATACATGCGGAGCAACATCTGCGCCCAGTCCTGTGATTCCGTTCCGCCGGCGCCCGGATGAATGGTCAGAATGGCGTTTTTAGCGTCGTCTTCACCGCTTAAAAGCGTTTGGAGTTCGACATTGTCCAAACGACGTTTCAAATCCGCGATCATTTGGCTGACTTCCGGAAGGATCGATTCGTCATTTTCTTCTTTGGCCAGATCGACCAACTCGATAATTTCATTCAAAGACGATTCCAACGATTGATATGCCTGTATGGAAGTCTCGAGAATTCGGATTTGCTGAAGAGTTGATTGTGCTTTTTCCTGATCGTTCCAGAAATTAGGATCAGCAGTCTGACCTTTGAGCGATTCGGCGAGTTTTAATTTCTCGTCAACGTCAAAGAAACCTCCGCAGTTCGGCGAGTTTCGGTTCGATGACAGCGATTTCGGATTTCAATTCGATAAACATAAATCAACCAATCTTCCGCACAAGAGCGAAATTTAAAAGTTTACAATCCAACAAGATTCAGAAAATCGACAGAGACAAGATGCCTCTGCCGATACTTTTAAAATTTATTTTTTAATCAGTGAATCGGCTGGTTGAAGCGCCGAATGATCTTTATAACTCGATAAAACGATGTATGTGCGTGTTTGTAAAACACCAGGCCATGATTGGATTCTGGATAACAGTTTTTCCAATGTGGAAGTATTATCGGTCTGTATTTTGAGAAGATGTGATCCTTCACCGGTAATTGAATGACATTCAATAATATCGCTGGTTTCTCTACTCCGTTTGACAAACTCGTCGTAATTATTCGATGGGGAAGTCATAACAAAGACGAAGGCTGTAACATCTTTGCCGATGGCCAGATTGTTGATTTTGGCATGATAACCGGCGATGATGCCTTTCTTTTCGAGTTTTCTCATTCTTTCGCTGACTGCCGGAATTGTCAAACCGACCATCTCGGCAATGCGATTTCTCTGAATTCGACCGTCTTTTTGAAGTATGTCCAGTATTTGAACATCAATGGAATCGATCATTTCGTAACTCCTACTTTTATTATTAATAAAACACTATTTATTTTGAAATTGATGTATAGTACAAAATCATTGAATAAATCGAGAATAAACTCATAAACTGCTGTGTCCATGAGAGAGATGTCAGGATATACTGCGTCGGCTTTACCGGCACGACGATCGTGTCATTCGGTTTGATTTCCGGAATGAGATTGGCGTCGCCGCTCTTAAGAAAATTAGCGACATCGATGGTAATCACACCGTCACCGTCTTCAGATGTCGATGCACGGATGATTTTTATTCGAGAGAGCTTAGCGCGCGATGTGGGCCCGCCAGCGGAAGATAGAAGCTCAACCAAGTCAGTTCCGATCGGAACGTCATATAGTCCCGGTTTGACGACTTCACCCCAAATTTTTACTGTCATGAGCAGTGCATCGGTTCCGGGGCTAAAAATATATCGAGAAGCGTTGGTCTTATCTGTATTGCGAGTATTCGGCATTACAATCGTTTTAGCAGGCTCTTGCGCGAATGCAGTCATAACCAAGATAAAGTAAAATGCTATTGTATTTAATTTTTTCACGAAAACTCCTTAAGGTTGGATCGAAAAATAACCCCACTGCGATTCTGATCCTGAAACATCTATTTCAAAAGGGTCAACCTCGGAAATAGCATCGACGCGCCACCGATAATATGTACCGGCTGTCAACTCATATTCGCTCGCTGTGTTGTTTATATCAAAAACCATACTCTGAAAAGTATCGGCGTAATTTGTTTTATTAAAACGATAAATCCAAATAACTTCTGATGGAAAAATCTTTTCAACACGAATTATATATTGGTAAGAGAAGGAAGTAAAATCATGCCACTCAAACTCCGGACGTGTTTCGGAAATATTTAGAATTAGCGGATAATTCAGATCTGGTTTTTGGATGAGTCCATACCGAATTGTGTCTGACGGTTCACTTTTGTTGCCCGCCTGATCGACGGCAAGCAGGTAGTAATGATATATTTTATTCAGTTCGACGGAATCGTCGATGTAGATCGTATCGCCGCCAAAGGTTGAAAAGGCATCTACTTTTGTAAGAAGTGTAAATTTAGCGCTGGATTTACCTTCGGCGCGGTAAATTTTATAAGCGGAAATATCTTCGTCAGAATTAGGATGCCACTCAAGATAAATATAGTCGTCGATCGGATCGGCATCGATGCCGTGCTCGACCGAATCTTCCGGTGCGGACTTTTCGACCCATTGTGGTCTTGCAGGTGGAGTCGGATCCTCTAGAGATTCTCCGCAACTGTCAAAGAGAAGAGCAGGGATAAAGGCGAACAACAGGACGATTATTTTTCGGTTGCATCTCAAAGTTGTAATGATCCTCCAACCTGATGACTTGCACCGAGCGCATGATTTTGAAACGCATAATCTATGGCGATTCGTTTATTCATCCAATTGAAATTTAATCCAAGACCGAATGAAATGCCAGTCTGCTGATATCCTGCTCGAAAGTTTACGCAATCTTTAAAAATGAATTCGGCTCCATAGCGAAATGAATCATCGTAAATAAACGACTTTTCCGCACCAGCATTGATCAGAAGATGATAAGGCGTGATCGGTTGTTCAAGCCCAAACGAAAGGATTGGTCGTGCTTTGATAACATCCTGACGTTTTGTATTCCAATAGATGGTCGTTTTGGTCAAATTCTGCACGGCTAATCCGACGGAGAGTTTGCCAAGACCTTTGATATCGAGAATGTCTTCACCGCTGGCACAAATCCTTCCACCAATGTCGATTCCCATCCCGAATGCTTCGACGTTATACAATTTTTTATGAATGATCTTGATATTGATACCCATCGGAAATTCAGCCCAGAATTTGTAATAACGCCAGCCAAGATCGACCTCTTTTGACAGAAATTTTCCATAGCTGATAAAGAAAGCGTCTTCACAATCCTGAAAAGTTTTAAACTGGGATTGAGAAAGCAGTAAAATTGAATCACGTCGCGTTTCCTGATCGTTGACTAAACGCAGGATGTCCGGCCTGAGCGGAATATCATCAACTCCGTAACGAATCCAGCTCAGCACGAGCGATGACGTTTTTGAAACCGGCAGCGCGGCGCCGATGTATTGATAATTCGCCAATCCGAAAGGAGAGGAATACATCGCTCCGACCTGTGTTTTTCGTATATATGCTATTCCGGCAGGATTGATCGAAAAGGAGGTCAGGTTGTAATCGAATGCACCGGTCGCATTGGCCAATGCGGAAATTCTGGGACTTACGCCGAACTCCAGAAATGCGTCTGCGTATTCACCGGCGAATATGGTTGAGTATATTATGAAAAATGAAAGCAATATCAGGCGTAAACGTTTCATCTTGCCTTGGCGATTTTCCCCGCTGATTTGACTGTCTTTTTACTCGTCTTGGCTACGATCTGATAAAAATAAACACCGTTCGCGACGAAATTGCCGTCGTTGTCCAAACCGTCCCACGTCACTTCATGATATCCGCCTTCGCTCATTTCTGAACCCGAACTAAAAACAGTGGCTTCTTCGAGCACTTTAATCAACCTTCCGGACGGCGAAAAGATATTGATTTTTAGTGTTTTTACCGGCTGAGTCAATTCGTAAATGAATGTCGTTCGATCTTTGAAAGGATTCGGATAGTTGCCGTAATCGAATATTTTAAGTTCGTCGCTGACGATGAAACTAACCGTTTCCGTCGTCACATTCTTCGCCGCGTCGTATAACGTGACTTCAAGTGTATGTTCGCCAGTTGTCAGAGTTGGACGGAATTGTGCTGAAACATAGTTCCCGTTGATAAGCGAATCCGGGATACTGAGATCGCTGTATGGAACCGAATTTCCATCGAGTTTTACGAATAACCCGTTCTGGATAAACTGTATGCCGTTATTATCTTCGCCAATAATTGAAATATTTGGTTTTTTTGAAACGTACGAGTTTTGAAAGAATTGCTGACCTTCGATATTTAATTCGACTTGTGGCGGCGTCGAATCGGAACATTTGATAAGGCTGAATTTTCCGGGAATCAGAGAAGTCGAATAAATCGTTCCGTTTAGGGTTGTGGATTCTTGCTTGATCCAAATCTTCAAATGCGGGTCCCAACGTCCAAACGAAAGTGTCTGATCCTGAAGATCGATCAACCGATTTGGTGTAATTCCAACGAACGCCGGAACGGTTGAATCTGAATTAACAAGTCGGACATTTAATCCGAACCGAGAGCATTCGGCGGAAGCGAAAATCAGTTCAAAATCCGGCTGATTCACGATGCTGATTGTCGTATCGACATCCATCCAAAGCGACAGTGTGTCCTGAACTGCCGATGGTGCAACTGAAAGGGTAAATATTTCACTAATGGAAATTGTATCTGTCCGGATGCCTTCCAAACTGGTCCCGAGTGTAGGCAGAATTGTAAAATTCTTGACTGAGAATGAATCGATGAGTGTGTTATTTGATTCATTCGATTCATGGATTTCATTTGCCGGATCGACGGAGATTTTAAATGTTGAGATATGATTTCCGAGGTAACACGGATAATGTACCTGATTAATGCGGTTCGGCAATAATGTGGTCGTTATATCACCCATATTAATTTCACTGATTGTGAGAATTCGATTAGTGCGAATCGTCGTCTCCAAGGTATCATCGCCGCTATTCTGAATCGAGATCAGGAGTTCCGGAAATCGATCAGCGTTTTGTTCGATTTTTACCGGATAAATGTCAGGTTTTTTTCGAATTTGAAACGTAAAGATAGGACTTGTAATGCGCTGATTCGAAACATCATTCGAAATGAAGCGACAGGCGATCAGTTTACCCGGTACGCCAATTTGAATTGGATTTGTTGTTTGCCATTGAGTTGTTGAAGAAGCGACAGACGCCATCGAAACGGTTACAATTTTATCGGAATTCTGGAAACTATGAACATGCTCAATCCCGTTTTCATCCAGATATTCTGAGGCGCTGGTGGTATCGATCTCGCATGTCAGAGATTGAATATCGGGAATATCGACGCCGATTTGAACTCGGATGTCTTCGTTTGAATGCGGCAATTTTGGCTGAACTTCCATTCCGTAAAACGCGAGCCCGCTGATACTGAATGAAGTCGCGCCGTGTCCATCGGTATCTTTTTGTGCGTTCCGGACATAATAACTCAGATACGCATTGCCCGGCGAAACCGTCTCAGGAAGTTGCATGGTGTAAGAAATCGATCCGTTGGAAAACGACGTCTTGAGCGGTTCGGACAGGGTTTTATACTTGCTGGAATCGTATAATTGAAAATAAATCTCACCCAACGAAAAAGGAAGCGTTCCGGAAATGACAATTTCATCACCGGGTTTTGGATTTTCTTTGTCGATCGTCAGGGTGACGGTTTCCTGAGGGAACGGGATTTGCACCGTCGGGTCGCCGATCAAATTATACGCAAAGACTAGCGACGATTTGAGATAATCGAAGTAATCCATCTCAGAAACGTAGCGAGTTTTTGCGCTGAGTATCGCTTTGCCAACCGCTATGCCCGGAGTAAAAATGGCATCGTAAAATGGCTTGTCGAGCAAATAATCGTTTTTGATCCATCCGACGCTTGACGAACCCCAAAGTCCAATAGCGCCACCATTCTCCGCAAGTAACATTTTTTCACCTAATCCGGTCGTCGTCGTGAAATCGCCGGTGAAACATGTCATGCTGGTTAAAAAGGGTAGATTTTTCAAATTATCCAGCGAATCGATGTGTGAAGTATTAAAAAGCGACCGATCAGCCCAAACCGCACCGCCGCCATGTCCCATAAAATTGGTCAATGCAATGCCGTCGTTGAAAAAATTGATCAACTGGGATGAACCACCGAAAAACAGTGTGCCTTCACTCGCCGGATCGATATAAATTCGTTCGATTCCGAATTCTTTTCGGATTTGCCGGTCGATCATGTTTTCCGACTGGCTCTTGAAAATAGATTCCAGACCTGCGATCAAGAGAATATCGTTTTTCCACGAATCGACTTTACTGTCGGTTTCGTAGATAATCCGTTTTTGAATGAGCGTTTCCAGTTCTTCTTCTGTCGAACAAGGCCATCTGCCGACTGCAATGTCCGGGATTTCGTCATCTCCATCGATCAATGAAAACCAATAATCCGATACGCTGGCGCCATATTTATAGGTCTGATAAAAATAGCAAGGAAGCATGTCTGAATTTTTCTCATCCGTATCGCCTACCAATAAGACATATTCCGGAGTCGGACTCCAGTTCTGATAAGCATCGATGAGAAAATTCTTTAACGCGTAAGGTGAAGTGATTCCGTTATTCCATTCGTTATAAATATCCTGAATGCTGATGACTTTCGCCTGGATGCCGATTTCTTGATAGAAGTCGGTCAATTTTTCAAGATTGTATTTCCAACGGTGAGCGACGACGATAATTAAATTTGCACCGTTCCGGTCTGAACTCAATCCGAAAATTGTGTCCGGTTGAATAGAAACCGGTTTTTTCATTCCGTCTCTTCCTGATGCCCAGTAAAGCGTAGAATCGGAATAGACATTATCTTCCAGATAAACGGTATAAGAGTCGGTTCCCTGGTCGTAATCGACATCAAAATTCATCAATTTGCTCTGTCCGACTTTATAAATCGAGATATCCGGATGGCTGAAATTATGAAGCGAAAACTGGTACAATCCGTTTGGATAGTCGCTGGGTCGATAAAAATCCAGATTATCTTTATCGGCTTTATACAGACGGTAATAGTCAACGTTTAACCAATTGAATAAAATTTTATCAAATTTGTTGGTCGGGTCATTCCCTTCAACAGCGATCTGAAGAACGTTGTCGCCGTTAGTTAAAAATCTGTTTTGGAGAACTTGAGCGGGATCGTTTTGAACGACATATGGCAGTTGATCTTGCCATGATCCGGAAGCGGCTTGGACATTGTTCACATAGATTTGAACTGTATGTGTCGCTTGCTCATAGGTAAGTCCATGTAATCCGACTTCAATATTGAAATTTTTCGTTGTATTTGTATTCGGGTAACTTAGTATAAAGGAGTAATCTTTTGTAGTCCCACCATTGATTCCGCCATCAAAAAACCAGTGGTCTTGTAAACAGGACGGCTGGTTGACGTCAACTTGCCCGAGATGATCAAAATAGTAATCAGTTTCGACATGCTTACGATATAAAAAATCAGTCGGCACGATTGCCTGACTGGATTTGACAGTCGGTTTTGCGGATTCCTCGGCATAGCGCAAACCGTTGGTTTTTCCCCACGTGAGAAAATAGACATTTTGATCGGTAAACGGGTCGAACTCATAATCGGCGACGCTGTTTCGGTTGCGTTTTCCGAAAAATTCGATGTAATCTATCGAGTTGAAAACGCCGTCTGATTCACCGGAAATGTAAACCGGAACTTCGATACCGCCTTGAAAGAGTTGAAACGTTCGCGGATCGATTCCTTTGATCGAAGCGCCGCTGTCGGTGAGACATTCTTTGGAAATCCGATAAATCCCATCTTCATTGATGGCGATTCTCATTAGTGGTCGATCTTTCAACGGATTGGAGGTGATTTTAGTGAGCGACTTAGTTGTTTTTTTTCGCATCGGTGAAGAATCAATTCCTAACGATTTCAACAGTGGATCAGATTTGGTAGCCTGGATCGTCGCAAACTCGTCGGAAGCGAGAAGCCGAATCGAAACGCTCAATTTTTCAAAATATTTAACATTTTTTCCATTGTTCTGAATCTGATACGGATAAATTCGCAACCGAGAAAGCGGCATTCCGTTTTGGTATCCAAGAAATGAAACACTGACGATATTTTGCGAATAAACGCCTTTCCATTCTGGCAATTTGGTTTCACTTATTTGGGGAGAATTTGTCTCGCCTGAAAGCATGACGTCATGGAATATTTCTATCGGGTCGGATAGTGTGAGAATCTGCGGCGTTTCGGATTGCACAGAAAATCGAATTTCGTCGGGAGTTGCATTGAAGATTTTTTCATAGATCGGAACTGAAGGAGACTCGAGTCGGGATTCATTTTCCATGCCATCAACATGGATTCGAGAAAAATTGTATCCGCTTTCAGCGACCGATAGCGTTTGCGGTTCAGGAACTGTTGCCGACCATTGCCATTCAGTCTCGGATAACCATATCTCATTAATCGAAATTGAACCGGTTCCCAAAAGGGAAGAATTCATTGCGATTATAATTCCCGGTATAAGTAAATATTTCGAATTAATCATGAGAATTAAAAATTTTGTAACTTAGCAGAGTTGCCTATTTTTCATTGTTCGTGAAAAATAACTTATTCAGCAATCCTCTTAATGTGTCTTCATCGACGCTTCGATAAAACATGCCCTGATAGGCAACGGCAATTTTCTGTGTCTCTTCTGAAACGACGACGACGACGGCATCCGATTCTTCCGTAATTCCCAGCGCCGCGCGATGTCGGGTTCCTAATTGCGGATCTAAATCCGGGTTATCGGAAAGTGGAAGGATACATCCTGCGGCTTCGATAACGTCGTTCTGAATGATCACGGCACCGTCGTGCAACGGCGAACCTGGATTGAACAATGAAACCAACAGGCTTGCGGAGACTTCGGCATTAAGCGATGTGCCGCGATCTTTGAAAGGTTTGAGTCGGACTTCACGCGCCAACACGATCAAACCGCCCCAATGCCGACGAGCCAATTCCTGGCTTGATTCGATGACGGCTTCGATGGTTTTAGATTTGGACTCATTGAAGAAACGTCTTAATAATCGGCTCTGTCCGATAAAGATCAACATTCTTCGTAATTCCGGTTGGAAAATGATGACAAAAGCGATCGCCCAAACCGTCTGCATGTGTCCTAAAATCGACGAAAGTGTCTGGAGATTCAGAATTCGCGCTAAAAATGTAGTGAATATTATGACGACTAAGCCAATCAACATTTGCTCGGCGCGTGAACCTTTGAAAAATTGATATAATTTCAGGAAAATCCAGAAAACGATCAGAATATCCAAAACATCCCAGAGTGTAACAGAAATGAATTTGATCGTGAATAACGTCATGATTTTTCCTTCTCCATAAGCGTATCTAAAAAGCGTACAACGCGATAGGATGCTTTAACGTCGTGAACACGGACGATGTTTGCACCGTGTAAAATTCCTGCACTGAGTGCAGTTAATGAAGTTTCCAACCGTTCCGTGACTGGCAGATCGAGCAATTTTCCCGTAAATGCTTTGCGCGAAACACCGATTAAAAGCGGATAGCCAAGGGATTTGAACTCATTCAAATATCGCAACAGAAACAGATTGTCTTCATACGTTTTTCCGAAGCCGAATCCGGGATCGATTAAAATCCTGTCGTTCGGAATTCCAGTAGTGGATGCGACATCAATAGATTTTCCGAGCGATTCGAGTATTTCATCGATGATGTTTTCGTAATGCGGATTTTCCTGCATGTTTTCGGGTTTGCCTTGAATGTGCATCAACGTGACGGAAGCGTTATATTTCGCTACGATTGCGGCCATCTCTGAGTCGAACATTAATCCGCTGATGTCGTTGACCATTGTGGCTCCGTGGTTGAGCGCTTCTGCTGCAACTTTGGATTTATAAGTGTCAATCGAGATTGGAACCATCGTCCGGGCTTGGATACGATCGATCACTGGAAGAACACGATTTAACTCGGTTTGTAAATCGACTTTCGCCGCACCGGGTCGTGTGGATTCTCCGCCGATGTCGATAATATCTGCGCCGTCGTCGATCATTTTTAATGCGGCGTCCGCGGCGACATCTGGTTGTGTGAATTTTCCTCCATCTGAAAACGAGTCCGGGGTGACGTTCAGAATTCCCATGATTATAGTTTTTTTTGTAAAATCGAATTCAGTCTTTCCGATCCGAAATAGACGGGAAGAGTCGATCATTTCAAATTGTTTTTTCAGTTCTTCGGAAACCGTTTTCAACCCGAAGGGTTGATGTTTCAAACTCTCGATAAGACCGGCAAATTGTTTTCTCGTTCCCATCAGAATTGCCGGTGCTTGATCTACTGAGCAGGTCGATGCATGTTTGGAAACGGCACATTCTCCGCCGATGGAAAGCATTTGTTGTTTTAAAATGTTAGCGGCAGGCGCTGACAACTTTGGGATTTTAAAAATATGGAAATCGCCTTTGGAAGTCATAATGCGAATCCCTTCCGGATCGACTGGAAGGGACTCCATTTCGTATCGCAGATGATCGGAATCTTCAATTTGAAGGATTCGTATCGCCAGGTTGCGCCTCTGTAATAAGTTTTTTCGGTTTTCTTCCGCGTTTTTTGGGAACGATCTTTTGATCTGATTCGGCTGTCTGAGAAACGAGTGCATTGTTTTTGACAGGAGGAAGCGTCTCGCCTTTCATCAGTTTTTCAATTTCATAACCATCGAGAACTTCACGTTCGAGGAGCGCTTCAGCCAAAATTTTAAGATTATCCAAATTCTCGGACAAAATCGTTTTTGCACGCTCTTCAGCTTCTTCAACGATAGATCGGACTTCAGCGTCGATCAATTTGGCAGTCTCTTCGCTGAAATCTCGGTGCGTGGCGATGTCTCTACCGAGAAAAATCTCCTCGTTTTTCTTTCCGAATGTCAACGGTCCCAGTCGTTCGCTCATTCCCCATTCGCAAACCATACGCCGTGCCAGTTCGGTCGCCCGTTCGATGTCGTTTCCGGATCCGGTCGTCAATTCGTTAAAAATGACCTTTTCGGCGGCTCTTCCACCGAGAAGAATGCTCAGCGTTCCGAGAATGTAGGAACGTGAATAATTGTGTCGTTCGTCTATCGGTAATTGGTGCGTCAGTCCAAGAGCTCGGCCTCGCGGGATGATCGTGACTTTGTGAATCGGATCGGCGCCCGGAATGTTGATAGCGACGAGTACGTGACCGGATTCGTGATAGGAAGTCAGGTTCCGTTCTTTTTCGGAAATGTGAAGGCTCTTGCGTTCAACGCCCATCATTACTTTGTCTTTTGCTTCTTCGAAATCTGACATGTTGACTTCTTTTTTATTTTTTCGGGCGGCAAGAAGTGCGGCTTCATTGACAAGATTGGCAAGATCGGCACCGACCAGTCCGGGCGTGCTTTTCGCGATGATCTGCAGATCAACATCTTTCCCGATCGGAATTCGTTTTGTGTGGACTTTCAATATACCTTCACGTCCGATAACATCCGGAACATCCACAACGATTTGCCGGTCAAAACGTCCCGGTCTAAGCAACGCAGAGTCCAGCACATCGGGACGATTGGTGGCGGCAAGAATGATGACGTTTGTGTTTTCATCAAATCCATCCATTTCGACGAGAAGCTGATTGAGCGTTTGCTCGCGTTCGTCGTGACCACCGCCGAGTCCGGCTCCACGATGGCGACCGACCGCGTCAATCTCGTCGATAAAAATAATGCAGGGTGCGTTTCGTTTTCCTTGTTCAAACAGATCGCGAACCCGCGATGCGCCGACGCCGACGAACATTTCGACGAAATCGGCTCCGCTGATACTAAAAAATGGGACAGCGGCTTCGCCAGCAACGGCTTTTGCCAGCAACGTTTTACCGGTTCCGGGAGGGCCAAGCAGTAGCGCGCCTTTCGGAATCTTCCCACCGAGTTTGGAAAATTTACCCGGCGATTTCAGGTACTCGATAATCTCTTTCAGTTCTTCCTTGGCTTCATTGCAACCGGCAACATCATTGAATGTTGCTTTCGGCCGGTCGGACGTCCAGAGTCGCGCTTTGCTTTTCCCAAATCCGAAAAGCCCTTTGTTGTTTTGACCTTGCATGCGGCGTATGAAGAAAAGCCATATCCCGATAAAAAGAATGAACGGCAATATGTTGATTAAAAAACTCGACCAATCGCCGCTTTTTTCTTTGAAATTGTACTTTAAACCGACAGCGTCCCAATCTTTAAGGATCGTATCGTCCACGAACGGGAGGGTAATCATGAATTTATCGGCATTCATCTTTCGCTGCCCGACCGTCAATTCTTTCTTTTCTACCAGTAAACCATGAAATTCCTTATCGATGATCGTCGCTTCTTTGATCATCTTGGTCAATAAAAATTCTTTGTATTGCGAGTATGTGATGACGACTTCCTCGTCGCCACCTTTTCCTAAAACCTGTAAGAGGAGAATTGAACTGACGATGATAACCAGCCACATGAATGACGTTTTAGAGGCTTTTTTCCATTTAAACTCGTTGCCGGGTTTGTCCGTTTTTCGATGAACGGGCGGCTTGCCATTTTGTCCCGGAGAAGGTTGCTTGTTTTTTTCGCTGTTTGTGTTATTCTCAGATTTTTTCATAATATATCAGTGATACCTTTTTCTATTTAAAAGCATAAATGGATTTGAGGTTTCGAAGTTTTTGCGCCAGATCGAGTCCGTAACCGACGACAAATTTATTCGGAATCTTGAATCCCAGAAAGTCGATCGGAAAGTCGATCTTCGTGTATTCCTTCATGAGAAGAGCGGCGAATCGGACCGATCGCGTGTTGCTTTCTTCCAATCGCCGTTTGATGAATTTGATCGAAAGACCGGAGTCGATGATGTCTTCGACGACAATCACGTCCCGGTTTGTAATGTCGCAACTGATGTCTTTCAGCAACAGGACGGTTCCGCTGGATTTTGTTTCATCCATGTATGAAGAGATCTTGATAAAATCCACTTCGCCGTTGATGCTGATTTCACGAAACAGATCGGACATGAAAATGAAACTACCGTTTAAAACACCGATGAAGATTGGAATGCTTTTCTGGTAAGTGGAGGAAATCTGCGCCGCAAGTTCGCGAATGCGTTTTTTGATTTCTTCCTCTGAAATGAGTATTTGTAATTCCTGCCCGGAATATTTTCCAAAATTCTGGTCGAGAATCAATTTATCTGTCATGTGTCGATCTCCTCATAAGTAAGTTTCAGAATGTGCTGAGTCCGGTTGGTGATGCGATATTCGTTTGCGACGGCCAGACCGCAGACCCATATAATTCCGTGGTGATCCGATAACAGGGGAATCTGGTCTTTTTTTATAACGGGAATTTTATTGTTTGTAAAAATATCGCTTACCTTTTTGATACCGGTAAATCCAAAGGGTTTCAATTTATCTCCACGTCGCCATTTGCGGATGACGATCTCGTTTTCAATACGATCACTGTCGATGAATTCGACATTTCGGCAAGGATTTTGTGACCGGAATTCTTCAAGTGACGAAATCCGGATAGAAATTTGAAATGATTTTGTCAGAAATGTTTCGCCCATATGGAGAATTTTACCGTTCCAATCATCTGATTCGCGTTTGTACAGTATTAAATTACCTCGATCGATGTTCGCAAAAACGTTATCGGTCATCTGCAAGTATTTTCCGGTTAGACCGTGTCGGATCATTGCCGATAGTTGTTCCATCGTCTTATTTCCGGGCGCTTGGCAAGTAGGTTCTAACTGGTACAGGCTCTGTCTGATCATCTCTTTTTCAACAGCGATAAAATACTTTTTTAGACGAGAAATTTCAAGTATAATCTCATGAGCGGATTGGCGAATGATCGTTTCCTTCAGAGCATTTCCGGCATAGCAAGAAATCGCGTTGTGCGCTTCCGATACCGTTTTGGCCATTTCATTCATCGTTTCGGTCAATCCCGGATTCAGTTTCTCGGTAATTATCGGAATGATCGAATTTCGGATAATGTTTCTCAGACAATATTGCTGAAAATTCGTGGCGTCTTCGCAGAACCTGAGATGATTCTTTTTCGCATAATCGTAGAGCTGCATTTTTTGGGCGAACAGCAACGGTCGGATGATGTTGTCGCGCTTTGGAAGAATTCCTTCCAATCCTTTCAGACTGCTGCCACGAAGAAAGCGGAGAAGTACCGTCTCCGACTGATCGTCCGCAGTGTGTGCCGTCGCGATGGCCGATTTTTTATATCTTGCCGCGACTTCGGAAAAGTAAGTATAACGCAGTTCTCGACCGGCTGTTTCGGTCGATACATCGTTTTCTTGGGCGTATTGTATCACATCGACCGACTTGACGACTAATAAAATTTCAAGTTGCTCGCAGAATTTCTGGACAAAGGCTTCGTCGGCATCCGATTCGGTTCCGCGAAGTTGATGATTGACATGTGCGGCGACAATTTTAAAATGAAATTGATGCTGGTGACTATAAAGTAGGTGAGTGAGGACGATCGAATCCACACCTCCGGATAATCCGACTACGAGGGTTTCGACGCCTTCCAGCATATCATGCTTTTTTATAAAATGCTTAAACTCAGTTATTAGTGTCTGCATGTCGTTAGGCTTATGTCTTTCTCATGCAGGAACCGTTTTTTTCATTAAATAGGGATTGCTTCGCAGTTCTTCCCGCATGGTTGTTTGCAGTCCATGACCAGGATAGACGGATAAATTATCCGGCAGGTTCGATAATTTTTTCAGACTTTCTTCAAGCATTTTCCGTGAACCGCCCGGCAGATCGACTCGACCGACCGATTTGGCGAAAAGCGTATCGCCGGAAATGAGCGAGTTGCCGATTAGAAAACAGACGCTTCCCGGTGTATGTCCCGGTGTGTGGATCACGTGAAAATTCATCTTTCCGAAAGTGAGTATCTGATCCCGATCTATCCAATGAATGTTGTTTGGCAAATCGGATGTTCCGAATCCAAGCATTTGACCGAGCATTTCAGAAGTTTCCAGTGTTTGACGATCGTCCCGATGGATATAACAGGGAACCGGAAACACTTTTTGAATGGCGCTGACCGCAGAAATGTGATCCGGATGGGCGTGAGTGCAGAGAACAGCAAACGGGGTCAGTTCATTGTTTTTGATAAACGTAAGGATTTTTTCCGGTTCTGCGCCGGGATCGATCAAAACCGCGGAATTGTCTGTTTCGTCGGAAACGATCCAGACATTTTGATAAAAAGGATTCGTAATGATGGAGTGAATGTTCATAGTAATTTTCGTCAACTCCGATCAGTCGAAAGTCATAGAAAGATGCACTCCGGGCAAAATCTTATTTTTATGAGGAATCAGTGTCGGTGCAATGGAAAACGAATTGGTTTCCTTCAAAGACGAATTTGCCTCGGAACGGACATCGATGACCCGATTTGTTAAATAATAACCACCCAGACTTCCACCAATAGCGACAATGTCATAAACTTTTGATTCATCGATCTCGAGGATGACGGGAATTCCCGCCGCGAAACAACCGCCTGAGATCGCACCGAGAACCATTAAAATGGATTGTCCCGTCGTGTAGTCTTTCTTCTGTATGAATCGATCCATTGCCACAGCGCCGCCGATGCTTCCGGCCGCAGTGAACAAATCTTCCGTTTGATTGTCATTGGATCCTCCAGAAATCAAATCACACAGAAATGAGCCATAAGCCATTCCGGTTAGTCGTCCCCATGTTATCATCAGTCCGTCGCCGAATGTATATTGCCGGTCGCTGAAAAATTTATGTTCAAACCATGTGCCAAGCGGAAAACCAAGTGTGTAACATACCATATTGTATTTTTCCCATATGCCACGATCTTTTTCGTATGCGGCATATTTCCGATCGTAGTCCTGCCAATATTCTTCCCAATCAACATTCGAATTCCAATTATTGACCGGTGGTTGAGGTTCTGTCGTGAGTAAGCGGTAAACTGAACCTGATGTTGTCGCTCCAATCTCGCCCCATTGCGTCATTGCCCACGATTGACCGAGAGATGGTTTCAGTTTTTGATAATAGCGATCTCCAAGAACGGCTCCAACCGGAACGGAGGCCATCATAATCAGACAACTCGCTTTAGAATATTCATCCGCTTTAGAATATTCCGGTTCAATAAATTGGATCAACACAGTGCCGGACAGCATACCTACCAGCGAACCGTAGCGGATCATCTGTGAGCGGGCATGAGAAATTTCCATTTTCTTTGTCAACTGGTAAGTCATCCAGAAAGCCGCGCTCAGCGAGATCATTTCTCCAGCGACAAACCATTTGGTATCCTTCGCATCGAGAACATACGGAATACCCCAGCCGTATAAACTAACACCATATATCATATTCTGGAGAACGAGCGGCCACCGACCCGACTGATCGATCATTTTGGGAAGATGCAGGGCGGTGGCAGTTTTGACCGAATCGATTTCCAATTCGGCGAGTCCGAGTGATTTTTGGAGCGTTTTAAGCATCGCCGATTCTTCCGGCGTTAATTCGCCGTCGCTGAGTGCCGCCCGGTATGAATCGAGATAAATTTTTGTTTTGGTCGAATCGGCGGTCTGAGCCGTTGTCAATGTCGGAAAAATTACAGTCTGAAGAACAAAAATCGCCAAAATTGAAAGCAGATGTCGAGGAAAAAAAGTTTTCATTTGATGACTCCTTTCAATTTTCGGAGGAGGTTTATTCGATGAAGTTCCATTCCACACCGAAAATTTTGAGGTTGTTTCGATAGGGCATTTTGCCAAGCGTCGAGAAGAACCTTCCTTCGGCGTTATAGATCACGTAGAAAATATGAAAATCGCCAATATTACCGCCGACACGGACGTTGAAGTTAAGCCGTTCATTGGTGTAATATCGCGTATCGCAAGTTCCGGAACTGCGTAATTCGTCGAACCAAACCATTGAATTTCCACCGTACTGATAGGTCACTTCGCCCGCCATGTACAACTTCAGGTTGTTGTGAAAAAGCGGAATTTGCTGAGATGCCTGTCCCCACATCTGAAGTTGCAGGAAATCGTCAGCGTCCGGCGATGGCAGAAAAGTCGTTTTAGAGCGAAGCGTCATTTTCCAGGGAAACAAGAGCGTCAAATCTTCTGTAAAAAATGGCGTTTTCAGCGACTTGTCGATGAATTGAATCATCGTATCAGAAATGGAATTTTGATAAGGAACGTAGAAATCGGAATCGACGAAACCGACTCCGCTGACCATCTTGAAGAATCTGGAACGGTAATTGGCCGAAATTGATGCGATCCGGAAACCAAATCCATCTTTGGGCGGTTCGTTCAGGCGTGTGTCGGCGAGATCAGTAAAGACGATGTTTGGATAAAAAGCGTAATCGCGAAGAAATTCAGCCTGAAATCCCAATCGGGCTGAAATATCTCGGCGGATAGTTGAACTCCATGTCACTTCATGATTCACGAATCCCGGCGTTATAGAAATGTAAGTTCGTTCGAATGAATGCTCCAACCGGATTTTGCCTGTTAGCGTTGTCAGTTTCCGTGATATGAACGATTCCGAATAGACGTTCTGTACGTCCGGCTCGAATGAAAAAACGAGCCGGTTTTTCCCGCTGGTCAGCGTCTTTAAGATCAGGCCTGAATACTGATAACCTGTCGCGTCGTACCACCAACGATCATCAGAAGCATGGTTGCCGTAAAGAAACGATGAAATTTGCGTGCCGATCGCAAAAGAATCCGATGCGGTTCCGCTCGATGCAAAAAATGACATGCCAGCCCGGGATTCTTTCAATTTTCCACCGTAAGACCAGTTTAGGTAGGAAATTCCATTTTCGGATCCGACATCGGAAAGCGTTGTTTTCCCGGGAATATATTTTTGGTACGATGCGCTGTAATCGAATTGCCAACCATTTCGTCGCGACCGAACATCGAATAAAAACGACTGTGACACACTCTCGCCGTAAGTTGAAGGTAAGGAGCCAAGAAGATAGGATCCTCCATCGTATGCAGCGTTAGTGCCGACAAACCGCCAACGGACATTATCTCCAATTCCGCCATTCAGATGGAGCGCAAAATCGAGAAAACCGTAATCACCTTTATAATAATCAAATCCGGAGACAAGAAAACTGGAATCCGAAAAGACCGGTGAAAACGCCGCCGATCTGTTGGATTCGTCGAATTTTAAAATGGAATGTCGCACGTTGAACCACGAGGTCGGCAACTGTCCGAATAGCGGATCTTCGACTTTAAGTCCGCTAACGCGAAATGATGTCGCGGCGGACGGCAGATTTAAAAGCGAAACCGCACCATTCGTCCCGTAATCGTCCGTTGGAAGCGAGAACCAGTTCGAACCGGAAAAGAGTCGATCATACAGCATCAGATCGAGTACTGTTCCCATTTGGGCGAACGAGACAGATTGGACGCTTAAAAGCGTTAAAAATAGATAAACAAGCCGGGTAAGCGAATGTTTGATCATTTTTTTCCGTCTGAGTGAAAATAGTAGATCGCCGCATAAACCTTTTGCGCAGTAACAGGTACGATAAAAATAAAAATTAGCGCATTGATAACGATATGGACGGCGCTGAAAGCGATTCCGGTAATCAACGTCACTCCGATTGCCTTGAGATTGAAGCCGGCGGAGATTGGAAATGCAATTGAGACGAGAATATCGTAGAAGAGCGTCAATGTAACGCCTAACAAACCGATAATGCACACATGAGATAGGTTCGGTTTCCATGAAAGAATGAATTCACGGAAGATCCCGCCGATGGCTCCGATTATTCCCATTGAAATGACCTGCGCGATTAACATGGGCGGAAACAGAATTCCGGAACCAACCGGATTGAGCGCTGAAAACAGAAATTCGCCGACACAACCGATCAGGATTCCGCGTTTGAATCCCATTAAGACGCCTGACATAAAGATCATGGCAGTGATAAGTTCGACATTTGGAATGAAGGCGAGGGCATACCCGATGCCGAGTATCAGGCCGATGAAAATTCCGGTGAACGCAATATTTTGTGTGTGTCTATCCATAAAATTTCAGATCATTCTCCTTTATAAAGACTTCTTTTGAAATAATTGTTTCGAGATGTCCAGTTTCCGTCGGAAGTATCCACTTCGATTTCGTGGTTCATCTGGAAAAGTCGCGTATCGATCTCGTCAATGTAATAAACGATGAGAGCTTCGGGAAAGAGCGGTTCGCGCGGTGATTGCCATTCTAATTTTCCGTGATGAGACAGAAGTATGTGCTCGAGTTTCAGTAATTGTCTTTCCGGGAAATTGGCGATCTGCGCCGCCGCATCGCGCAACATGTCCCTTCCAATGACAATGTGTCCGAGCAGATAACCTTCGTCGGAATAAGAGCCGACCGTCGTGAATTTCAGTTCGGTTAGTTTCCCGATGTCATGCAGTAAAATGCCGGTCAGAACGAGATCGCGGTTGAGGTCAGGATAATTTTCACAGACATGAACGGCCAGATTGCACATCGACTGAATATGTTCCAGCAATCCGCCGAGGTACGCGTGATGAAGTACCATCGAGCCTGGATGTCTTTTCAGTTGAACTTCATATTTTTGGTAAACTGATCGTGTGAGCGATTTCAGCGATTCATCGCCAAGCGAATCGATCGTTTGCTGAACGGCGTTCCACATTTGATCGATGTCCTTGCTGGTTGTCGGGATCAGATCGGCGAGATCGAAACCGTGTGATTTGTCGATCTCTTCCGATGCCTGGCGAATCAGGTCGATCTTTATCTGGGGCAGATCGTTGTAAGAAACGACCTGTCCTTTAACGGCGACTGCATCGCCTGGGTTGAATTTATCGTTGAATTCAGCGGCATTATCCCAGATTTTCGCATCGATTTTACCCGTTTTATCGGTGAGTTCGAGGCTGATATAATCCTTACCGTCTTTAGTTTTTTTTAATGACTTCGTAAGGACACAAAAGTACCCGGAGACGGTTTCGTTTTCCTGAAAATCGACGATAAATTTTTTATTCATTTCAACCTCTTCATTTACTTACCAATAATAGGGAAATTATAGAAAATTATCTAACGAAAAGTTCCCAAATATGCCGATGGAACGAACGCCTGTTCGCAATATAAAAAAGCCTGCCGAAATTTCATCAATCCCGGCAGGCTGTCGATTGGTTTTTAAATTTAAAGAGTGAACACTTTTTCTTTGCAGATGATGTTCATCTTTTCGAGTTCATTTAAAACCGGATTGTAAACTTCCGGCAGAACTGGTCCGTGAACGCCCGTCAGTTTGATCACGCCCTGAAGGATCAACCGTGTAGCGATCGCCGCAGGCAGACTAACCGTCCGTGCCATTGAAGAATCGCCGCCAGGAATTCCGAAGTCGATCAGAGTGGAAGTGATTCTCTCTTTTTTGTTGTTCGGATATTCGGCGATGAATTCATGGATCAGAATGATCAGATCACGTTCTTTTTCGCCGAACGACATGAGTTTCAGGAACTGAGCCGTCATGACATCCAGCAACGTCGGTTCGGCTTCCGGCAATGGTTGATCGCTGAAAAGCCATAACCATTCCAGATTGTCCAAAACTTGTTTGGTAGCGTCGGCGCCGAGGAATTTTGCCAATTCCGCACGCGGATCGCAACAACATTCACAACAATCGGCGTTAATGAGTTTGAATAATAGTTTTTTAAAGATCATGCCTTTCAGATCGTCACGTATTTCGTCGCTCAACAGGCCGAGTTTGGCGATGCAGAACAGCGTATCGCACCAGCCGATATTCCGGATCGTTCCGCGAATCATTGTCTTGATGTCTTTCAAACCGTAGGTCTCGATGTAGGGTAGAGAATTGCGGTTTGGATAGATTTCGAACGTTCCAAGTCCTTCAACTTCCAGCGGTTTGTGGTTTTTAAAGAGATTTTTTCCGGGAATTTCCACGATCTTTCCATCTTCCATGAATTTGGCATCGTTTCTGCCGGCCATCAATACGCCGCGCGGGCTCCAACTGAATTTATAACCGAACGGATTGGTGTTCGCTTCGGGTGCGGGAAGACCGCCGCAGAATGAACGGAAACTGATAACCTTGCCGCCTTTTTTCTCGACGCCGTGAATGATCCGCATTGCGGACATATGATCGATGCCTGGATCGACGCCGATCTCGTTCAGCAACAGAATGCCGGCCGCTTTCGCTTGTGCTTCCAATGCTTTCATTGCGGGACTGATATATGAAGTGGTGACCAAATGTTTCTTGTATTCAATGCACATCTCGGCGACTTTAACATGATATGTGTACGGCAACAGTGAAATTGCAAGATCGCATTCCTTGACCAAACTTTTCAGTTGATCGGTGTCGTTGACATTGATTGCCTGTGCCAACCCGTGCGGATGTCCGTCGATCAGTTTCTCCGCTTTGTTGACGGTGCGTGTCGCCACTTTGACGGAGAATTCGGGAACGTCCAGCAGGTATCTGACTAACGGTTTCGATACAAGACCGGCTCCTAAAACCAAAACTTTCTTCATTCTATTTTCCTCCTAAATAAACGGTTTGACTATAATATTTTATCATTTCGGTTACGTTTATACTACAAATATTTCCATGTATTTGAATGTTGGCGTGAATTCGCCGTTCAACAGGATTGTCGCTCTTTTCAGTTCCGGCGAAAGTTGAAGCGCATCGTATTGTACGGAAAAATCCGTTTTGATCAGCGATGGAATGAATATTTTTAAAACATTGCTGAAAACAGCCGAAGATTCTTTCGGTAGTTCGCATGGTAAATTATCGACCGCGAGCACGACGATCCCTTTACCCGCATAACCATATCGAATAGTCTGCGACATCGGTTCATAAATATAAACAGGATTTCCCGGATTTGAATCCTCGATATTGCATTCGATCGAACCTTCCACATCGCAGGTGATGTCGCCGATGACCTTCAACGGAAGGACGCGATTCTCGATTTCGGCGGTTTTGAGATATTTCTTGGTGACCAATCGAGGATACATTTTATCCCAGTAGATCGCGTTGACGACGACCGTCAGATAGGGCATGTATTCTTCGAATTTCGATTCGTATTTTTCCGGGTGTTTGTAATAATCCTGAAGATCGAAAGCCATGTCAGAGCGGATCGGCTTGACGATATGTTCTTCTTTAAAAACAACTTTATATATATGATTGCGGCTGAAATTTGAATTCTTCCATAGCGAAGCGACTTCTTGTGGCTGGATTTCGATGACAGGGAAGAGGGCTAAGATTTCCTGCGCTCCGCGGGAAACATTGCCGTAGCCGGTGACGCCGAAGATCAGCGGATGTGATAGATGCGGAAACCCTTTTCGGGCAATTTCTTCGCCGATAGATTTTAACTGCGATTTTGCATCGTCAAGATTGGCATAGAATCGCGTCTGCCGGATTTCCGCGAAAGGCGTCTGGACGCCTTCTGACTGTAATCGCTGACCGAACGCCCAGAAGGTATCGATCATCCCGGCGATTCCGGCGAATCTCCCGAAAAAAACCAGTCGTTGACCGTTATCATCGACAATCTTTTCATAGTCGATCAGCGTGTCTTTCAGTTCGACCAAACGTTTCAGCATTGCCATGTTGTAAGGTTGACCTTTAATCGTATGAGAAAAGAAAACGTAGGGTTTGGAAGGTTGGAGAAATTGGATCGGAAATTCCTTGACTCCGAAAACGATGTCGCAACCTGACAAATCTTCCTGAACGACTGCTCCGGTACGGGTGTAATCATCATTGGAGTAAGTTCGGATCGACGAGGGTTGGATGTAAAATTCATGTCCGGGATTCCGGAGCAGTTCCACGATATGTTCAGGAATCAGCGGCGTCCGAGCTTCCCATTCGTTCTTATCCTCTCGTCTGATTCCAATCTTCATAAATCCTCTTTCTCATTTTCATACTTAAGAAATTTAAGCGATATTTTTGCTAAAAGGAAAGGCAATTTGCTGGTACAGGTGATGGATGACGGATGACAGACTCCAATGATCCAATCTCAACTATCGACATGAATCATAGGTTAGTCATTTCCAAAATTACCGGATATGTGCAGGATCGGAATCTGAATTTTCGAACACAAATCTGTATCTTCGGCATGACCCAAACGCGATTTTTTCCGCATCGATCCGGATGTGAAATACTGCTTGTTCCGTAAGGCTGATTTGTGTATCTTTAAACTAACTTAAATGTTTGAAAAATAATAAAATGGAGTTGTAATGATAATTAAGCATTTTCTTTATTGCGGATTGGCTGCGTTGTCTCTCTTCAGTTTTGCGTCTGCACAGAGCAAGTTCGGTTTGGGCGTCATTCTGGGTGAACCGACTGGAATCAGCGGCAAAATGTGGATGGGACAAAAGACGGCTCTGGATGCGGCTTTGGCATGGTCGTCCGGTAACAACGGTGCCGTGCATGTTCACGTCGATTATCTGTGGCATAATTTCAGCCTGATCAAAGTGCCGAGCGGCAAACTGCCTTTCTATTATGGTATCGGTGGAAAGATCACATTGGCGGATGAAACCCGCGTTGGCGTGCGTGTTCCGTTGGGTATCGATTGGATTCTCGCCGGCCCGCCGATTGATATATTTTTGGAAATCGTTCCTGCACTGAACATCGTTCCCGATACGGATTTTGGGATCGATGCAGGACTTGGCGTCAGATATAATTTCTAACTGAATCTCAAAGTGTAACGCCTTCGAGCTTTCGACAAAATTGGGTTTTGGTCCGATAATCAGGCTAAAGCCCTTTTGCTTTTTATCTATTATTTTCTTCAACTTAACTATCAGCATTACCCCAATCAACCCAATCTACCCGCCCCACTTTTCCCTTGTGCATTTATCCGATTATGTGTACTATTTTACCGTAAGATGAACCGGTATATACGAAATGGTTATTTCTCGATCATTTGCACAGTGATCCTTTTGGGAATTTATCCGTCATTTCTGCCTGCCGGGGAAATTGCCATTCGGGGATTTGTTGCCGATTCGCTGACTCAAGAAGGCATTTCCGATGTCAACATTTCCGTCAAAGACACCGATATAGGAACGACGACTGAAACAACCGGATATTTCAATCTGGAGTTGAACAATCCAAACGATCGGATGCTTCTGGTTTTCAAACACATCGCATACAAAGAAAAGCAGATAACGATCGGTCAACTGAGAAAACAGAAAAAGGTCGTTCTCGTACCGGAAAACATCCTGCTCGACGAAGTCCGCGTCGAAGCCAAACGACCGCTGGCGCATTACGAGCAGGAAATTCAGAATATCATCTCCATTTACACGGAAGAGAAATTCGAAGCGAGAGGATATACCGACGCGGCGGATGTCCTGAACTCCGATCAGAGCATTTCCATCGATGAAAACTTGAACGGAACCAAGCAAATCTCCGTGCGCGGTGCGAACGAAAATGAAATTCTCATCCTGTACGACGGTATCAAAATCAACAGCAGTTACAACAATCTTTTCGACCTCTCGATGATCGATCCGACCAATCTCCAGCAGATCGACGTCATCAAAGGCTCCAACGCGACGATCTATGGAACGTCCGGCAACGCCGCCGTGATCAATTTCATTCCCAAAACGGAACAGGATTATCTGCTGAAATTCCAGCAAAGGTTCGGCAGTTATAACTCCGGCAACTGGGGAGTTCAATTCTATAAAAACCTGCTGGGCGTTAAACTGTTTTCATCCGTGAATCAGGGCGGCACAAGCCTGCATATTGCCGATTCGGAAGAATATATTCGCAACACGGCAAACGATTACCTATTCAATGTTGCATATGATTTCGGAAAGCAACCCGACGAGAATAAAAAGTATCTGGTCAAGGCGAAATACATGGTTTCCGACCGCGACTATGACAATCCGCAGTATGATGAAAAGTTGTCGAACACGACCAAGTTTTCAAGTATCCGGTTCGAAGGAAATCTTGTCCGGTTCGGCAAGACAAATCTGACACTTTCACAGAACGATCAGTCGGAAGATTATTCATGGCAAACCGCTTTGATGAATACGATCCGGAAAATGGATGAAAATTCGGTACTTTTCAACGCTCAGCAGTCCATCCGATTCAAGACAGTCAACCTCTTTTTCAATTATCAGTACGACCGGTCGAATCTTTCATTTAGAAATAATCATTTGGATCCCGACGTACTGTCCTCGCAGGCTTATCCGTTCGACCGGAAACTCCACGACTTCTCTTACTCGGTTCAATTCCTCAACGGTTCCGGTTCCGAGTTGCCGAATTTCAAGGAATTCGTCTTCAACATGGATTTTAAACGGATCGACGACCATCTTTCGGACTCGTTATTCTCGGCAAACGACCGGTCTTCCACGCGGAAATTGTGGAACGAGAGTTCTTATACGGTAACGCTCACGTTTGAAAACGTCAATCCGAAATCTGTCGTTCTGAGTTATTTTACTTACGGCATTTACCGGACGATCCCGACTCTCTATCAGCAGGTGCAATATTATCTGTACAAGGCAAATCAGGAGATGCAAAATCTTCTTCTGCCGGAAGATAAACGCACCGCCGAATACGGGATCACGCTGACAGACAACATGAACAGCGCTCCGAAATATCAACTCACGGCGGCGCTTTTTCACAGTTCGTATGATAATAAATTCCGCGAAATTCACTTCAACCAGAGCCCGATCACTTATTTCGATAATCATTCATCTGCGAATATCACCGGATCGGAAGCCATCGTCTCCGTTTCTCCGTTTGGGAAGATTTGCGCGTTCAATTTCTCCGTGATCAAGTATTTCTCGATGAATACGGTCGCCTTTCCATTCAAATCGGATCAAAAGTTCACGGCGGATATTGTCGCCAACTACAAAAAACTCAACGCGGAATTTGTCTGGATAAACGAATCCGCGAGAGAAGGGCAGGTGATCGATGAAAACGGTCAGCCCAACGAAATCCGCATCGATAAATATTCGAATATCGACGTTCACCTGAAATATTCCGCCTCGATCTGGCGGACGCAATGCTTCGTATCCTTCAGCGGAAGGAACCTGATCGACAAAGAATTGGTCGTTCAGGGGATCGCGCTCTATGACAGAAGGTTTTATTTCACCTTCGGATTTGAATTCAAATGATTATGGATAAGACCGAACCGATGAACCATTTTAAATTTCCATTCCGTACGTTTTTCTTCATTATCCTCCTGAGTATGTTCGCAGCGATCGGCTGCACTTCCAATCCGTTCGGTTTCGACGAAACGATCGCCTCGACGAAGATCAAAGGAAAGATCGTCCTCGAAGACAATATTAGACCCGACAGTATCTACGTCTGGCTGGAAACCTTCGACATCGGCGATTATACCGACTCGCAGGGAAATTTCTCGCTCAAGATCCCGCCGCCAAACGTTCAGGGGATCGATAACGGGCTCAGCGGCAAGTTCATGATCTACTTTTATCTCCCGAATTACTTCCTCGATTCGGTTGCGGTCTGGTTTGCCAACGGAAAATTAGCCGACGATCAGGAAACTATCGATTCAAAAGGTAAACTGACTCAGACGGTCGTTCTGGAAAAGATACTGAACATCAAAAACAGCGTCGTTCCATCTGTAATCACCATCGGATACGCCGATACCGTTAAAGTATATTCGGAATTGGAAAGCCTCGCCGGCGAACTGACGGTCAAATGCCTGATCTACAACGTCCCGTTCGGAGCGAGCACGAAAACTTACAAATCCGGACTGATTCTGCAATCGGTCACATCGAATAAAATGTACCGGCTGAGGCACGAAGACGCCTTCAAATATCCGTACACGCTTCCTTTTCCCGGGAAAGTGACGTGGACATACAATCTTTTGGTGGATTCGACCCTCATCGAACCGGGAACATACCGCATCGTTCCGTTCATCATCATTCCGCAGGCAAAGGCTCCCGCCAAACTGATCGAAAATATCACCATTGACTTTCCAGTGTACGAATTCGAGACGAATTGCTTCTCCCGGCACATCAAATGCACCGACGCCTTCCTCCAAATCCTTCCGAAAGAGGAGTGATTTGCTGAGGAAATCCAATCTAAATTTTCATTTGGGCAGAGAATTACTAACCTTTTCCTTGACACAATCAACTTTCCTACGTAGAATTACAATAAATGCGGTGAACGCAAAGAATAAAGAAGGAGAAAACGATGGCAAAATTCCTAAATACACGCAAAGCGGTTTCGGAGATCGAAGACCTGATAAGAAATGCAGGGGAAAAACTGATCCTAATATCTCCATATCTTAAGTTGTCGAATGATTTCAAGGAACTTTTGGATTATCGGAACAAAAAAGACAAAGTAACAACCGTTATATTTGGTAAACAGGAACTGAATCCGGATGAAATGAAATTCCTGCAGGGACTTCGATTCGTCATTCTGAAGTATAACGAAACCCTTCATGCAAAATGCTACCTTAATGATGAAAAAATGATTATCACTTCTCTAAACCTTTATTCATTTTCGATGGCAAACAATAAGGAAATGGGAGTCTTGATTTTTAAAAACGAACCCGGAGACGCTGAATTATATAAAGAAGCGTACGATCATGTTGAATTTATCAATTCTACGAGTCAGCGTTTTGAATTAGCCCCAAAAGAGTTCAAGAAACCAACCGAAATAAAACCAACCGCACAAAAGAATATAAAAAAAACAGGTTATTGTATCCGGACAGGAGTTTCGATTCCTTTTAATATAGAGAGGCCAATGTGTCACGAAGCATGGGTAAGTTGGAGCAAATTTAGCAATCCGGATTATCCCGAAAAGTACTGCCATTTTTCAGGTGAACAATCTAAGGGTGAGACATCCTTTGCTCATCCGATCCTGAAAAAGAACTGGCAGAAAGCAAAAGAAGTACATGGAATTTAAGGAGCGTGATATGAGACGTTTTATTGGGCATACAAATGGAGAACAATATCTGGGTAACAGTAATACAAAAGAAGTTCATGATCTGGATAATGAAAAGACGTCATGTCAGATTGATGAAATCATCAAAGCCGGTCACGATGTACCTTTTTACATACTCTATCTTGCTCATGAAGCCGGTTATGAAAATTGCACATATTGTAAAGAGGATTCTACAATGTAGTTTTTAGTAGGAATAAAAATAATGGTCTTATTCTATATAAAATAGGAAGGAAAACTGAAATGACTGATCGATGTCCGATTTGTAATTCACCCACTGAGTTATTTGCCCCTATAGTTGGAGGAGATGATGCATACGGTATTAAATGTACCCGGTGTGGTGAATATATGATGTCCGGGACATTATTTGCCTCCTTTAGACCATTAGATAAACGACAAATTCCGGTGGTTTCAAATTACATCCGGCATAACCAGAGAATAGAGTTAGATACGAGCAATTTCGAACAGCTGAAAAGACTTCCTCAAATTCCTGTATATGAAAAAGCTATTAATTTTCTTAAATATCTGGCGGAAATCGAACCAATTCCTGGACATCACATTCTCTGTGAAATCTCATCATTGTCTTCAATATTGGATTCTATTAAGCAAAAACTAGAGTATGATCAAGAAATGTTAATCCGTTCTAGACAATTTCTACCGATATTTGCCGAATCACTGGCATCTGATATTAATGAATTTATTTTTATTACTGAAGAGTTTCTTCAAAATAGGCATCAATATATAAAGTATAAATCTAATCAATTTATTATAATTACCCCTGACGGTTGGGCTTTTTTGGAAGAATTAAAATACAAACCATCAGAAAGCAATATGGGTTTTATCGCAATGTGGTTTGATCCAATAATGGATAATTTATTTACTAACATTGAATCAGCGATTCGGAATTCTGGATACAAACCCAAAAGAGTTGATAAGCATGAGCATATTAATAAAATCGATGATGAAATTATTGCTTTAATCAGAGAAAGTAAATTTATCGTAGCAGATTATACAGGCCAGAGAGGTGGAGTTTACTTTGAATCTGGTTTCGCCATGGGACTAAATAAACCAGTTTTTTGGATTTGCAAAGAAACTGAACTAAAAGAGGTTCATTTCGATACTAATCACTTTAACTATCTAACATGGACAGAAGATCATCTTCCTGAATTTGCCACAGCACTACAAAATAGGATCGAAGCAGTCATAGGCAGGGGACCAATTATAAAGGCTGAATGAAATGCGTATTTCATTATGATTTGTATCCATAGCAGCGGATGTTATGTTGTTCGTAGAGACGCAATGCCTTGCGTCTCAAAAATGATTGTGGGCGGTATTGATGTAAATGGAGACGCGAGGCATCGCGTCTCTACCATCGATGAAATGCCAATAAACCTATTAAACCGGATGATGCAATAATTTATAAAAATGTATGTATTGCGTCTCAAAAATGATCGTGGGTGGTATTGATGTAAATAGAGACGCGAGACATCGCGTCTCTACACGAGACAAATCGCGATGATCGATATTTCATGAACCTACGACAAAAAATATCATATCGAGTCGGTGTGTTTGTATCCCCTAAATCTATCCATAGTTAATTTTCGTCTTATTTCGTGTATTTCGTGGGCATCTTCTTTCTAATATGCGTTTATTTGTGATAACTCGTCCCGATATTGTTCGGGATTCATGGTTCAGAAACTTTTCTCCTCAGACCTGACGATAAAACAAAATCTGAAATATATTTTTCTTTCTTTTTTCGTCTTCTTTCGTCTCTTTTCGTGGTCATCTCTTTCTTTTTCTGTATCCATTCATGATTCAGAAACTTGAGACACAAATATTTGAGAAGAATCGATCAGGATAACGTCATTCCTTCTGTTCAACTGCCTATCTGTAAAATATCTCCTGAATAAGCCGATAAGTTCAGAGAGACCTTATGATCGTTTATCATTAACGAACGACCGTTGATCGCCGACTTCAGATTGTTCGCATCGATCCATAACGGAAGTTGCAGATCGATCTTCTGCGGCATTCCGCTCTTGTTAAGCGTAACGATGAATCGTTCCTTTGCATCGCCGCGGCTATAGACGAGAATGTCTTTTGACGAAAAGAGTAGGAGGTAATCGCCGCGCCGCAGAGCGGTATGAGAGTTTCGGATCTTGACTAATTTTGATATGATCTTTAGCTGTTGCTTTTCAAAACGGGTCAATTGATCGTCGAACCGCATCATCCGACGGTTATCCGGATCGTTTGCGCCCGTCATCCCAAATTCGTCGCCGTATAAAATAACCGGAATTCCCGGAACGGTCAGCAGATAGGTCATCAGCATTTGCTCTTTGAAAAATGCGGCGGCGTGATCGACCGTTACAGGCGGTTCCTGCCACGCACGCTCGGTTCCGTTGTCCGACATCGTGAGATCGTCATCGAGAAATGCCATGATACGCACCTGATCGAGATTGTCAACGATGTTGCCCATGACGTGATTGTAACCAAACACTTCGAAAACCTTCTGAATACTGGCTGCCAGATCGCGGAAATCGCCGTTTGGATCGGTTACGATGCGTCTCAGAGTGAAATATTGTTCGAAATTGAACTGCGCGTCGAGCAATCCGTTGTTGACGTAAGATTTGATCAACCCAAGTCCGCCGTAACTTTCGCCGATCTGATAAACCGGTGTCTTTTTTTCGGGATTGATGCGTTCTTTGATTTGGCGGGTCAAACGTTTCCAGAAAACTTCCGAGACATGTTTGGTTGCGTCGTGCCGGAAACCGTCGATCTGCGCGGTTTTGAGCCACCAGACGGCGTTATCCGTCATGGCAGAAACGGCAGAAGGCGAACCGTCATAATCGATTGTCGGAATGTAAGTATCGAACCATGTCGTCAGACGATATTCGTCCCAGCGTCGGAGATTTTTCGAGCCGTCCGGAAGATAAAGCGAACTGAACCAGTCGCGATGTTCCGTCCACCATGGATGTTCGATGTGAATATGATTGGAAACGAAATCGAGAAGCACTTTTATATCATGTTTATGCGCGGTACTGACGAGTTTTTGAAATTGCTGGATCGTTCCGAAGCGCGGTTCTGTTTCATCCGAGCTGATGGGCCAATAGCCGTGATAGCCGGAGAAATATCGGTGCGGTTCCGGCCACTCCTGATAAGCGAGATTCGTCGTTTTATTCACCGGCGAAATCCAGATCGTGTTGATGCCGAGGCTGTCGAAATATCCTGATTCGATTTTCTGGATGATCCCGATAAAATCGCCGCCCTGAAAATTGGCGCGCGGATCGAGGAGCGGATGTTTTACCGGACGATTGTTTGAAGTATCGCCGTCGGCGAAGCGGTCGATCATCAACGAATAGATCGTTGCATCCTGCCAGAGAAACGCGTCGGAATCCGAGAGCGGTTTACCGTTTTTCAGCCAGACGGTGATAATATTTCCCGGCTGATTGTGATAAGTGGCGACAATGCGCAGAGTAACGATCTTCGTCATCTTTATTATCGGCGTCAGATCGATATTGACGATATTGTCTTGTAAAACCGATTCGGATCCATAAATCGAGTTATCCTGAAAAACGATTATTTTCAGGTTGTCGCCGGGAACGGAAGATTGAAGCGCGAAAGCAAGTTTTGTCGAATCGGTCTGTTGAAGAAAATAGAGGTTCGGAACATTTTGTTTGTCGGGCGAAGCGACACGGAGAAGCGAATTGAAAGCGCCGAAACCGTTGTCGGTCTTTTCCGGGTTCACCGGATCGCGAATCTCTTTTTTATCGACGACGAACTGGTATTCGTAAACGCCGTCTTCGAGAAAAACATTACCTGTAAAAGTTCCATCGCCGTCGGCATCGAACATTTCAGTCTGCGTGCGGCTCCAGTTGTTAAAATTTCCCATTACGAAAACTTTAGCATTTCGATTTTCCGGACGATAGTGGAAAGTCACGCCGGTTTTTTTATTAACGATCACGGGAATCGTCATCGCCTGTCCGCGCTGTCTGAAATTCACCAGCGTTAAACCCGAAAACGAACTGTCGGGAATTAAAACGAGTCGTTTGGAACGCGATTCGTATCGGATGTCAATGTTCGCATTGTCATCGAACCGCAGTCTGTACTTTTTCGCATAAAAGAATTCATCGACTGAAATCGTGTCGGGAATTCCCGGTTCGACACGTAGAAAATCGATGAGTTCGGCAGGCTTGGTTGTTCGCGCGGATTTCCCGCAGGTTGAAAATAGACAGATGTGTAAGACGATTAAAACCGGGAAGATCGTTTTCAGCGTCCGGCGGACATTTGGGTTATCGAAGTGAAATGACATGATAAATTTCTCCTGAAACATGACGAAACAGTTGATATATTTTGATAATTACAATCGGTACATTACCATCGCTGAGATCGGTTTGACGGGAACAGTGACGCCGGAAATCGGCGCGATGATCTCGGTTCCGGCATTGGAATGATCGACGACAAGGATCCATTTACCTTTCGGGATATGGAAGGTTTCGGTTCTGGGATTTGGATTGACGAGTACAAGAACTTCTTTCCACGCATCGCCGGTGTTGCCGCGTGAAAGCCGGTAACCGATACAGTTCTGCGGTACTTTCAACCCGATCGTCTCAAAGAAGACGAGATTTTTCCGAATTGCATCCGCGTCAGTCATCCGGAACACCGGGTGCTCTTTTCGCAGTTGGATCATTCCTTTATAAAACTTAAAAATATCGAGGTTTTCCTGTTTATAATCCCACCGAATTTTGTTGATCTTGTCGGGTTGGTTGTAACTGTTGTGGGAACCGAATTTTGTACGGAGGAATTCCTGCCCGCCGAGAATGAACGGCACGCCTTGTGATGTAAATAAAATGACGGAAGCGAGTTTATCCATCGCTTTAAGTTCTGTATCGGTTCTCTGAGCGCCGGATTCCGTCGATGCGACGAGTTGATCCCAGAGCGTTCTGCCGTCGTGACAGGCAACATAATTGATCACTTCGAGCGGCGAATCGGCAAAGTCATCGATACTTCCCATGATTCCGCGTTTGATGGCGTCAACGTTGATACCAGTTTGAATGTAGCCGGGATCAGTGTTATTCCACGGACCTTTTAGCGCGTCGCGAAAATTGTCATTGAAAACGGCAAATCCTTCGCCGCGTTGCGTACCTTTGACGGTCGGATCGATAGGCGTTGCGCCAGCCGTCCACGGTTCGCCGTAGATGAAAATATCCGGCTTGATTTCACTGAGCGATTTAACGATCTCGCGAACGGTTTTCATATCGATCAAACCCAGCAGATCGAAACGGTATCCGTCGATGTCATACGTTTCGACCCAATATTTCAGCGACTCAATGATGAATCGCCGGATCATCGGATTTTCCGAACGGACTTCGTTGCCGCAGCCGGAACCGTTCCAGTAAGAACCATCTGATCTTTGACGATAAAAATAACTTGGCGCAAAACCGTTAAAATTATAATGAACCAGTGGATTCGATTCGGCTGTGTGATTATAAACAACATCGAGAACAACCTTGATGCCGTGTTCGTGCAGGGCGGAAACCATCTGTTTCACTTCGCGGATACGGCTTGCGTCTTCCTGATTCGAGGTAAACCAGCCGTCGGGCGAGTTGAAGTTGACGGTCATATAACCCCAAAAATAATTATTGACCTGATTGTCGTGTTCAAAATCCTGGATCGGCAGAAGTTGAACGGTGTTGACGCCGAGTTCCACCAAATGGTCGATACCGGTTGACAGATCGGTTCCGGGAAGTTTCGTCCCGGTTTCAGTGAAAGCGAGATATTTGCCTTTGTTCGTCATTCCGGAGTTTTCGCCAATGGAAAAATCGCGGACGTGCATTTCATAGATCACCGCGTCCTGAAACGGGAACGACGGACTCTTTTTGATAGGCGTATTGTCTTCGAAGATTAGGCTTCGACCGTCATGCGTCGTGACACATCGCGCGTAAGGATCGACGATCTCCCGTTTTGGATCGAAATCCTGAGTAAAACCGGCAACCGTGTATGTGTAATATTTCCCGATGAGATCGCTTGTAAGTTCGGTTTTCCAGATGCCATTTTTTCCTTTTTTCAATTGGGTCAGGTGCGCGTCTCCATCTTCCGGTAAATCGTAGAGATGAAGCGTGACTTCTGTCGCGGCAGGCGCATAGACAGAGAATTTGGTTGATTTTTTTGAATAGAAAGTGCCGAGCGGTTCGTCGGTGATAAACTCCGGTTGATCTAAAATTCCACGCAGATAAATACTCACCGTTTTGAAACCTTCCACACGGACTTCACCGGGAAGCGAATCAACGGAAAGTGTCTGCGATGTCGTTACCTCGACGATTTTCGACGAATCGGAACCATAAGGAATGAGAAGACATTTCTCGCCTTTGATCTCGACGTCGTTATGAAGTGAAAAAACGGGACGCAAACCGACAGTCCGTTTCGATTGGATCGGATTGGTAAACACCAAGGTCACTTTATGAGGTGAATCGAGAAATGCGCGCTGAATGGACGGTTTTGTGTCGGGCGGCTGGGAAAAGATGGTTTCTTCGCTTTCCAGAATCCAGATTTCGGCTGGCATCGAGCGACTCCAGAGCCGGTTCGGATCGTCTTTTCCTTCCCAATTTTTATATTTTGGAAGCAGGCCCAGACTTCCGGACGGCGGATATTTTTCGATGCTGATTTTAAAAACAAGTCCGAAATCATCCCGCTTTTCGGAAATAACTTCACGGCTGGTTTGGTCAACCCACGTCCAGAGCGACCAATCCTGATATTGTCCATCATAGCGATGGTAATGAACAGTCAAAGTTTTCATATCCGCTCCCTGAGTCATCGGATTAACAAACAAAACGCCGGGTAAAACCAGGAAAAGTGCAGTTAGAAAAAAAACGGTTTTTCTCATTCACATTCCTAATCATTTCAATTACACAAGATCAATGGGCAATTTTACCAACCATTTATTTAAAATTCCATAAGAATCGTTGCACGAAATTAGTAATTTTCCGATAATGAAGAAGATGATGGGATGAACTCGCAGATAACATGAAGACAAATTTACTTCAGATAATGACAGTCGTTTTTACTATTGCTATTTCGGGACTGAACAACTTTTCGGTCGCGGACGAGAACTACGACCTGTCGGAATTTCTTTTTGACGACAGCCGTTTGGCGACGATCGAAATTTCGATCCATCCGGATTCTCTCGTGTGGATTCTGGCCGACCAGAATTTGAACAGCGACCGTTATTTTCGTGCGACGATGCGTTATCAGTCCGGTGAGTTGGATACGACGGTGGAAAACATCGGCTTCCGTCTGCGCGGAAATACTTCGAGAAGATCCGATAAGAAATCGTTCAAGATTTCGTTTAGCGAATTCGACGATGGCAGACGATTTTTCGGGCTGAAGAAATTCAATCTGAACGGCGAACACAACGATCCATCCATCGTGCGCTCAAAACTCGGCTGGGATTTATTCGAGCAGATGAATGTGCCGGGTTCACGCGCGGTTCACGTCAAACTTTACATCAACGGCGAATATCGAGGGCTGTACATTCATGTGGAAGAATATGACAAGACATTCGTCAAGAACCGCTTCGATGACGGCGACGGAAATTTGTTCAAATGCTTATGGCCGGCGGATTTGAAATATCTCGGAACCAATCCGAATGCCTATAAATACGTTCAAGACAATCGACGCGCTTATGAACTCCAGACGAACGAGACCCAAGATGATTATTCCGACCTCGCAAGATTAATTACAATTTTGAATAAAGCCAGCGACAGCGATTTTGCCGACACATTATATTCGACGTTCGATATCTGGAATTTCCTGAAATATCTCGCCGTCGATATGACAATCGGAAACTGGGACGATTACTGGTACAATAAGAACAATTATTTCCTGTATGATAATCCCGAGAGCGGCAAGTTCGAGTTCATCCCATATGATTGCGATAACACGTTCGGTATTTGCTGGGACGGTAATGACTGGGGCACGCGGAATATTTATTCCTGGGGAGAGAACAGCCTCGAGCGTCCGCTGACTTACCGGATTCTCAAGAATCAGCAGTTCAAAGACCTTTACACGTTTTTCGTTAATAAAATCGTAACGGATTACTTCAACGAGACTACTTTTTTTCAGCGCATCGATACGCTGAAGGCGCGAATTTCTTCTGCGGCATATACCGACACTTTCCGAACGTTGGATTATGGCTACACGGTTCAGGATTTTGATAATTCCTACACAACGGCTCTCGGCGATCACGTCAAATACGGTTTGAAGCCATACATTTTCGCCAGACGTCAGTCCATCTTATCGCAATTACAAATAGTGAATATTGCTCCGTTCGTTATCCGGGAACCGTCAGTTAGTTTGACGACCGATGGGCAGACGATCATTTCCATCGATCTTTTTGATGAAGGACAACCGGCCGAAGTGAATTTATTATATAAACAAGGCGGACAATTCATTTCAGTTCCGATGACGCTTGATGCTTTAGTAAAAGACGGCTTGTTGACTGTTTATCGGTATAGGATTTCGTTGCCGAACCGATTGACAGGTGATGAACTGCGGTATTTTTTCAGTTTGCGGGATAGCCAAAACAAAACAGGACTTTTTCCGTTTTCCGCACCTGTCCGGACTCTGCGATTTGTATATCCGCCGGAAATACCAAAGGTTTTTATCAATGAATTTCTTGCGTCGAATTCCAAAATTAACATAGATGATTACGGTGAATACGATGATTGGATCGAGATATTTAACGGTGATACGGCGTTAAATCTGAGTGGCTGGACGTTGACCGACGATCCGGCGAATCCGGCGAAATGGATTTTTCCCGATACTGTCCTGTCCGGGGGTTGTTATCTGCTGATCTGGGCGGACGATCAATCCGAACAAGGTGTCTTACATGCTCCTTTTAAATTGGACAAATCCGGCGGATTCATTGGATTGTATCAGAAGATTGAGGCGATATATACGGTCGCAGATTCTTTAAACTATAGCGCACAAGAAACGGATTTTTCATTTGGACGCTATCCGGACGGCGGACAAATCCGACAGATCATGTTGCCCACTCCAAACAGTGGCAATATTTCCGAAGTCATCGACAGCGAAACACAATTAGCATCGAACTTTTTGCTCTTACCGGCATTTCCAAATCCGTTCAATTCCCGGACTCAAATCAAATTTTCACTTCCTCGAGAGAGTGTAGTCGAAATAACAGTTACCGATCTGTTTGGAAGAGAAGTTTTGAAAATGCCGCCAGAACACAGAACAAGTGGATGGAATTTACAGCAACTATCGTTCGAAAACATGTCAAGCGGCATCTATTTTATCCGCGTTCAAACCGGCTTCGGAAACCGGCTGATGAAGTGCATTTTGATGAAATGATAGATACCGAAGCGGAAAAATCTACCGGTTTTATTGACTTTCGTCCATTGTACAATCTTCACCGAAGTATTCGATTTCAAGCGTGATGTGTTCGCATCCGAATTCATCTGCAATGGATTTTACTGTCGATTTAATCCGTGCGACTTCTTCGTGAGAGGTATTTTCAGGAACAACGGCGTGTGTTGTCAAAACGTGATGTTCGCCGTCGAGTGACCAGAAATGTGTGTGATGAATCGATAAAACGTTCGGGATAGAGAGCAACCGTTCCTCGATTTCCCGTGCGCTGGATTTATCCGGAACTGCTTGTAGAAATATCGCCATCGTTTGTTTGAAGTTTTCGACGACACGTGTCAGGATGTAAAGCGTAATGCCGATCGACATCAACGGATCGAGAATATACCAATCCCGGAACATCAGGATGACGCTGACGATCAGCACGACAATCCAGCCGAGAACATCTTCCATCAAATGCCAGGTAATGGATTTTTGATTCAGACTGTTCCCATTTCTGAGCTGGAGAGCGGCGAAACCGTTAACAACGATTCCGACGATGGCTAAGAGCAACATTCCTTCAGCCTTGGGGGCTGTAGGATGAAAAAGTCGTGGAATGACTTCGGACAGAATGATAATCGAACCGACGATCAGAACTATCGTGTTCAGCATAGCGGCAAGTAACGAATAACGCTGATAACCATAAGAATACCGACGATCTTTTTCCTTTTTTGAATAGCGCTCGAGAAACCATGATAGTCCGAGTGTTAAACTGTCGCCGAGATCGTGTAAAGCATCGGAAAGAATGGCCATGCTGTTTGTCCAAAGCCCACCAACGATTTCGAAAACTGTGAAAGTAATGTTTAAAAGAAAAGCGATTCCGATATTTGTAGCGTTGTCGTGATGGTAGTTATGTGATTCTTTTTCCATAATTCTGACCAATTCATTCGTAAAAACTTTGATAATTTAATAAAAGAACAGTGAGAAAGTCATTCCCTTTTGAAAGATATTTGATACTGACCTTCCAATCTACGTAACAATAAATAGATTTTGATTTCGAGCCGAAAAATAGTAAAATCTGTGGGACACAGAGTCAATTTTAATATTACCGGATGCAAGATGAAAGAACGAATCGGCAAGTCAGATAGATCAGGTATAGAAGAAAAAGATTGGTTTAACATTTTCGATGAAGTGAGTGAAATCGTGACGATGAAGGATGCCGATCTGCGGTATCTTTGGGTGAACCGATCCTTTGAAAACCTCTATAAATTATCATTGAAAGAAATCGTCGGAAAAACCGATGCCGACCTATTTTCCCCGGAGATTGTGGAATGGAAAACGAACGCAGACCGCTCAACTCTAAAACTAGGGAAACAGACAATATCAGGATCATTTGATCTGAGTGGAAAAATCGTTTATGTCGAATCGACGGTTGAAATTGTTCGTAATGGAGCGGGACTGCTAATCGGATTACTGGAAGTCACGCGGGATCTAACAGAGATTGAGGGACTTAAAAGGAAAATCGAGGCGTTGAAACTTCGGCAATTTTCTGAAAATAACCTGACCCAAATCGGTCGGTTGATACCCGGTATTGCTCACAACATCAGCAATCCTTTAACGATAGTATCCGCTCGGGCGCAGTTTATGAAAATGAAACATCCGGAATTGACCGATCCTGACATCATTGTCGAGCAAGTCAAGAAGATCGAATCCATTCTGACGAACCTAACAAGGAAGAGTCAGGAAGAGCAAAATCCGGAAATTCGATTACTGAATTTAAATGAAATTTTGAAAGGAGAGATTCACCTTCTCGAAGCGGATTCATTTTTCAAACATCGTGTCATTAAAAAAATAAATCTTGCAGAAGACCTGTCGTCTGTTAACGGAGTTTACGGCGATTTCTCCGAAATATTTTCGTCGATCATTTCATTTGTTCTGCAGTCCGATGTTGAATCCGAAAAACGATCTTTGTCCATCCAAACTACACATGAATATGTCAATAATATCGTAGAAATCAGCGGCATGCTCGGAAAAATAAATGCAAGCGATCTATCAAAGTACTTGACATCACCAAATAAAATGATTAATAATATGATAGTTGACATCGATGAAATTTTGTTGATAAGATTGTACGGTGCGTATCAAAAATCGAGGAAATATGAAATCGTTTGGAATATATCGGATCAATCTGACGTGACGATGTGTTTCCGGCTGCAAATACCCTTTCGTCTTGCATGGAAAAAGAACTAAAAATACCAAAAATCCTCATTGTCGATGACGATCCGTATATTTGCGAAATCATTGTAGAAATTCTTGCAGATGAAGGCTACACATTCGATACAGCCAATAACGGCCAGGAAGCATTAGAAAAGTACAGTAAAGATTTTTTCGATCTGGTTTTACTGGATATCAACATGCCGAAAATGGGGGGAATCGAACTCCTGAGCAAACTTTTTCAAATCGATGAAAATGCAACAATCGTCATGGCAACCGCGCAAAGAGACGTCGAAACGGTCGTGGAGGCGATAAAGAGCGGAGCGGAAGATTACATTGTCAAACCGTTCACCGATATTTCCTTCATCAAAGCCACCGTCCGGAAAGCACTCAAAGTCAGGGCAATGAAAGACGAAAACCGGTATTTACGACAGATGGTTGACATCCGCAGGCGTATTAAGACTCTGCCTATTATCGGTAATTGCCCGAATATGCAAGAATTGTATAAGATGATCCAAAAGGTCGCACCGTTAGATACGACAATTCTGTTGGTTGGCGATACGGGAACAGGTAAGGAATTAGTTGCCAAAGCGATTCATCAGAGTAGTACGCGTTTTGAGAAAAAATTTATTAGTGTGAATTGCGGCGGAATTCCGGAAACATTGCTGGAATCGACACTTTTCGGATATGAAAAAGGGGCTTTTACCGGCGCATTCAAACGTACTAAAGGCGTCTTTGAGGAAGCCGAAGGCGGAACATTATTTCTGGATGAGATCGGCGAGACCAGCCCGTCTCTTCAAGTTCGGTTTTTACGCGTACTTCAAGACAAAATATTCCAGCGCGTCGGAGGTGCGGAAACGATCCACGCCAACGTGCGCATCATTTCCGCAACCAACAAGAACATTCATCAGGAAGTGAAAGATGGAAAATTTCGCGAAGATTTATATTACCGGTTGAATGTCATCACGTTGTTTCTGCCACCTTTGAAAGAGCGCCGGGAAGATATCCCGCTATTGATCAAGCATTTTCTCTCAAAGCACATGACACCCGGTAGTCTGAATCCAAAAGAAATCGATGAAGAATCCATGAAAATTCTGATGAACTCGGATTGGCCGGGCAATGTCCGTGAACTGGAAAGCATTATTGAACGAGCGATCGCGTTGAGCGATTATTCGACAATCACAGTGAAAGACCTGCCAGATTACCTGAAAGCGAATCCGATTCCGGGCGTTTTTATCGATTCCAAAATCGCTTTTTCTGTTGCTAAAGGAGATTTTGAAAAGAACTATCTTCGTACGGTTCTGGAGCGAACAGGCTGGAATATCAGTAAAGCGGCAATTGAAACCGGAATTCCCCGTCAAAACCTATACCTAAAGATCAAGAAATACGGTCTGAAAATTCCGGATTCTTCTTCACGGTAATAAAAATTCCGCATCTCGTTTCTGACGGAAACAAAATTAATCTGTTAACGCTTGTTCGGATAGGTGTCATATTTATATGACAAATCAGAACTTTTAAATTTTTAATATTCTCCATTTATTTACAATTCTCCGACGATAAAATAGTAACTAAATCATGCTGGCACGTGATTTGACAAATCTTTAATCGATTTTTTATAGTATGAGTTTAACTAATGACTAAGAAGTCCTTTAAAAAGGTCAAAGCATGGACGGAGAAATCCCGACAATCGATCCGGTTCTTAAACGGATCAACTCATTTATCATAACAAAAAAAGTTCCACAGGTGGAATTGAAGACCATAGGTTTTATCGATCCGTCGGTTGCCGCCTTGATCCCGGAAGATACGGCTCGTCGGTTCGGCGCTCTGGCAATTGGGCAAAAAGATGGCAAACTTTCTGTAGCGATGTGGAACCCATTCGATCCGATTGCACTTGATACGATCCGGATAAAGACAGGTTATTTTTTGGATGTCGTTTTTTCACCTCGGGCGGTTATCGAGGAAGAAATCGACAAGATTTATGCTCAAAAAGGAAATCTGGAAGAGAGCATGAAAGAATTGGTCGATTTTGAGGTTGAAGAAGATGACGAAGATGAATCGGATGAAGAAATGCTCCGAATTCAGGCAGAAGACGCGCCGGCAATAAAATTTGTCAACCTGCTTCTGTTGCAAGCGACGCAAGATCGTGCTAGCGATGTACATATAGAGCCTCAGGAAAAAGATTTAAAAATCAGGCTGAGAGTCGATGGTATTTTACGTGAAATCACGCCACCACCGAAACGCATGCAATCGGGAATCATCTCGCGTATTAAAATTTTAGGAAATTTGGACATCGCCGAACGCCGCATTCCGCAAGATGGCCGAACAAAAATCAAGATCATGGGACGTCAGATTGACATCCGTATTTCCACACTTCCAACTATCTATGGCGAAAAAGTCGTCATGCGAATTTTGGACAAAGGCAGCGTTTCTCTGAATATCAACGACATTGGATTCGAACCGAAAACGATGCAGAAGTTCAAAGAAATCCTGACAATGGCTCATGGTATGATTTTAGTAACCGGTCCGACGGGAAGTGGCAAAACGACAACACTCTACTCGTCGCTAAATTTTATCAATTCTCCCGATAAAAATATCATCACGGTTGAAGATCCGGTGGAATATCGCCTAAAAGGCATTAACCAGATTCAGGCGCGTCCGCAGGTTGGATTGACGTTTGCAGCGGGCTTGCGTTCGATCTTGCGGCAGGACCCGGATATTGTTATGGTTGGGGAAATCCGTGACAAAGAGACAGCCGAAATCGCGATCAAAGCGGCATTGACCGGACATTTAGTTTTATCGACGCTTCATACAAACGACGCAGTAGCGACAATCATCCGTTTATTAAACATGGGAGTCGATAAATATCTGATCACATCAGCGCTTTCGTTGGTCATTGCACAGAGATTAGCGCGTCGAATCTGTTTGCATTGCAAAGCGGTGGACAAACCGGGCATCGAAGTACTTGCGCGGTTGGAAGCGTTGGGAATCAATCCGAATGAGATTACATTTTATAAAGGGAAAGGATGCGATCACTGCTCCGGAACCGGTTTTTGGGGACGCGTTGCCATATATGAGTTTTTTCTGTTGAATCCTGAAGTCAAAGAGTTGATCATTGCCGATGCTTCGGAAGAGCGAATTCGCAAACGAAGTGAGGAACTTGGCATGGAAACGCTCTTATTCAACGGCATGAAAAAAGTAAAAGAAGGACTGACAACGATAGATGAGGTTTTGAGGATTATTTAATGCCGGAATATTCTTACATCGCGATTGACGCGAACGGGAAGAAAATCAAAGGTGTCATGGAAGCGGAAAGTTCTCATTCGCTGGCGTCCGCTCTTCGGAAGAAGTCCATCACGATCATCTCGGCAGAAAGACGCGAAGTGAAATCGGCTTCATCAAAAACCGGTAAGAAAAGTTCATTTTTTACTTTATCAAAGAAACCCAAAACTGACGATCTGGTCATGTTTTTCCGTCAACTTTCGACAATGGTCGAAGCAGGAGTTCAACTGGTTGAAAGCTTGAATGTACTGGTCGAACAAGCAGAAAACGCCGAGTTCAAACATGCAATTCTTAAGGTGAAAGAACAAGTCGAGGCGGGTGATAATTTTTCCAAAGCGCTTTCCGAACATTTGGATATATTTCCACAGATTGCCGTTTCGATGATCAAGGCGGCGGAAATCGGCGGAAATATGGGCTCCATTCTCGATCAACTGGCAACCTATGTCGAGGATAAAGACAAGATCGAAAAGAAAATCAAATCCGCAATGTCTTATCCAAAATTTATCATGATCTTTTTCGGGTGTGTGGTCACAGCCGTGATTTTCTTATTGGTTCCGAAGTTTCAGGATATCTTTGAAGGTTTTGGTGCGCAACTTCCAGCACCGACTCTGATACTCATTGCCGTTGCGGATTTTGTGAAAAATAATCTGATCATCGAAATCGCATTAATTCTTGGTATAGTGTTTGGATTCAAGGTCTTGAAAAAAAATCCGAAAGGACGCTATTTTCTCGACGATCTAAAATTTAAAATACCGATTGCTGGTGGGATGATGAAAAAATCGACCCTCGCACGATTCAGTAAAACACTGGGAACCTTAACGAGAAACAGTGTAACGCTTGTCGATGCTCTGGGAATCTCCGGTGAAACCGTCAATAATGTCGTCATTACGGACATAATCGAGAAAGTGAAAAAATCAATTTCCGGCGGATCGTCAATGGCAAAAGCGATGGCAGATCATGCTCTATTCCCTATGATGATGGTGAAAATGGTCGCTGTTGGTGAAGACTCCGGTGCTCTGGAACTTATGCTCGGAAAAATCTCCGAGTTTTACGAACGACAGTTCAATACATCCATAGACTCGTTGACGTCACTGATCGAACCGATATTGATGATTGGAATGGGCGTTCTGGCGCTGGTTGTCGTTCTTGCTTTATATCTGCCGATTTTTCAGATGACAAGTGTAATTCATGGATAATTCTGGTAACAAATAAAATGAAAAAGAGTTCACATAACAAACACACAAGGAGGAAACTAAAATGAAGAACTTTTTCAAAAATCAAGCGGGTTTCACACTGGTGGAACTGATGATCGTTATCGTCATCGTCGGCATTCTTGCCGCCGTGGCCGTACCGATTTATCAATCGAATGTATCGAAAGCGAAGATGACCGAATGTGATTCAGCTATGGGCACGATTCGGACGGCTTTAAGAGTCTATTATGCCGGAAACAGTGTCTATCCGACAGCCGCATCCGGAACGGCGGTGACCGCTGTTACTGATTTGGATATTACGACTGAAGATCTAACCGGCAAATACTTCGCGTCGGCGAACTACACGCTGGAATCAGCGGATTCGACTTACACGATCACATGCACGAACACCGAAGTTCTGAAAAGTGCACGTACGCTTGATCAAACTGGGACATTCGCCGGAGGAAATTAATCCTTAAAAAAGAGAGAGGGTAACTTTCTCTTTTTGAACGGAGGAATTTCAATATGCAATTCTCCCTACGACAAATCGAACAGGAAGACGGCATGACACTAATTGAGGTGTCGATTGCCGTTTTCCTGTCGATGGTCGTTCTGTTTGGCGGATTGCAGTTTTTCTACGGAGGTGAACGATATCTGAACGAAGAACAGTATCGTCGTCTGGCATTATTAATGGCAACAGATCGGTTGGAAAACGCAAATCGATACACTTATTCCGCCCTTTCCGATAGTCTGACCGAGAACAACACGAGTATTATGCTTTCGGACAAAATCGGTTACCGCACGACGTCCGTATCGGGAATCGACGATCCTCAAGATGGGATTGGCGGGGTGGATACCGACGGAATCACTGAAGATTATAAAAATGTCATCGTGACGGTTTTGATTCCCGGAAAAACGAATTATTCCATTCGATTATCGACAATTTATACAGAATTCTGGAATCAATAGAAGGATGAAGTTCGATGCCTCAAATAACAATGGTTTTACACTGGTCGAACTCGGCATTACTGTCGTCATTTCATCTATTCTTGTCCTCGTCATCGGTGACTTAACAATCTCTTCAAATCGACATTTCATCAAAGGGATAAGACAGGCGGGATTGCAACAGGATATGACATTTATTATGGAAATGCTGACGAATAATGTTCGTGAATCATGCACTGATCAATCGTTTGTTTATGAAGATTCCTCAAAAGCTGATTGCGGTCCAATCTCGACAAACGGAACCTGTATTAAATTGAAAATCCCGGAACGTGAAGTTGTTTATTTTAAAGGCGGGCGAGACTTTGTGAATACCCACGGCGGATCAAAAGTTCGACTCGTCACTAACAAAATAGATACCTTGTTATTCACAAAGACTTATCTGGTGGATTCGAGTTGTTTTATTATCATCCATTTAGCGATGTCCGAATTCGGACATTCCATCTCAAGCCAACAAACCGTTTTCTTCAGGAACTGATAAATGATGATCGGAATTTTCATTTTCATAATTGGGGTAATTTTGGGGAGTTTCCTGAATGTCGTTATATACCGGTTGCCAAGGAAAATTTCTCTCCTTTTCCCGCGCTCGTCATGCCCGCACTGCGGTCGTTTCATTTTTGCTTATGACAACGTACCGATCGTGAGTTATTTGTATCTTGGCGGTAAATGTCGTTTCTGCGGATGGAAAATTCCATTTCGATACTTTTTTATCGAACTTGCATCCGGAATTATTCCCGTTATTTTTTATTTGAAGTACGGATTCTGCGTGGAGTTTTTACTCTATTCGATTTTATTGATGATCTTGCTTGTTACTTCGTTCATCGATCTGGAATATATGAAAATTCCGAATCCAGTCGTGATCTTTGGCGGGTTGGCATTTCTGCTGATTATTACACTATTTAATCCGAATAGATTGATCGATGGTTTAATAAGCGGTTCAATTGCCGGTTTTCTGATGCTGGCTTTATCATTGGCTGGTAAGGTGGTTTTTAAGAAAGATGCAGTTGGATTTGGTGACGTGAAATTAACGGCGATGACAGGTCTTTGTCTTGGATTGAGTAGCCTGTTACTGGATTTGTTTTTGAGTTTTTTCCTATCTGCCACCATCGGAATTATTTTTATTTTACTCAAGAAGATACGGATCGACAAGCGACTGCCATTCGCGCCGTTTTTAACGGGTGGGACGTTTATTACACTCGTTTGGGGAAAACAAATTTTATCGTTCTATATGAGATCGTTGGGATTACAATGAAATGGTTATTGGAAAAGATCAACTCCGAAGATGGTAGCATTTTGGGATTGGTTTTCATTTTCTTCATAATCCTGACAATCGTCGGTACAGCGTTCTTGACAATGGCATCTCAGGAATCCATGCTGAGCGCCAAACAGTACCATCGAACCCGCGCGTTTTATCGAGCGGAAAGCGGTTTGAATATAGCCATCTGGCGGATCAATCATGGTGCTGATAGTTTTGGGACATTTTCGACGGATTCTGTCACTGTGGAATTCGATACGACGTTGCATATTCTAAACGCTGTCGGAAATTCGGGTTCCGCATCGCGGACGTTGCAAGTGGAACTGTTTCAGGATCATCCTTTCAACCGGATAGTTTCCTATCGCACTGATTTGGATACAAGCAGTTACTATCTCAATAATATGCGCGGACATGATATTGAAACCTATTATGAAGTTCCGCCAGTCGATATGCCATATTATAGTTCAATAGCTGATTACTATCATACCGGCGACATATCATTCAGCGGGCTGATGCCGTCGGGTATTCATTATATTAACGGCAATGTGACGATGAAAAATGGAACTGTCCTGAATGGCACTCTGGTAGTGACAGGAAGTATCAAATTTGTTGGTTCTGTCACGATCAATGCGCAATTAATTCCGGATACGACAATATTTTATCCAGCTTTAGTTACGGGAGATACCGCTCACACGTCAGAAATCGATGGAAATCCGAATCTGATCATCAATGGCGCGGTTTACTCAAGCGGAGTAGTCGATTTTAAAGGTCAGGAAATTTCGGGGCCTATCATTGCGAACAAAGTCATCTTAAGAAGCGGTGTAAAAATTGATGACCATGGGGTCGATAAATATTATCATTACCCGCCGGGATTTATCGCAGAGGATCATTTCGATTGGGAAAAGCGCCGGGTAAAAGGTTCATGGAGAACTGAATTCTAAGTAAAGTATGTTTGCAGAGAAAAAAATCATTGGTTTGGATATCGGGAACAATGTTATCAAGGTTGTTGCTTTAAAAAAAGGCAAGAAACCGCAAATCGAAAGTTTTGGCTTTATCGATCTGTACCAAAGCCGCAAACTGAACAAACCTGAAGACATGAACGACACGGTCATCGTACAGGCAATCCGTGAATTACTGAAAGAGGTTAAAGGCGGTGTGAAAAAGGTCAGGACGACATTTTCCAGCGTCAATAGTTTTATCCGGCAAATGGAACTTCCCGTTTTGCAGGAAGATGAACTGAAATCTGCTATCCGGTTCAATCTCGAAAGTCTGATCCCGATCAGTTCTGAAAATGTGGAATTTGATTTTCAGGTGGTTGAAACGGATAGAACGGCAAACAAACAGTCTGTCCTTGTTGGGCTTGTTCCTTCATCTGAAATGAAACGACATCTGGAAATTCTGACACGAAATCATCTTGAACCGGATAAAGTCGATATCAGCGCCATCGCGGTTTATAATTGCTTTGTCGCTTTGGAACCACCACCGGAAAAGACGACCGCCATTCTGAATATCGGAGCAGATCAGACAACGATTATCGTCATTCATCCGGCGCATTTTCCTTATTTCGGTTCGGTTCCGATCGGTGGAAATACTTTAACACGTACCATAGAAAAGAAACGTCATACTTCGTTTTTCGATTCGGAAAAACAAAAGGTGGCTAATACATTCCACTATTTAAAAACTGAAAATACACCGGATGAACCTCAGGGAATCGATTGGAAATCGGCGATTCTCGAGATGACAAACCATTTGACGGATGAGATCAAAAAAGCGGATGTTTATTACCAGATATTACATGGCGAAGAACCGATCAGTCGCATTCTCCTGACTGGCGGCGGCGCTTTGTTGAAGAATCTGGATTTTTTACTGGCGATGACATTGAAAGCACCGGTCGAACTCTGGAATCCGTTCAATTCCGATCGGATCGAGAGCATCCCCAAAAACATCGAGGGAAACGACGGACTCTTTTTTACAACAGCGCTCGGTCTTGTGGTGGGAGACTGAAAAATGCAATTTATTCATATAAATTTATTAGGCAATACCGCTATCCGGAAAAAACAAAGACGCATTCGCTTTTCGGTATCGATCCTGTATGCGGCAGTCTGGATATTTTCGATCGGAACGCTCATATACGTTTATCGGACTAATCTGTATATTTCGTCTGTTTATCAAAAAGAAATCAGGAAAATTTCTGCCGAAGTCGGTGTGCTAAATCCAAAACTGGAGCGAATCCGCCAACTCTACCAGAATAAGGAAGAACTGACAACGAAGACGAACATTTTCCAGCAACAACAAAATAGACCGTCGGTTTGGCTTTCCAAGATGATTGCATTATCCGACATGATGCCGGCTAACATTCGGTTTGAGGAGATCAGCGTCCAAACTGCGCTTGTAAAGGGGAAACAAAAAGAGAAAATCCGACTCACCGGATATACGATAATTGATTCGCGGAAGACCGATGTCAACTCGTTGAACATACTCAAGAAGACGTTGGAACAGTCGGGTAGTTTTATGAACGGTTTTCAGCGAGTGGAAATTCTGGAAAGCCGGATCGGTAAAAGAGGAACAACTCCTATTATGTCCTTTGCCATCGGAATATTTTGACCATGAAAAAAGACAACATTAAAAAGCAGATAAACGCTTCTGTGTTTAAGAATCTTTTCAAGATTCACTGGATGTTGCTGGCGATTTTATTGTATTCGATGACGGTTGCTGGAGTCAATGTCTTGATTATCCAACCTCAATTAAAACGGTACGAAGAACTGCGTATCCAGAAAGAAAACGTCGACAATATTTATTTGCGTATTCGTTCGACAGATATTGAAAAAGCGTTGACAGGTCTGACAGCAAAGGTGGAGCGAAACGATATTCTTGAAAAGAATTTTACTGCTAAAATCGCCGAGAAAAAAAATCTGTCTGCGGTTCTTTCGGAAGTTAATTACATTGTCAATAAATCCGGTGTTCAACTCAGCGCTATCGATCCACTTCAGGAAGAAGGAAAAATTCTCGGAAAATACGTCAAACAACCGATAGCGATCCGTTTTCAAGGCAACTATTCAAAATTTCTGATTTTTCTAAAAAACCTGGAAACAGCGCGTTACTGGCTATTGATCGACTCATATAAAATCAACTATAATTCACACGATCCATCGAATCTCGTTTACAATGTCACCGTTTACTGCATCATGTCCTGATATGAAAGTAAGTAAAATAAAACTCATCGTTCTGATCATTCTTGCCATCGCGTTGACTGGTTTAATACTGACAAAAGTGGTCATTAAAAAAGAATCGACGGACAGTTCAGCGACATTCGAGTTCAACTCGATAGAAGATTTCGAACGGATCGATCAGGCGATTCGCGAAATACTTGAATTTGAAAAAAATGGTGAAAATCTGACACTCGATGATTCGTTGAATCGTGTGGATTTGAACCGGGTGCGGGATCCATTCAGCTTTTCATCGGCACAACGAATAGTTAGTGATAGTGATAAGAAAAAAATGGTGAAATCGACGCTACAAAAACCGATAGAACCACCCAAGCCGGAAATTCCGAAAATCCATCTGGAAGGAATCATCTTTGACAAAAAAAGTCCGATGGCGATTATCGACGGAGAAGTGTATCGAGTCGGAGATGTGATTAAAGGATTCAGAATTACCGAAATCTCCCAGGGCGGTGTGCGGTTAAAATCTCCTGACGATCAAATCGTATTGAAAGCGCCGGAAATCGAATGAACCGAATTTTGAATGCAGGATATAAATATGGATAGAAAATTTAATGGATTGATACTTTTACTCGTTGTGGCTTTCTCCTTGCCGATTTCCGCTCAGGAATCGGTAAAAGTTGGTGAACCGACAACGACAGTCTCTTTAAATTTGAAGGATGTTTCCATTATGAACGTCCTGAAAACTCTTGAAGCGAAGACCGGCATCAAATTCGTTGTCGATCCATCCATTCAAGATAGAAGAATTACCGTCATTCTGAATGAAGTTTCCGCGGAAGATGCCATTTCCGTCGTCATGGAATCCAACGGATTGGGATACCGGAAGATCGAAGGCGTCGATGTTTATATGGTCAGCGATTTGTCCAAAATCATGCGTCAAACGGTCGTCAAGAAAATCGTTTGCCAGTATTCGGAAGCCGCGAAACTTCAGGAAATTTTAAAAAATATCGTGACACCGTCCGTCGGAGCCGTGATTGCGGATGCCCGCACAAATTCCCTGATCATTCGCGACAATCCGGAGGCTCTTACTATGATCGAAGGAATTATCAAAGACCTCGATCGTCCGACGCCGCAGATTTTCATACAGGCGGCGATTGCGGAAATTGCGCTGACCAAGAATAACGAAACCGGCGCTGAATTTCTCTGGAAAGATCCAAACATTTTGAGTTCCGATGATAAAATTGCATCGAAGTTCGATCTGCGCCAGTCAACAACATCCGAAGGAACCGGTTCGACACAATATTTGGATGGAAGCGGAAATGCATGGAGCCAGGCCTTGCCGAAAGGAATCGGTCTCGGTGTCGGAATCCTTAATTCTCATATCGATGTAGTTTTACATGCGCTCCAGACCGATTATGATCTGAACGTACTGAGCCGTCCTTATTTAGTCACTCTGGATAATCAGGAAGCGGAGATCGAGGTCGGCGATCAAATTCCGTACAAAGTCTTGAACCAATACGGGATTACATCATACGAATTCAAATCGGCGACGGTGCGATTGATCGTTAAACCGCATGTCAATAACGACCAGACGATCACAATCGATCTACGTCCGAACGCAGACTACCAGAACGGTTCGACGCCGGACGGTGTTCCAATCATCGCGACGCGAAAAGCCGAAACGCGGGTAAAAGTCGGCAACGGAAAAACGATTGTCATTGGCGGATTGATGCGTGAATCCGAAACTAAAACCGTCAGTAAAGTTCCGATACTGGGATCCATTCCACTGATCGGTTCTTTATTTCGGAGTACTATTCATCAAAAACTAAAAACGGAACTCGTCGTTTTCATTACACCGATCATCGTGACGAATGAAATGGAAATCAATGAATTGCAGCCGCAGGAACGGCTATCGGACGACGCTTATAAACGGTTTCAAAAATTCGATTCCGAAAAGGAAAACAAGAAATAAAATTCATTAGATAGAAGAGGAGATTTTTATGAGTATGGGAAGACAAGTTAAAATTATGGTTATTGATGACGAACCGGAAATCCTGATCAGTTTCCAACAAATATTCGAAGAAACCGGCTTGTATGTTTTTTCAACGGATCGCGGGAAAAAAGCCATTCAGGAACTTCAGGAAAGAAAGTATGATATTGCATTTATCGACATGATGATGCCGGAAATGGACGGGATCACAACGATGACCGAATTGAAGAAGATCAATCCGGACCTGATGGCGATCATGATTTCGGGCTTCCGTGATGAAGATAAAGTCGAAAAGGCACTCAAACTTGGCGCATACGGCTATCTTTACAAGCCGCTGAATTTTCAGGACATCATTGGCGTCACGCTCAAATGTTCTCAGAATCTCGGATATGAAAACGATATCGAGATCGTAAAGTAAAACATTACCACGAACGGAACTTGTCCGGCTCTGGCGGAAGCCGTGGAATCGGTCAAACTTCTATTGCTACGAACTTTAGTTCGTGGATAAATAAACTGAACAACCATCTCGGACTTTAGTCCAATCTTTTGGACTGAAGCCCGATTCTGTATCTATCTTCATCCACGCGCTAAAGCGCATGGCAATTATGTTCATTTCTAATTTCGTCTTCTTTCGTCTCTTTTCGTGGTCATCTCTTTCTTTTCTGTGTTCTTCACATGTGGTGAATTATTCAGGTTAATCGCTACGCTCCGGAAATTGGTTTACTCAATTTCAACTTTGCCTTAAAAAAATCCTTGCACATTTCTTTTTCGTTAGTAAATTTGTTTTGTACTGAAGATCATTTGAATACATTTCGTCCTGCTCTTTGACATTGCGGTCTCCTAACAGAACTTATTTTCACCGTCAGAGGAAAAGGAATCTCGACTGAAAATTAACTAAAAACTCTATAAACTATATACGGCAAAAAGACTCCAAAATCTGAAATATAAATACGAATCGATTTTCAAATTTGCTTCCTCCCTTACCGGTGAAAAGGACACTATCTAATCTGAATTTGTTATCGCTTAAGGTTTTTTTCTGATCCATTAAGAAAAACATGTAGGTCAATAAGGTGATTTTCTAACCTAAACAGAAAATCTTCTTGTTTAAAAAGGTTTTCATGTGATTGCATTAGACTATTTTCTTGCTCATTAAGAAAAAGTTTTTGGTGAAAAAGGTATTTTTCCATGCCAATAAGGAAAAAATGTCGAACAAAAAGGTTTTTAGGTTTTTCATTAAGATATATATGTGATTGTTATGAACGTTCCGATCAAGGTTTAATCATTTCCAATCAATTAATAATAGGAGGATCTAATGTCCAAAAAGATCGATCGAATCTTTGAAGAAGCCGGTGTTCTGTTAACGACAATGAAGAACTTATCCACGGAACTTGCGGAGGTTGGCGTTACATCTGAAAAAGTGACGGGCTTTGAAAATGCCATCGCCACCTTGCGAGAAAAGGATGCCGCCTTTCACGAATCGAAAAAACAGGCCACTTATCGTTCTACGGAACAAAAAGTAAAAGTAAAAACCATTTTCAATCTGCTCAACCGGTTCAGAAAAGCCGCCGAAATCGTTTTCCATGGCGATAAAGCGACGCTTAAAGCCTATATGGTCGGGAAAGCGTTCCCTACAAACATTTCGGAATTGAGTTCGCTACTCACTTATGTCCGTGAATCGGCGAAAGGCCATTTGGAAGCGCTGATGCAAAACGGGATCAAACAGTCCGATTACGACGACCTGACGAATTCTCTGACAGCATTAGAGGAATCGGAGAATAGGCAGGAAGACGCGAAGCATATTCGGAGTACGCGTTTTGCGGAATTAGAAAGTTCAGCGAAAGAACTCAACGTGACCATGTATAAAATCCGCAAAGCCGCCGGTATCAGATTCCAGAATTCTCCGGAAATCCTGCTTCAGTTCAAACCGGTAACGCGCAAAAAGAGTTCGACGACGACTGAAACAACGACTGAGCCGGGAACGAATACATAGATGATCTGTTTCAGGGGTGATTCAAGCATATCCATATTGAAAAGGATGATATTCTGCGCCTGTGTCGGTCAAAGCGCTTTTTGGAATCGATGTTCATTAGATAGAATCGTGGAGCAATTTATTTATAAAGGTGAAACGATGTATCGATCTGGTGTCCCGGAAGAAAGAACAACCATTCTTCCCATTCTCAAGTCAGACAACGTTTGGATCTGTAAAAAATGTCTCTCATTTTCCATGAATGACTCATGCGGGAGAGGTGTATTTTATTTTGAATTTTAAGGAAATTTTCAATGAAAAGATATTTCTATCTCAAAGAAATAACAACCAAAAGGAGAATGAATCATGAAGAACTTAGTGTATTGTTCAAAAGTCTTTTTTTGTTTCCTGCTGATTCTGGTAGTACCAGTTTTGGCACAGGATAACATCTCAACCAATCTGTGTTATCAAGGCTATTTAACTGACAATTTAGGAGTTCCTGTCGATGGAACTAAAACAATGAATTTTTCTGTTTATAATGACCCTGTTTCAGGAACAAAATTCTGGGAGAGTGGCCAACAAAATATCATAATTCAAAAAGGTGTATTTGATGTTATTTTGATTGTTCCAAAATCAATTTTCCAACATAATATTCCTTCTATGTTTCTTGATATTTCAGTACAGGGTGAGGTTTTAACACCACGTCAAACTATTTATTCTGTACCTTATGCGCTATTTGCATATAATACTGAACTAGACACATTAGAAAACCAACTTGTTCTAAAGCATGATGTTAAATTGATCAATAATGATGCAATATGGTTTTACAATCCTGGTGAAACTAATCCTGAGCTAGTAATTACTCCGGAAAGAATTACATCTTATAACGATGATAATACATTTGGAATGAATATATCATTAGGAGGTAAAGCTCTCGATATATACAATTCAGATCAATCTGTAAAAATCGCAACAATTCGATTAAAGAATGATTGCGGATATATTGAATTACGCGATGCAAGTAATCAAATCACGATTAAACTTGATGGGAGTACAGGTGATATTTTATACAGAGGATCGGTTGCACCTTTTTAAATAGGAGAATTAATGATGAGAACAACAAGTATCGTTTTAATGATTCTTTTAATAATTAGTACTGGTTTTTCTCAAAGCTATAAACTAAGTGGGACTATTCAACCAAATACATCTCAATCACAAAGTACTAATTATGTTGTATCAGGAAATTTTTCACGATATTTTGCGCCTTATTATTGTACAAAATCACAAAATTATATTTTAACAAATAAACAGGGGATTGCGATACAAACTAAAGTGAGCGATATGGGGAAAACTGTACCTGATAAATTTATCGTATCACAGAATTTTCCCAATCCGTTTAATTCGTCAACAGGAATCAACTTTTATTTACCTATTCAAGGAAAAGTAGAGATAATCTTAGTTAATATTTTAGGGATGAACGTCAAGAGAATAACAAATCGATTTTTTTCTTCTGGTTATCACACAATAATTTGGGATGTCGGTGATTTACCATCCGGAGAATATTATTATCAATTCAAATCAGGAGAATTCACCGAAACGAAAAAATGTTTGTTGATTAAATGACAAAGATGAACCTCCCGGAGGTTTGGAACCTCCGGGAGGCTGTTCACGATGATTTCACAACGGATTCGTCGGCGTAAAGCAGATCGATTTGTTCCTTGTACTTGTCTTCGAGGATCGACCGCTTGATCTTCAGGCTCGGTGTCATCTCGCCTTTATCGATGGACAACGGCTCCGGAATAAGCAGGAATTTTTTAACCTTTTCATAACGCGCAAAATCTCGCTGTAAAGTCTCAATTTCCATCCAAATCAAATTATAGACTGACGGGTGCTCGACGAGTTCCTTGTCCGAATCGACGTGAATCCGGTGTTCGGTCGCCCATTTCCGGAGCGTTTCGAAATTCGGAATGATGATGGCGCTGACGAATTTACGCCGGTCGCCGATCAGGCAAACATCTTCGATAAACCGGCTGGTTTTTAGAACATTTTCAATCGGCGCTGAGGCGACGTTCTTTCCGCCGGAGGTCACCAAGATGTTCTTTTTCCGGTCGGTGATGTAGAGAAAATTATCCTCGTCGAGATGACCGATGTCGCCGGTATGGAGCCAGCCTTCAGAGTCGATCACATCGCGTGTCATTTCCGGCTTTTTATAGTAACCGGCCATCAATGTCGGTCCTTTGACGAGAATTTCGCCGTCGTTCGCGATCTTCATCTGCACTTCGTTAATGACTCGTCCGCAGGAACCATACCGCGTTTTTCCAAACGGCGTCAGCGTTAAAATCAAATGTGTTTCGGTCATGCCGTAACCTTCGATGATCGGCATATCCAACGCCTCGAAAAATTTCAATGTTTGGATGGAAAGCGGAGCGCCGCCTGCGATCGGACAACGCATACGTCCGCCGAGTTTTTGCTTGATCTTCTTGAATACTAAAAAGTTGGCAATACGATAGCGATCTTTCATCCAGTGAGAAATTTTACCGTCGATTTTCTGGTCGCGATACTTTCTGCCGGTATTGACTGCCCAGTTGAAGATTTTCTGTTTGTAGGCCGGACTGGATTCAACTTCATCCATCACTTTGCGGGCGATTTTTTCAAACAGGCGTGGAACGGAAACGACGATTGTCGGCCTTGCTTCAGCCAGATCGTCAATGACCGTATTGATACTTTGCGAATAGAAAATCGTCGATCCGCGATACATGGCGGTGTAATGTCCGGCAACTCTTTCGTACAGATGACTGAGTGGAAGGAAAGAGAGAAAAACATCGGTACTGTATACATTTAGAGTTGTCTCAGAACTGATAATCTCAGTGATAAATCCGCGATGATGCAACATGACGCCTTTGGGTTCACCCGTTGTGCCGGATGTATAAACGATGCTGCAAACGTCATCGGTCTTAATTGAATCCATCGATGTCTTGAAAAAATCCGGATTTGCCTGACGATGTTTTTTTCCTTTTTCGACGATCTGAGAATATTCCGTCAGTTTTCCATGCGTCGTTTCGATAGGGTCGAATGAAAAGATGAATTGAAGATCTGGCAACTCCGATTCGATTTCGACGATCTTGTTGAATTGAGTCTGATCTTCGACGAAGATCGCCCGCGTTTCGGAATCTTTCAAGATATAGGCGATCTGGTTGGGGGGAAGCGTCTGATAGATCGGAACGACAACTGCTTTCAATGTATAACAGGCGAAATCGACGATCGTCCATTCCGGTCGGTTATTGGATAAAATCGCGATCTTATCACCGGTTTGAATGCCGATGTCCGCCAAACCGTCTGCGACGATGTGGATCGCCTCACCGAACTCGCGATAAGTATATGAACGAAGTTCGCCGTCGCGTTTGTACAGCAGAGCGGCTTTATCCGAATACTGACGGATTGAGTTTTGTAATAAATGAGGTATGCTTTGAAACATATAAACTCCTTCCTGAGTTTGGATTATCGAATCTACTTGAACTGAGATGAACGAAATAATTTTAGTCCTGAAACGGGAACTTCCATTTTATAGACAGAATTGGTCTCGACTTCGGTGAGGAAAAGCGTTTTCATGTCTTTTCCACCAAACTCGAGATTGCTGGGCTTTTTCCCGGGAGCCGAAATTTTCTGCAGAATTTTTCCGTCGGGAGTAATGATATAAATGGCGCCACCGCCAAAATGTGCGACGTATAAATTTCCTTGAACATCCAGTGCAATGCCGTCGGGATCGCCGCCGGGAAGTTCAACGAAGGTACGACCGTTCGTGATATTTCCACTTTGGAGGATGTCAAAAATGAGGATACGATTTGCTGCCGATTCGCAGACGAACATTTGTTTGCCGTCTTCGGAAAATGCAATGCCGTTTGGAAATGCGATCGCGTTATGAACGATTCGAACCGACCGGTCTTTACCCGAAATACAATAGACCTTTCCGTCGGGATTTTGGCGGTCGTACCGGTTCGGATCTGTAAAATAGAGGTTGCCGCTTTTTGAAAATGCAAGGTCGTTCGGGCGATTGAATGGTTGGCTTTGACTGGAGTCAGCGATGATGGTCATTGATTTTGCCGGGGAGATTTTAACGATCGCTTTAAGCCCATAATCGCAGGCGAACAGATTTCCAAAACTGTCAAATACGGTTCCGTTGGTTTTTTGAATTCCGATCGATCGAGCCGTTACAAAAGTATCGACTTTGGAATCGGTTATTTGTGCAATCCAACCGCCGTAACAATTGGAGACGAAAAGGGCATCTTTTCCATTCCATGCCGGTCCTTCAGGAAAATTCAGATCGCCGGCGATTTTCGTCCATTGCGGATTCGGAATGAATGATTCGGCCGACTGACCGAAAACGAGTTCAGCAGTTTGACAGATCAGGCAGATAATTCCGATAGAAAAAAACCTGAACCAAACCATTTTGATTTTCTTCATGTTCCGCATGTTTTCGTGACGTCCATATGATAAAATTCATATATCACGGATGATAATTTAAGGAATCGGGAGCATGGATGTTTAGGTTTTCCGGATTTTCAACTTTTCCTGATATGATTACGAATAGCGGGTGAGCATCGGGAACGGTGATATTTTCCCATTTATTCGCGATTTGCGGAGACCGGATTTTAAGTTTGCCGATGAGGTGATTCCATTCAAAAAGAAGTTGCGATTCCGTGGTTTCGATCTGGCTGAAGTTTGGATAATCGAGAATCCGTGAATAGTCTAACCGATAGTTGCGTGTTTGGGCTTCGCGGAAAATAAATTTCAAATAATCCGAAATGGCTCCCTGAGGTGAATCCACGTTTTTAAACGGCAGGAGTTGAGGATGATTCCGGTAGCCGACAGTTTTCCCGGCTAAAACCGCTTGAGCGAGTAAAGCCTCGCGCCATAAAGCGACTAATCCAATCGAGTCAAGATATTTCGGATCCAGTGTCCATAATCTCATGGCTAACCTTTTTCATAATCTTAAAAAACCCAATAGAAGATAAGAATGAAAAGCAAAATTGGATACTAAAAAAGAACAAATATACAAATCTACCTATTCAATTTATTCAACCCGAACAATCCATTTGACCTTTTATCGGCTGGAAAATCCGGAAGTCGAAACTCAAATTTGTCGCTTGAAGATAATCCCTACTTTATAAGAAGAAATTTTCTTATTTTACGCGCGGTCATGTTTAATTAGTGAAAGGGTGAACTTATGAATCAACAGATGATCGACCGTTTCTTCCGATATGTCAAGATCGACACTCAATCCCGTGATGATGTCGAAGACCGTTATCCCAGCACGGATAAACAAAAAGAACTGTTAACTATTCTCGTCGAAGAATTGAAGGAACTCGGGCTCGCCGATGTCCAAATGGATAAATACAGTTATGTAACGGCGACTTTACCATCGAATCTATCTGATCCGGAAACAAAAAAAGTGCCGGTGATAGGTTTCATTGCGCATGTAGATACATCGCCGGATGTCAGCGGTACCCATGTCAAGCCGGTCATTCATCGAAAATACGACGGAGATGATATTATTCTGCCTGGCGATCCAGCACAGGTTTTACGTTTTTCGGAGAATCCTGCACTCGCGGATCACGTCGGTGATGATATTATTACTTCCGATGGAACAACGCTTCTCGGTGCTGATGATAAGGCGGGAATAGCCGAAATCATAGCGGCAATTCAATATTTGACGACACATCCTGAAGTCAAACATGGTACAATTCGGATCGGTTTTACGCCCGATGAAGAAGTCGGCAACGGCACGAAGTTTTTTGATGTTAAAAAATTCGCGGCAGATTTTGCCTATACTTTCGACGGCGAATCTTTGGGTGAAATCGAAAATGAAACGTTTAACGCCGCCGCTGCAACTTTTACCGTTAAAGGTACGAATGTTCATCCCGGTTATGCGAAGAACAAATTGATCAACTCCGTTAAAATCGCTTCGGAAATTGTGTCGCTGATCGCTGAGGAACCCAACCCGGAAACGACCGAAAAACGGGAAGGTTATCTCCATCCGCACGGCATCGAGGGCGGAGTAGAAAAGTCGATTGTAAGGATTCTTATCCGTGATTTTGAGGAATCCGGTATGAAAGCGAAAGCGGAGAAACTTTCATCAATCCGTGAGAAGATAGCCGCAAAATATCCCAAAGCCGAAATCGTTCTGGAAATCAAGGAATCTTATAAGAATATGCGTGTTAAAATCCAGGAATATCCACAGGTTGTCGAATATGCTCTTGAAGCGGTCAAACGCGCAGGGGTCGAACCGAAACTGCAGATCATTCGTGGCGGCACGGACGGTTCGAAACTCTGTTTCATGGGTCTGTTGACGCCGAATATCTTTACCGGCGGACATAATTTTCACAGTAAATTGGAGTGGATTTCGATTCAAACCATGGAAAAAGCGGTAGAAACTATGGTGAATTTGGTGCAGATCTGGGTTGAAAAGAGCCGTTAATTCATCACGAAAGGCAAACCATGAGAAAGATTTGTTACAGTTTAATACTGGCCTTCGTCTTCTTTCACGTATCATTAGCTGATTCGATTGAAAAAACACCTGTCGGTCCCGGCGTCATGTATTATCATGAATATCGTCAAGCAGGACCATGGCATCTGTACGTCCTGGAGATCAACCTGAAAAACGAATGGCTCCATTTGCAGACCGCGAAATCGAACAACTTGTTGGCCGGATATGAAAGAACGTCCTCGATGTCATCACGAAATGATCGCGAAGGTCATCGCGTCGTAGGCGCCGTTAACGGCGACTTTTACGAGTCGGGCGGCATTCCAACGAATGCGCAGGTGATCGAAGGCGTTTTGATGAAATTGCCAATCAGCCGGGAAGTTTTCGGTTGCTCCGACATCAAAGAGCCATTTATCGCTGTTACGACATACAACGGAAAAGCATTCGCAAAGAATGACAGCGCCTTGTCCATCAATAACGTCAACGTGGAGCGCGGTGCAAATCAATTGATCGCTTATAATAAATATTACGCCGCCCGGACGCTGACAAATTACGATGGTGCGGAAATCACCGTAGACTATCTCAGCGAGCCGATCGTCAATGACACGATGATCGTCGTTGTGACAAAAAAGGACAGCTTAGCGGAAGCCGGTCATGGAAATGCCGTCATTCCCACCAATGGATTTGTGTTGTCTGGAAATGGAATTGCGAAAGACTATTTAAACTCTAATTTCTTCGTCGGCGATACGGTGAAAGTGATCTTTAAATTACCAGCGATCGCGATGCGCGTCAAAGAACTGATCGGCGGTAATCCGACGATCATAAAAAATGGTGTACAGGCAGTACCGTCTGGGAGTTTTTCCAGCGATCGACATCCGCGGACCGCGGTCGGTTTTTCACAGGATTCAACAAAACTGTATCTTGTTGTGGTTGATGGCAGACAGGTAGGATTTAGTATTGGGATGTCGCTATACGAACTGGCGGATTATATGCTGGAATGGGATATTCATCAGGCCGTGAACCTTGACGGCGGCGGTTCGACGACAATGGTCGTTCGGAAAAAAGTCGTGAACAGTCCTTCGGATACGGGCGGTGAACGCTCTGTTGCGAATTCACTTTTACTGGTCAGCACCGCTCCAACTGGTCCTTTGAATTATCTTCGGATTAGCCCGAAAAAAGTTTATATCCCGGTTGGGAATTCCTGTCAATTTTCAGTCACGGGTTTCGATCAATATTATAACAGCGTTTCTGTGAATTCCGATTCTCTGATGTGGACATGTGATTCGACAATCGGAAGTATCGATTCGATGGGGAAATTTCAATCCGATACGGTTAAAATTGCCGGCTTTATTTATGTGAATTGTGGCGAAGTACTGGACACGGCACAAGTTTTTTTGACCGGTCTGGCCGAAATAAAACTTCAACCGAATCCGATCATTCTAAAAATCGGCGAACAGCAGACCATAACGGCCGAAGCGAAAGACAATTACGGAAATATCGTCCAGATTCCCGCTTCCAATTATACTTGGGAAGTCGCTGGGAATGTTGGAACTATCAATAGTACCGGCGTTTTTACGGCAACCACGATAGGCGAAGGCGTGATCTCTGCGACGTTTGAGGAAGTGACCGGAACAACGCCGGTTTCCGTCGGCGCCGCGGCGAATGTGATGATTGACGACTTTACAACAATCGCTAATTGGTCGATCACCGGGACTAAAGTCAATATTGCTCAATGCAAAATAGTAGTCAGCGATTCGATAAAAATTTCCGAACCTTCTTCCGGGCGGTTAGATTATAGTCTGGCGACTGGCGGAACGACAAATCTAAATTTGAATTGCACGATCCCGATTTCCGGCACACCGGATGCGATCAGCATTCAGGTGTACGGTGACGGGAAATGTCACTGGTTGCGAGGTGAATTTATCGATAAACAGGGTGAAAAATTTCTTATGGATCTGACGTCAGCTACTCCGGGAATCGATTGGACAGACAGCTGGAAGAAGTTGGAAATTCCGTTCTCCGCCGCGATTCCCAGTTGGGCGAATCCATTAGCTGTTTTGGATTATCCGGTCACATGGAAGCGAATTTATCTTGCCGAAACCGATGATGCAAAAAAGGATGTCGGAACTCTTTATTTCGACGATTTTTCGGTGCATTTTATCGAGACGGAAACTGTTGCGGAACCAAAAAACTGTGTTGCAGGGAAATTTCGGTTAGAAAGCAATTACCCAAATCCGTTTAACAATCAGACGAATTTCTGCATTTGCGCAGACCGATCAGGTGATCTGAAGGTCATGTTTTACGATCTTTCCGGAAAGGAAGTGGATCGAGTCGATCAGTTCATCGAAACGAGCGGATACCGACTGATTTCATGGAAACCGGAGAATCTTTCCACCGGTCTTTATCTTTACAAAATGCAATTGAATGGCGAATCGATTGTCGGAAAATGTCTATTCGTCAAATAAATCGAAAACGAAATTTTGGAGGAAAAAATGAAAGTGAAAAGGAGTCATCTGGCTCAAAGGAATATTCTAACTATGAATTTTGGACTGATAACCGTTCTCAGTTTTTGTTTGGTCGTGATTATGCAAAAGTGTGGGACTAAGGTGATTACGACAAAAGCACCGCTCGAAGAAGTAAAAGCGGAATATGCGAAATTGGCGCCTGTTGAGTTGAAATGCGATCTGTCCAATCTTTCTGTCACTGATAAAAAGGTACTCGTTCAACTCATCGAAGCGTCGAAAATCATCGACAGTTTATTTCTGTTACAAGTCAGTCGTGAGAATCCATTAATTCTTGACGAACTTAAAAAATCGAGGGATCCGAATGATCAGGTTTATCTAGATATGTTCAATGTCATGTTTGGGCCATGGAATGAACTGGTAGCCAATGAACCGTTCCTGAACGACAAACCTAAACCGCTCGGCGCGGGATTTTATCCGGAAGACATGACCAAAGAGGAATTTCAGGATTTTATTGTCAGGAATCCTGACAATAAAGAATCTCTTGAAAGTGGTTTTACCGTTGTCAAACGGGAAAAAGATCGACTTATCGCCGTTCCTTATCATGAAGAATACAAGGAAAAGGTGAATCAGATCGTTGAATTGTTGAAAAGTGCCGCCGATCTCACATCTGATGCTTCACTAAAAAATTATCTGCAACTCCGCGCTGAAGATTTATTGACGGACAATTATTTCAACAGCGACATGGCTTGGCTCGATTTAAACGGAAATCTCGAAGTCGTCATCGGACCATATGAAGTTTATGAAGACGCATTGTTCAGTTACAAAACCGCGTACGAATCATTTATTTGCGTCGTCGATCACGTTGAGAGCCAGAAGTTGGAGAGAGTTGCGACTTATTTGAAAGATATGCAATCGAATCTTCCAATGCCTGCGGAATACAAGAAATCAAGCCGAGGAATGTCTTCACCGATTAAAGTTGTTCAGGAAGTATTTTCGGCCGGCGATACAAAAGCCGGAATTCAGACAACGGCATTCAATTTGCCAAACGATGAAAAAGTCCGTGAGGCAAAAGGTTCAAAAAAAGTCATGCTGAAAAACATCGCCGAGGCAAAATTTGAAAGATGTTGGGTGCCAATCGTAAATCTGATTCTCGCTGAAAAACCGCTCAAGAATGTAACATTCGAAGCTTATTTCAACCATGTATTGATGCATGAAATCAGTCATGGCATCGGACCCGGAATGATCACTCTTTCCAATGGAACACAGACAACAGTGAGCAAGGAACTCAAAGAATTGTATCCAATTATCGAGGAATGTAAAGCGGATGTTTTGGGTATTTATGAATATGTTTTTCTAATGAGTAAAAATGTGTTTCCGAAAGATCAAAAATACTCAGCATACGCCAGTTTTCTGGGTGGAATGTTTCGTTCGATCCGCTTTGGGATAGATGAAGCCCACGGCGGAGGCGTTGCCATTCAGTTCAATTATTTCATCGAAAAAGGTGCATTTTATGCAGATGCGCAAGGGAAATTGGATCTGGACGAGAAAAAACTTGAAGCGGCCATTTCTTCGCTCGCCGAACAATTGCTGATGATCGAAGCCAAAGGCGATTACGCGGCGGCCAAAAGTCTGATCGATCAGTATCGCGTGATGACGCCATTGATGTCCCAGACTATCGAAAAACTCAAACATCTTCCGGTGGATATCAGACCGATTTATCCGAAAATCAACTAAATATTCTATCATATAGTGAAATCCCTTGTCGTCAGAAGATGGCAGGGGATTTCTGGTTTTATAATTAATCGAGTTCAGTTTGGAAAAAGGTAAAAACTGTCATTTGAATGTGACATTCATTCTATGAATTATGACAGTCAAGTACATTCGTAAAAAGGGGATTGGTCTTAATCAAAAAAAAAGCCGCTGGAATAAAGCGGCTCATCTATTTTAACTCTGAACAAGTGAGGTTACCCTCCCCGAACGTAAATAAGAGGGGATTGTGAGGGATATTACGGCACATCCGGGGAGGGGGAGGGGAAATGTATAAGATTCTCTCTTTTTCTTGCTCGCATCTTTCAAAAACCACGTTAGTAATGTACAAAATTTATGCCAAGAAACAAACTTTTTTTTCAATTTCAAAAACAACTTTTTTACGAGCTGACTTTCAGATAGTTCCAACTTTTCTGAAAAATATTTATTCTTGTCGATAAAAGCGTCCGGAAATTGATAATTCCTCTGAAAAATGGTATCAAAGTGTTGAATCAATATCAGAGATTAGTTTGGATCGTTTGAACTCTATAACTGAAAAATGCTTTTCTGATGTTAGAATTGATTGATATATTTAGCACGTAGTAAAATTGAAAATTAACTGGGACTTTAATGAGAAAAGTAATCGTTGTTGATGATGATCCGGGCATTCTTGATCTTGTAACGGAATATTTAGAACAACACAATCTGAAAATATTGACCGTCAGCGAAGGACTTAAAGTAGTCGCCCTTGCGATCAAGGAAGAACCCGATCTGATCATTCTTGATATTGACTTGCCCGATATAGATGGATTTCAAGTTCTGAATAAATTGAAAGAACGTCCCATCACCGCTTTAATCCCAGTTATCATGTTGACCGGAAAGGCATCATCCGATTTTCAGGTGACAGGCTTGGTTTCCGGAGCAGACGACTATGTTACGAAGCCTTTCGATTTAAATGTCCTGTATGCAAGAGTGCTTAGTGCATTAAGACATTCGCTTATCAGTACACGTCAAAAACAAGACCAATTCAATCTTTTATATTTTCTTATTCGGAGTTACTCCAAACGCGGTTACACATGCTATACCAAACTGATTCAAGAATATCCTGCCAAACCGAGTAATTGGGCGGGATATATTCCCGATCTGATAATTGAAAAAAAAGACAAGATCAGGGGTATTAACTTCGAAACAACACAATCACTTCTCGAAGAATCGCTATTGGATAGGTTGACCTCAATGTCCGATCTTGCATTTTCAAACTCAAAATACGTGGAATCAACGATCATTGTCAGGACAAAAGACAATTATAAGCTCATCGATAAAATCATTAAAGAGAATGGCTTGAATCTGACGACGAAATTGATCAAGAAACACATGGCAAGAAATTGAAACGAAAAGCAAAATGAATAAAAAAATCTATTTAGTCTTATGTATTGGGTTGTTCACGAGTATCGCCTTATCGCAGTCACAGACTGTACTTTTTCCAGGACTGACCGGGCAAACTCTTTTAGATTCTATAGTAGCGAATTATAAAACGAAAAAAACGCTTGGTTATAATACTGCCCGAGATTCAATGTACGGAAGAATCGATCTTAAACCAGGCAACTTGCTCTCCTGCGTTTATACAGGTTATACTATCACGATTGATCCGACTCAAAACATCAGAAACCAAACTAATGCAAAATTTATAAATTGCGAACACACCTGGCCACAATCTCTCGGCGCTGATTCAGAACCGCAAGCATCTGATATCCACCATCTTTATCCTACAAATAATAATGTCAATTTATACCGTGGCAACTTACCGTTTGCGGAAATTCCCGATGCAAATACAAACAAGTGGTGTCGATACAACACATATCAAACAACTATACCACCTGATAGTATTCGAGGTCAATTCTCCGAAGCAGGAAGTAATAGTTTCGAACCACGTGAAGACCACAAAGGCAACTGTGCTCGCTCAATGTTCTATTTCTTTGCCATTTACCACAGTTACGCCGATATAAATTTCTGGAATATCCAGAAAGAAACATTATTAAACTGGAATTACTACGATTCAGTTGATTCCGTTGAATACGCGAGGACATGGAAAATTGCGCATTATCAAGATAATAAACCGAATCCATTCGTTCTGGATTCCACGCTGGCAAGAAGGATTTGGTTCTATAAACCTACCGGAATCGCCAGCGAAAAGATGGTTCCGGAACAGATAAATCTGATTTCCACCTATCCAAATCCGTTCAATGCTTCATTGACGATTGCCTTTTCCTTGGAAAAAACAGAGGCTGTCATTATCGATATGTACGACATAGACGGTAAGTTGATTGATGTTCTATATGATGAGAAATTCCCTAAAGGAAATCATTCGGTCGTTTGGAATCCGCGAAATCTGAGCGCAGGGCTGTATCTCATCCGGTTTACGGCAGATGGTCATTCGGAGATCAAAAAATGCGCCTATCTGAAGTGAACTTTTCCATTCTTCAAGGGAAGTGTCTGCTTATGAAATAGCCTCTCTGTGCGTTGAAACATGTAGGCGCAGAAAAACAAGTTGCGCTATTTTAAAAGAATCGTTATTTTGAATTGTAAGGCTTTTTAAAAAGGCGATTAAAGGAAAGAAAATTCTTTGGAAAGAGATGGAAAAATGAAAAAGACTTCGGTGTTTCTTCGTTTTTTTGGTTTCTGTTTTCTCGTTATTTCGGTTTTTTCCCTGAATATAGAATCCGGGTTCAGTCAAACATCGACTGAAACGGTTCTATTTTCCAGTACGGATGTCAGTCAGTGGACGATTGATGGGCGGATTACATGCCAACCTTCTGATACAACACTTCGGTTCTTGTTCGGCTTCGATGCGGACAATCCACCAAAAGTACGGCCTGACACAACAACGTTGGAAATCGTTTCCGAAATTGACCTTTCCGGATGCGACTCGGCTTTCTTTCGTTATACGACCTTCGATTTCCTGCCAAACGACGATTCGTGGATAGTCGGAACCGTAAACGTTTATGCGAAACACGAATATCAATCGCAATGGACGGAGGTGTTTGAAGACCTATCAGCAATCGCGGGGAGTGTACATCATCTGAAGATTCAGTTGAAAATAGCTGTTCGTTCAGACGAAAAATCTCCGGGAGCGTTCGCCGTTGATAATATTCGAATCGTCGGAAAAAGACGCTAATCGAGGATATTTTACCTAGTTTGCTGAAATAAATGGGACGCTCGACACTCATTATCGTCCTCGGATTTATCATTATTTTTGGATACATATCGATCCGCATGAATCGGACTGCACAGATCGCGGAAGAAAATTCGATCGAGTTCACGGAAAAAGTGATAGCGCGACATGTAGCCAACAGTGCTCTCGAATATTTAATCTCGCTCCATTCAACCTCCGGATACTCCGATACGACTATATCAAGGGATTCCTGGCTGGGTGGTTCGTTTACGGGGACGATCACAACGATTGCTTATGATACTGTAGCACGTGAAGCTATAGTATCGATTACTGTAACAGGTCATACAGGTGAACAGACACACACAAGTTCGGTTAATCTAAGAAGCCGGAATCTGTTACTTCCGGTCATTCCAGCGGCTGTCGGGATTTGTACCAATATTATCAGTTTGTCTATTATCGGGAATTCTCATATTTATGGTTCGGATACTAACATAGACGGAACGACCGGGCTATCGGATGACCTTCCCGGTGTAACCGTTTCGGAAGAGGATGATAGTGTGAGTTTGATGGACAAATACGAGGGTTCGACTAAAATTCAGGGCCAAGGAACTTCCCCGAGTGTTGCGCTTTTTAACGAATCTGCGCAGGAAGATATTCAAGCCTTAGCGGAAGCTTATAAATCTGTCGCTGATTATACTTTGACTTCATGTGATGATTTCAGTGACGTGACGTTGGGAAGTCCATCGTCTCCGGTTGTTGTTCATATCTCCGGTGAGTGCACGATTGCGGGTAATTTGACCGGCTATGGTGTATTGATTGCAGAGGGTATAACATTTAATGGGCGAGTAAGATGGTATGGAATTGTTATTATTACCGGTGATGCTGACGCGGATATGACGAGCAAGGGAAATTCAAGTATTTATGGTGCGTTGTTGCTTGGTGCCCCCACCTCGACTATTTCAATTAAGGGAAACGATGTCTTTTACTTTAGTAGCGAAGCGATTCAAATGATTGATTCGCATATCTCCTCCACCGGCGACAGTCCGAAATTAGTCAGAAACCTTACGTGGTGGGATTAACGTGGAATATTATCCGTTGGATATTTTTCCCGTTGACGTTCGATAGTTTCTTCCAGATTCTCCTTTTTTGCACGGACGCGGTCTTCCAAAGTCGGCACTAATTCGGCTTTTAAAACGATGACCAACTCTTTTTTCGTTTGATCAGTCGAATTGTAACCTGTCAAATATCGCAATCCTAAAGCCCACCACGGGAGGTCCTTTAGTCCGGGAATTCCTTTTCGAACAGTTGATTTTTCCTCGGCGTATAAACCGGCGATGGCAGTCTGTTCGCCGTTGACCAGCAACACATCGGTATAAGCTACCTGCTTATCGATGGTCGTGCTGACCGCGCTAGGCGTCGCTGAACTTCGCTCGGCACGAATATTCAGGTGAATGAATGTTACGCCTTGATCGATTACAACCTGAGGAATAACTTCGAGAATTGTTCCGACATCAAAAAACTTATCGGTTGTATTCCCGGCAAAATCTTTTTGCTTGATCGAGAAAGAACTACCTACTTGAATCAATCCTTTCGTCCCATCAAGAACCATTATGGTCGGTCGGGCAATGATCTCACCAATATTCATAGCCTCAAAGGTTCTAAATAATCCTTCAATATTCAATAAACCTTTGCGGTCGCGATATCTTGAAGAGAGGGAAAAAAATTCCTGAGAAACAGCGGTTCCGGCAAGAGATTTAATATCTATATTGGATTTATCGGCCATGACCGACCAATCGATCCCGGCCTCGGCGAGCGTTCGTTTATCACCCTGAAAAAAGATGGCGGATATCTCGACCTCACGACTGTTTTTTGTTATCACTATTTTCCCCGATGATTCTGAAGATGAAGTAGGTGTAGGCGTAGATTCGCTTTTAGAATCGGCCGGTTTAATAATTTCCAAATAGGATCCCTTATCGGCATACTCCAGATTGGAAGCGCTCAATAGAATTTCCAGCGCCTTTAACCAGTGACAGGGTGGAATTTCGATATTGATCGGACCTTTTTGTCCCGTCGGATCGATGATAACTTTGTTCTCGAATTTCGTTGCCATAATGCTGAGGATTTTCACAACCTGCTCAAAATTGGCGGTTGGTGGGAAGGAAACCATTTGTTCCTGAGTGATGTTTTCGGAGACGGGAAGTTTTTGTGCGAACGAAACAGTTGGCACTAACTGTACAAACATCAAGAGCAGGACGATGCCAGCGATGTAATTGAAATGTCGGAATTCGGTTTGAATTCTCATTTTCCACCTTTTCCTGAAGATTTGAGTTGTAAAATGAATGTATCGGAAATACCTCCGCGATCCATCAGAAATTGCGCTTCACCTTGATTGAGATCGATTTTCGATAAATAACCCAGATAAATTTCATCGCCGATATTGATCTCCCGAACGGTTCCTTGCTGATCCTGAATGAAAGCGGTGTTGGCCGTAAGTGCGATTAAACGACTGTTTTCAATATTGACCAAGTTGCCGATATTCGGCGGAAGATAGTCAAGGATCAACGGTTTAAACGGATCGAAAACGGAAAATTCTTGAGGTTGGAAAGAAGTATAAGGACCTAACGCCATCAAATCCGGATTTTTTATCTGCGTAAAGAAAATACCATTCAAACGAATTACGATTTCCAAATCTGCCTCGGATGTTTTTTCGGTTGGTAATTTTGACGATTTTCTTTTCAGACTCAGCGACTCGATCTTGTAAAGCGGTGAACCGTATTCCATCCGTCGGATGAAACGCATCGCTTTGGGAAAATTTCCTTCACCGGCTAATTCGTATGACGCAGTCGAGACATTATCTTTGCGTTTAACACCGAGTAAATTGAACCGAAAGTTGAAAAAAGTGCCGTAACGGTCGATTTCTTCTAGATACCTGTAGGTTTGGTGAATGGTTTGTTCCGGCAGAATCACTTTTGGGTAGTACTTGAGTTGAGCGGAAAGTTGCTTCAGTTGTTTTTCATATCCGTCCAGATCGGAAAGCGCGTTCTGAAGTTGGGTCAGGCGGTCTTGTTTTGTCTTCAATTCCTGTTCGATTTTCGTGAAATCCTTCCCAAACTTCATATTCAGCATAAGATGTCCACCTAAACCGATGAGAACTAAAAAGACCGCGAGAATGAGGCTGTTGCGGATTTCGTACGACATATTCTGCTTCCTATTGAAGTGTGGCGATAAGTTGGACGGCTTCCAGACCGATTTCGCTGGTTGGACTTTGTTTTACTATCGAGAGAAACAAAGTCCGTGCGTCATTATTTCGATTCATTGCTGCATACGCTTTTCCTAAAAAGAGCATCGCACCTAACTTCTCCTCGCTTTGCTGATTTTCTTCAATGAATGTGGTGAGGCCTTTGATCGCTTCCGGGTAGTCGCCTATCGAAAAATAGCATTTTCCGATCCAGCATTTGGACTTGACGGCGTATTTTGGATCGGTTGTTCTCGTGGCAATTTCTTCGAAGGTCGCTAATGCTTCATCAAATTTCTTTTGATCGAATAATTTTACTGCCGCTTCAAACAGAGCGGAGGATTTTTTTATTTTTCCGCCTGAAATGCTTTTATCCGATTTCTTTTGAGTTGCTTGAACGGGAATTCTAACGACAGGATTGAAACTTTTTTCGTCTTCAGCCACTTTTTCGACGATGATTTTAAACTGATAAACCGTTCTTCCCCGAATTTCAATGGGCGTGACATTTTCAACGCTTGCCGATGGAAATTGAGCGGCAAGCCGAGGCGCTCGATTTCTATAGAGACTGAATCCGGTCATTTGAAAGCCATCGCCTTGTGTCGATATTTCCGTTAACCAGAGATCGTACCCGGCATCGTAAATTGCCCGGATAATCTTGTCAAACGTATAACTCCATTTATGTGTTCCGGACGAAAGCGATTCCAATAATTCGAGTTTTTGTTTACCGAGTTTTGTCTGGATCATCAAACTATCCAACAGCGGTTCGGTCCAATTCAATCCGTCGATTGATTGTTCGAGATAAGCGTTTTTCTGAGTGAAATTTGTCTTCGTTTTTGACTTTTTGGCATATTGGTGGTTGATCCATATCGGCATCAGAAAAATCAACACAAGTAATAAATATCCGTGCCAGGCGAGTTTAAAAACCTGTTGACGATGGTTGATATAGTCAGGAATCAATGAAAGAGGTGTTATTTTTTTCTTATCGGAGAAAAAAACTGTGACGGTATTTCCAAGCAAAGCGGCAAATTCTGACAAAGATTTTTCGGTTTCCTCAGGATATCGGATCAATTCCGGCCGGGCAGTAAAATAGGAGACTTCCGTTATTCCTAAGGCTTGTTGAAAATATGGACAGGCGCCGAGTGTGATGGCTTTACCGGTCAAAATCACGCTATATCGATCTGGAATGTTACCGAGACTTTGTTCGTAGAGGATTTTTCCGGCGATCGTTTTTAAAAGTTGGGCAGAAGTTGCGTCGTCATCTATCGGAGGGGCTATCTGAGTGATCTGGCCACCCTTGGTGATGATGATCTTGCTTTCTTCGAGTGCGATGTGAACGATGATTAGGACATCTTCGTCTGCTGGATTGTAGTTGAAACGGATGAGATTCGATAAGGCGACTTCATCCGGAAGAACGGAAACCAACCGGAACCGCTTCTTCATTCCTTTTTGAATGGATTCGTACAAATTGACCAACGGAATACCAGCGGTATTGGCGAAAGCGAACACGTTATTCTCTTCGGTTATAAAATAATCGAATTGATCGTTGGCTATCTGATTATTGAGGCGTTCATTAACTTCCGCATAAATTTTCTTGCGGCGGGCAGATTTTTTCAATTTTTCATAACCGTTCCGCAATTGGACAATGTGCGATAGGGAAGAAGGAAGATTGACGGCGTAATTAAAGTTTTTAGCCGGCGCTGATTCTAGAATGGATAGCAGAATACTTTCGTTGGATTGTTCCTCGGGAATTTCAGTTTCCGGTGAAGTAGCCAGTGTTGTATCCAGCGAAGCGGCCAAATCTTTTTCACCCGAACCAAAAATATCCTCGGCCGAAAGAGCGGGGCGGCCATTTGTTTCGACGGTCGGCAATTCGTCGGTCGTCGCCTTCAGCGGTTCAACCAGTTTATGTTTCTCAGCGGACTCGATCTCTATAACCCCTTGTCCAGACGTGCAAAACAGAGAAATCAATTCAAGGCCATCAATGTTCAGCACAAGGAGTCTCTTTTTGGGTAACATCCGGATCGACTTTTTAGACTTTGTACTTGACAATTTCTTCGAACCTCTTCTTGTTGTTTGCGTTCGCCCATGCTTCTTCATACGAAATGATCTTCTCGTCGTATAACCGCTTTAAATCCTGTTCCATTGTAATCATTCCAAGTTGGGATGATTGCTGGATCATTTGATAGATTTCGTCCAAATTATCGTTCTTGATTGCAGCGCGGATCGATGGAATCATGAGAAGGACTTCTTTGGCAAGAACACGTTTATTGTCAAGGGTTCGCGGAAGTTTCTGGGAAATGACCACCGTTAAGACATCGGCAAGTCGTTCACGAACACGGTCTTGTTCATCCGAAGGTACTTCAGCAATGATGCGGTTGATACTTTCGACGGCTGACGATGTGTGAAGAGTTGAAAATACTTTGTGACCACTGTCTGTAATCTCCAATGTCGTGATGATCGTATCCGCGTAACGCATTTCGGTCACGACGATGATATCCGGGTCTTGCCTTAGCGCCTGCATCGCTCCGTCTTTGAATGTGAGAACGTCGGTTCCGACACTCCGATGCCGTACGACGCACCGCTTCGGTTCGTGAACATGTTCTATGGGTCCGCCGATGATGATGATTGAGGAATCCACCGTGCGATTGTTGGCGTCGATGATCGAATCCAATGTTGTGCTTTTTCCCGAACCGGTTATTCCTGTAATCAGAATCAAACCGCGTTTGACGAATTTTAAACTAAGCGCCTTGAGAACTTCGGGATGAAAATTAAATGCGGAAATCGGACGAACTTCCGAACTGATCAATCGCATATTCATCGCGAGGTGTTCCAGATCGAAATAAACGTCTGCGCGAAAGCGCTGGAGCGTTCCGTTTTCCATGATGCCATAAGAAAAATCGACGTTTCTGTATTTGATCAGGTTCTGCGCCTGTTGTTCCATCAGAATGTTTATGATGAGCGTGTCGGTTTCAGCCTCCGAATATTGACCTAATCCTGGATCTGTCACTTTTTCACCGTGAATCCTGAACCAGATGCTATTGCGGCAACCGTAAGATCCTAAATCGATATCCGAAGCGTTTTTCGCGCGCATTTCGATTAGGAATGCATCAATCAGATTTCGGAGAACCAGTCGTTTGTCCGGTTCGAGATTTTTTATCTGATTTATCAAAAATTGCTGGCGTTCGATTCCATATAAAAATTGGGGGATTGACTCATTGAAGTTACGGAGTATTTGATGCGCAGTTTCGATTAAGTTTGAATCCATCATCATTCCTTATCGGTTACGCAATTTTTGTTCCAGTTCGCAAACTCGCTGGTTAGTTAATACCAGTTTTCGCCTCAGCACTTCGAGAACATTGACTGTATAAATGTAAAAGATACGCTGTTCCTGCCGCGAGAAGAAATCCATCATCACATGCCGGTTGAATTTGAGAAGCGTCGTCGGAGATTCCGTTCGGACTGAGGCAATGCGGTAGTGATCGCGGAAAACGACAAGTTCTCCGAAGACGTCGCCTTTTGCCAATGTCGCCAGTTTGATGCCTTCCCGCCAGACGGTGACCGAGCCTTCGCAGATGATATAAAAATCCTTTCCGATGTCGTCTTTGCGGATTACTTCTTCTTCGGGTGGAAGATTGTACTCTTCACCGAGTTCGAGAAATTTTTCGGCCACATCTTGCGGAAAATTGGAAAGGATAAGCGGTAGTTTTCTGAATGATATGTAACAGTTCCGTTTCTTCGACTTGATCTTGATTGACGAGGAATCCGGGTAGATGTTCGATTCTTCCATTAAGTTTGATTTATCATCCATATTCAAATCGCTTTTAGGTTATTTGGCGTTACTTGTCCCTGCCATTCCGCCGTTCCTAATCGTTCCTGATAATAGAAAGGCGTTTCGACGGTTAAAGAAATACCAATTGTTCGGATTTCGGACGAAATGATCGTCGGATTTCCCCGTGAGTCGAAATAAGTCAATTCCAGGCGAGTTAATCCGAGTGCAACATCGAATTCCGTTCCGTTGACCGACCGATACAGATAACGATCGTCGGTGTTCTCCGTTCGAGTTGTTTCACCGGCCGCCCCTAGCCGATAAGCGATTGTGTCGGTGTCTCCGTCCTTATCAATATCGGCGGTGAAGGAAATGCTCGAATCTGAGATTGACTGAATGGATTCCGTAGCGGTTTCTATACCTTGACCGATTTTATGAATGTCCGTCTGAAGGATCGTCGCAATGTTCGCGGCGTTGCTCTGTGCGATGACATTTAAAGAATTGACGGTGTTCGATTCCATAATCTGCCCGTCTAAAGTTAAAAGCGAGATGATGAAAATCCCAGCGATTAAAAAAGTACCGGCAAGTTCGATATCCATTACTTAGTGAACCTCAATAATTATAGTATGAAAAAACCCGGCTGATTGTCACCGGCTCGGGGATGAATTCGCTTGAAACAGTGACGTTTAGTCGTTTCAAATAAGTTTGATTGGACTGAAAATTGACCAGATCATCATCGGTGATATAACCGACTGTCGCGGAGATTTCAAACTGAATTCCGTTGACCGTCGTGTCGTTCATGCTGAACCCGTCAAAATCATCGATATCATCAAAATCAGGATAAACTTCTCCGGATTCGGCGCCGAGCAATGCCGGCTCGGTCAGAGAAGGTAATCCGCCGGATAAAATGGCACTGACGGTTGCTTCATCGAATTCCTTGGTGACGGCTGTTTCAATGACGCCGTCCGCAATCGAAGACGCTACGGTTTGACTTTCGCAAGCGATAATCCGGAAATCGTTGTTGTAACGCGCGGCATTAACCGTCAATGTAAATCTCCCGAAAATTGCGATAGCACCCAGTAAAATTATCAATTCAGCGCGACCGATTCCCATTTATTAATCCTCGACTGTAACAGCGGCTACTTCCTCGATCGTTGTAACGCCCTCTTTGATACGTGCACGGCCTGAAGCGCGGAGAGTCAACATTCCTTCCTTAATGGCTTGAGTCCGAAGCGCTTCCTCATCGACTTGTTCGCCGGCGGTGACGATTAGCCGGCGGATTTCCTTTGTGAAAAAAAGCGCCTCCATGATCGCTATCCGGCCTTTGTAACCATGCCGGCATTTTTCACAACCGACTGCTTCATAAAAAGTCGTTTCTTCGATTTCCTGATCCGTGAATCCCAGAAGCCGCGCCGCCACGACGTCTTTGGGCTCGGACGGTTTTTTACATGCTTCGCAGAGTTTTCGAACGAGCCTTTGAGCCATGATGATATTGACCGAATAGGCGATAAGAAAGGGTTCGATACCCATCTTATATAGACGGGAAATAGCGCTCGGAGCATCGTTCGTATGAAGTGTCGAAAATGTCAAGTGTCCTGTATTGGCTAATTTGATGGCAATTTCAGCGGTTTTTAGATCGCGGATTTCTCCGACGAGAACAATATCCGGGTCATGACGTAAAATCGCGCGGATTGCAAGGTCAAAGGTCATTTTATCGCTGATCTTGAGTTGACGGGCGCCGTTGATCAGGTATTCGACTGGTTCCTCTACAGTCAAAACGCATTTTTCCGGTGAAATGACGGAGTACAAAGCCGCCACCAAAGTCGTGCTCTTGCCGCTTCCGGTTGGACCTGTCACGATTACAATGCCGGATGGTTTATTGATAGCGCGTTTGAAATCGTCTAATGCTTGTTGCTGTAGTCCAAGCTTTCTCAAATCGGTAATGACTTTCCGATCGTCCAGAATACGGATGACGATACTTTCTAATTTCCGGTCGAACTCCGAACCAACGATCGGGACAATGGAAACTCGATAACGGATCAGATAGCCATCAACTTTTTTCTGAATGAATCCATCCTGCGCGATGTCACGCTCAAAGCGATCGACATTTCGCGTTTTGTCTTTAAAAACAGCCGCGATCGCTTCGGGTTTGACGCCTTTTTGGGAATAATAGGTCGAAAGTTTTCCGTCGCGTCGCAGGTTAAAATCTGTGATATTTCCGGGTTGTGGAACGATATGAATATCACTGACTCCCTGCCGGACGGCTTCGACAAGAATTCCTTCAACGAGTGTGGTCAAAGCGCTTTGATTGATTTCAGCGTCAAGCGCGGCTTCATCGATGGCTTCTTCTTTTGGGGCTTCTTCGTCTTCATATTCAATCTCATCCAGCAGACTGAAAAATTCATTCCGGCTTGAAAGACATTTATTGATAATTCCATCGAGGTTTTCAAGCCGATCATACACGATCTCATATTTTGGATAGGGAAGTTGCTCCGCCAGAGATTTAATTTCCGTATTTGTCGGATCGGCGCAGAGAATCGTCAATACGTTTTCTCCTTTTTGTACGGTAACCTGATAGGGAATAACCTTATTGCGAATGAGCGCCGCGCGAAAATCGTCATTGTGATTATCTAAAACTTCAGTAATAAAATTGATTTGCTCCTCGGTGATCATATCGGCGGTCACTGGCATTTCACGGATGGCGAAAATTGTTGTGAGTTCGTGTAAAACCGCATGCCGGTCGATTCCCAAATCCTCGAACAGGATTTTACCAACCTGACGTCGTGACGTTGCCGATTCGCTATTCTGAATTTCAAGTGCTTTTTTCAGTTGATCGGGACTGATGATCCCTTTTTCCAGTAAAATTTCACCAATGAGTTTTGACAAAGTATATTTCCTGCTGTGTTTTACATAACTGACGTTTCCGATGAAACAACGGTGATTCCGATCATGACGGCCATAATCAACATTGTTATAACGAAGTTGACGAGATTGATAACTTTTTCCATTCGGTAGGAGGTATCCGTTTCGTAATAGTTGGCTAACTGTAAGGCGTTATTCCGTAAAGCGCCGGATTCTGCGCCTGATCGAAATCGTGAAATGGCAGTTTTTGTGAAGACATTTGAAGTTTCCATTGCCTCGACAATGCCTTTTCCTTCGCCAAGCATCGCCGGAATTGCGACATCCTTGATCTGACGTTCCATGTAGGAATTTCGGCAGGCTTCCGCTGCCACTTGAATGACTTTTACATTTTCGCCTGAACCGCTGTAAAGCGAATAGAAAACCCGGGCAAATATTTCGATGCTGGTTTTATGTATCAAATCGCCGAGGACTGGCATTTTGATGATATATTTATCTTTCAGGTATTTCCCTTTTGGAGTTTTTAAGAAATAAACTAACGCTCCGACCGGAATGCCGATACAAAACAAAATCGTAACCCAATTTGCGGCGAGAAAATCGCTAAAACGCATGGTCGCTGCTGTCATTGGTGGGAGTTCTTTTCCAAATTTTTTAAACATTTCGGCGGTTTCGGGAAAAATGACCATGACATAGTAAACGACCACAAGCATGATTACGCCGAGAGTGATGAATGGAGTTACGAGTGTTTTGCGGAGATTGCGTTTGAATTGTTCGTCACGCTCCATGAATTTAGCGGTGCTTTCATAAATAGTTTGCATATTGCCGCTCGTAGAAGCGACTGCAAGCATGTATGCCGGGAATTTACCAAATACTTCTTCATGTTTAGCGAACACTTCGGTTCCTTCTTTCCCGTCTTTCAAATCCTGACTGATCGTTTTGATCGTTTCTTTCAGACACTTGTTGGTTGTATCTTCGGAGAGAAGCGTTAATATTTCATCGTAAGGAAGATTCTCTTTCAGTAGATCGGCGCAAAGACGTATCCAACTTGTGACCTCGTTCGCTGGAACTTTTCCTTTGAAATCGAACCACTTTTTTTGGACGTGAATTTGTTCGTAGCCAAATCGCTTAAACGCTTGGATTAGTTCATCTTTTGAAAAGGCTTTTTGCTCGCCATTGAGAGTTGGTTGACCTGTTTTTTTTATGGTATAAATAAAAGTAGTTTTTTGCTGGACCGATTCGATTTTTACTTTACGTTTTTCGGCAAGTTGATCGAGTGCTTTCTTGGCTTCTTTCTTATTGATAGCCTCGATTACGCCCTGACTTCGATTACCTTTCAGACCGACGGTAGTATATCGAAAAGTTTCCATTTTACATCAGTTTCCTAAGGAAAACCGGTCAAAGAAAGTCAGGTTAGTACGTTTGACTCCTTTGACCGGTTTAGGCTTGTTAAGGTTCAAAGATGTTAGGGAAGTGTTATGGTCGGTGTGCCCGATACTCCCTGATCAGTGATTCCCGCAACGATAACGACGCCTTCGTTAGCTCCAGTTGCAGTTACGGTTATGCTATCAGCATCGACAACGGCCAGTACAAATGCGCCATTTGCATTGGTCGCGTCAGAACCTAACTTCGCTAGAGTCAGTCCGGTGAAGTCTCTTGCTCCGCCACCCATTTCAGCCGGTTTTCTCCAGTATGCGGCTGCATTCGATCCGATCGTGTTCACATCTTGAATCAGTGCATCGCGTTCAGCGTTCACGGCTCCCTGACTGAACATGTTGATGCCCACGACGACGGCGACACCTACGATGATTGTCCCTAAGACGATCAGTAACAGTTGTTGTTGTCCCATGGATTTCCTCCTCTTTTTTTGGTTTTGCTACTTGTTAAACAACTAACTCACTCAATTTTCACGTCGAAATAAATTCTAAACTGGTGTCAATTTATATGATTCCAACTGCGTTGTCAAATATTTTTTATTAATTCTTATAAAAATTCATTCATCATTTTCCGCTTAATTTGGTTTTCCGGTGTTAAAGTGACAGGAAGGATGTCTTTGCCCACATCCAAAAATATGGAACTCGGGACATTATTCTCGTTGAAACTCTCGAAATACTTGCTTAGAATTGGCTGAACGATGGTTATTCGGAGGAAAGTGAAATGAGTGTAAAATGGATTCGATCAGGCTGGATTACTGGGATTTGTCTGATTGCATCAGTGATTGGTGCGCAAGATCAACCGGATGTCCGCCAGAAAATGGAAGAGGAACAGGTGAAAATTCGACAAATACAGGAACAGTCGAAAAGAGATCAACAACAAATTGCCGATGAATTCCGGTTATATCAGGTTCAGATTACCAAACAATACGAAGATGCTGTTCGGGTGGAACGGGACCGGATGGAAACCCAAAAAGCGGAAATATTGAAAAAGTGGAAAGATTACCGTTTTAACGATAATGAAGAAGTCGTTGATTACGGTAAAGATCTTGATTCTCGCGGTTCAGTCAATTTTAAGGATGGAAAGGTCAGGATCGAGGCGGTTGTCGATTCAAAAGATCCACAAGCCGGTGAAAAAGCCAAGCAGTCTTTGCAACGACAAATATCCGATTTGGTCAAGAAAAATGGCGAGGATGGTTTACCGCTTCTTAAAGATCAATTAAAAACGCCTGACGGGATACCGGTTACACCAACAACTATTGAATCGTTTTCACAATCGACTGTTTCTAAATTCGGAATTAGTTCGGAAAATTTCATAAGCCGGGACGGGCAAAACCGGACGGTCTATTCTCTGACGATTCCAATGGTGCCGAACCATATCGAAATTCGTGCCGCGAGGTTTAAAGATGAAGTTCTCCTTCAGGCAAAGAGATTTAATCTCGATCCGCGATTAATATTTGCCGTAATTCACACTGAATCATTCTTCAATCCGAACGCCCAATCGCTTGCGCCGGCATACGGACTCATGCAATTGGTGCCGTCAACCGGTGCCCGCGATGCTTATAATTATCTGTATAAGCAGGATAAATTCCTGACATCAGGTTATTTGTTTGTTCCTGAAAACAACATTGAACTCGGTTGCGCTTATCTCGCTAAAATCCGAAGCGTCTATTTCGGAGCCGTTTTTGATGATGATAAAGCGACTTACTGTACGATCGCCGCTTACAATGCCGGGCCGGGAAACGTCATGCGCGCCATCGCGGGTACGAATAAAATTGCCGACAGTTTACCGGTAATCAATTCCAACGATTCGACCTGGCTTTATAACAAACTGCTGAGAGATCTGCCGACCGATCAATCGAAGAATTATCTAAAAAATGTCTCTGATCGGATTCCAATCTACGAGGCATGGAAATAGAAAGCATCCGCCTCTTTGCAGAAACGGATGCTTTTTACAATAATTGTGTTGATCGCTATGCCCGATTTCTCTCCAAGCCTTTTCCCATCCATTTTTTCGATAGCAAAAGAGCGATCGGACTGAGCATCGCAATACAACCGTAGATCAGCCACATCGTTTCGGTGTTCATTTGTTCCGGCAATCCGCCTTCAGGACAATAATGCATCAGGAACCAGCCGGAATAAAGGCTCGTAATAATTTTGGTCATGAACCACGGGAATTGACCGATGCCCATGTAGATGCCGGTCATGCCTTTCGGCGCGATTTCGGCGACCCATTGCAAAAATCGTGGCTGCCAGATCGCCTCGCCAATCGTCATTAAAATCAAGTAGCCGAATACTGCCCAGATCGTCGGCCCGGTGGCAAGAATGAATGTTGGCGAAGCCATAATAAAAGTGCCGATGATCATCATCTTGTAAGTGTCTTTTTTCATTGTCAAAGCCGCGACCATCGGAGCCAGAATGAAGATCAGGATCGGATTGAAATTGACAAAGAATTCAAAGTTAGTAGAAACGACGCCGGTGAAAGCGCGGGCGAAATATTGTGGCAGAGTCAGCCAGTTATGCGCAAAAAGCGTCTGTACCGGTATTAAAATGAAAATAAAATACATAAACCGTCCGTCGCGGATCGGGAAATTTTTGAGATAATAAAGTAGTTTTTCCTTCGTGGTTTGCTTGGCTTCTTCCGCCTTTTCGGATTCTAATTCTTCGCGTGTCTTATTACTTGCATTTGCGATGGCGATCTCAACGGTTTTCTTCGATAAAATGAATGCAATGACCAGAATGCCGAGCACGGTCATCGCCACGTAAACCCAATAAACGCCGACGATGTCAAACCTTCTGCGAACGGGCGGGGAAATCAACCCGGGTAGAAATCCACCTAGATTCATGAGCGCATAAAGCATCGCATAACCGATTCCGCTTGTTTCTTTGGTCGTGAATTGCTTCACTGCTGCGTAACACGCAGGCTGATAGATGCCGTAACCGAGGACGATTCCTAAAATTCCAAGCATAGCAATAATATGTGTGCTATTCCAGGATCCCGGCATACCAATTGACGGCGCCAATGCTAAAAAGACACGACCGACCAGCATGCTTGAAAGTGCGATGAGCAATGCTTTTCTCGCACCGATAAAATCTACTGTGCCGCCGAGAAACAGCATCGCGAGCGTGATTCCGGCAGTCTGAATGCCAACCATTCGACCGGCGTCAATATCATTCAATCCGGCATATTTATTAAAATACATCGCCAGCAAACTCAATACACCGAAATAGGTTAGGCCTTCGAGAATATATGAAAGATTGATACCCCAAAGCGCGCGCGGAGCCTTCACAAGATTAATGAACGGATCGATAATTTCCCTCAACGGGCTTTGTTTTTTCTCAGTCATATCTTCCATGTCAGAATTCCTTTTCTATCAAATTTTGTCAGAAAGTACTTCAACAGGCGGAATGTATAAAAAACGAACGATTAGTAAAAAGAAAATATCGCCGGGCGGACGATAAGAGCGATTAACAAACGGAAGTAGATTGCCGATGGTAAAATTACAGGTTCGTTCATATCGAATATTTTCTAAATTATAGTCGGCTCAATTGAAAGGAATTGATATGAATTGTCCAAAATGGCTGTTTCCTATACTCTTGATAATTTCACTGGATGTTGTATTTGGCGGCGAACCGACACCAATCTGTTCGATTAGCGAATTAGATGGAACCGATCTCCGTATGACGCATCATCCATTTGCCGAATATCCGGATCTTTGTCAGGATATATCCGGCGACATTTTTATCGTTTATTCAGAATTGGTCGAAGGGAGAGAGCGTATCATTCTTAAAAAGGTACATGATTTCATCGTGACAGATTCAATACAGATCAGCGATTCATCTGGAATCGAGGGCTTTCCGCGAATTGTCTGTAATCCGTCAGGAGCGATCTGGATCGTCTGGGCGGGAAAACGAAACGGCAATTGGAATCTTTACGCGCGTAATCTGACAAATGGCGCTTTATCGTCGGAAATGATGTTGACGAATGATCCGGAAATCGATTTGCATCCGGCCGTTGTAAGCGATGCTCAAAACAATATTTGGATTGCTTGGGAAAGGGTAAAGGACAGCGATTTTAATATTTATGGAATGAAAATCACCGGCTATCAGCCGGGGAAACCGTTTGCGATTGCTGAAACCGAGGACAAAGAATTTCGCCCGACGCTTGCTGTCGATGCGAAAAATTGCGTCTATGCCGCGTGGGATTGTCAGAAAGCGGAAAATTATGAGATTTTCCTCCGAAAATGCGTCAGCGGAAAATGGCAAACGGCGAAATCGGTCGGTCCGGCATACGGGAAAAATATGGCGCCGTCATTGACAACTGATATAACAGGAAAATTAACCGTCGCATGGCATTCAAATTTCTTGCCGGATGGAAAATTAGATTACAACGCATGGATTTTCATGAAGTCGTTCGATCCTAATGGCTCGACACGGTTTTTTACGTCTGCAAATGAAGGTGATCGGCAGAAACTCGGCGAAGATCAGGGGTTCGAGTTTCCAAATATCTTGATGGACAAACAGGGAAAATTGTGGCTATTCGGGCGGCCGTCGCAGAATTTCTTTGTGCAATGTATCCAATCCGATCAGGTTAGTCCGATTTACCGTTTTGACATCGAAGGCTGGGGCGGACGTGGTCAAGATGTTCGGGCGATCGTCGGACAGGATGGAAAAATCTATTCGGTCAGGCGTGATTTGAAGGCGATTTATCTGAATCGTTTTGATCCGGCATCTAAAAATTTATCTTTTATTCAAAAGGCTACGACGGTTTCAATCAAGCCGCCGATTCCATCTGATAGAAAAGAGGTAAGTCCGGACGATTTTGCTTTGCAGAATGGTTATCAAATATATTTCGGTGACATTCACCAGCATTCGGCGCTATCGGATGGGATGGGAACGCCAGACGAATGTTATACACGTTCGCGATTTGACATGCGACATGATTTCGCGGCGCTAACCGATCATGAATGGTTTACTCAGAATTACATTTTACCGTCGGAATGGGAATGGATCAAAATTGTCGGTCAGTCCTTTTCGGAGGATTCGGTTTTTACAACGATTCCCGCTTATGAGTGGACGACCGGACGTACACCGAAAGGTTTCGGACATAAGAACGTCTATTTTTCATCATGGGACAAACCAATTTTCAGTTGCCGGTTCGATGCGACAAACACGGCGGATTTAGTTGATCTGCTCAAACAAAATCAAGCAATTGCCATTCCACACCATATCGGTTGGATCGGAACCGATTGGGAGTCGATGGATTCGGTCGTTATTCCGGTTTCGGAGATCGCATCGACACATGGTGTTTTTGAATATATGGGAAACGAGCCGATCGCGCATCGCGGTGGAATTCCCGGTAGTTTCATTCAAGACGGATTGGCAAGAGGAAATCGGTTCGGATTCGTCGGCGGAACGGATGGACATGGCTTGAAATGGCATCACGGCGTCGGAACGAAATATTCTGAATGGGCGTCGGGACTGACCGGCGTAATTGCGAAGGAAAACAGCCGTAAAGCGATTCTCGACGCAATCAAACATCGACGCGTTTATGCCACGACCGGCGCGCGAATTCGCCTCAATTTTCAAATCAATGGTTGTATGATGGGTGAAAGCATTGTTTCAACCGGTAATCCGGAAATCCAGATCGATGTCCTCGGAACGGCGAAAATCCATTATGTCGTTCTCCTGCGCGATAATCAACCGATTCTGACCATCGGCAAGGATTTCGACGAAGGGCGTGGCGTGAGACGAACTTTTATCGATGAAACCGCTACGGCTGGTGAACATTTCTATTATATTCGCGTCATTCAGGAAAATAACGAGATGGCGTGGAGTAGTCCTGTTTGGGTTGAGGTGAGAAAGTGATAACCAATATTATCAAACCACCAAGGCTCTAAGACACGAAGGTTTTTTAGAGTTATCACGCGAAATGAATAGTGTTTTTTCTATTTCGTTAGGTTCTCAAACCGGGCGGTTTCATCGATATGATTGTAATCCACGTAAATCCGCGGCAGTAAATCTCGGTTTATTTTTCAATCACAGCGATCCCGGTCTTGCCGTCCATCCTGACGGTTAGCGGTTTTTCCAGCCGGATGTGTCGGAAATATTTTCCTTCTTCGACAATGTCATGATCGTTCAACCATTTTGTGTCAATGAATGATGATACGGATTTGAACGGAACGGTAAAATATCCGATTTTCATAGCGACGATATTATGGAAAAAATGGGTTCCCTGCGACGGATCAATACTGAAATTTTCCAGCCCGGTCTCGACGATGACGCGCGCCTGACTGATCTGAACGAATTTGACGGGAACTCCCAGAAAACGATCCTGAGAACCCCAGCGTCCCGGTCCAATCAGGACATATTCCCGATCCTCGACTTTTAATTTTTCATTGAAATGTTCGATCTCGTCCTGTATTTCGACTGTTTTCAGGTTGTCGAACTTTTCAGATTGCAGGTAAATGATGTCGCTGAGGTAATCAATGACGCCGTTTCCCATGCCTTTATCCGTGTAAAGGAGCAAGTCGTCGCCGTGCCGATCCTCATTGCGAAGTTCCACATCGCTGGCGCCGACCGCAAGCGGGCGAATCTGCAGAATGTAAAATGTCGGATTGATTTCGTGCGCCCAATCTTTCGTCAAATCGACCGCGAACTCGATTTCAACCGGCATTCCGAACGCTTTTTCACCAATGTCCAACAGTTTATGGATGATTTCACCTAACGGAATATAGTCGTATTTTAAAATATTATCGAACGTGATTACGTGTGCGCCTTTGTGCGTCAGGCCGGAAACCAGCCGATTATCCGAGTAATCCCACACCGAAGCAATATGTTCGAGAGAACCATGCTTTTCCGCTTCGCTGATCGGTAACTGGGATATAGTCGCGTCATCGGATTCGAGCAGATCGAAATCCGTCTGCTTTAAATTCAACGCGAAAAATTCCTTCTGTGAATTGACCAACAGCGCCTGCGGCTGAATGAACTCGATGTCGGGATAACGCGGGCAGAAGCGGAAACATTTTCCGCCTTCGATGACTGATTTCCCAAGTCCGACGCTGACCGTCGCGATACCGTCTTCGTTTAACAAATTTGCAATCGGATAAAAATTGTACGATTGGGCGACGCCGGAAATATGCGGATAGAAATAATCGCCGGTCGATACTCCAACGACTTTCTGGATGATGACCGCCATCTTTTCTTCTTCGATCTGGTGATTCAGATTCTCGATGTATTTCCGCGCGTTTCGGACGAAAACCGATGCGAATACCAATTTGATCGCAGAAACGAGTTGAGCCAAACGGATGTTTTTGTTCGGATGATTGTTTGGGATCATGTAGGTTCGATAAATTCCCGCGAAAGGTTGGGAGTAGGAATCTTCGAGCAAGCCGGATGACCGCACCGCGAGCGGATAGCGGATGATCTCTAAAAATGACGAAAATTTTTCCATCAATTCGTTGGTGAGTTTCCCGTTCAAGAAAATCTCACCGATTTCCCGGTCGTTCTGATTCTCTTTTAACCGGTCGAAAATCCGGTTATCGTGGATGAACTGATCGAATTCGTTCGTTCCGATTATTGCAGTAGCAGGCAGAGTGATATTGACGCCGGTGAAATGTTTTTCAAATTCCATCGTGATGAGAAGCGCATTTAAAAACGCCAGACCGCGCCCTTTTCCGCCAAGCGAACCCTCTGCTAATCGCGAAATCTCGTTCGATTCGTACAGGTTTTTCGGATGAAAATTGATGATCTTGCCTTTATTCCGGCTTTTACGAATCTGGTTGAGCGTCGAAACCAAATGTTGCCGAACTTCAGAGATCGAATCGAAATCGCCGACATTCAGCAAGCGCATACTTCGGGCAATGAACGTCTCGCCGCGCGCCATCAACCACGCGGAAAAATGGTTTCGTTTGCCGTGATAAACGATGGTCTCATCGGGAATCGTTTTCAGTTTTTCCTCGAACTCAACGAGCGAACGGGCACGGTCGATTTCGTTGCCGCCGACGTCACGGAAAATAAAATCGCCGAATCCCAGATTATCGATGATGAACTTGCGGAGATTATTTAATAATTGGTTGGAATATTTGTAGAGGAAAGTCGCTCGTATGGCGGCGGCTTTTTCACTGTTTTTGAACTCCGACGAGAGCAGGATCGTCGGAACGTCGTAGATATTCTTTTTCACTTCCGAGATCAGTTTGATCCCGGCTTCGTTGTCTAATTTTCCATTATGCAGATAACTGATATCCGAAATGACCGCGATGATATATTCTTTATAGCGTTCGTAAATCTCGGCGGCTTCCTCATAGGTTTTAGCGAGAATGACCTTCGGACGGGCGCGCATTCGTAGCCGTTTGTTGATGTCGTTTAGTTCCTCGCGGATGAGAATTTGCGTCTGCTTCATGATCTCTTCGTAAAACAGCGGCAGGAACATCGAGTAATACTGAACGGAATCCTCGACGAGAAGGATCACGCGTACCAAACCGTGTTTTGTGTCGTATTCCAGATTCCGTTTGTCTTCGATGGATTTCACCATCGCGAGGAAAAGTTTCGTGTCGCCTTTCCATAGAAAGACACCGTCGAAGATCGTCATCCGGTCGCGGTACAGATCGACTAACGGAATATCCGATTCCATGTTCAGAAGGAGGAGAATCGGCAGATCGGGATAATTTCCTTTGATCTGTCTGGCTAAATCGAACGAGGTGATCTTACCGACATGAAGCATTGTGATGACCAGATCGAACTGACGCTCTTTGAGAATCCTCAGCGCTTCTTCACCTGTCGGAACGCTGGTGATCATCGGCGCCGTGCTGAGATTCAACTGCCGGTACTCGCCGAAGATCTGTTCCGATAACCGACCGTCCTGCTCGAAGATAAACGCGTCATAGAAGGTTGAAATGAGCAGGATTTCCTTGACCTTTTTGCTCATCAGGTAATGAAAGCAATCTTCGCCGTATTTGAACTTATTGTAATAGTAATTTAAATCTCGTTCATTCATGTCTCAATAATAACCCAAAAACCATAAACGGAAAAGAGAAAACCAAAAAATGTCTGAATCGCCGATTAATCAGATTGCGCTTATATTGATTATAGAAAATAGGGCTGATAAAAAAAGCTGTGGAATCCAAAAATCAGCATAATCTGTGATTCTGACGGTGTTATGAGTGAGGCAAACAAATATTTCATGGATGCCGTATTGGGTACTCTTGATCTTAACCTTGATCTTGACCTTAATTTGTCTTCTCCCTTTTCGTCTCTTTTCGTGGTCATCTTCTTTCTTATTTGCATTTATTCGTGATTTCTTTTCCTGCGTTAAGAAATTCGTTGACATTTAATCCATTCAAGCCTATCTTGAACACGATCTTTCTAAATGGGACGAGGATCAGAAGCGAAGGTTGACCTCTCCGGCTTCCGAAACTTAAAGTTGAAACGCTTTTTGGAATTTCAAGTTCTTCAGATAGAATCGTGGAGCAATTTATTTATAAAGGTGAAACAATGAATCGATCTGTCGTCCCGGAAGAAAGAACAAACAATCTTTCCATTCTCAAGTCAGACTGTGTTACTGTCTGCAAAAAGTGTCTCTCATTTTCCATGAACAACTCATGTGGGAGAGGTGCGTTTGCACAAAAACCTTTTTCTCGACGGAGAGGCTTTTATATCCTTTTTTGAGAAAAAATATAAACTAAGATGAAAATGAACAAACAATATAGGGAGGCAGATATGCAACTGAACATTCCAATAAATCCCCGCGCCTTTTATCGCTCGGTGTGCGACTTCGCGATTTCGGTGCGGGGTGATACATCCCGATTATGTCGGGAAAACAACATGGTTGAAATTATCTAAAAATGAGCGTACTTTCAACCATGAAGATAATGAATAAAGGAAATACGATGCCCTCTGACAACAACCTGAAAGCCAAAACTGCAATGTCCACCATCTTACTGATCATCGTTGCTATCTGCGCCATGTCCTGCAAGGAATGTCCGACCGAACAGCCGGACTACGATATTTACTTATCTGCAGAAGATGTCTTCTCAACTTCGGTCGTCCTGAATGTCACCCTGCCGGATTTCGGGGATGTCAGCGCCTTTGCGCTTGATCGGAACGATTCCACCGTGGCAACTTACACCTGCTATGACGACGATACACTGATCATTGATGAAGGCCTGACGCCGGATACCGACTATATCTACCGTGTCCGCTTCCTGAAGGATTGCAAGACCAAAGCCGAATCGGAACCCGTCACTGTACATACGATGCCCACTACCAGCCATGAATTCACTTGGGAAATCGATACACTGGGTAACTATGGCAGTTACCTGAACGATGTCTGGATCGTGGATGAGAATAACATTTGGGCAGTAGGATATTTAAGAGTTGACGACCCTGACTCATCCTTTGATGGCACAGGTCAGGAGACTTTTAACGCGGCTCACTGGGATGGGGAGAAATGGAACTTGATGCGTACTTGGGGCCCTGTATCTTTGAACAGTATCTGGTATTTTTCTGTAAATGATATTTGGGTAAGTTCAGGATTTCCAGAGCATTGGGATGGTAATCAATGGACAATGTACCATTTACAGAATATGGGATTAGGTACTAACGTCAGCACGGAATATATCTGGGCTTCATCGCCGGATGACATCTATTTTGTGGGCTATAAAGGTTCCATTGTCCACTACGACGGCTCGACCTTCACAAAGATGGAGAGTGGGACGAATATTGACCTGACAGACATCTGGGGCTACGATCAGAATCATATCTGGGCCTGCGGCGAAGATATGTCCAGTATGAAGTCAATCATACTGCGTTTCGATGGTAGTGACTGGCATACGATCTATGAACGCTACGATCCGGACGGTACCAACAACCTGACAGACGAGCATCCCGGCTCACCTGCCGCTTACACACTCTGGATGTATCCAAATTCGAGTATAATCTGGTTTGATGGAGGAACCGATACGTACCAGATGTCTCAGGAATTGTATCCAACCAAATATATTGATCTTGATATCTTCTCCTATTTCAGCATGATTGGTTTTCCAAGGCGTATCAGAGGAAATAGTGATAACGACGTTTTTACCGTAGGTGATCATGAGGCACTTCACTGGAACGGGCAAACCTGGCACCGTTTCAGCGAAATTATCACTCCTGCCCGTCGGTTTAAAGGATTAAGTATTAAAGATGATTTTGTGGTGATGGCAGGCAATGAACGTCAGGGTATGTTCGATGTAGGTTTGGTTGTCAGAGGGCATCGGAACTGAAACATTTATGTAAAATGAAAGGAATTATACCATGAAAAAGTTAATAGTATTGATCTACTTTTTTGCATTCACTACAATAACTGTATATGCGCAAATTGGTACAGCCGTTCAATTGTTCAAAAGTGACTATCGTGATAGTTACTCAGTTAAATATGAAGAAGTTGAACCATTTATTGTAAAAGATAGTTATAACAATAGGATCGGACTGGTATACACGGAATTATCTCATTCACAAACTACCAGTTATATTCCAAAACCTTGGTATTGGGGTGGTTTATCTTATGTCAATCCACAATTTTTAATGAACAATTCGAGTGAGGATTTTCTGGCATCACAACTCTACATTATCAGCAATGATAATTGGGTGTTGATCAACAGGAGTAACGCGAGTGGAGGATTTAGTCCGAACTCTGATTTTTGGGGAACTTGGCGTAGTTTTAAAAGTACAGATAACGGAACAAATTGGAGTCTCGAACAAAGTTATGACTATATTTCACATCAGAAATCAGTTCGTAATTACAGTACAAACACAGTCAATTTATTGACCTGTAAACATCCGGTAACAGGTGTCGATCCAACAATTCAATATCGGAGCAGGGCATCCAACGGAACTTATGGAAGCTGGACATCAGTCGCACCGGGGAGTGCAATTAAAAGGTATATGGATATTTGTCTAAATTCACAGGGGAATCCTATTTTCTGTTACCGAGATAATAACTACGCGACTCTTAAGTTTAAATCCTCAAGTGGTGATCCCGTCACTATAACGCAGAACCTTTACACCGAGTTCAACAATGAGTGGGGTATTAAACTATCCAATCTTCATGATCCTGCAATTGCTTTCCACACCTCGGCGGGAGTAATACTCGTTGTTTACAGTGATTATGATGAATCGGTGGAACTGAATAGACTTTACTATTCTGTATCAAGTGATGAAGGATTATCCTGGAGTGAGCCTGATCTGGTTTATGAAAATACTGTAGATGCAATTTATCCAACACTGGCAGTTAACACAGATGATAATTGCTTTTATCTATCATTTTTAACAATCCAGAGTAATGATCAGGTGAAATTAAATATGATCTCTTATTATATTGATTCTGGCAATTTTGAGATTACACCATCAGAAATTGCGAGTCTGGGTGATTGGGATAACGATGGAAGCCACAATTTTCCATATAAATCAATACACTCTTTATTTGATTTTCAACAAAACCATCGCTATTTGTATATTGCTGTTCCATATTTTGAATCTGCCATTGATGTTGATGTTGCCTTGTATCGGTTGGAAATACCCTCAGCGGTTTACGTTTCTTTCTATAATATGATTAACGGAACCAATAACATCGGACAACTATCTCTGGATAGTGGCGAGCCTTTCAATTCGGGAAGTTCTGAACTACTTGAAACCTATTCCGACCACAACGTGAAGACTTTGCAAAAAGTCTATCAAGATCAAAAACATAATAACTGGAACGGTGATAATGCAAAATATAAACTTGTTCATGAATTTCAAGTAATGCCTAAAGATCCAGATCGATTTGCAAACTACGTTGAGATTGATCCTACCATTGCCATCCAGACTCAGAACAATGTATCTGCGATTGATTTTAAAGATCCCTGGTTCATCGAAGCCGACGACAGTCAGCCGGGCAACTGGAAGACCTATGCTTCACCTTTCACTCCCGGCGCAGGTGACGATGCTAATTACATAGGCGTCTTCCTGCATCAAAATCCAACCTTTAGTTCTACAAAACCCATCTACCACCTGAAGGCGCCAAGTATAGTAGGAACTACCAGTAATATTATGATTTTCGATTATTGGAGTGCGGTTGGAGCCGAGTTTGATAATAATCATTCCACTACTACTGAAAATCATGAAACAGATGTCGTTTTCAAGCAAGCCGATGCGACTGTTACGGCCGTTTATCGGCCTATAAATATGACCGATTCACCCCTAACACTCGGACCGAATAGCAACTACAAGTATCTGAGTATTCCAACCGGAGCAAACATTCAGATGCCTAACGATTTTAAGATCATTGTTGAAGCCGATGATGCCGATTATGAAAACAAAGGAATACTTGATCTGTCGGCGGCAACTGAAACCAATCCGATTACTTTCCGCTCTGTGAATACGAATCCTTCAGCCGGCACATGGAAAGGTATCGAATTTCGGAAAAAGTCGCTAACGACTTTCAATCTGGAACATGTCAAGGTCTATGATGCAGAAGCGGGACTATGTTTTATCGGCAATCCCGCTGATGAAACTTATACGTATCCGAAGATTAAGCATTGTGAGTTCAAGAATAATCTGGTCGGAGTGAAGTACAAAGATCAGGATCACACTTCAGGCGTCGGCGGTGACCTGTACCTGTATGTTGACAGTTGTCGTTTTGAGAATAATACTGTCGGTTTGGCACTTGACAATACCGGTCGTATCGTAAAGCGTATTCGGTGGAATCAGTTCGTAGACAACGAGTACGGAATTTATATTGAAGGTTATGCCAATAGCTACGTTTCGTTTTACAATGACACACATTTCGATATATGTAACAATACCATACTGTCAGATCAGGCAGATATTGGAATTGCAGCAATCGGGGCATTCTATGTCAACGTAGAAAAAAACGTCATTGATATCGGGAATACCGGCACGGGAATCTTAATAGGAAAACCATATTCTTATGGGCTGGATCATTTCCGACCTTCTATTTTAGGTTCTGCTCCGGAATCGTATTTATATGAAGAATACGATTTGCCTGGAACGACTGAGTTGATATACCGAATTCACCAAAATACAGTTATTGGTGGCTATCGAGGTATTCAATGCCATAATCCCTCGGGATCGAAATCCTCCATCCGAGATAATATCGTTGTTAATCAGAAGAAGGACCCAGAAAATGCAATGTCAACGGGTGCAGGAATATTGTCTTTCTTCCTTAGTAATAATTTAGTCGGATATAATCTGGTGTATGGGCAAGAATCATATGAGGAAGATATAAATACCGGCGAGAATATGACTGCGTTTTACTATAACGAGGATATGTTTTATCCTTTAGGACAGTACTTTCCATCAACTGATATTTATAATTTACCTGCAAATCTGACTGCAAATTACACCCCGACTTATAATTCACCGGTAATCGACAAGGGTGATCCTGATTTTGATCGGGACGGTACTTCCTGGATAACAGATGTAAATGATCGCGATCCCGATGCAACGCGATTAGATATTGGCGCCTTTTATTATCCTCAGATTTCAGTAAGCGGAACGATTTCGACAAACACGACATGGTACGGCAAAGTGACTGTCACCGGAGACATAACGGTCGCATCCGGCGCTGAATTGACCATCGATCCGGGAACCAAGGTCGCTTTCAATTCAGGTAAGAAGATCACAGTCAATGGAGAAATTGATGTCAATGGATTATCCTCGGCGAAGGTCGTATTTACGCGGAGCGACACATCCAGTACGAGTAAAACCTACTGGTACGGCATCTCTATTCCTTCCGGCGGGACTTTTAACTTTGACCATTTCGAGATGTATGGCGCCAGCAATGGTATTTATCCGAATTACGGAGCCGGCTCCATTTCCAACGGCTATCTGTGTGAGAATAACTATGGTATCAGACCGTATTATACCAACAATCTTTCTGTGTCAAACTGCGAATTAACGGGTAATAATTACGGTATTTATGCTTTGGGTTCAAGCAACATGAATGTGTCGGGAACACAGATTACTAGTTCCACTTACGGGGTTCGACAGTATGCTTCTTCAATAAAATACACCGGCTGTACGGTTGAAAATAATATCAGTGGCGGTATCAATATCCTGGACCAGTCAAATATCAATATGGATGTTTTTCATGATTATGAACATATCGTAACTAATAACATCATCCGCAATAACGGAACATTTGGGATTTCGGTTTCTGCGAATACAGTCGCCAATCTGGGGACATACTTCGATCTGGATACTGACATAGAAGGAGGATTCAATATCTTTACTCATGCCGCATCCGCTTATGATATCCGAAGTTATAAAGCCACGGCAATACCGGCTCAGGTTAATCAGTGGACATCAATGAACAATTACGGTACGGTGACTACAGCCCCAACTGCAACGAGCTTGGGTTATACTCTTTCCAAATCGGTGTCCGATGACATACCGGATGAGATCGAAATGTTATTCAGCACAATTTATCGGCTTGAGCATGATAGTCTCGTTATTGATGCAATTGGTGTGCTGAATACGATTGCCGAACTTTCTCCCGATCATGAGATTTGCCGTTCGGTCGTCAATGAAATGGTCAGACTCTATCAAAAGGTCGGAAATGCCAAAGGATTGATAGAAAATCTGGATAATTTAATTGCCAAATATCCGGATAATATCGTCGGAATCGCCGCGCTGAATTATTCAGTGACAGTCAAAGCCGTTAGCATGGAATATATCAACGCATTAAACCGCTCTGACCGACTTTTGGATTTATATTCACATAATAATGGTACAAACGAGCAGGTTGCATGGGCATTGTTCGAGCAGGGCGTTATCCTGCAGGAAATAGAAAAACAACCCGGCGAGTTAGCGAAATCCACCGGCAAATCGTCGAATAACATTTTCGGACGGATTCTGAGAGACTATTCGCAGTCCGAAGCCGCCGATATGGTTCGCGAAATGAGCGGAGGAAGCATTCCGGAATTGGCAGAACTCGTCATACCAAAGAAATTTGCGCTGAAACCGGCTTATCCCAATCCGTTCAATCCTGTAACGCAATTCGGATATGCAGTTCCGACGAAATCTCAGGTGCGGATCGATATTTACGATCTGAGAGGCAGGCTGACGGAAACGCTTGTAAATCAGGTCAAAGAGCCCGGCAATTATCAGGTAACCTGGAACGCTTCGGAATATCCTTCCGGCGTCTATCTGTATAAAATACAGGCGGGAACTTACACCGAAACGAAAAAATGTCTGTTGATCAAATGATCGAATAGTCTATCCATCCGGCAGGTTAAACCTGCCGGGTGGTATTTATAGTAAGTAACAAACGTTAAACCAAGGAGTCACACATGTCAAAGGACAATTTGATTTCATTGCAAATCCCGGCGGCCGATCTGGAATCGGGGCGTTCGGGGCTGACCGCTTTTGAAGAGAAAATTCTGCCGCATCTGGTCGATTTGTTGGTGGAAGAACGCAAAGGTCTTCCGAAGATGGCAGATAAAACGTTTCCATTTGTCGAGAAAGCGCTTGAATATGCCGAGACAAATCCAACGCTGGTTCCCTCATATATCGATGTTGCGGAAATGCGGATCGATTTGCAGGCAGTGACAACGCTGACCGAACTTTTCCGTCGGGTAGAGAAGATCTATGACATTCTGGACGATTCGATCTTGTTGTCCGGCAGCGAAGCGTTCAAAGCGGCGTTGAAATTTTATAAAGCGATCCAGACTGCGGCCAAGGCAGGCGTTCCCGGCGCGGAAGTGATCTATCTCGATTTGAAACAGCGCTTCGAAAAAGCGAAAGCCAAATCGACGGAAACGACGACCGAAACCGGCGCATAAGGTAACATCTAAAGAAAAAATAAGTTTTTGCTATTTGAAAATGGACGGTTCCATTTTCAAACAGGAGTGGTGTTGTTTCAAACAGGAACGATGCTGTTTCAAATAGGAACGATGCTGTTTCAAATAGGAACCGGTCTTCTCTGTTCCGGCAGGTTCAAATCTGATGAATCCGTTGATGCTGTACCGGACGTCGCTCTGCGTCAGATTTGAGAATCTGACGCAACGAGGGAAAAAAACGATGTCTGCTTGGAATCAACTGAATATTACGTGTTTTCTGATGAATCGGCTTGCAGAAATATGTCCGTCTGACAGTAATTTGATATCGCTGAGTTTGACATTTGCTGTGATTTTGGAATTCGGAAGATTGATGACTATCTTTCCATAACCGGTGGTCTCGCCCGATTGTGAGAGCGAAACGAGGGCATTGGATAATGTGTAGTCAAAGTTCTCTTCCGTCGAATTCACGATGACGATGACTGTTTTTTGGCTGTTGAAAGCCATCAGGTAGGTTCCAAAAAGGATGCTGGCAAAGAGCAATGATAATGCGGTTATTTTAAACAGAGTTTTCATGGTTTTTCCACTTTCTATTGAGTTTCACGATTTAAAAAGAACACTCAATAAGACGAAGCGGAATTCAGAAAAGTTGTCCGAAAACTTTTTAGTAATCGATCGTGTGATTTATGCACGTTTTATTTGACTATCGCCATCTTCCTCACTGAATGGAAAGATTTGTCAGTCGTTACCGATTGTGCTGAAAATCTGCAAATATAGATACCGGACGGCAGATTTTCCGATGAAATCCGGAAAATGTGATAACCGGCAGTCTGATGTTCGACAGTGTAAACGGCGACTATCTTGCCGATCGTATTGATGATGGTCAGATTAACGTCGCTCGTCATCGGTAAAGCATACCGGAACGTCGTGACGGCGTTAAATGGATTGGGATAATTTTGCTCCAATGAAAAAGCGTTTGGTAGATTTGTTTCCTGGCTAACGGCCGAACCTGTCTGTATCGTGAAAACAGTGTCGCTAAGATCGGCAATGAGCATATCGTCCACATCACGGATTTTGATACGGCAAATCGTTGATGCAAGCGTTGGGATTTTCCACGAATAGGTCAGTTGAGATGCCGGAACCCGCGCTTTGATAGTCGTAAACGTACCACCATTATCGATGGAATACTGAATCCGAACATAATCGATAAAACTGCTTGTCCATGAGATTGTGATCGTCGAACCGACTTCCAGTACTTCGCCGCCATTGGGATAAGTCACAGTGATCTTTTTCTGGAAGATACCGAATAGTGTGTTGCTTTCGTCGGCGGTGATCGGATTGTTCATATTGACGATCCGAACTTTACAGGATTTCGATGCGACGTCGGCGGGTGTTTTCCACGAAAAACGACAACTGCTTGCATCGAGGTTATCGGCGATGTCGATCCATGTTTTACCGCTGTCTGCCGAGTATAGTAATTTGATTTTTGATAGATTCGTTTGCTCCCAGACGATCTCATAAGTTGAATCGGGGATCCAGATTTCTCCGCCGTTGGGTGAAAGGAGACGGACCGTTTCGGCTGGATTTTGAATTTGTATTCCATGAAAGGAGAGAGCGCCGATTCCCCGGCTGTTTTTTAGCCATGGACCGAAATAATAACTGCTTCCATCATTGTAATTTTGATCCGGTAAGTACGTGACTGTCTTAAAGAAATGCTGACTCCTAAGTGTCAGGATCACCGAATCGTTACGCGCTATTCCCGAAGCGATGTTGCCGAATCCGTTATCGAGATAGAAATAGTCGGTCAGACTTTCGTTCAATGTATCCGCCGGCCAGACGAGTTCGTTAGTATGATCGAAAGTTAGAGTAAGTTGAAGCGTTGCCGGATCGTAACTGGCGCTTTGAATGTTCGGTGGAAGATAATCGATTATATCCGTATATGCGCCGTAAAAATCCACCCGCATAACATCGAACAGCCACCGCGCCAGCATTATGTATCCATCCTTGATATAATGACAACCGTCGTGTCCGACTGCACCGCATGTCGATAGCATTGTGATGTTCGGATCGGCAAGTGAGTCGGGAATCGTGCGTTGAATTTCGCGCAATTTGCTCATCCATGTTCCGCCGCATCCGGGATGAATTTGATATACATAGACTTTTTCCGGTTGAAAATCAGTTTTCCAACTTTCCAGTAATGTCTTGAACCGGCCGAGCCATACAACAGTATTAACGGAATCGGCATCGTTCTCACCCTGATACCAGATCATTGCGCGGATTCGTGATAATTCCGCTTCCCGAACGCGATAAAGGACTTTGCCGTAGATTGTATTCAGGTCGGCGGGATTTGCCGGATTCGGAAGGTTTTCAATGATGATGCTTCCGCCGGTTCCGCCATTAATGATGCAGGATGGGATCTTTAATTCATCGGTTAGAAGCTTCTGAAGTTCGAGCCCGAGCACACCGACATTTGGTCCGACGGACGAGTAGCCGCGTGCACGGCTCCAGAGTGTATCCGCGGGATTGTACGGATAATAATTGGAATTGCCGACTTTCACGCCGAATGTCCGGCAAAATTCGTTTTCATAGGTTTCCGTTGAAAGCGCATTGTGTGAATTCGATTGTCCACAGAGTAGAAAGGCATCTCCGCAAACGATACTGTCGCACGTAACAACTAAAGTCTTTTGAGCGCCTGAGATGAGTTCGACATTGAACTTGTATTCAGACAGTTCCGCATGTATTTTCGGTTTCAGGGAAAATGCGGCTTCCGAGCCGGAGTAGGCTAGTGGCTGGGCGACTTGTTTCCAGATTTCGCCGTTTCGATAGACAACCGTTCGGATGGAATCATAGCCGGTCGTCGTGACTTTTCCGGAAATGGCGACAGTCGCCGAATCGCTATCATTTCGCGTATATAACTGAAAATGTTTGGGAATCGAAGAGAAAAGGACGGGCGAAGTATTTATTCGCAAATTAATGTCAGGTGTTGCTAAAAGAATCGTGGCAGTCAGTATAAACGTAAAAAATGTGATCAGTCGTTTGTTCATAAAATCCTCCAAAATCTTTCCTTCTTTATCGTTTGATTTGTCTTAGGAATTCCACGACTTCCGGAATGCCGCCTTGATAGATCAGATAGCCGTCGTACGGTTCGCGCTCGGTGATTTCTCCGGCGATGGACGTCAGCATGATCTCTTTGACTTTTTGCGGATCCTTTGTCTGACCGAGCGCCCAGCCGAGTTTGACATAAGCGACTTCCGGAAGCAGATTTGCCGCTGGAATGACACCGAGTTGCATGATCTCGCGCCCGGTTTCATAAACATACATTTGAACATAACCCCACAATGTCTGAACCGTCATGTACACCGAAATTCCCTTGTCGCAGGCGCGTTTCAGCGACGGATAAAGCGGTTTGTTGACATGTCCAAGCCCGGTTCCGGCGATGATGATACCGCGATAATCATTGTCGATGAGCGAGTCGATGATATCAGGTTTCATGTTCGGATAATAATAGACGATGGAAACCTTTTCCTCGAATGCCGTGTTGAGCGTGACATTTTTATCAGACCGGCGCCGCTGATAATCCTGTCTCAACGGAGTGATTTTCTCCCGATCGACCATTGCTAATGGAATATCGCTGATCGTCCGGAAAGTCGAGCGGTAACTGGAGTGCATTTTACGAACACGCGTACCGCGATGCAGAAGCGCATATTGGTCGGAAGTCGGTCCGAACATACAAACCATTGTTTCGGCGATGTCGCTTTCCGCGGCGGTTTTTACGGCGTGGATCAGGTTCGACGCCGCATCGGAAGACGGACGATCCGACGAACGTTGCGAGCCGACCATGACGATCGGTACCGGTGAATTCTGAACCATGAATGAGAGAATCGCTGATGTGTGATGCATTGTGTCGGTTCCATGGCCGATGACGATTCCATGAGTTCCTTTTTGGATTTCAGCGACAATTGCCTGAGCGGTGGCGATCCATTGCTCCGGTCCCATATTTTCACTAAAAACACCAAACAGTCGTTCAGTGTCCAGATTGCAGTAATCTGCAAGTTCCGGGACCGAGCCGTACAATTCTCCCGGTGAAAATGCGGGAATGACAGCGCCGGTTCGATAATCGAGGCGGCTGGCGATCGTTCCGCCAGTTCCGAGCAATTTTACAGTCGGCTTTTTAGGATCGCGCGGAAATTCCTTTTCGGGAATCTGATAATGCGCCTCTTTTCGTCCGATCTCCTTGATGGAACGAATCCGGTTGAAAGCAATGCCGATGTTGTATCCGTTCCGCAGTTTCAAAACGACGTGTTTGGCGTCGGAAGTTTCACTGCGCGGCAGAATGATGCCTTTGAACTCGCCCTGATCGGTCAAAAGTTCAACGTCGCTCCAGACTTCAACGGCGTTTTCTTTTAAAACGGAAAGAACCGGATCGCGATAACCTTTATATGGATTACTGCTCATGACCGCCTCCCGTTTTTTACAAATTCACCGACGACAGGTAAAATTGTTTTCGCCGGAAGTCTGAACTGGAATCGTTTCATCAATTTTCCTGTAAAATACCGGGCGTTTGCCTCAGGTTGTTGTGAGTTTGGCGGTTCGGATTTATCAATATCAATCAATGCTGCCGAAATTTCGTCACGTGAAATTGATATTTGAGTAAATGTATTCATTATCGTTGCGAGACTTTCATCCAACGTGAGAAATTGGCGGAGGATTCGTTCGGCGTTTGGGAGGAGTGAAGTTTCCGCGGCAATTTTCCCAAAGAATTCGGAAAAGACTGCATCGGTTAACTTTTCAACAGGGAAGTCACGGCGTCGCCATGCAACCATTTTTTCAAAGAAAATTCTTGCGCAGAATTTTGGTGAAAGATTATTCGATTCGATCAACCGATCAAAAAATAGAGCACGCGGTGAAGCGGCAATCGGAATGATCAGATGGTCGGGAATTCCGAACAATTTATATCGAGCCCGGCGTTCCCAGATCGGGGGCGGAAGATTTTTCCGAAGAGCCTCGACACGTTCCGGAGGAAATTCCAGCGGCGGCAAATCCGTATCCGGATACATGCGCTCCGGGCCGGGAAGAATGCGTTCGAAACCGTTGGTTCCGTCTTCCAACGCCTGGCGGGTTTCGCTCGGAACTCCAATCGTGGCTTCGCGTGCGCGGATGATGATTTCCTGAATGGCGGTTTGTAAATCCTGTTCGTTTGCCCAGACGATTACCAGCGCGTCCTGCGATGTGGCTAAGACTTGTCGGCGGATCCTGTTCCAGACGTGACTGCCAATGGTCTCTTCGGTGCTTTCTGAAGTCAAAATATTCGGAAGGCGCGTGAGACAGGCAATAACACGAACGCGATCTGAAATCTCTTTGGAAAAAACTTTCCCGGTTTGTGTCGGGTAACTGAGAATACCGCTGTAACCTTTCAAATTGACGCAGGCGACTTTTTCATTGTGCTGTAACGCCCAGCGGATTGGATCCCACTGTGTGCTCGTCATCAAATGCGTCACGTCGGCGGTTTCGGATTTAAATGTCGATTCAGTAATTCCGCGATCTCGCAAGTCGTCTCGAATTAGCAAGAGCGAGCGCTGACGCATCGCTTCGTTATAGATCAGAAGCGGTATGAGAGGAATCCGGTGAACACCTTTGATCTCGATGCGTGTTCCGCCGGTGATACTGACATTTACGTCTTGCCGCGCGGCGCCGATTCCTGTACGAACCAATCCGGAACTTTTAACTAACCAGCGAAGAATGTTCGCAACCTCAGCGACTTCCTGCGGTGTGTGCATTTCCGGACGAGTAACTGTTTCGATCAGTGGCATTCCAAGTCGGTCTGCCCGATAGACGCGCCGATGCCCGATGTCACTGACTTCGCGGCAGGAATCTTCTTCGAGCCCAAGCTGGATCAAGCCGATCTTTCGGTCTTTGTATGGAATAAAACCATCCACGCCGACGATGGTTGTCCGCTGAAATCCGGTGGGAATACTTCCGTCGAGGTATTGTTTTCGCGCAATATGAATTTCATTCACGAGTTTGAAGTTCATCAACATCGCGATTTGAAAGGCGATTTCGAGCGCGTTTTGATTAATCTCGAAAGGTGGCGTGTCATCCATTTCGTAAGTGCAAACCGTCTGGCGGTTGATCTGGTAAATGATCTCTTTTCGCGTCTTGAATTCCATCAACGCGGTGCCGTCATATTCGCCGAGTTCCGACAAGGTCGGACGCATGTGGCGGAGAATTTCCGCGCTGTATTCGATCGAGTAATGGCCTGAAGGGCATCGGCAAAATAACTTTTTTTCCGTCATGATTTGCTGATGGATTTCCAATCCCGACCGAAGTCCGAGTTCTGCGTAATCTTTGTCAGTCATCTGCTCCAACGGTTTCATCAGTTCCGCCATAAATTGTCTCTTTCTATCCGAGGAAAGGTGATTATTTGTATCAAAATATCATTCATCATACGACGGAAAATTAAAAAAAAAGGTTCGGAAAACCAATGTGAAAAGTTAAAAAATTAAACCATTTGACAGTCGATCCAATTTGCCGTTACATCGCTTTCCGAAATTCTATGTTTTACCAAAATCAACAAGATTTAAAAAACCATGTTAAATATTTCTTGTATCTTGAATTTGAAATTATTACTATTTCGCCAAAAAACGGTGAATAGTAAATAACGAATAAGCAAGATAAAACCAATATAATGGAGGAAAAAATGGAAAAAGTGGATATTGGGGAGCGAGTTAAATCGGTTGTGGCGAAAGTTTTGAAAATGAACATAAGTGAGATCGCCGACGGCGCGAACTTCGTTTTTGATCTCGGAGCGGATTCGATGCAGAGCCTGGAATTAGTTGCCGGATTTGAAGAAGAATTCGGAATCGAGATGGATGAAGACAAGGCGCTGAGGATTCAAACCGTTGAAGACGCTGTGCTATTTATTGCTGGTTACTTGAACTGATTTTCAATTTGATTAGGAGTTTACATGATCACTCGTGCGCAACTTCATCAACAAAATCTGAAGAAAATATTTTACCCGGATTCGGTTGCAATCGTCGGGGCTAATAAAGTCGCCGGAACCGTTCCATGCGATATCTTGATGAACATCCTTAAAGCGGATTTCAATGGAATCGTTTTTCCGGTAAGTCCGAAAGAGAAGTTCATCGCCGGTGTTAAAGCCTACAAATATGTCGTCGATATTCAGGACGAAGTCGATCTGGCGATCCTCGTCTTTCCGAGTTCCGTCTGTCACATGGCGCTGGAGCAATGCGGCCAAAAAGGAATCAAATCGGCGATTATCATTTCCGCCGGATTTAAAGAAGTAGGAAAAGACGGTCTCGTTCTGGAAAACCAAATAAAAGAGATTGCCGTTCGTTACGACATGTCATTCATCGGACCGAATTGTCTGGGTGTGATCAATACGGATCCGCAATCGAAAATCAATGCATCGTTTGCGCGGCGAATGCCAGATGAAGGAAGCATCGCGTTCCTTTCCCAAAGCGGCGCGCTTTGCACGGCTGTTCTGGATTACGCTTATGCCAAACATATCGGTTTTTCCAAATTTATCAGTTTCGGCAACAAAGCCGATATTAGTGAAATCGATCTGCTTTACTATCTGAAAGACGATCCGAAAACAAAAGTCATTCTCATGTATCTCGAGGAAGTCACCGACGGTGTTGCGCTTATGGAAGCCGCCGGAAAAATCATTACGGAAACCCGCAAACCGATTCTAATCCTCAAGGCGGGACGAACCTCGGCGGGCGCTTCCGCCGCGGCTTCTCATACGGGTTCCTTAGCCGGAAGTGATGAAATCTGCGACGCGGCTTTTCGGCAGGCGGGAATCATACGGTGCGAAAACATCGAGGAAATGTTCAACAAAGCGATTGCATTCGCCTATCAACCGATTCCAAAAAATAATCGTGTCGCGATCATTACAAACGCAGGAGGTCCCGGAGTACTGACAACCGACGCGGTCATCCGGCAAGGATTGCATCTGGCGAAACTTTCCGAAGAAACCACGGCGATTTTAAAGAAAAGTTTGCCAAAGACCGCCAATACGAACAATCCCGTCGATGTTATCGGCGATGCGCGTGCCGACCGGTACAACATCGCTATGTCGGCGGCTTTTAAAGACGATAACGTCGATGGCGTTTTCGTAATTCTGACACCGCAATCCATGACGGATATCGATCTGATCGCACGCGAAGTCGCTAAAGTTTCCAGTCATTACGACAAACCGGTTTTTACGTCGTTCATGGGTGAAGCGGATGTGGCTGTCGGTATCGACGTTCTTCAACGCAACAAAATTCCGCACTATATTTTACCGGAATCCATGGCGGTCGCATTTTCGACAGTTTATAACTTCAGCCAGAGCGTCAATCATCGTACATTCAATCCGATCGATATAGAGGAAACGGCTCGCGTTAAGGCAAACCGGATTTTGGATTCTGCCATCAGCACCGGACAAAAATATCTAACAGAAAATGAAGCGACACAAATATTGGATTTTTACGGATTGCCGGTCATAGAAAACGGTTTGGCACAATCGGCGGATGAAGCGGTATCGCTGGCGGTTCGGTTTGGATTTCCAATCGTGATGAAAGTGATGTCGAAGGATATTGTCCATAAATTCGACGTAGGCGGCGTCGTTCTGAATATTCAATCCGAACAAGAAGCAAGGAATGCTTACATGGCGATCATAGAAAACGTTCACCGAAAACTTCCTTCCGCAAAAATCGACGGCGTTATGGTACGAAAAATGATCTCGGTAGGAGAAGAAGTCATTCTCGGTGCCAAACGTGATCCTTCATTTGGAAGTGTCGTTATGTTCGGTTTGGGTGGTATTTTCGTCGAAGTATTCAAAGATGTCGCCTTCCGGATTCCGCCGATCGGCGAATCTGTGGCGAAATCGATGGTGGAAAGTATCAAGGGTTATCCGCTATTATCGGGCGTGCGCGGCAGCAATCCGAGAGATGTAGCAGGAATTGTTCAGTGCATTCGCCGGCTATCGCAGCTGGTAACCGATTGCCCGCAAATCCGCGAACTCGACATCAATCCGTTGATCGTTCTCGATGAAGGGAAAGGCGTATTTGTTGCCGACGCAAAAATCATGTTGTAGCAATAAAATAGAAGATAATGTGTACTAAAATTAAGGAGTAGAATAATGAGAATATTAATCCATGAAAATTATGAAAAACTCAGCAAATGGGTTGCTTACTATGTAGCAGAGCGCATCAAAGCGGCAAATGCATCTCCTGAAAAGCCGTTTGTTATCGGATTACCGACCGGTTCTTCACCTCTCGGAACTTACAAAGAATTAATCACTCTTTTTAAAGCAGGAAAGGTATCATTTAAAAACGTGGTGACTTTCAATATGGATGAATATGTTGGACTGTCGGAAGATCATCCGGAGAGTTATCACTATTTTATGTGGAACAATCTGTTCAAACATATCGATATTAAAACGAAGAACGTGAACATTCTTAACGGTAATGCAGCCGATTTAGACGAAGAATGTTATTTCTACGAAGAGAAGATTAAAAAGGTTGGCGGGATCGACTTGTTCCTCGGCGGGATCGGTCCGGATGGACATATCGCGTTCAATGAGCCGGGATCGTCGCTCTCATCTCGCACGCGTATCAAGACTCTGACATTCGATACAATTGTCGCAAATTCGCGTTTCTTTGAAAACGATCTGAATAAAGTTCCGAAAACTGCGCTAACTGTCGGTGTGGGAACTGTCATGGATGCGCGTGAAGTGTTGATCATCATTAACGGATACAAAAAAGCGCGTGCTTTACAGAAAGTCGTCGAAGATGGCGTCAATCATATGTGGACGGTTTCAATGCTTCAACTTCATCAGCGTGGGATTATCGTCTGTGACGATGAATCGACGATGGAACTGAAAGTCGGCACATTGAAATATTTTAAAGATATCGAACGTCACTCGCTTACCTATTTACCTGAACTGTAAAATTCGGGGGAAAAATGATAATTAGACAGTTAAGCAGGGGCGAAATCGATCTCCTCCGCACTAACGGTTGTTCTGCAGATGATTGGAGCCAAGTATCTATCAATGAGCCGATTATCCCAGAGAGATATCGCAATGTGCGATTTTCCGGAACGGTCAACATCAGTAAACAAGATGGGACGATTGAAATCGATAAAAGTATTATCCGTCCTTGCGGTATCTATGATTCGTTCGTCAAAGATTGTCAGATCGGCGAAAATGTTTTCATTTCTTCCGTTAAAAATCTTGTGAATCAACGGATCGGGAATAATGTTGTTATCGAAAATGTCGCCGAGTTAGTGAATGAGGGAGAGACGACTTTTGGGAATGGAACGGAAGTCGAAGCGCTCAATGAAGGAGGCGGTAGAACAATTCTCATTTTTGATTGCCTGACTTCGCAACTTGCCTATCTGTTAGCGATATATAGGCATGATCGCAAGTTAATTGAAGCGATCGAACAGATGATCCATGCTTATGTTCAGACAAAGAAAAGTGTGGTCGGGATCATTGAGAACGGCGCTCATATCCGGCATTGTCAGATCATTCGGAATGTTCGTTTTGGACAATATTCGGGGGCAACCGGTGCGGCTCTATTGCAGGAAGGAATGATTCAGGGATGTTCAGCCGATCCGGCAATTGTCGGCGAAGGTGTCGTCGCTAAACATTTTATCATCCTGTCGGGATCACGCGTGGACGGCGGTGCGATTATAGACCGCTGTTTCGTCGGGCAGGGCGTCAAGATTGGCAAACAGTATTCGGCGGAAAATTCTGTTTTCTTTGCGAACTGCGAGGCGTTCCATGGCGAAGCTTGTTCCGTTTTTGCCGGTCCTTATACCGTGACGCATCACAAATCGACACTGTTGATTGCAGGAATGTTTTCTTTTTATAACGCCGGAAGCGGGACAAATCAGAGCAATCATATGTATAAACTCGGGCCGCTTCATCAAGGGATATTAGAGCGTGGTTCGAAGACCGGCTCGTTTTCTTATCTCCTATGGCCTTCTAAAATCGGTGCATTTTCCGTCGTGACCGGCAAACATTTTTCCAATATCGATGCCGGAGATTTCCCGTTTTCCTACATAACGGAAGAAAACGGGAAAAGCCTTCTGACGCCGGCGATGAATCTCTTTACCGTCGGAACCAGGCGTGATACCGATAAATGGCCAAAGCGTGATCGCCGAAAAGATCCTAATAAACTCGATTTGATCTGTTTCGATTTTCTGAGTCCGTTCATCGTGGAAAAAGTCTTGACCGGAATTGATGTTCTAACCAAACTCGGTGAATCGGCTCAAAAAACGCAGGAGGTCATCAACTATAAAAGTCTGCAGATCAAGCGGTTGCTTATTAAGAGTTGTGTGCGGTATTACGAAATGGCGTTGAAAATCGCACTTTCCGAAGAAGTCGTTCACCGGTTGGAAAAACTCCCGATAAATACAACACTCGCTGAAATTCGAAAGTCGTTAATGTTTGATGATAAGGTTAAAAATGAGTCATGGCGGGACATTTCCGGCATGATCGCGACGAATTCATCGATTCAGAAATTCATGGATGAAATTCGGGCTGGTAAGATTTCTACCATCGAATCTGCACTGGAACAATTGAAGGCGATTCATCAGAAATATGAGAAAACAGCCGGAGATTGGTTTTTGTTGAAACTCGAACAACGGTTAGGGATCGAAATTTCACAAATCTTACCGGAACAACTTGTAGAAATCATTTCAGATTGGAAAGAAAACCGTCTGAAACTCAACAACATGATCCTGAAAGACGCCGAGAAGGAATTCGACTTTAATAGTCAGATCGGGTACGGACTTGACGGTGATATGGAAACTCGGCAATTAGATTTCGAATCTGTGAGAGGAACGTTTGACAATAACTCGTTTATCTGCGATCTGAGGCAGGAATCCGAAAGCGTGATGGTTCGTGCTGAAAAACTGTTTGCGAAACTGAATGAATTGTCAGATACTCCAAAAGGATAAAGAGTAATCTTAGGCATGACGTCAGGAATGAGAGTAAGAGAAAAATCGATAAAACACCTTATTTACATTTTAGTTATTTTGACAATTTCTCTGTGTATGTGCGAAGATGAATCAGATAATGAAATTCTGACCGACGACTATTTCCCGCTGAAAGTAAGTTACGTATGGATTTACGAGTCGATTGGTTTTCAGGATACGATTTGTTTAACACGGGAAGTGACCGATAAAATCGAGATGAACGGCAAGGATTATTTTATCATAACCGAATCTTATGAGAACAATCTCGATGTTGACTATGATACTTTACGAAAGGATGAAAAGAATAGGATCTGGAAGTATCACACCGGAACGGACTATCTGTTGTTTGACTTTACAAAGGATGAAGGTGAGACTTACCGATACCCATCTTATTCGGAGGATTTTGTTGTTTCAATTTTCCTGATTGATTCAGTAAAGACAAAAGCTGGTAATTTTGAGAACTGTCTTAATTTCTTTTTTTGTATTCCAATATATATCGACTCTGAAACGTGGTATGTATTCGCTCCCGGTATTGGACTCGTTGAACGAATCGTCGGAGAAGGTTTTTCGTTTTATTTGACTTCTTATAATTTTTAAGGAGTGGATGGATGATTTGTTATTTGCATGGTTTTGCAAGTTCGGGAAATGCGATGAAGGCACAGCTACTGAAGAAACACTTGCCCGAGATCGAAGTGCTTTCACCCGATTTACCAATCGAACCCGTAAAAGTTCTCACAATGATCGATTCGGTCATCAATAATTATGATAATAAAAAATTGCTATTGGTTGGCAGTAGTCTGGGCGGATTTTATGCAAATTATTTTCATTCAAGATATGATATTCCCGCCGTGTTATTGAATCCGACGATCGATCCGGTTAGCAATATGAAAAGTGCTGTTGGGAAGCACCGCTATTTTAATAGTGAAGAAACGTTCGAGTGGAAAGAAAAATATCTCCGGCAGTTGGAGAAAATATCATCGACTCCGATGATGATGATCCAAAGCGCGTTAACGGTCTATTTAGCCGAAGACGATACCGTGTTGGATTACAGAAAAGCCGAAAGTTATTTTAAATCTTCTGGTTGTACGATGAGGATTTTAGAAACTGGCGGTCATCAACTGATGAACTTTACGGAGATCATTCCGGAAATTCGCGAATTTTATAAGCAGATATGACTGCAGTTAATCTTTGATGAGCGATTTTAGTTTTTCCCAGTAATCAGTGCCGACCATTTTTTCTGCAACCTCAAGAATTTCATCAACTGTGCCAGTCAACATACCGGAACCTTTCCAGTATTTTTCAACGATTTTCACATCGACGGTACATAAAATAGAACCGAGTAGATAAGCGGCCAGTGCGATATCATCCACAAATCCGAAGGCTCCCCAGAACGTTTCGGGGATCATGTCCATTGGTGAAACAAAATAGGTGATTACGGTCGTGATTTTAGCCTTTTCGGTGATCGGCACTTCCTTATCGGCAGATAGTTTCACCAAAACACGAAAAATATCGGGCGTTTTTCTGATGTGTTCAGCCCATTTATTGGTTTGTCCGATCTCGGTTTTAAGCCAATTTTCGATCTTTTCTTGCAAAGTGCGAATAAAATTTTCATATTGTTCGGTCATCTTCTGCTCCCAATAAATTCTTTTTCAATAGGAATCGGTTCAATATAAAGCCAACTATAAAAATTTCAAAACGTATTCTTTGAATCCGAATGGGTGGGATTGTCCTGAAATCTTAGAGTTTTTGTATGACAGTCCAGACGATTGTTCCAAGCGCTGAAAAGAAGGCGAGCGGAAGAAGGACATCGAAATTGATATGCTCCATTTGCTTGAAGGAAAAGTTTGCGAAGTTATATCGAAACAAAAGGATCACGAGATAGATCAACGTAATTTTTACTATAATCCAGAATGCTTCCCAACTGCTTGAGGTCATCACGTGCATATCCTGAAAAGGAGAGAGCCACCCGCCAAGGAAGAAAATGACCCCGATAATGAAAATGGAAAACAACGCTGTCGTTTTAGCGGCGATAATCAACTGATATTGAAGAGGTAACGGAGTGTCTTTTTCCGAGACTGAATCCAGTTCGTTATTTTTTTGAAGGATTTGCATCGCTATGACTGTTGTGATGATGTAGCAAAAGAAACCGATGAACGAAAACAGCGAACGGAACATGTACCATGCCGGAAATGCTCCTTCCGTGAAAATCGACTGGGATTTCACAATAGCCAGAAAATCTGTTTTGCCGACGAGCGGAAGAACGGTCAGCGCCGAGAGTAAGAGAATAATGCACGAGATTAGGAACTGGAATCCGGTTTTTGTCGAATAATAGACGGAATCGATTCGCCGTTCTTTCTTTCCGATGATAAAGAAAATCATTGCGTCGATAAACAGAATAAAAAGAATGATATACAGATTGATATCCGAGTGAATTCCGAAGATTTTTTCACTGAATGGAATGATCAAAAATGGTACAAAATTCAGCGTAAAAAGAAAAGTCGAAGCGACGGCAATCTTCTTGTCTTTTTTGGTCGTGAGAAGAAATTTCGATCCGAAGAAGGATTTAATTCCGATAATAATTCGCTTGAAGATGTTTATTTCAGGATTTTCCGTCTTAAAGATTTTTATAGAGATATCACCGAACAGCCGTTTTTCCATCTGATAAGACATAAGAAACAATGCAATTGCGAGGAGAAATAATGGAATGGCATACTGGAAAAAGGCGACGATCATTAGAACGATGTCCGGGACCCATGACAACCATGAAATCGTCTGATAATATTCAAAGGTCGAAGTAATCATAGAATTGCTTCTCCATTTGTGAAAATATTCAGGCTGGCAAGGATCATATCGATATCTGAAATAGATTGGCCAGTGACAATTTCATTGATCGCTGAGACATTCAAATGCGGTTGCACATAAGTGATCGAACCGTTTGCGTCGATTTTACAAATCAGTTCTCCGCCCGGAGATTCGATGGCAGTAACGATTGGAGAATTTGCAGACAGGATTTCTAACTTTTTGGCGATAACAGATTGATTGCGTGAAATTTGCATCAATGCTTGCGAAATGATACGGCAACTTTCGTGGATTTCTTTCAGACGAATATAACTGCGATCCCATGAATCGCCTACCGAACCTTTCAAACCCTTTCCGGTCGGAACATCGAAATCGAGCGAATGATAAGTGGAATACGGATTTGTTTTTCGGATATCATTCGAGATCCCGCTGGCTCTCAAATTCGCGCCCGAAAGGCCGAACTTTGTGACCGATTCTGGAGTAATTGTTCCAACGTTTGCGCTTCGATGAATGAAAATTTGATCGGTGTTTATTACGTTCTCGTAGTATTGGATTTTCCGTGAGAATTGTCTGATAAAAACGTTAATCGCTTCGATAGCGCGTGTCGGAAAATCATGTCGAATTCCTCCTACCTGAATAAAATCGGACAGCGGTTGAGAATCGAACAACCCGAACAGATCGTGCAATGTGTCGATGTCACCGAAGGAAGTGCGGTATAGTCTCGGAATACCGACATTGTAAGCAAGTGTCGCAAAGAAATAAAGATGCGCAACAATCCGCTGAAATTCCGTAATGACGATTCGTGCAAGGTCTTCGACAAGCGGCACCTGAATTTGATTGGCTTTCTCAATTGCGAGCGCGTGGCTGAAATGTCTGTCAGACGAAAAAAATGTGTGTTTGGAGAAATAATCTTTTGTAACTTGAGTAAAATCGGCAGTCGGTTTCAGGTATAGATTATCGGGATCATTACGGGATGACAAACTGATAATTTTGTCCTTTTCAACCTGAACCGTGTAGTAGATTTTATAGCGAGAATTAGGAAAGTTGAGTGTTCTGTCGAGAATTTTCATAAATAAATTGATTTCAAGTGGCCGGAATCCAGCGCGTGATCCTTAAGTCAGTTACATTTATTACAAAAAGCAAAAACGAATTTACCAGCAATCGATAGGAATGTCAAGGAAGCACATTTCATTTTACCTGGAATTTCGGCCCGCATGATTGTTGTCTTTTGTTTTTTAGCGATGTAAGTTTCTTCCAAATGAAAGATTAAATTAAAAGATGGTGAATGATGAAGATCAGTAAAAAGATACAGGATACATTAAAACTTCAGGATTATTCGAAAAAACCGACAATTGACGGCGTTAAAATTCTTCAATTGCGACGCTTTAACGATGATGGCGGTTCATTTACAGAATTAGGTCGTCTGACAAACGGAGCCTTGAATGATTTACCGGAAGTTACAATCGCTCAGATTAACTACAGCGAAATGGATCCAGGTGCGATTAAAGCTTTTCACGTCCATCTTCGACAGATAGATATTTGGTACGTTCCGCCCAGTGATAAAGTCGTCCTGATTCTCGTCGATATCCGGGAAGGATCTGCGACAAAGGATGTAAAGATGAAGATCGTTTTAGGCGACGGAAATTCCAAACTTGTGATGATCCCGCCGGGAGTTGCTCACGGATGCCGCAATACTTTCGGAAAAACTTCCCGCATTATTTATTTCATGGATAAAAATTTTACCGATGATCCAAATAAGTGCGACGAATTTCGTCTGCCATGGGATCATTTCGGCGCGGAAATCTGGGAAGTACAAAAGGGATAACCGCGAAGAACCAAAACTTTTAAATATTTTGTGTTTAGTAAATTTGTGGTGATTGATATTTACATCAATTAGAAACAATTTTTCACCATTTTCCACTCAAAAATCGATATACCTCTGCGATCTCTGTGACCTCGTTGGTTTTTCTTTTTACCGCTCTCTGTTTTCTCAACTTTTTCTGGCACGACTTTTTACCAAATAATCCTTGATCGCAAACGGCGAATAGTAAATATAAAAGGATACAATGCCGACAACCTCGAGTGAAAGAATGTACCACGGCCACGGACCGAGTAAATCAAGAAGCGAAGCGGTTTCGGGTTTGTGACAGATGAATAAGTAGTTCCCGTTGGTGAAATAATTGAAAACAGCGATGAAAACCATATAACAGTTAGTGATTAGAAATACTTTGGGAATCGAGCGAAGTTTAGGACGATAATTCATGTCGAATGTCATAAAGATCGAAGCGGTAACGATCGAACCATGCGATACAAAAAAGTGAAAGAAACGAAAATGGGGAAACGCATAGATGCCAATATCCGGTGTCAACAACGCCTGAATTGCTCCGCCAAGTCCCCAAAAATAGACGATTTCGTATAACTTGTAACTTTTGTTGACCAGCATGATCGCGGAAAGAATGACAGCAGCTCCGCATAAATGTAACGGGAGCGAAGAGCCTAGTTCCCAGTGTCCGGTATAAATCCTCCAGATGTTCAGCGATAATTCCTGAATAATCAAAATCGCTGAAAGTGTATAACGGATGTAACGCTCGTTTTCGCGGTGATTTGTCCGCTTGAGCCAGACGATCAGCAACATATTGATTATAACGATGATCGCAAGCGCTGCGAGATGTGACGGTGAAAAAACCTTGAACGGTCCGAATGGATAATCGTGAAGGAAATAAGTGCTCATAATGCTCCTTTATTCAGTGTTCGTGTACGATTGATTAGAATGGAAAAGATCATTAGTTGTTGATTTTTAATCTAAATTTTTTTATGCGTTCAGACATACATTGTCGGCTTATGCCGAATAGTTCGGCGGCTTTTGTAACACTACCTTTAGTTCGTTGAAGGACTTCAATAATCGTCTCTTTTTCAATCTGTAAAAAGTACTCTTCCAGCGATTTTTTTATCTGTAGATCCTTCGGGGAAAATGCATGTATCGTCGCTGGTAATTCGTCTTCCCGAGTTTTCTTCAAAGGAAAAACGATGTCGGCAGGCATAATGACATTATGGGCAATCAGAGCCGCATTTCGGATGACGGTTCTCAATTGTCGGACGTTACCGTACCATTGATAATTTGTTAGTTTTTCGATAGCATCTTCGGAAATGTCGCTGACGTTTCGGTGAAGTTGTTCGGTGGCTTCCTTTAAAAAACAATGCGCCAGATATGGAATGTCTTCCTGCCGTTCTCTTAATGGCGGAATACTAATGGAATATTCTACCAAACGATAATAGAGGTCATTACGGAATTTTCCATCTTTTGCCATCACTTCCAGATCGCTGTTGGTTGCAATAATATAACGTACATCAATACTGACCGGATCGGTCGATCCGATTGGAGTGATCGTTTTTTGATCGATCGCACGCAGAAATCGTTTTTGATGTTCAAGAGGTAAGTTGCCGATTTCATCAAGGTAAAGTGTGCCGCCGTTCGCTTGAAGAAATTTTCCGTGACGTTTTTGAAATGCGCCGGTGAAAGAGCCTTTTTCATAACCGAATAATTCGCTTTCTAAAAGAGATTCCGGGATGGCGCCGCAATCGACAGCGATAAACGGCCGATTTCGGCGTGCGCTATGACGATGGATATAATTTGCAACGACTTCCTTACCAGAACCGGTTTCTCCAAAAATGAAGACAGAATAATCGGTCGGAGCGATCAGGTCGGCTTGCTGGATTACTTTTCGGATCGCATTGCTTGTACCGAAGATTTTTTCAGATTCCGGCGCTTTATCGAGACTTGATTTGAGCAGATTCAGTTCCGTGCTGATATTTTGAGCGTCCAGACCGCGTCGGATACAAAGTAGTAGCCGTTCGTTGTCGAACGGTTTTTCAATGAAATCGTAGGCACCAAGTTTGATTGCGCGAACGGCGCCTGAAATTTCCCCGAATGCGGTGATAATGATTACGATCAGTCCGGCATCGATTTCCGGTTTGATCGCTTCGAGCACCTGCCAGCCATCCATTACGGGTAAATTCATATCTAACAAAACGCAATCCGGACAGATTTTGTGAATCTGATCAACGGCGGATTTTCCGTCGCCAACCATATAATAGTCGTAATGGTGATTAGCGAGCAGTTCGGCGATATTTTCTCTTGTATCAACGGTATCTTCGACAATTAACACTGATGACATAAAATCCTCGAATTTAGATTTTCTTTTCCTGCTTGACCGGAATCTTGATCTGAAAGGTTGTACCTTTCCCGACTTCACTGCTGACCTCGATGTCACCATCGTGAAATTTGATTATCTCACGTGCATAGGTTAAACCGAGTCCGAAACCAGACACTTTTGATGTAAAGAACGGTTTGAAAATATTTTTAAGATTGCTTTCCGATATTCCTTCACCGGTATCTTTGATAGCAAAAGTAACAATTTTACCGGCATTTTTTAAACAAACGTCAAAAATAATTTTACCATCGGCATGAATCGCTTCGACGGCGTTGTTGATAATATTGTTGAATACCTGTATTAACCGGAACTCGTCGCCTTCAAATGAGACGAATTGGGGATCTTTGTTAACAATGATCTGAATCTGGCGATCTACACCGGCTTTCTGAGTGGCATAAGTGGCCAGTTTATCGATAAAATTGTCTGCACCGATTTGTGTGACTTTAAATTCCAATTGTGTTGTAAAATTATAAAGTTCCCTGATGACCAGATTACATACATCTGTGTTACGGTTGATGATCTCCATATGTCGTTTAATATTCGGAATTTCTCCATATTCGGGAGAGGAAAGGACGAGTTGTGCCGAACTTTTAATGCTTGCCAGCGGATTTTTAATTTCGTGAGCGATTTTAAGAGTGACCTCCTTCAGGCTTTCACGCTTTTGATTTTCGGCTCTTTTCAAATTATCTTCGGTCTTTCTCAAATTTGTTATATCTCTTCCGATTCCGTGAATACCAACAACATCCGAATGGCTCCAGATTGGACGAAACCGGAGCCATAGAATTTTCCGATTACCTTCCTTAGGCAGAACATCGATTTCGATACCGGATGATTGTCCGTGTGCAACTTTCAGGAAATTATGAGTAAGCCGGAAACGATGCTCAGGTGCAACGATGTCGATCGGATTCATTTTTAAGAGATCATCTTTCGAATAACCCATTAAGGATTCGAGGAAAATGTTGACGGATGTAAAATTTCCTTTCAAATCGGTAGTCCAGATGGCATCGTTAGCATTTTCGAATAAATCGCGGAATTGTTCCTCACTGACGCGGAGATTCTCTTCGATCTGTTTTCGTATTTTGATTTCATTAACCAACTGCTGGTTTGTTTTGTTGAGTTCGGACGTTCGTTTTGTGACGAGTATTTCCAAATCTTCTTTGGATCGTTTGAGGATTTTTTCCGCTTCTTTCTGGTCGGTGACATCGCGTGTAAATAATGCGATAGCACTGATGCCGCCTTCGGAATCGGTAATTGGATAAAGGAAATGAGTGAAAGTATGCTTGTTTGATATATCCTCAAACTGTACCGGTTTCCGGGATTGAATACATTTTTGGAAATAATCTTTTCGGAGAACAAGCCTTTCAGATGGATTAAAACCAAAGATGGTAAGTCCTAAGTAATCTTCAACTCGCTGGTCTGATTTGCCAATTAATTTAAGAAATGATTCATTGATTGCAAGAATTCTTCCGTCAGGTGAAAGCAATACTGCAGAATCAGGGGGTGCATTCAGCAAAGCGCGAGTCGTCTGTTCACTATTTTGTAAAGCATATTCGGTTCGTTTTCGTTCGGTTATTTCTTTGAGAAATTCTTTGTTCGTCTGGGCGAGTTCGGCAGTTCGCTCGATAACACGGTGTTCTAATTCATCACGGGCAATTTGTAGAGCATTTCTTTTTTCGTTCAATTCAAGTGTGCGTTCTGTAACAGTATTTTCGAGTTCAATTCTTTGCCGATTTATAGCAACCAAACGAATGTGAAAACCACCCAATACGATAAGGCATAACAGTAGAACTACAGAAAGATTAAACCACAATGTTTTCCAGTATGGCGGTTTGATGAATACGCGAACGGCAAGTTGCTGATTACTCCAAATGCCGTCGCTGTTAGCCGCTTTTACGCGGAAAGTATAATGTCCGGGAGGGACGTTCATATATTGGACGATTCTTTGGGTGGATACTGGATTCCAATCTTTCTCAAATCCTTCGAGATAGTACGCGTATTGATTATTTCCCGGATTTACAAAATCGAGTTGAGAAAACTCAAAAGAGAAAATGTAATCTTTATAGGTTAGATGTAGTTCTTTGGTCAACCAGAACGGCTGGGTAATATCCAACTCTTTGTTGAAGACTTTAAAATGGGTTAAATACAATGGCGATGTATTGGCTGGTTTAGCAATATCAAGCGGATTGAATCGAGCTATTCCATTGGGTCCTCCGACAAGAAAATCTCCATTTGAGAGTTTGTCAATTACGCCAAAACTGAGAATTAAATCTTTGTTTTGGATTTCAGGTGCGACTTTAAAAACGTTCAGACAATCTTTTTCTCCATAATTTGTGAAAGATGAATTGGCTGGATTGTACTTAGAAAGGCCTTTTTGAGTCGCTAACCATAAATATGAATAATCATCTTCAGCAATGTCATAAATGTCATTCGATGATAGTCCGTCCTTTTCTGTGTATTTAATAAAACTGTCTGTTTGCCAATCATACTTTGATATTCCTCCTAAGATTGTTCCGATCCAGATATTATTTTTTTTATCTTTAAAAATACAGGTAATGTATTCATTTGGGATTGAACCTGAATTATCCGGATCGTATCGAAATTCTTTAATAAACCTCTTCTGTTTTTTATTAAAAACTCGAAGACCATAGCCATAAGCGCCAACCCAGATATTTTCCTTATCATCCTCGCAAATGGATTGAATTTTATTCACTAAAATATCATTAATGGGTATGGATGAGTAAACTTGATATTTTTTCGATTCAGGATGGAATTCGATGAGCCCTCCCATACTACTACCGAGCCAAAGCGTGTGGTCTGAATCTTGATAAATAGAGTTGATGTGTTGGTATGTTTTATTATCATTTTTTAGTAACGTTTTGAATGTGAAAGTATAATGCTCGAAGTGTTCTGTTGACGGATCGAAACGATTTAATCCTCTTGTAGTCCCAATCCATATAGAACCTGATTGATCCTGAAAGATTTTGTAGATACTATTAGCATCCAAACTAAGCGAGTCTTTTGGATTATTCTGATAATGTGTATAAATATTCATTCTTGGATTGTATACATCCAGACCCGATAATCCTGTACCAATCCAGACATTTCCTGATCGATCTTGAAATAAATCAGAAATATGGTTGCTACTGATTGAATTGCTCGAGTTTTTCTTTTTTTGTATTGTTTCAAATTTATTAGAAGGAGATTGTTTGTACAAACCAGTTGAAGTGTTAGCAATCCACATGGTTCCTGAATGATCTTTCAATAAACACTGAACATGAGTAATGTCTATTCCTGTAAAGCGACCGTTATCTTCTACCGAATTGAGTATTTTTCCATTTTTCTTGTCTAATAGACCAAGACCGTTATATGTATTTCCAAGCCAAAGGTTACCACGATTGTCCTCACAAAAGGATAGTATACGATTCACATTCCCTTTAAATAAATGTCCCTTTATCTGATTCCTAAATGTCTGAATTGATTGGTGATTCGGATCGTACTGATAGAAATAACTATTTTGGTTCGAGCCAAACCAATAATTATGTTCATGATCTTCATACATTGACCAAATTTTATTTAGCGAATTCAATGGTTCAGTATTTATTTGTTCGAACTGGTCTGTTTTATTCCGATACTTATATATTCCGGAATTTGCCAACGCCCATAACTGATTTTGCGAATCCAAGAATAATTGATTGGCATAAAAATTGGCAATACTTTTTTTATGTGGTACCAAATAGATCTTGAACACCTTAGTTGGTACATCAAATCGGATGATCTGACCATGACTAATTATCCAGAGTTCATCTTGCAATCCTTTTATTATTTGAAGATAAAATTGACTTTTTCCTAAAGATGGAAAAATGTTGTCAGGGATTTGATAATTCGTAAATTTCTCTGTATTTCTGTCAAATTTACATAAGTATTTCTTTTTGGTTCCAACCCAAATGCTACCTTTTGAATCTTCAACTACCGACTTAACACTGTTAATTGGAAGGCTCGTCGAATCATTTTCAATATGATGAAATCGTTTGAATTCATATCCGTCATAACGGTATAGACCGTTCATGGTAGCCAACCAGATGAAACCATATCGATCCTGTATCATCATTATTAACGTTGCTCGGTTGAAATTTGGATCGATTGTTACATGCTCAAAGCGCATTATCGGCTCGGTTTCTCCGAAAGCCGCGGCAGAAAGGACAATGAAAAGTAAATAAGCCCGAAGACATATTTTTCGGACAATGACTAACAATCGCTTTTGTTGTCTGTAACTCATCGGAAGTTGCATACTCTAAAATTAAAGGAACCGAAAGAACTTTTTGAAATTGAGAGACTCACCTATAACATATCGGCAAGTAATTTAACAATTAATTCGATGATGTAAATATGAAACTTCTATCGAGGTTATCTGATCAGACGGTTAATGAAAACCATTGTAATTTCTGGGCGAGGTTTCTATATTCCATTGATTTTTAAAATGAAAGGTGTACCGATGAAATTAAGAATCTTTTTCATACTGTCAATTTTGATTGGAACGACCGCTTTGTTTGCCGGCGATCTGTTCTTTAGCGAATATATTGAAGGATCTAGCTATAACAAGGCTATCGAAATTTATAATGGTTCGGGAGCAGCAGTTGATTTAAGCCATTATACCGTTAAAGCGGCTAATAATGCTTCTGGCTGGGGATGTTACACTCCTGAAGGAGGAGTAGCTACGGAAGATACACGCTACATCCTAACGCTAGCCGGAACCCTGAACGCTGGCGATGTTTACGTTATCTTTCATAACAGCGCGGCTTCAGCCATTACGAGCGTTGGTGATATTGGATTTTCTTACAGCGCTGACATCAACGGTGGCAATGGCAATAATGTTCCAAATTTCAACGGTGATGATGCCTTAGGCCTTTTTAAAGATGGCGTCTTGATCGATGTAATCGGAGTCCCGACTACCGATCCAGGGACAGCCTGGGCAGTTGCTGGTACTTCAAATGCTACTGCTGAACATACACTCGTCCGTAAATCAACTGTAAAACAGGGCAATACTGACTGGACTGCATCAGCTGGAACTTCGGTAGATAATTCCGAGTGGATCATCTATGCTCAAAATATTTTCACATATATAGGTTCGCATGTCTGTGAGGGTGGAGCGAATGTGGCACCAATGGCTTCAGCAGGTACTGACCGTGTGGAACGCTTTAATGCTACAGTCACGCTGGATGGTTCTGCCAGTAATGATCCGGACGGCTCCATTGTCAGTTTTGCATGGACACAGGTATCGGGTACGTCAGTCACATTATCCGCGAGCGATCAGGCAACAGTTACTTTTACATCGCCAACGAGTGTGGCCGAATTAGCATTTGAATTGGTTGTGACTGATGACAGTAGTGCTGTTAGTAAGGACACTGTGACAATCTATATCGATCCCAGCCCGGTCATTATCAGTGAGTATGTTGAAGGTTCTTACAGTAATAGATATATCGAAATTTATAATGCGTCTGACATTTCCATCAATCTATCAGGTGAAGGTTACTCTGTTCGGAAAGCCTCAAACGGTGCTGGTGTTTTCGCTACAGATAGTGAGTTTTCAGATTGGGAAGCCGATTCAATACTAGCTAGCGGACAGACAATCGTACTTGCCGATGCTAGTGCTGAATTATATACATCTTCTGATATTGTAGTGCCCGGTACAATTTCTGTGATGAGTTTTACAGGTAATGATGCCTTTGGCCTCTTCCGAAATGGCCTTCTGGTTGACGTCGTCGGCGAGCCAAGCAATGGTGCCGATATTATTGCTGATATGACTCTTAGGCGAAAAGGCACGATTTTATATGGCAATTCGACCTATAATGTTAGTGAATGGGATCAATACGCAATAGACAACATTGAAAATCTCGGCATGCACAGCACAAATCCGAACGCGCCGCAGATTTCCCAAATCGTTACCACGCCGGATTTTGTGACTTCCGCAAATGAAATCACGGTGGCGGCAACCATCACGCCGGTCGTTGGAACCATTTCAACCGCGAAAATCTGGTACGGTTCGGCGGGCAGTTTGGTGAATTCTACCGACATGTGGCTGGAATCGGGTAGCAGCTGGACCGGTGCAATTCCTGCCCAAACCGGCAATAGCATTATGGAATTTAAGATCACCGCTGAAGACAATTCGTCTCCGGCGAACAGTTCGCAATCATCGACACAATCTCTCGTGATCGCCGCCGATCCGCCGGCTACGATCAGTTCGATTCACGCGAACATTTCGACTCTGACCGGAAAACTCGTCACGATCAAAGGCGTTGTCACGGTTGGCGCCGGACAACTGAATTCCACAAAAACATCCATTTATATTCAGGATGCTTCCGGACGCGGATTGAATTTATATGACACAAAATACTATAGCGACATTTCACGCGGCGATGAATTGACCGTCATCGGTTACGCCGAGATATACGGCACGACCGTTGAGATAACCGATTTTTTGTATAAAAAAACGAATACAGGCGTCGCGCTGCCGACAGCACAGGAAGTGACCATAGCACAGGCAAACAGCAGTGATTGGGAAGGTACATGGATTTCCATGGTTGGGCCGATCGATGACTTCTGGATTTCCGGCGCTGGTCAAAGCGTAAAAGTCAAGTCCGGAACGGACTCGATCATCGTTCGCATCTGGAATACAACCGGTATCGACACGACGGCATATTTGCGCGGAAACTCATACCGTTTCAACGGTATTGGCAGTAAATATACACCGACCAGCGGTTCGGCATATTATCAACTTCTTGTAGCATATTTGGAAGACATCACGCTTGTTGGAAATCGGATAGAACCGGAAATCACACAACCGCTGAAATTCGCGTTGAATCGTGCCTATCCAAATCCGTTCAATGCGACGACGAAACTGACGTGGCAATTAGATAAGAGCGGCGACTATGAATTGGCCGTTTTTAACATGCTGGGGCAAAAAGTGGAAATCATCGGCCGCGGTTATGCCAATGCCGGTTCCTACACAAAGACTTGGAACGCGAGCCATTTACCGTCGGGTGTTTATTTCGTCCAGTTGCGTTCGCAAAACAAACAACAAACTCAAAAACTGATGTATTTAAAGTAACGCATGAAAAAAATCGTTCTTGCACTCGTCTTGTTTATCGCGCCAGCGCTACTATTGGCCGGCGCCGATCATATTCTGATTTCGGAAATAGTCCTTCAGCCGAGCAGTAGTTCCACCAGTCACGCGGAGTATATCAAACTATACAATCCGACGGACAACGCTATCGATCTGACGAATTATTATCTCACTGATGCGACGGATACTGTGAACGATAAATTTTATTATCGGTTGCCGGATAGCGCGAATTTTTGGAGCGGCGGTGGTTCGGATTTCATCGCGAGATTCCCACTGGGATTTTCAATCGCGGGAAAATCGGAAATGATCATCTCAACGGGAACCGCATCTGCTTATCAGAATTATTACGGAACCGCTCCAGATCTTTCGATCAAAGATGATTTCCTTCAGGCAATTTCCGAGCAAACAACGAAAGGAACCGCGCCATATTACCTAGACAATTTGAAAGAAACGCTTGTGCTGTTTTATTGGGACGGAACGAGTGCAACCGTGAAAGATGTCGATTATACTTTATGGGGCGACCTGAGCAGTGCGGTTGACAAATCCGGAATTTCCAGCTATGTCAACGAAACAGCTGTCACTCAGCAGAAATTCATGACGACGCATGTCGATGGTCAAAAACTTCAGCGAGTTAGCGACGAAGGAAACGAGCCAGCATCCGGTGGAAATGGAATCACCGGACACGATGAAACCGGCGAAGATCTTTCGGCGACATGGCACGTCGTTTCCGTTGGCTTCACCAAACCGAAACTCGCCAGCATCAGCCATTCACCAACTAACCCAACAACCTCGGATGCGATAACATTTACAGCGGACGTAACAGACGATACGACTATTGTCAGCGTTCAGCTGATTTATACCATCAATAATAATCAGCAAACCGCGACGATGAACCTGACGGTGGGAAATACGTATTCAGTCACGCTTCCGCCGATCACGACTCCCGATACACTTTATTATCTAATCAGGGCGGAAGATAAAACCAGTCTGATCTCGACTTCCAATCTGGCTTTAGTTTTGATCACGACACCACCTGAACCGTTGACGATCGCCACAATCCGCGAGAACTGGAGCGAATATTTAGGCACGTCGGTCACACTTCGCGGGGTTGTTACAGTCGGTAAAGATATTTTACGCACGACCCAGATCACGGGATATTTTCAGGATTATACCGGAAAAGGATTGAATTTATACGAATCGTCGAACTCGTCAATAACTTTAAACCGTGGCGATTCCATTGAAGTGACGGGTGAACTGGACGAATATAACGGCGTTTATGAACTCACGAGTTGGGCGAGCAGTCTTAAAACATTGGCAACCGACGTTCCGATTTCTTATGTACCCGATGTTCTCATTTCAGATATCGTGAACGATCCGACGAAATGGGAGGGAAGCCTTGTTCTACTTAAAGGTGAAGTTGTCGAACGCGCAGATAATGTCGGTGGCGGTAGTAATGTCGTCGTCGAAGATGTTTCTGGGAGAATTACGGTTCGTATCTGGAACACAACGAATGCATTGTTCAATAGCCTGGGCGTTTTGGTCAATACACATACCGATTCGTTGTTGACCGTCGGAAACCGAGTGAATATCAAATGTATTGGAAGCGTTTATAGTACAGCGGCGCAGGTTTTACTTGGATATGCCGACGACGTCAGCCCGTATACGGAAGGTGAGGCTGGAACGGAAAAAACGAAACTGAAAACATCGCCATATCCATTCGTTCCGCAACTCGGTGAAGTCTTGAATTATTCTTATGAGTATCCGTCAAACTGCCGCGTTATTTTACGGGTTTACGATATGGCCGGAAGATACGTCACGACACTTGCCGACGATTATAAGGCGATCTCATGGCATTTGGACGGAAAATGGGACGGTAGGAACGAATTCAACGATCTGATGGCGCCCGGTAACTATCTCTTCATTTTGGAAGCCACCAATAAAACGACCGGAAAAACGACGACAAAAGTCGCGCCCGCCGTCGTAGGAGTCAAATTCAAATGAAACGGATCAATAGCCTTATCATTTTACTTTTTGCGACGACGTTGAACGCGCAGGTTTATACCGATTTTCCCGAAGTTTCCGCACCCGTCAGTGGTTCCGGCTCCTCTTCAGTCGCAACCGTTCAGGATGTGTGGGCATCGATCGTCAATCCGGCTGGACTCAGCCGCGTTGAATCAATTCAGGTGGTTACGTCATTTTTCCGACCGTATGGGATGTCATTTTTCTCAAATCAAACCGCCGGGTTGGCCGTTCCAATCGGAAAAAAACTTGGAACGATCGCACTGACTTATAGCGAAACTTCGACAGAATATTCCGGAGAAAAATTATCATCGGAGAACGCCTTTCGGTTTTCTCATGCACTCTTCATTCAGCGCGATATTAATTCGACGTTAGCATTTGGCTATTCGCTGAATTTGTACTATCTGGATTACGGGAAATCCGCCGGAAGTTCCGGTGATGGAAGCGACGGCGTCAATCTCGGCTCTGGTGTCGGCTTCGGCGTAGATGTCGGCATTCAGGCGAGTCTGCATGAACGAACATGGATCGGCCTTACTGCGAAAAACGTCAACAGTCCGGAAATGGGAAGTTCGCTCTCGTCATCAAATCTGCCGCGGTCGATTTCGGTCGGCTTCGGATATGAACCCTACGAAGGGATGATAACCGGTTTTGTCATCGAACAACCTTTCGGCAATCATTCGACCCAATATCGCGGCGGGATCGATTACCAAATCGCGAATTGGCTGATCCTTCGAACCGGTGTGAATACGGCGCCGAACCGGATCGCTCTCGGTTTTGGGCTTCGGAAGTTTGGGCTCGGCATCGATTATGCTTTTCTGAGCCATCCGATTTTACCGGAAACACATCAATTCAGTTTGTGTTATGATTTCAAGAAATAAACATTTTTCACTTCTATTCGCTCTTGCTTTTTGGGCGTCGTTTGCAGGGAATATCAACGCGCAGGATTCAACATCTGTAATCATTGATTTAAATAACGCCAGCGAACAGGAAATAAACCAATTACCTGCGTCGCCGGCGCAACTCAAAGACCTGATCGAATTCCGTTTGTACGTCGGCAATTTTCAGAGCGTGTACGATCTGCTGAAAATCGAAAGCATCGACTTTGAAACATTCATCAAGATCAAACCGCTGGTGCGCATCTCGCCGACAATCCTCGAAGAGAGCGGAAAAAGGATCGAAGACAACTATTACAAGGTCGAACAATGGATTTCCAACGAAGGCGCGAGCGAAAGTTACGTGGATGAGTGGATCGACCGGCTGTCAAATCCCGTAAACGTCAACGAGATCGGGATGTACGATCTGCTGAATCTTTCCAGCGTGTCGCCCGTCGATGCAGTTGCCGTCATGAACCGCCAGAAACTCGGCGATATCAAGAACCGAAACGATCTGCGGAATACGGATAACCTGTCCTATTACGGTTTCTCCGGATTGGAAGATTTCATCCGGTACGATGAACCGGCAACCAAAGAACGTTTTGGCGGAAGTTATACGACCGTCATCAAGAACATCACACTCAGCCAGACACCGAGCGACGATGCGACTTCTTTTCTCGAGTTCAAGTCCCGGAACGTTCCACTGGATACTTATCACAAACTCCGGCTTCACTGGGGCAACGACCTGAAATTCGAGATTTCGACCATGCGGAATCTCGGCGAGCCGACCATTGAGAAAAATTGGACAAAAGCCGATCTTCCGGAGATCAAATCGTTCTTCGAAGTTCGGAATTTGTCTTTACTAAGTATTAAAATAAATCAGATCATCGTTGGCGATTATATGGCTTCTTTTGGTCAAGGCGTGACGATGGAATCGACCGATTTTTTCATGTCAAGAAAAACCGGCTACGGTTTCCGGAAACGTGTCAACGGGATCAGTGGCGACATCTCCCGCACGATAGAGTACGGACTTCGCGGCGCGGCAGTCGAGGCAGAATGGAAGAAATTTCTCGGCGCCGGTTTTATTTCATTGAAAGAACGTGACGCCGTTATCAATGACGACGGTTCATTCTCGACATTTATAACGATGTATCCGCGCCTGAATTACGGGCTATATGACAGCATCCCGAATCCGATGATTAAATCCGTGAAAGAGTTACTGTTCGGCGGAAACGTTAAATATTCGATTTTCCCCGGAACATATATCGGCGGAACGATCTATCACAGCTATTATAACCACGTTCTCGATCCGCAAATCAAGGCAACATTGTTGAATACTTCCGGACAGGGAAAATATATGACGCAGATCGGGAATTCTGCTGACAGCGAAATCGAGGCGTCCTATTCGTCCGACTGGAGTTCGGATTTATTGAAAAACGCGAGGTCGCAGAGGCGGATTTACGGTCTGGAATTCATGTCTGTCATCAAGAACATGTCGTTTCAGGGCGAATTCTCGCAATTAGACAAAAATGAGAAACTGACCGACGTCAAAGACGATCCGAAGGCTTATGTTTTGTCCGGTTATATTCAGTTCGACAACTTCAATTTCCTGCTTTTGTATCGAAATTACGATTTGGAATTTGACAATCCATACCAGCGTTCCTTCAGCAACTATCAGCGGTTCAAAGGAACCATTTACGAAGACAGTTATTATCTGAAGGATCCGGTTCTCGGTTATTTGTATTCCGGAACGGCACAACCGCAGGCTGAAAAAGGACTTTACTATTCGACGCGCTATCAGATTAGCAAATCGTTGGTTGCAACAGTCGAGCAGGACATCTGGCAACGTGTCGCGGATAAAGCGCAATTCAGCCGGATGGTCGCCCAGATTGATTATCGGCCGGTGTTCAAACTCCGGTTCAGAATTCGTCAGAAATGGCAGAATCGCGACAGGACGAACGAACTGACTTCATCGTATTATCAGGCGAATGAGACACGGTTGCAAGCAATCATGCGGCTATCGCGCTACGATCAGGTTTCTATTTTATACGCGATCAATTTTACTCAATTCGTTCCGCGTTCGCGATTGGTTTACAGCGCGGACGATCTCGGTACTTCATACGTCGGGAACGCCGGTTCACCCGGCAAGGCGCTCGGGATGACTGTTACGCATAACGTGAACGAACGGATTAAACTGATGGGCTCGTTGATGACTTATCAGGGTTTTCTGTGGAATTTTGAAGATACGGATTTCCGCGTTTTTAGCACCGACACACAATCGTTGCACGGCTGGCTGACCGTTTTTTCAAGGCTTTCGCAAAATATTTCTCTGCGGATGAAATACAGTTTCGATCTGCATGAACCGATGACAAATATCATCGACGGCAGAAACGATGTAGGTTTAGTGAAAAGCAATCCTGTCGTTGACGACCCATCAACCCAGACATTTTATTCGGATTTTAGAATACAACTCGATTACAGGTTTTAAAACATGATAATTAAAAAACATCATACAACTATTTTAGCAAAAAGCGTGATCTTATGCGCTCTGTTTTCCGTTCAAATCGTGACGGCGCAAAGTTATTTCAGCCCGATCGTCGATGATGTTCCGGAAGGAATTTTCGCCCGGCAAACGGCGCTGGGATTTTCACAATGGGGAGGAGCGGGATCGTCCGTTTCTCTTTTGTCAAATCCGGCGTTGTTGGCTTCGACCGACGCCAAACACATGAACTTCGATGGTAATGTCACTGGTTTGAGCACAATAGAAAAGCGATCATTTCCCGTTGTGGATTCATTTGGCGATTTTCTCGCCGACAATGTTTATGTCGTTAATAAAGGTATGTATCCTTCGGCGACAGCCGGATTGAATGTCCGTCTGTTCGACCGGTTATTTCTCGCCTGCCGGATCGACCAATCGCAAGCGCGACATGTCGATTATGACGAAGAAGTTCGCGGTGCGGCAGCCAGCGGAACATACAACCGCGATCCGCTGGTCGGTTATAACCGGATTTATAACGTTGGCAGTTTGAAGAATATCGCATTCGGCGCGGCATTCAGTCCGTTGAAAAACCTGACGTTCGGCGGCTCGGCTCAACTGATCGGTTTTTCTGACATTCAGGACAAATATGAAATCGAAGTGGTGCTGAAAAGCGATTATTTATCCTCCAACGGAACGGTCACATATAAAAACGATGTCGAGACTGAAACGGCTTTTCGTGGTGTCATCGGAGCCAGTTACAAACTCTTTGACCGGCTGAACGTTTCATTGGCTTACCAGACACCATACAAGATAGAATATAAGTCGCAGACGATGGAGTTCTTCGAAAATCCTGAGGATGCGCTCGATTCGTTAAATATCGATTCGCTCGGCGTTTTATCAAAATTGGAATACATGTATCCGCAGCAAATCCGGCTGGGATTCTCTTTCAAACCGACGAACGCCATCCCAACGGAGATATTTTTTGACCTGATCTATCAAAATTGGAAATCGTTCGATGTCAAAACGACTGCCGCCGCATCAGCAAATCCGGCAGATATTCCAGGTGACCTGATCGATTTCAAGTTCAATATGAAAGATGTCTGGAAAGTGAAATTCGGCGTCGAACATCAACTGTCCTCCGGCGTGCCGATGAGATTCGGTTATTATTATGACCCGAATCCGATGGACGAAAGCCTGAACCGCAACTGGTTCACAGTCGGGACAGGATTTAAGTTCGGAAAAATGACGGTCGATGTTTCCGGCGCTTTCACGAATGGTGAATACCGCGCGTACGATCTTTTCCCGATTTCCGTCGAGGAACGCGTAACCAAAGACACGGTTCGCGAAACATATTTGATGGGTCAAGTCAGCGTTCAATACACTTTTTAGCCGATGAAGAAACTAATTTATCTAAACATCCTTTTTTCGGTCATGTTGACGAGTTTTGCATTTTCGCAACGCAAAGCCGAATATCCCGAATCGGAATTTCTCAAACTGACGATTATTTTTACGAATGACGTTCATGGAGGAATCGATCGTTCGGAGGCGACGTTCATCAATCCGGACTTCCCGCCGATGCTGGGCGGTGGCGCCATCGCCGGAAGATATATTCTCCAGCAACGAGAACTCGCCAGGAAAAACAGTTGGGGATTTCTGGCGCTCGATGCGGGCGATTTTTATCAGGGAACTCCGCTTGGAACGCTCAGCGCAGGTGAATCCATCATTCAGTATATGAATACCGTCGGTTATGATGCAATGACGGTCGGTAATCACGATCTGGATAACGGATGGCAAAATCTAAAAAAACTTTCCGGTCAGGCAAGTTTTCCGTTCATCGCAGCCAATATTTTCCGCACATCGACGGGGCAACTTGTCGAATTTGTCAAACCATACATCATCAAAGAAATCCAGGGAATCAAGATTGGGATCGTCGGAATCGCAACAGATGTTACACTTGAGATGAGTTTTCCCGAACATGTCGAAGACCTCGATTTCCGGTCGGAAATAGAAACGTTGAAACGAATCATTCCGCAGATGCGTCAGGAAGGCGCGCAGATTATTATTTGCGAAACACACTCATGGTTAGATTACGATCCGCAGGTCGGTTATCTGAAAATGGAGAAGGACATCCGCGAAGGCAAACAGTTTCCGGAAAAAGGAGCCAGCGCGATGGAAATCGCCCGTGCCGTTCCCGGGATCGACATTATGTTCACCGGACATTTGCATCGCGGTTTCTATAAACCATGGGAAGATCCGGTCAATCATACGCTTATTTTTCAAAATTACGCTAATGGAAGCAATCTTGGGCATGTTAATTTCTATGTCCATCGTCAAACTGGAACGCTGGCCGGTTATGATTTTGTCAGCGACGATGGTGCGATTTTCACTCTTTTTGAGGACGACTTTTTGCCCGATCCTAAAATTGCCAAACAGATCGATGATCTTGTGAAAAAAGCTGAGGCAGGATTCGATGAAGTTATCGGAAACGCAAGAAGTAAATTGACGCGATCTGGCGACGGCGAATCCTCGATGGGTAACTTCGTGGTTGACGTGATGAGAATCGAATCGAACTCCGATATTGCGTTTTCCAATCACGGCGGCGTTCGCGCAGAACTTTCCGCAGGACCGATAACACCACGAGATTTATTCAGGGTCATGCCGTTCGGTAATCGGTTGGTCATTTTTAATGTATCGGGAGAATTCATCAAATCGGTTATCGAAGACCGCGTTGCCGGAAGTAGCCGGGGAATGCTGATATCCGGCGCGGAAGTCGTGATTGACAGAAGTAAACCGGATGGAAGCCGTGTCGCGTCTTTTACAATTGACGGCAAACCGGTTGATCCCAAAAAGATCTACAGATTAGCCGTTTCCGATTATCTCGCGGAAGGAAATTCGGGATTTGATCGCCTGACACAGATTGCGCCGGAATATGTCATTTTCACCGGAACATTGCTCAGACAAACCATGATCGACTATGTCCGCAAACATTCACAGATCGTCTCAACGCTCGACGGACGCTGGAAAGAAATCCATTAAAATATGGCGATATATTGTATGACTTATCGAAGAATATCCCACATATTCTTGATATTAATCCTGACATTTTCTTCGGCCATATCCCAAAACGGAAATAAATATTATCTGACATACGATGATTTTATTAAGGGTCTTGAAACACCGGTTCAATCGATTCTTAATCGTCCATTTTATCGTGCGCATTTTGAACAGGGAAGAATGACCGAACTGGCAACGATCGATTCCACAGGTTCATTGAAACACCTGGCTGTTTATCGATATGGAAAATCCGGGAATGTATCCGAAGTACGCGAAATCGATTCATCCGGACGTCTCATTTCTCTGACATCTTATCTTCCAGACAGTTGGCAGAAAGAACTGATGCAGAAAAAATTAGGAAACCAATGGAAACCTGCCGGCGACGAATTGTCAACGCGAACTCTGTTTGATTCGACGGCCAGGCCGATCGAACATCGTATTTATTCTATCAATGGCGAGTATGTCGGAAAAGTCGGATATTCATATGATGGACGCGGCGATCTGATCGAAGAAATATGGGAAGACGGGAAAGATAACCGCTTGCTCGAACAGTTTAAGTTTTCATTCAATTACGCCGATTCGATTCAGACGATCGAACAATTTGACGCTAACGGGAAAACGATCAGTTCAGTCAAACTCCGGATATTATCCAAATAAAGATTATTTTAACTTTTTACTGAGCGCTTTCGCCTGCAAGATCAATGGCGAACCCGGATCGGCATCTTTCCAAAGGTTTAAAAAGTGCTGAAGATAAATGTTTGCTTCGGTTTTTCGCCCGACAGATAAATTGAATTCGGCTAACGTGACGAGAGCCGGAGCGTAGTTCGGGTTCATAGCGATTATATTCGTCAAACCGTTGATGGCAGATTGAATTTGTCCTGCTTTTCCTTCGGACAGATATTGGTAATATCGGATCGGTACTGACGCCGTCGTGTCGAATAAAATGGTTACAGCCTGGCTGAACTTTTTCGCGGCTTCGGAATGATTGCCGGATTTGAATGCAAGTTGACCTTCGAGAGATGCGCAAATTGCAAGCATCGATCGTTGTGCGCCTCTATCCGTTTGACTTTCTGCAGATTCGAGTATCGCTTTGTAATTCTGTCGGGCAGTTGCCAGATCGTTTTTTTCAATGTTATATTGACAAAGTCGGTACAAATGGCTCCAATTATCCGCAACTTTACGAACTGTAGCAAGTTCACGTTCCATTCCATTGATATCATGAAGTGTCCGGTAGATATTAAAACGAGTAATTGAAAGGATTGTAAGTGACTGTGGGCTTTTGAAATATGTTTCGGCTTCGTTGGTGATTTGAATAGCCTTTTGATATTGACCCAACTGTTGGTAAGCGTTTGCCAGTCCGCGGTACATGCTGACGCCAAGGAATTCCTGAGAATGGATTTCGTCAGATTTCGTTTGCAGAACGGATTCAAGGATTTGGATGGCCTCAGGATATTTTCCAATGGCGATATAGATTTCCGCCTTGCTGTCGAAAGGATTGAGTTGTTCGGGAACTAAACGTTCGTATTTTTTAAGGTAATCGACGGCGTCTTTGAACAAACCCTTCTTGGCATACAAATAACCGATGTTGTTATACGCAATATAATAGTCGGGATTTTTTTTCAGGATAGATTGAAAAATCTGGCGCGCGCCGTCATAATCTAACCTTTCCCATTTTTGAATGGCAAGGCTAAGCATGACATCGACGTTGTTCGGATATTGCCGGACAAGGGAATCGAGGATCACATCCGCCAATGATGATTTTCCTTTAAAACCGGCAATAGAAAACCGGATGAACATCGCTTCATAGTCAGAACAATATGCCTGCAGCCGGTTTGCTTTTTCCAAATAGAAAAGCATGCTGTCTTTTTGTCCGGCAACATTAAAAGCATCCGCAATTCGGAGGGCTGCCATGGCAAAAGTAGAATCAAACCGGAATGCCTGCCGGTATTTCTCTAACGCTTCGGTAAAATAGAGTTTTTCCCGCGCTGTTTCGCCTTGTTTAAAAATTGCCAACGCTTCCCGAGAATTAGTAGAGAAGGGACTTTGGGACTGGCAATTGAAAAGCGAAACGATCAGGATGAATGTTGCAACGATTCTTTTTTTCATAAAACGATCTCTGTTTATGTACGACATAATTTACTATTTCCGGAATACTTGACCAGTGTGTTTTTAACAAAGAACCTATGATAGACAAACGATGTGCAAAATGGTTGCCCGCACAGACGGTGGAATTTAAATATTTTTCAAACTTATAGACAATTGAATTGTTATCGGTTAAATTAGAATGAAAGGGTATTTGATTTATGAAACCTGTCAAACAAATCGTAATTGTCCATTATAGTTTGCCACCTGTCGTCGGGGGCGTCGAAAATATGCTACGTCCGCTGGCTGAAGTATTTTCAAAAAATAACTATATCGTCACTCTGTTGACCGGAGAAGGAAAAGTCGAAGGTGTCAACATCAAGACATCCACGATTCCGGACTTGAATTCGAACAAACCGCACATCAAAACGATGCAAAGAATTCTCGGCCTGGGATCGTTGCCGGAATCCTACGAGTACAAATTGCACACTTTCCAGAAGCGAATTGAAATGGAGATCGGCGACATTGAAACAGTCATCATCCACAATATTCTGACCATGCCATTCAACCTGATCGCAACGGAAGCGTTTTGGAATTATATCGAATTGAATCCTCAGAAACGTTTTTTTCTTTGGACTCACGATCTGGCATGGCTGATGGATGATTATAAAAATTATCTGTACGATAGACGTCCGTGGTCGCTGATGAAAACACCACCGGCAAACGTGACATATATTGCCGTTTCGGAATATCGGAAGCGACAGATCGCCGATTTTCTGAACATTCCCCGGAAAAAGATCATCGTCGTACCCAATGTGCTCAAATATCAGGATTTCCTGCGGTTCGATGAAAATACAAATTCGGTCATCCGGAAATTGAACATTTTTGCCAAGCATCCGGTGATCCTCTTGCCATCGCGAATATTACCGAGGAAAAATTTAGAACGCAGTATCCAGATTATTACCATCCTGAAAAAAACATTTCCGGAAATTCTCGGGATCATTACCGGCATTCCGGAATGGGAAGACGGCAACCTGAGTACTTATTCCCAGGCATTAAAAACGCTCATCCATGATAATCAAATGGAAGAAAATATCGTCTTTCTTGCCGACACATTCGACGAATTGAAAATTCCTCATGAAAAGAACCGGGATGTTGTTCATGATCTTTATTTCATCTGTCATATCGTTCTTTTCCTCAGTACGGATGAAGGATTCGGGCTACCGATTCTGGAAGCAGGAGCCGCCCGCACGCCGATTGCCCTGACGCCATTGCCTGTCTTTAGAGAGATCGCCGATGAAAACGCCATTTATCTTCCCACGGACGAGAGTATTGACTACAATGCGACCCGGCTTACCAGATTTTTTACTGAGAACCAGTCGAAGAGCGACTTCTTGTTCAAAAAAGTCTTCACGCATTACAATTGGGACACGTTGTGGGAAGAATACTTAAAAGCGATTTTTGAAGAAGATAGTACGTCGTCTCCATCCTAAAGATAATAGAGAATCTCTTCAACGAATTGCAGGAATCGATTGACTTCCCAAGTGTTGATTTCATTCTGTTTTGATTAATTTTATCTAAAGGTAGATGTTGCGGCTTTATCAGGGAGTGGAGGCGGAGGGAATTGAACCCTCGTCCGAAAAAGCGACCGAACAGAGCACTACACGCGTAGCCGATCGATGGTTTTAGTTCTTCCCGCGCCAACCGGCCAACTTGGAAAGAACGAGTCTGCTGAAGTCTCATCTCCCAAAACACAAACCGATTCAGAGAGACCAGCCTGTATTATCGACGCCCTGGACCGACCCACAGGCGAGATCGGAGAAGAACGGTCACTTAACTAAGCGTAAGCGACGGTGCCAAAGTTATTGGCATTTGACTTTATTCAGGTTTTTTATCGTGGCCTTCCTGAGAACCACGGCGCGCATTCTATTGGATCTTCAATCCCGTCGAATCCATTCGCCCCCTTCAAAAAGCAATAGAAATTTATAAAATTTCCCGATCATTCACTAAGCATATTTGTTCTTTATCTTCATCACAGAAAAAGAACCACGAAGACACAAAGACACAAAGAACTATTACTTTATATTTCTATGTATTCTCTGTGCGCTCTGTGGTGAATTAAATATTTGTTGACTAATTCTAAAATAAATTGTACAATTCTTTCGTTATTTTAAATGGGGATCGTCCGAGGATAAGCATTGCACCGATACTTCATCTCGGAAACAGGCGTTATTTGGAAAAGGATCAAGTTGGACTTTACAATTTCAATAAATGGTTACTTTTTATACAAATGACTGATACGGCTAATGAATATTCAAGATGCTCTTTTATATCGACAGCATGAAACGTTTCTCCTTTAGGGAAACGCATTGGGTTATTTTTTGAAATAACAGGAAGGATTTCGTTGCCTGTTATTCACTGGTATCGTTAAATATCTCCGGACTGCTCCGTCGTGACATGTGACTGACGGAGCGGAGCCGTGCCCGGAGGAAATCCAAAATTCCAAAACTCAAGCATCAAAATTCAAACAAGTACCAATGACCGAAATTACAATTCTCAAAATGGAAGATTGCATAGTTGACGGGTTTCGGTCATTTGGAATTTGGAATTTTTAATTTGTTTGGGATTTGTTATTTGATGTTTGGTACTTTTAGTCAAGTTGAGTGCTTTGTAATTGAGCCTTTCCGCCTTTTAGAGATTTATTTGCTTCGTGTTTGAATTTCTGAGAACTTATGGCAATCAGCAGACGCCAAATCTTTCGCCTACCACTTTTGAAAAAGGTTCCGGCAGAAGGTTAATCATACACTATATTTACATTGTGAAGTCTAATATTTCTTGTATTTATTAAAATTAGGGGAATGTGCCATGAAAATATTCAGAATATTTTCAATTTTACTTTTCGTTATTGCTATAGTTTTGACCACAGTGAACTGTGAAAAGAATCCATCTGATTCAGACAATCAGGGAGAGTACAAGATTGCCTATGTGTCATCCAATGACAATCAAATTTACATAATTAACGCCGATGGATCGGATTCATTGAAGCTGACAAATGTTTTAGGGTTTTACGGTTATCCTTCCTGGTCGCCGGATGGAGAAAAAATTACCTTTGTATCGAACCGTGATGCAGATGAAGAAATTTATCTGATGAATAATGACGGAACAAATCTGGTGAGATTGACAAATAATCAGAGTGCGGATAGATGGCCTGTCTGGTCACCGAATGGGACAAGAATTGCTTTTATCAGGGGTGGTTGTATTTACTCAATAAAACCTGATGGAACAAATCAAGTAGTATTAACAACCCATTCAAGTGGAAGCTGGTACCCTCCTGAATGGTCTCCCGATGGAACAAAGATCACCTTCACGACCAGCGATTATCATATTGCTGTCGTGAATACGGATGGTACAAATGAAAAGGAATTAACGAGCAGTAATTATTATACTGACAACGATCCAACCTGGTCTGCTGATGGTAATAAAATTGTTTTTTGGTCGGATCGGAATGGAAATTCTGAAATCTATCAAATGAATATAGACGGTACTAATCCGGAAAGATTGACAAATACATCGGGAAACGAACATTATCCTTCATGTTCTCCGAATGGAAAGAAGATTGCGTTTACGGTAGACAAGGGAATTTACGCCGAACTCTGTGTGATGAACGTAGATGGGACAAATTACACAACGGTGGCAAATAATTCCTCTTCAGTCGGTCAGCATATGTGGTCTCCGGATGGTGACAAGATTGCCTATATCTCAGATTTAAGGACAATCTATATAGTAAAGTCTGATGGAACCGATCTGCACCGATTAGCGGGCGGCAATAATCCAACTTGGTCTCCGATTCCATTGCCTTAAAGTGATCAGGTGTTTTTTAAATAAGTGATTTCCTGGTCATAAACCCAAGATGTCACTTTTAGTCACGGATTTGATAATAAAGAAAAGTATAGTGCTTTTCTATCCAGCGTGGCTGAGCATTGACCGTTAACCAGTAAAAGAAAGGGATACACTCTTTAACATAGTGAAATACAAAGAGAAGGTATAAAACGTACTGTCCTATTTGTAAAAGTGAATTTAGATAAGGATTTACCTGTTGTCAGAAATGTGACATTGAATTAGTTGAAAGTCCATCCCAAGATGAAAAAATTCAAAAAATAAGGAGGTTAAATCAATGAAAAAAAATTCATCGAACAATTATATATTTGTATTATTTATAATCATTTTTCTTACTACATCTATGTTTGCTCTAGAAAAAACGCAAAATTTAGCGGTTGTAGTCGATAAATCTGGAGTGAAAACAGAATTAATATCATTAATGTCAAATGTCCAGTATTTTACAGGTTATAAGGTTGGTGGAAAGGGTATTGTAATTAATATAAAAGATTTCTTAATTCCAAATTGTAGCTTTGGCGGTTACTATCATATATTTGTACCTTTTAATCAGATTCGGGAAGTTGTACTTATTAAGGGTAATCGATTTAAAATTGAGTTGTTAAATAATAAGTTTGTAGAAGGAGAAATTGATGATGTAATTAATGGAAATTGTACTCTTGGATCATTATCTCTATCATTTTATGAGATAAAATCATTACGAATTATTAACTATGAAGAGATTACCATCGTACCTCAATCAGGCAAAGATGGTCAAATTGAACTTCGTAATGGTTTTAAAATAAATTCTGCAAATATAACAAGATATTATTGTGTACCTTCTAAATATTTAAATGTTCTTGATGACTATTATTGTGATACCTATTTATGGATGGAAGTCGAGCATGGTCAAGGGAAATTAAAAATTAAAAAACCGTTTGATGAAATTAAAATTATATCTTTTGATAAGGTAACTGCAGATAAATATGGTTACAGCGCAGGTGAAAGTGTAACTGTTACATTAAAAGATGGATCAGTTCTACATGGTCAGGTGTGTGATAGGTTTAATTATGAAGAGAGGTTTAATACTATATGTGGTATCTCTGATTCTTTTATCTTTGAAGTAAATGGGCAAGGGTTAGGTTGGGCAATAAAGTCTATAATATTCAATTAAGTTGTTTAATGATAATTATATGAGGCTATTTTAATTTTTTATTCCATTTTCAGACTGGGATAATTTCCGAGTTTATAATTCAAATTAGAGAAATAGTCTTCCAATTATAAACGAAGGAATCAGGATAGGCGACATCTGTCGATTGGTGCGTGAAACGGATAAACGAAAAGGAGACTACGCTTTGAAAAAATCATTCATCAACACAAACTCTGGAATAATTCTGTTACTGCTTTTGGTTCTCTTTCAAATTTATCCAGCTTTGGCTCAAAATGAATTATCCGATGCTCAGATGCAGGAAAGAATACAGCTGATTCAACAAATGCTGGAGCAGGGGAAAACGAATGCCAATCGCTGTTGGTATGGCTGGTTGATCGGTTACAGCGCGGCGACTATTGGACAGGGCGTAGTATTCTTAAATAGCGAGGACAAAGAAACCAGACAGGATATGGCTTTGGGTGCAGCAACCACATTTCTGGGCGTGATGGGACAGATCATTACGCCGCCGGTTTCCGGCATTGCCCCTGATCGGCTTTCTGAAATCGCTGAAAGTACTCCGGAAGAAATATCAGACAAATTACTTGAAGCAGAGAAATTGCTGAAAGAATGCGCATTACAGGAAAAAGATGGCAGATCATGGAAAACTCATGCCATTGCCGGCGCTGTAAATCTCGGTAGCGGACTCGTCGTTTGGCTTGGCTTTAAAAGAAGCATCTGGGAAGGATTGGGAAATTTTGCATTGAATACAGTCATTACCGAGGTGCAGATATGGACTCAGCCAACGAAAGCCATAAAGGATTACGACGACTATATTAAAAAATATAAATCCGGAGAGAAACTGGGCTTTCGAAAATCTGAAACGAGCTGGTCTTTGACGGTATCTCCCGGAAGACTTGGAATAAGTGTCCTATTTTAAATAACCGGATAAACATGATGGGAAATATTAAAGTCTCGATTATCAAATAAAAGGAGGTGAAAAATGTATAAAAAAGAATACGGTTAGAAAATCATCGTCGGCAAATTATTTTTGTAAAACGCTCAAAAAAATTTAGGGGGAAAAAATGAAAAGGATGAAAAAGGATTTTCTGTTACTGTTTTTGACTGGTAGTGTTTTATTAAGTGGCTGTGCATCACTAATGGCTCCACCCGCAAAATTTCCAGATTTGACGAAAGCCACGGAACAGGAAAAAACTGTTTTTGTTGAGAAGAATATTGGATTCAGCAGTGCGCACAGGAGTTGGGCGCAGGGCATGGCGACAATACATGGTTGGGCCGAGAAAAAGTATTGGAAAATATTTACATATCCCTTCGAGAAGCCAACAGCTGATTATGAAGCTTTAAAAAAGGTGAAAAAAGTAGCAATTCTCAGTTTTGACGTGACGGTAAGCGTCAAGTCAAAATTGAAGGGTGAGAGCATGATAACAAGAACAGAAACCATTAATATGGCGCCGATACAGCCGTTTGTGAACACCATGTACGATGAACTGAGTAAAAGTTTAAAACAGCAAGGGATTGAAGTGATTTCTGCAAAAGTAGTGACCAGTAATCCGGAGTATCAGATGTTAGATTTCAAAGAGATAGAAGAAGGAGGACAACTCAAAGATAAAGGAACGTGGTATGAAGGATCAGCTGATGCTTACGGATTAAAGAAAATTGATGCCGGTAAATTTCCCGGAATGTTCACCGAACGGGAACAAGTGAAAATATATGGCCAGGAAAGAATTGATAAAGCCAAAGAAGCAGGAGCCACAAAAACATTGCGGGCAGTTGGCGGCGCTGATAAACAACTTGAAAGGGCAAAACACATACAAAACACTGCCACATCATTAGGTGTTGACGCAGTGATTTTTGTAAATAACAGTGTTCGTTTGGAACAAAGTGGATTAACCGGCGGATATGATGTGAAATTTGCGATTAAAGACAACATTAGTCCGGGGGGAGTTGCGGTGGATATGTTCCTTGCAAAAGAAATAAACCCTATTTGGAGCGCTCAATTCAAAACGAGAGTCGATGTGCCAACGAAAGCGAGAAAGATGGGAGCGTTATTGGGTGCTTACAGTGTTGAATTAGATAAAGTCGCTCCGGATATTGTGCTGGTTTACAGTGATCTTGTCGATCTGATATCTCTTAAATTAAAACTTGATCAGAAAAAATAGCCCAAGAGTTCAACCCATCACCTGAATATTCTTCCTTAAAAAGTTGTCCGATAGTCGTTCTTTTGCCATCACAAAAGAATGTCTGAACGAGGGGAATGCAATAGATAGTTCTTTAGAATAGCAGGCATGAACTGCTATAGTGGGGATTTTCGTTGCCTGTTATTTCACTGGTATTATTAAATATTTCTGAACTGATCCGTTATGATATGTAACTGACCAAGCGAAGGCGTGCCATAAGGAAATTCCAAAACCCAAGCATCAAAATTCAAGTAAATACCAATGACCAAAATTACAATTCTCCAAACGGAAGATCGCAACATTACCGAGTTTCGGTCATTTGAATTTGATATTTTGAATTTGTTTGGGGTTTGTCATTTGATGCTTGGCGCTTTACTTCAAATGCAGGTAGGCTGGACGCTAAATGACGCTGATTAATTATGTGGATGAGGATGAAAAATAAAAAATTGGTAATAAATAATCCGTAGGAAAATAACTATTGCCACGAGTTTTAACTCGTGGATGATGAGGAGTGCTAAAACTGGGCTTCAGCCCAAAGAATCGGACTAAAGTCCGGGAGTTAGTTGTTTATCTGTCCACGACCTAAAGGTCGTGGCAATAGATGAATTGGAGAGATTAGTTATTGCCACGAGTTTTAACTCGTGGATAAGGAAGAAAAACAAAAAAAGGACTTTAGTACAATTTAATAAAAGTTGTTGTTTATCTGTCCACTAAAATTACAATTCTCAAAACGGAAGATCGTAACATTGCCGGGTTTCGGTCATTTGAATTTGATATTTTGAATTTGTTTGGGGTTTGTCATTTGATGCCTGGTGCTTTTAGTCAATCGAGGTCCGAATGGTGTCGGATTTTCCAAATTATAGATAGAAAGAAAAATGGATTTGTAATGAGATAGTAATACGACAAATACTTTTCCGTATCTACGCAAATATATTTATTGACAATATTTCTGAATATCAATAGATTGCCGCGCATGAATAGTACGGAAAAGTTCGGAAATTGACATGAAAGACCTTTTAAAAATCAAACAACAACTTGACCAGTACCGATCGCAGAACCAACTATTCATCACAGTAAATAATAGTGAATGGTATAAGCTGTTCCAGGATGAGATTCGCAATTCTATCGCAATCGAGGGCATTTTTGCTAACCGCAATGAATTGCTTGCGTTATGAGCGAAGAAGAATATGCCGCTTTTCAGAACGCGGGTTATATGGGGCTGTATGGCGGAATGAAAGTCGAGGATATTCATAAAAAGAAAGGGTTAATGGAAAAAGACCGGATTCTTGATTTTATGAGCAGCACAGAGTTGATTGCAAATTTGTTTAGAATATCTCAGACTGAAGAAAAATAAAAAAAAGATAAAACCGCAACCGCAGATGCCGCGAATGAAATCCACTTTATCGTTGGAAAAGAAGTGCGGGGAACGATTGAACGAGTAAGGTGGTACATTGCCTGAAGATTTGCCCACACCAGGCAAAAGCATCAGTGATGTTGAACGAGCCCAGTTAAAAAGGCTTAAAAGCCCTTCAAAAAAATTAATGCTGGATGAATGATGAGAGGCATCTTACTAAAATGGGATTTTTTCTCATTTGACGAGGGTTCAAATGAAACCGTTACAAAATGTAACAGTTTGAAAATGGGCTACAAAATATAAGGAGCGGACATGACTAATAATATCTTTGAACAGATCAAGAAAGTTAACGAGTATGGCCAAGAGTACTGGAGTGCCAGAGATCTTTATAAATTGTTAGGTTATACGGAATACGGCAAGTTTTTACCATCTATAGAAAGAGCAAAAGAGTCATGTAAAAACAGCGGGCAGAATATTGATGACCATTTCGCCGGCGTGAGCGATATGGTCAAAATTGGTTCTGGGGCTGAAAGGACAGTGTCTGACTATTCTCTTTCCCGTTATGCCTGTTACCTTATTGCGCAAAACGGAGATCCTCGTAAAGAAGAGATAGCCATAGCTCAAACCTATTTTGCAATTCAGACCCGGAAGCAGGAAGTTCAGCAACAGCTCATTGAAGATAATAAGCGGGTTCATCTCCGCAATGAAATGAAAACGCATAATAAGCAGTTAGCTCAAGCGGCCAAAGAAGCCGGTGTAATTAATTATGCTAATTTTCAGGACTTCGGATATTTGGGCCTATATGGCGGCATGAGACAAAGAGATATCCATGCTAAAAAGAAACTGACAAAGAAAGAGGCGATACTTGATCATATGAACAGCGAAGAACTGGCAGCCAATCTTTTTCGCGCTACACAGGCCGAAGCAAAACTGAAAAGAGAGAATATTCTTGGACAGAGCAAAGCCAACCAGACGCATCTTGATGTTGGCAAAAAAGTCCGGCTGACGATTAAAGAATTGGGTGGCACTATGCCAGAAGATCTTCCAACTCCCGACAATATTCGGACACGATTCCGATTTGATTCGGACAGTGATTCTGGAAGCATATGGTCAGTATTTCAGACGCTGGTTCGCTACAATTCTTAATGAAATTTATTTGAATAATTCTGTTCATAATTATTCGGCTTTCTTCAGCGTCTTTATTATCTTTCCATCTGCGTTCCTCTTCTCGGTGAAATATTTGTTGACTAATTCTAAAATAAATTGTACACTTCTTCCGTTATTTAAAATAGGGATAATCCGCAGATAAGCATTAACCGATACGTTATCTCGGAAACAGGCATTATTTGGAAAAGGATCAAGTTGGACTTAACGATTTCAATAAATGGATCCCGAAGCTTCGGGACAAATGACTGATACGGCGAATGAATATTCAAGATGTTCTTTTATATCGACAGCATGTGACGTTTCCTTTCGGGGAAACGCATTGGGTTATTTTTTGAAATAACAGGTAGGATTTTATTGCCTGTTATTTCACCGGTTTTGGTTATATATCTTTGGACTGCTCCGTCGTGACATGTGACTGACGGAGCGGAGCCGTGCAATGAGGAAATTCAAAATTCTAAATAACAGACAAATTTACATGATAGAAGGTCTCTGATTCCGGATGTAATTCGGGATTACCGATAAACGTTAACGAAAAACTGAGAGCGATTGGGAGCGTCGATCAGACGCTCCCGGTTTCAGAGAAGTCAGGTCTGAGGACTTGACAATCAGATTATTAATGATTAAAATCCCATTGTATGAAAATAGAAAAGCAAAATGAATCTGTAATGCTATCAACTGAGAACTATACAGGTTTCTTAATAGAGAAACCTGTTTTACAGGCGATAGTGCTGGATAAACATATGTTAGGCTTATACTATATGCCAATTTCATTCGATACGTTAACCGTTGGTCAAGAATACACTCGCCCTGAACTTGCGGATATTTGGGGGTATCATGGATACCAAGCGATTTCGCGAGGTATCGTTACTCCGAAAGACGACAACAAGATCATTCTTTTCATCACGCATGAAAAGCAGTCGTTCATGGAGCAGTACGAGGACTCACTTGTCGGGAATATGCTCGCGATAGACGTTCCTGCAGGTCATTTCGCTGAGGACCGAATGCTTCAAGCCGCAGATCGAGGTGAGGAGGTTCATTTGTTTTACCGCGACCGTCACCATTCTCCTTTTCGTTATTGTGGTCAGATTGATCTTGTTGATTCTCAGATTCACTTGGATCGACCAAGTAATTTCCATTACCGTTTGAGAGAGTGAAATGTGGACTAACAAGGCGCTGCAGTCAACAGCCGGTTGCGCTTCGGGTGCCGCTTCGCGGGCAACGGTTTTTGATCGGCTGTGGCTGAGCTTTTATCGTTAGGCTTTTGTCATGCAAATCAAAAATATATTGACAATGTTACAGTAACAGGATACCATTCGATTAAGGAGAACGCAAACATGAAAATAGGCGACACAGTAAAATTTTTTAATGGCTTGTATGATGATGAAAAAGGGGCGATGTATAAAGTTATAGAAATCAATGGCGATAGAGCAATAATTGAATTTATATGTGACTTGCCAATTCCGCCTCAGTCAGTAGCCAAGATAAATGAATTAGAAATTGTTCAATAAGAAATTACAGACGAACAAAAAAGATAATACTCGAAATGAACGTCAATCTCGTCGACGTGAACGTGAAAAACAGTGGCTTAAAGAAAATGGGTGGCAAAGTTGGGAAGCCTTGTATACCGCACTAATGAACGGGACGAATTTTTATCTATGGCCGGAAAAAACATACAACCCACGCTTGAAAAAAAGAAAAATAATTTTTTAATTAATGATGTGAGATCACTGTTGTCCCATTAAGAAAATTTGAATAACCTATAATATGCTGACACATAAGATGATATGTTGGATTAGTCTCGTTTTCGATTTGAACTTAGGCGGATATTCCGATCAAACCGGACTGTGCTTTTTGTATATGTTAAGTACGATTTCATTTGGACAATCATCCGCGAAGCGCTGGAAAAACAGAGTAGTTGATACTAATGATTTTATTGAAGGATTTTTAGTTTGACGGAATTTAAAAAAAATGACTGATGTTCATACTCCTGAAATTCGGTCACTGAATATGAGCCACATTCGATCGAAAGACACAAAACCTGAACTTGCGGTTCGAAAATTTCTCTTTTTAAAAGGATTACGATACAGAGTACATAAGAAAAATCTTCCTGGGACACCAGATATCGTTTTATTAAAGTATAAAACGATAATTTTTGTTCATGGTTGTTTTTGGCATGGACATGATGGTTGTCATTATTCTGTTATTCCCGAAACAAGAACAGAGTGGTGGAAAAAGAAAATTGAAAGGACCAAACAATTGGATTTTCAAAATAAAAATAAATTAGAAAAAGAAGGGTGGAGAGTCATTACCATTTTCGAATGTGATTTAAAAGGTAATAAAATCAACAATACATTTGAAAATCTATTGGGGATGATCACACGATGAATTTTATTGATATATTTGCAGGTGCAGGGGGGTTATCCGAAGGGTTTATCCGGGCGGGATATGATCCAATTGCTCAGGTAGAAATGGATGAAAATTCATGTGATACCCTAAAAACCCGCTTGGTTTTTCACCACCTAAAAACCCCTCCCACTGAAAATATATACATCTCGTATCTGAAAAAAGAAATATCACGTGAAGAACTCTGGAAAAATATACCTGATAAAACATTACTGTCCATAATCAATCGTGAGATTTCCGATAAGACAATTGAAAATATTTTTAGTAAAATTGATGAATTTAGAGATTCAAATAAAGTTGACGTTATCATTGGTGGACCGCCCTGTCAGGCGTACTCCTTAGTTGGAAGAAGTCGCGATCCAAACAGAATGGAAGGTGACGGAAGAAATTATTTATTTCGTTATTATGCAGAGTTTTTGAACAGATACAAACCAAAATATTTCGTATTTGAAAATGTTTTGGGATTACTCACAGCAGGAAATAAAAAATATCTGAGCGAAATGCTTCACCTTTTCGAATCTACCGGATATTCCGTCACGGAACCGACTATACTTAATGCTGCCGATTTCGGTGTTCTGCAGAATCGAAACAGGGTTTTCATTATAGGATACAGGGGAAAGAATAGGATTCAATTCCCAGAATTGAGCACTTGTGACAATAAGTGGCGAATAAAAAATGATTTATTGTATGACCTGCCAAAATTAATGCCAGGGCAAAATATTTCGATCGCGAATTATACCAAGCCAATCAACAGTTATTTAAAAGAAACAGGAATAAGAAATGGATATAATTTCGTGACGCAACATTTGACGCGAAATAATAATGAAAGAGATTTAGAAATTTATAAAATTGCAATTAATATGTGGTTAAATAATAAGCGACGATTGAAATATAATGAACTTCCGGAACGCCTAAAAACGCATAAAAATAATTCAAACTTTCTTGATCGATTTAAAGTTATTGATCCAAATAGTCATTCACATACACTCGTTGCACATATAGCAAAAGACGGGCATTACTACATATACCCTGATACCGACCAGATTCGCTCAATTTCTGTTCGTGAAGCTGCAAGGATACAATCTTTTCCTGACGACTACTTTTTCGAAGGTGGAAGAACTGCTTCTTTTAAGCAAATTGGAAATGCGGTTCCACCACTTATGTCATATGCTTTAGCCCTAAAAATTAAAATATTAATATAAAATAGAATGTCATTAAATTTAGATTATTCATCTCTTATAACTGTATCAGCCATTCCAGAAGCTTCTTCAATGATAGAAACATTCAGAGCAATTGGTTACAGTATTGAATCAGCAGTAGCTGACATTGTTGATAACTCGATATCAGCCGGTGCGCAAAAGGTTTGGATTACTTTTGAATGGAAAGGTTCCGAAACATGGCTATCAATAATGGATGATGGACATGGAATGGACAATGATGAGTTGATTCAGGCTATGCGACCAGGTAGTAAAAATCCTTTGGAAGAGAGACACCAAAATGACTTAGGGCGTTTTGGATTAGGATTAAAAACAGCTTCATTCTCCCAATGTAGAAAACTTACTGTAATCAGTAAAAAAGTAAATAGCACACCTGTCTTCTGGACTTGGGATTTAGATTTTGTAAAACAAACAGGAAACTGGAACCTGATAAACTGGATTCCTAATGAAATATTAAATAATGATTTGACTTTAGTTAATTCGGGTACTAGTATAATCTGGAATGAAATTGATCGTCTTGGTAATGATTTAAGAACTGACGATTCAAATGGGTTAAATAGATTTCTTGTAATTATGGAACAAATAAAGAAACATTTATCAATGGTATTCCATCGTTTTCTCGAGAATAAAAGAATTTCGATTTATTTTCAAGATAGACTAATTGACCCTTGGGATCCCTTTCTAATTAATGAGATGACTACACAATCTTTTCCAGAAGAATTTCTTGGATTAAGTGAGATATGTATCAAAGGATACGTATTGCCGCATAAATCAAAACTGAGTGAAGATAAATTTCGAATTGCAGAGGGACCTAAAGGATGGAATGAACAGCAAGGATTCTATGTATACCGTGGCGAGCGATTATTGCTTTCAGGCGATTGGCTTGGCCTATTCAGGAAGGAGGAACATTATAAATTAGCACGTATAAAGATTGATTTGACAAATAAATACGACTCTGAATGGCAAATTGACATAAAAAAATCCGTTGCTAGACCTCCTGTAATATTCAAAGAACAATTAAAAGCCTATGCTTTTAAAGTAAGACAACAAGCTGTAGAAGTATACCGTCATCGAGGGAAAAATATTACGCCTTCTCATTTAGGACAAAAATTTGTTCCTTTATGGGTAGATCATAAACGAGGTGATAAATGGTTTTATAAGATTAACAAAGAACATCCAATATTTAAAGAAATTAGAAATATTGCGATAGATGATCCAGATAAAGCGATAGACCTTTTAATTAGATTTATTGAAGAGACAATTCCAGTCAAATCAATTTATATAAAAGAAGTAGAAGAATCAGAATCACAAGGAAAGCCATTTGAGGGAATAAGCCATAATAATATCCTAGAATTGCTCGAAAAAATATTTAATTCACTAATTAATCAAGGAAAATCAAAAGAAGAGGCTAAGGCATTCATTGCTAATCTTGAACCGTTTAATCATTATCCAGAATATTTCGAAGGCATACAATGAGATCTATAGATCACGCAAAAAATATATGTATTGAACTTTTACGAACATTAATAAATCCCACTACAAAAGATATTAATCATTCTATTGATGACATCCTTAAGATATTTCCAAATTTATCATCTGAAAGAGCAACTTTATTTAATTACCTATCTGCCACATTTTCAATATTTTCTGAAGATTATAAAATTCTTGACTCTGACGAAGGATATGATCCTTGGCTAAAAGGAAAGAAATATAGTATTAGATGGAATTTTTGGAATAGGTATCAAAGTTCTCAAAATGGTAAAATTGCACCTGATACAATTAATAGACTTGATAACCTTACTGATGATATTCTAGATCGGATTACAGATCCATCTAAACCAGGCTCCTGGGATAAGAGGGGAATGGTCGTAGGACAAATACAATCAGGAAAGACAAGCAATTATATTGGATTAATAAATAAAGCAGCAGATTCTGGATATAGATTGATCGTTGTGCTAGCAGGAATGCACGACTCATTAAGAAGCCAAACTCAAATACGAATAGATGAAGGATTTTTAGGATTTAACACGCAGAGATCATTGCATTATACACATACAAATAAAATAGGAGTTGGTCTCTTTAATCCTACTAATGAAATAACTGATATTTCATTTGATCTACCAGTAAACTCATTGACTTCAAGTCATCTAAATGGTGATTTTAGCAGGAAAGTCGCCCAATCTGCAGGATTGCATTTAAGAAGTTCTAACCCAATAATTGCAGTTGTTAAAAAAAATGGTTCTATACTAAAGAACTTAATATCTTGGTTAGCTGCTTGGGGAGATAAACAATCAGATGGAAAAATACTGATTAGAAATATTCCTTTTTTATTAATAGATGATGAAGCAGACAACGCTTCAATAAACGTTAGTAAAGAAAAAGTTTCTGCAATAAATGGATGCATTAGGGCGTTACTATGCATATTTGAACAAAGTGCTTATATTGGATATACAGCAAATCAGTTTGCAAATATATTTATTCCCATCATTTTACAAGATTCTGTAAAGGGTATTGACCTGACAATAAATGATTATGAGTACAAAATAGGGCAGGATTTATTTCCTAAAGATTTCATAATCAATATTCCGTCTCCCTCTAATTACATTGGGCCAACAAGACTTTTCGGAATGCCATCATTTACTTCATCGGAAATGAGCGAGGAATCCCTACCACTTGTCAGAATAGTTGACGACACATTACAATTTATACCCAATAAGCACAAATGTCATGATGAAAAACCCTCAGAAGTTCCAGATAGTCTTAAATATGCAATCAAATGTTTTATTTTAGCTTCTGCAGCCAGAAGGATTCGTAATCAGATTGATGTACATAATTCAATGTTGGTTCATGTAACTAGGTTTATTAAATGGCAAGATACAATTGCTAAAATAATAGATAATGAGTTAAAGTTTTATCAACGTCAGATAGAAATGAAAACTGGTAACCTTTTAAAAGAACTTAAAGAAATATGGGAAAAAGAATTCATTCCTACCAGTTATAAAATTATTCGAGATTCTAAAGTATATTCTGATCCAGAAATGATCCCTGTAGAATGGGAAATGATTGAATCAGAAATATATCCGACAGTCTCAAAAATAGAGGTAAGAGCAATTCATGGCGATAAAAATTTATCAGGACTTTCTTACCACAATATATCACCCTTAAATTACTTTTTTGCAGAACAACAAGGCGAATATTTATCCATAATAGCGATAGGAGGTGATAAACTTTCAAGAGGTTTGACATTAGAAGGATTGTCAATTAGTTATTACCTCAGGGCATCCAAAATGTATGACACATTAATGCAAATGGGCAGATGGTTTGGATACAGACCCGGATATCTTGACTTATGTCGTTTGTTTATAAGTAATGAACTTATTACATGGTATAAACATATTACCATTGCATCAGAAGAAGTACGAAAAGAATTTGACTATATGTTTCTGCTTAATAAAACACCTAAAGATTATGGGTTAAAAGTTAGGACGCACCCCGGAATATTAAAAATAACTGCGGCAAATAAATTTCGTTATAAAAAAATAATGAGTCTTAGCTACTCTGGGACACTTGAGCAAACCTATCAGTTTAAAATTGACAAAAAAATTTTCGAAAATAATTATAAAGCCACTCTCGATTTAATATCTACATTAGGATGTCCAGTTCAAAATCCCATCAATTCTTACAATTTACATCAGAAGTATGTTTGGAAAGGGGAGAATAATTTCTACCAAATAAAATCATTTCTAATGAAATATAAGGCTGGTCGAGAAGTTATGGATACTGATAAAATAGTAGATTATATAACAATTCAGGCAAAAAACAAATATCTTACAAACTGGACTATTGCATTGATAAACAATTCAATGGCAAAAGCAGAGGATGAATATTTTATTGATGCGATTAATAGCAGAATTGGATTAACAGAACGAACAAATGTAAGTAAAGATCTATTCAATTATGTAATTACTAAATGTAATATTACAGATCATAAACATGAACTAATTGACTTATCAGAAGAGGAATTAATACTCGCAAGAAAGCAATCAGATGAAGATAATCCAAATAATAGTAATACAGAAGAACATAAAATACCAAGTAGAAAGAGAATTAAATGGATTAGAAATAGCAAAAACGCATTACTTTTAATATATCCTCTCAAAAAAAGCATCAATCAACCTAATTCGGATAATATTGAAGATATTTCCGATTTTCCTATCATTGGAATCGCTTTGAGTTTCCCTGAAATTGAAAATGATGAGAAGATAGAATATGCTGTAAATGAGCAATTCATTAAAGAATTTGATTATCCAGATGAACTTGATTTAAATGAATATGACGATGACTCGTATTAAAGAAATATGGGAAATATTAGAAAATAATACCTCGGCAGTTCCCGGGTTATTCAGACAACGTTATTCTGATACCAGTATATGTGACATATTTTTAGGAGTCAAATGGCCTGAAAAATTTAGAATACTTATAGTCAGAGTTCCTTTTGAAATAGGGAAAAGTTTTAATTTCAGATATGAGTTCAAGGGTATGAAATTTGAGAAGATTTATGATCAAGTAGATAATAGATATATTTTACTAAATTTAGTATTAATTGACACACAGTTCAAAGATGTGTTTGACTCACTTATACAAGACGTGATAATAAAAATAATTAATGAATCGGATATTAAATTAATACTAAAGCATTACACAGACAGACTGATTAAATGGCAAAGTTTATTTGATCGATACGATGCCCGAGGACTAGCACCGGAGGAACAGAGAGGTTTATATGGAGAATTGCATTTTCTTAGAAAATATTTAAAATCTTGTACAGATTATTTAAATGTAATTAGTTCATGGGTTGGACCAGAAAATCAAAATAAAGATTTTCAATTTGGAAAATGGGCAGTCGAAATTAAGACTACTCATGGTAATAACCATCAGAGAGTTATTATTTGCAGTGAAAGACAATTAGATACACAGAATCTTGATAATCTTTTTTTAGACCATCTTTCTTTAGATATTAGAAGAGAATCAGGTGAGACATTAATCAATATGATTGATTCTATAGCAGATATTTTAAATAGTGATTTTAATGCATTATTATGTTTTAAAAATAAATTAATTGAAGCTAGATATTTTGAACACCAACGTATTCTATATTCAAATATAGGGTATCTCATCAGAAATGATAATGTATACAAAGTAGAAGGAGATTTTCCTAGAATTGAAGAAAAGGATATTCGATCTGGTGTAGGCGATGTCAAATATTCAATAATTACTTCATATTGTTCTCAATATGAAGTAAACGAAGCTGACCTTTTTGCAGAAATAACTTTCCATTGAGATAATTATGAATGAAACAGAATTGATTAGTTTTCATACAGATTTGTTACAAGAGGTTCGAACAAGTCAATACTTTGAAGAAGAAGGCGCCATTCAGGAGCAGTGTTTTACAAAAAAAGTATTAGACCTGCTTGCTGAAGCAGGAGAGACAGAAAATGTCAGGATTGCATATGATGAAAAACGTATAAAAGTTGGTACTCAGACTGGAATCCAACATAAAATAAATGGATATGCAATATATTCAAATTATGAAACGGTAGATTTATTTATTACTTTTTATAATGGGAAAGATGAAATTATAAAAGTATCTAAAATTGAAATCGACAAAGATTTTAAGCGAATCATTAGTTTTTTCCAAAACGCAGTTGAGAAAAAATGGGTTGAGCATATTGAAGAGTCATCTGAGATTTTTGAATTTGCTCATACATTAGATGCATCACACGAGTTAAGAAATAGTCTTGTACGTGTTAATTTATTCATTCTGACTGATGGTTTTTATTCAGGTGAAGTCCCCAAAACCTGTACAATATCAGGTTATCAGATATATTACAGAGTCATTGATCTGAATTATTTATTTAACATTACGAAACAATCTCATGTACCGATAGAAATTAATTTTAAAGACGACGGCTTTAAAGTACCATGCATAGCTTGTGATATTTATAATGAAGAATACGAATCTTATTTAGCCATAATTCCCGGATCTGCGCTTGCAAATATTTATGAGCGTTTTGGACAACGCTTACTGGAACAAAACGTCAGAACTTTTCTTCAGTTTTCCGGGAAAGTAAATAAAGGTATTCGTAGTACAATTATTGATGAATCTCATATGTTTTTCGCTTATAACAATGGTATAGCTGTTACGGCAGAAGAAATCTTAATCGAAAAAGAGGAATCAAATACATCTTTAAATATAGCATGGATAAAAGATTTTCAAATTGTAAATGGGGGTCAGACAACTGCATCTATTTATCACACATGGAAAAAATATAAAGCTGATATTTCAAAAATATTTGTACCAGTTAAAATATCCATAATAAAAAATAAAAATAAATTTAGTGAAGTTGTCGGTAGAATTTCGGAGTACGCAAATACTCAAAATAAAGTATCAGTTACAGACCTGAGCTCGAATCGTCCTTTTCACATCGACCTTGAAAAAATTTCACGCATTATCTGGCTCCCTCCCAAACAAGGTCAATCTTTTCAGTCTCGTTGGTTTTATGAACGCTCCAGAGGACAATATAAAAATGAGAAAAATCGGGAAGGATTTACTAAGGCCAGACTCGCAGTTTTCGAAATGAGAAATCCTAAAAATCAAATGTTTAATAAAGAAGATTTAGCAAAATATATCAATTCATATCAGGAGGTATATCAAGATAAAAAACTCGTTATAGGCCCTCATTATGTTATCCGCGGTAATCAAAAAAATTATGTCCAGTTTATGAACTACAATATCCCAGAAAAACCGGATAATGTATATTTTGAAGATACGGTGGCAAAAGCAATAATATTCAAGACAGTAGAAAAATTGTACGGAATTAAGCCCAATTCGATTGGTGATTTACGTTATATAACTGTTCCATACTCCATTGCCTATCTTGGCAACATTATCAACTATGACCTTAATTTGTTAAAAATTTGGAAATATCAGGTCCTTTCCGAGAACTTCAGGAATCAAATTTATGTTTTAATGGTTAAAGTTGAAGCATTTATTAAGCAAAATGCACCAGGGGCGTTGTATAGTGAATGGGCAAAGAAAGAAGAATGCTGGAACATGGTTAAAGCACAAAATTTTGGTGTTCAGACACAATTATTAACTGATGATTTAGGACAATGTACTCGGACGAGATTATCTGAAACGCAAATTAAAAAACAATATACAGAGTTAACTAAGGAACATATTAAATCAATACCACCTGAAATCTGGCTTAAAATTGAGCAGTGGGGGTGTCTCTCAAACCAGCTTTCCGATGAAATGCAGAATATCGCTCATAGTATATCAAACAAAATAATAAAAAATGAAGATTTTGACCATAATGAAATGTTCTTTGGAATAGATATAATTAATAAAGTATCTAAGAATGTTCCTGAAATATTGTCAAAGATTGACAAAGTTAGTATGTCACCTTATTCTTAGTTGAAATTTACGTAAAAAATGGTATGGTGATCTTTCTTGGAAATTCCTAAACCAGCCGGACCCTTTAAAGTAATTTCAAATGATGAAAACAGAATGATTAAATATTGTCCGAATACTTACGGAATCACTGTCTGGTTTGATCGAAATATCAGCAAATCAAACACTAATAAATGTAACAAGATCCTTCGTCGCTAAGTGTTTTACCTATTCCGAAAGACTTTAGATTCCGGAATGATTTTACCTTTAATATTCATTCTAACCTGTTCCTCAGAATGATAGTATAAAATGCTCTATAAAATTTGTCGAGCGATTTTTAAAAACTATTTGGTCGTCAAATACTTTTGTCAAATGGTTTTCAAAAACTATTTTATCGTTTTTCAAATGTTATAGACCGCCAAACAGATTATAAAAATCATTTATAAGTTTTGTCAGACGGTTTACTAAAAGTTATTACTCGTTCACCCAATGTTTTAAGCGACAAAACTGTTTTGTTAAGTCATTCGATCAAATGTTCAAATCATTTGAACGATTGATAAAATCATTTAACAACTTATAAAAATGACCTGGACAAGTGGTTTTACCGCCTGGATGGTTGGTCAGATGGCTTGCACAAATGTTCAAGTCATTCGATCGAGTGTTCCAGCCGTTGGAACAATTGATAAAATCATTTGGCAACTTTACCAAATGATGTGGACGAGTGTCCAAACGACTTGGCCACTTAGTCGAATGAGTTTAGAAAATATCCAAATGACCTGAACATTTAGTCAGGTGAGTTAAGCAAATATCAATAAGGATCAGATTTATCATGTGCATGTCGAACTGCCCGGACTGAATAAAGACGATATTAAACTCAGTATTAAAGATAATTACCTGAGCATCAGCGGCGAGAAGAAACACGAATACAAGATCGAGGATAAGAATTTTCAGAGTGTACCGAGCGCATTTTCGATTCGTTCCAGTGTAATTTCCGGCTCTCCGATTCGGTCGAAGCCGACAAAATCGAAGCCTAATTCAAAGACGGTGTGCTGAATGTCGTTATCGTAAAGAAGAAAGAAGCGTTTGCCAGGTTAATAGAAGTCAAAATCAAATAATTCCCCAACAAACCCCCAAAGTGAAAAGTCCGGTACTCTGCCGGACTTTTCACTTTTACGGGAGACAATCTGGGGGAATAATAATTCCATTTTTGGTTCCAAGTTTTTTAGTAATCTTAAGTTATAAATTGCCAGCCATATTAAAACGTTCCAATTCCGTTTCGTATGTAAAATAAATGCTGCCTTTGCAGGCTATTCGCTATTAGTTTTGGCACTTTTATCGTTTAATACCAATTATCATTTTTTCTGTAATCCTTTTCTGGGATTAATCCGAAATAATTATATTTGAATTAATTAAGCAGTGAAATATATTAGAATAGGTTTTTTGTTTTTTGTAAGTGGAGTAAAAATTTACGCATAATGATTTCTCAAAAGAACATTGCAGACGGGAACCGGATTTCCTGCGGTTTCTGTATATTTTCATAATTCTTTTCATCCTGGGGACAAGCTACAAACTTCAGGCCGTCGAGTCCTGGCCGACGAGCAATCAGTGGATACCTTTAGTAAACAAAGACTGGGCATATTACCTGGATAACTCTAATGATGTTGGCCAGGGATATCTTGATTATGTGACCGATATTCCTGGCCAGGAAGCCTATTATTGGTCATCCTCTACCAGTCTTTTTTTCAGAATGACCCTCCGCCTGACGCCCATAGAACCTAGAACTGGTGTTCTATATGCCAAAAGTTATTGGTATATCGCGTTAGATGCGGACAGGAATACATTTATCGACTGGTTTATCCACCTTGACGGAAGTGCGAATGCTTTATTTACTTATCCAAATACGACCGGTCCGGACAATATTCCGGATGCTACGGCCAACTTTACCTTAACAGCACCACTGGCTTCAGGATATGCACAAATTGTTCCGGCCGGTGATTAACGTCAACTATTATTTCTTGTTGGCGACAATTATTTTTCCCTGTCTTACGCACTGATTTTTTCCTTTGACTTTTCCAACCGATAACTTTCAACATTCAGTTCTAAGATGACACTATGATGC
>Ga0247841_10000150_pt1 | contig 186119 bp, 296 predicted proteins | sample LaCruzMarch2015__2_FD_192410 | JGI IMG/M metagenome (GOLD analysis project Ga0247841, IMG submission 192410) | Freshwater microbial communities from meromictic Lake La Cruz, Castile-La Mancha, Spain - LaCruzMarch2015_18m | ecosystem: Environmental > Aquatic > Freshwater > Lake | place: Spain... | reverse complement strand
TGGAGAAACGAAAAGAGATGGGAAAAGAACTATTGATAAAGCATATAGTGATGCTAGAGAATTACTCCATGGTAAAAAGCCAACCAATATAAAGGTCTTCAAAACATGACCATAACGGAACGAATTAAAATAAGGAATGAAAGAATAAGACTTAGAAGAGAACGAATGGGTTTGTCTTCTAATGTAATTTCTAACGTAGTATCAAATGTAATTTCTCACGATGGCCCACTAAGGCTTGAAATTTGTATCCATTGCTTCAATTACCAAAAAAGATTATGCTGGATGTTAAGTTCCATTCTTCAACAAACAGGAGAAAAACCCGATATCTTAATCAGCATATCCTATCTCCCCAATTCAGGAAACCCAACCACAGAATCAGTAATTAAGTTATTCAGAGAAAAGGGATTGAATATTCTTGAAATACCACTAGAAAAAGGCCAAGAAAGCAATAGGGCTATTCCCAGAAATATTAGAGCCAAAGCAACTGAAGCAGATTGGATTTTGTTTGCTGATTCTGACTTGGTATATGAGTCAACCTTTTTCGAAGATATAAGAAAACAACTAGAAAGCGATAAATTCAAGAATGAAACCAAAGTCATAGGAGCCGACAGATATTCTTTACAAATTCCATTCTGTATAAAATATTTTGAGGAAGATAAAAGAGAATATCCTTGTGTTGTAGAAAACGTTGCCGATATAACTAAAGATTGGCCTGTTCGATGGAAACATGGAAGTGGGATTGCTGCTGGTTATTTTCAATTAGCCAATGTGACAGCTATAAAAAATAAAGGGGGTGTTTATTCGGGTAGAAAGAGCGACGTATGGAGGGCAACAAGATCAGACCGGCAATTTCGTTGTCATATGGGAGGAAGAGTTCCCATGGATGTAAAGAAGATTTTTCATTTAAATCACGACAGGGGGGATAGCTCCATACAGCGTTAATATAAAATTAAGAAAAAAGAAGGATTTACATTAAAAATAAAGAATATATAAGATATGAAAACAAAAACATATAATTTTAATACCAAAATAACACAAGAGGAACACAACCTTATTTTAGAACTTAAAAATAAGTATGCTGTTAATCTTTCTATGGCTTTCCGGTTATTTATACGAGAATACTATAATAAAATGAAGGAATTTGATAATGGTAAAGGTAAATAAACCTAATTCCTTTATGGATCTCCATTCTGATTTATGCGAAGAATGGGACTATAATAAAAACTATCCGTTATTACCATCACAAGTATCATGTGGTAGCGGGAAGAAAGTATGGTGGAAATGTAAAAATGGACATAATTGGCAGGCTCCAATATATAATAGAAGTTATGGTATCGGTAAATGTCCTGAGTGTGATAATTTATTTTTTTCTTGTTCCGAGTTGATGGAAGAATGGGACTGGAATAAAAACACATTAAATCCAAAAAATATTTGCAAGTCATCTAAAGAGCATGTATTTTGGAAATGTAAAAAGAATAATTTGCATCAATGGGCAGCAACTCCCAGAGATAGGATATATTCACATACGGGGTGTCCATATTGTAGTGGTTTGTACACGTTATTGCAAAATAGCTTTGCAATGAGTCGGCCAGAGCTATTGAAAGAATGGAACTGGGAAAAAAACGAAGACCCTTTTAAGGTTTCTGTTTCTTCTGGGAAAATTTTTAATTGGATTTGCTTAAATAACAAAGAACATGAATGGAGAACTACAATTGGTCATAGGGTTGAAGGCAATGGTTGCCCATATTGCTCAGGACGTTGTGCTACTAAAGACAATAATATAGTTTTAAAAAACCCAGAACTTATTAAGGAATGGAATTATAATAAAAACTTAAATATAGATCCGAAAAAAATATTACCTAGAAGCGGCAAAGAGGTTTGGTGGGAATGTCATAACGGTCATGAGTGGAAAGCTACGCCACATATGCGGACTATTGGAAATGGCTGTCCATATTGTCGTAAAATATATTTGAAAAATGGGATATTTTGCAGTTCTAAAGCTGAAGCGTATTATTGTATTTTTCTTGAAGAAAATAATGTTAAATATTTACACGATCAAATATATCCCGGAGCCGATTTAAAAATAAGGTATGATTTTTATTTAGTTGATAAAAACACATATGTTGAAGTAACGTCTTATAACGAGACTAATTGCCGATGGTGGAAAAATTATTACGAAAAGATTTTATACAAGAAGAATTTTGTTGAAGGAAAGTTACACGCCAACTTTATGTTTGAAATAATAACGCTTTCTAAAGATAAGATTAGGAAAGTAAGAGAGTGGGAAAAATAATGTTATAATTTGTATAATAGTTATGAATTGTAATAATCAAGGAGATATTATGGCAGAAACTCATGGAATCATAATGTTTAATTGCGGTACTGAAATGATCATTCGGGCTATAGTTGCGCTTTATAGTCTTAGAAAACATTATAGTGGCCCCATTACTTTCTATGTTGAAGATCCCTGTTTACCAGAGTTCGAAAAAGTTCTAACTGATTTTGGCTGCAATGTGATTCATCTTCCGGAATCCAAGGAAGATGTCTTTATCAAAAAAAATTATCTTTTCAACAATCCGCCTTATGATAAAAACCTCTGGCTTGATTTAGATATTGTGGTAGTAGATAAGATAGATGAAATGTTTAATGCTTTGAGCGAAGTTGATGTTTGTATTCCTCATTTTTGGAATAAATATACAACTCAGGGAAAAGAAAATCTATGCTCTGGCAGAATTAAAAAATTTCAGGGCCATATAGAAAATGATTTTATCCAAGAAGCATTAAATAATCACCCATCTATTAATACGGGCGTTATAGCATTCAAAAAATCAGAGCAATGGAAGAGTTTTGCGGAAACATGGATTCAGTTGGCTAAAATAGGCGTTGAAATAAAATCATATATTCCTGAGGAAGTTGCTTTTTCTGTTCTTTATCCCAGCATAGATAGATGGGGATTGAAAATAGGAATAATGTCTGGCAACTATAATATTTATGTTCTAGATGATGCGGTTTACGAAAATCCAACAGTTTATCATTTTTGTGGCAATAAGCACTGTATTTCTGATATACAAAATTGTAAAATATGGAAAGATACTTTTGAAGGAATGAGGAAAAGTAATATTTCCAATATCAATTCGTTTTTACCTTATGCCGACAAAAGATTAAAAGAATATTTGAGCGGGAATGTGGTTCTTTATAAAAAAGATAAACCGAACGTAAAAGTTGACGATAGTAAAAGAGATGTTATTGGGGACAGGAGAGATGATAGTGCTTTTAGACATCCTAGAGACAGACACCATGGTTATACTACAGAAAAAGAATATCATCAAATAGTCCCTCATTTCTTCACCAATGACAGGGCTTTTTTAGCATTGGAAGGTCTCTATAAAGGAAGATCTGCGTTTTTAATCTGCAATGGGCCTAGTTTTGCAACACTCGATCATAAGCGTCTTAATTTACCCGGAATCATGACTTTTGGTGTTAACAATGGGGCTAAAACGTTCCGACCTAATTTTTGGACAAGTGTAGACGATCCTGCTCGATTTCTTAAATCTATATGGTTAGATCCAAAAATAATGAAATTTGTTCCCCAATCTCATTTTGATAAGTTGATATTTGATAATGAAAAATGGGAGATGGTTAATACTTATGTAAGAGATTGTCCTAATGTGGTAGGTTATATGAGAAATGATGTTTTTAATGCGGAATCATTTCTTGTGGAATCTTCTATAAATTGGGGAAATAGTGCTGAAAAAGGTGGGGGTAGATCGGTTATGTTACCCGCACTCAAAATACTTCATTTGCTAGGTTTCAGAAAAGTTTATCTTTTAGGTTGTGATATGAAAATGTCAGAAACCTATACTTACCATTTTGATGAACAGCGAAGCAAGGGGGCAGTCAAATGCAATATGAATACCTATGATCATTTAAAGGAAGAATATTTGCCTAGATTGAAACCTGTTTTTGAAGCAGAAAAGTTCGAAGTCTATAACTGCAATCCAGAAAGTGAACTAAAAGTATTTCCTTTTGTCTCTTTCGAAGAAGCTATTTCAGAAGCTATGTTAAATTTAGGTGATGTAGAAAACGAGAGAACATGGGGTATGTATTCTAAACCCGAAGAAAAGAAGAAGTGGAAAGAAGAGCCTGATAAGTCGCAAAAAGCCCATTTAACAAATATTTTTACTCCTATGGCAAAGACGATGAACAAACCTAGTCCCATCATAGTTCCCAAACCGCCGCAACAAGTAAGGGCTCCAATTATTCCTATGGCTCCAAAAATGGATAAACCAAAAACTGTTCCTTCTACTCCGATTTTAAATCCTATACCATCTATGCCATCTATGCCTAAAGTAATTACTCCTAATCCAATTCCAAAGCTTCCGATAAGGCAGGTAGTTGGGAAAGTATCTCCTTGGCAAACGGTTCAGTTACCACAAAAACCATTAGAAAACCAAGCAACCTTAATACCTAAAAATTCAAATGCTATATCGGTTCCCCCAAAAATTGCCAAAAATATTCCCCGTGGAGCAATTTCCGATGATTCGTCAAAATTATCCAAACCTCCAGTTGATAATATCCCACCATCCAATAAGAATATTACTATAGAAGATAACGGGCTATAAAAATGGATAAACTTCGATTAGGAATTAATAAGAATCGTTTGGCTAATGGTTCCGGCACCTTGGGAATGGATATCTATTTGTCCGCTCTGAGGAATAGCGGTTTGTTTGATATTTATGCTCACGAAGAATCTATAAATACCTTAAGGACAGAAAGAGCCACTATATTGCTTTTAGAAGGAAAACGTATTTTTTTGGATTTTTGGGAATATCCTGCACCTACATATACTGACCCGGTTTTAGATGCCAATTTTGACTTGATTATTAAACTTCAGGCAAGAAAGATGGACATGGCATATTTTAATAGCTGCTGTAATAGAAAAGGGATATTTAAAAACAAGACCGAAGAACAACGTAAGATATTCCTTGGCAAAGTGGTTCCTTGGTCTTTTTTTCCCAGTCGTATGATTTGCCAATTTGTGGGGAAAGAAGATCAAATTGAATCTGCTCCTATAGAAAGATTATGTTTCTTCTGCGGGAAAGGATGGAAGAGCAGAAGTGGAATCAAAACTTCTCTTGTCGCTCAGGGTATAGAGTATATGGACAGTAATCAAGAATTGCGCCGTGGAAAGCCCATTAATGACGATGAGTATATTAAGAAAATGAAGAGTAGCAAATATGGACTGGTTTTGGGAGGTAGAGGTAGTCTTTTTTCCGATACCAAAAATCGCAGGGAAATGGATTATATGATTTTGAAAAAACCACTTCTATTGAATTACAGGCCCTATTACTATAACCCTTTGATCCCCGGAAAACACTACATATTTATTGATGAAAAAACCGATATATCTAAACTTGATTCAATGTATAATACTGGGGAAATGGCTAATAATGCCTTTCAATGGTATTTGGATAATGCGTCCACGTCCGGTTTGGTCAAAACGTTCTTGCAAATAACGAATGAAAGACTAGGAATAAAAGGAGAAAAATGAAGATAACAATTACACCCGAAACTGCAGAAGAAAAAAAGAAATTTCTAGACAAAGGATTGGATGAAATTATTTATACGAATGTTCTGGAATATTTCTTTTTTGGAAATAGAGTAGATTCTGATGACAGCGTAATGGATATTCACGAATGGCACGGCGGATATCGTTATCTATTGGGTAGCCTGCAATATTTTTATGAGATTGTTAATGATATGAGAAAAGATACTTTGGGCTCTTCGGGTAGGGGTAGCTCAGGGAATGTTCAAAGATCTAAAGTTGATTTAAAATTAGTACAACCTCCTCAGCCTATGATTAAAAGAGGAAGAACACCGGCCAACGATATAAAAATACTTGACCAAGGTGCGTATCAATTCCAAAATAAAGATGATACAGATCCCTTAGATGAAAATCAGAATATAACTCTACTTCATCCTGATCCTCCTAATTTTGGGGCAGGTGGAGAAAACGGATTGGGAAAGATAGATATGCCCAATCCAGAAAATATTAAAAGAGCCATGGATAAAATTAAACTAGATCTAGGTGCTGAAATTATTGAAACAAAAGAAAAGGAGTAAATTATGGCTATTACAGGAAATTATTCAGACAATGGGAATGCGGCGAAAGAAAAAGAAGATATGGTTTCTATTACCAATAAGCATGTAGACAATTGCGATAGGGCTATTAAAAATATTAATGCATTTATGAGACAAATAGGGATCGATCCGCAAGACAATCCTCAAGGTGTAGTGGGAGAAAAATCTGATGTAAATGTAAAAGTTGCTACCCCTTCTTTTAATTCGATATGGCATGACCTAGCAATATGGTTTGATACAAGAGCGGAATCCATAGATAAAATCAGATCTCTAATAGACACTAGTTTGTATGGAATAGGCGCAGAAATGAAAAGATGCAAAAAAGAGCAGGCTCCTAGCTCTTCATCAACTTATACCGGACTTTTATGTGACAACGCAATAAGATTCGAGAATTCTATAAATGATTTGGTTCTTTTCGTAAAAAGATTAAACATAGACAAAGAAGCACCGCTTGCCGAAACTGAATCTTCGCCAAGAGATGTTGATAGAAGCTTTATGGGCCTTTGGCGAGGTATCCCTAAAAGATTGGAAATTAGTGAAAATATATTGATGGAATGTTTGGACGGACTCGATAATAGTATTATGGTATTGGATTCTCCCGATATAATCAAACCATCTTCTACTGGCCCAACTACCCAAGGTAAATTCAGGTAACGTTGCGGGGGAATTTATGATTGGTTCAATATTTGCAGACATTTGCGGATCTCGATATGAATTTAATAATATATCAAATGAAGACTTCCCTCTATTTAACGAAAAGGCTACCTATACAGACGATTCAATACTTACGGTAGCGACAGCCGATGTTATACTAGATGGAGCAGAATATGGTAAATATTATTACGATTATGCCAAAGCTTTTCCAAATAGAGGCTATGGTGGTCACTTCCTTCAAATGGTTAAATCTGGAAGCTTAACCCCCTATAATAGCTTTGGTAATGGTTCTGCTATGAGGGCTTCTCCTATTGGTTGGGCTTGTAATAGCGTTGAACATGTATTAGAAGAGGCTAAAAGAAGTGCAGAGTGTACGCATGACCATCGGGAGGGAATTAAGGGAGCCCAAGCCGCTTCCTTAGCTGTTTATATGGCTAGAATAGGATCAAGCAAGCAAACCATAAGAGAAGCTATTGAAACTCTTGGATATGACTTGGCTAGAAAAACAGAAGATTTTGATAGAACATTTGATGAAACATGCCAAGCTGCTATTCCTAGATGTATGGCTATATTTACCGAAACCGATAACTACGAAAACGCCATACGAAAATCTATTGCTATGGGAGGAGATGTGGATACTATCGCTTGCATTACTGGTGGTATTGCTCAGGCTTATTATGGTATGCCTTCAAGAGAAATAGTAGAATATGTTTATAAAAAACTCAATCCTCATTTGGCAAGAATAACCACTGCTTTTACGATAAAATATATAGATTCAAGTTTCATACAACCATTATTAGTTGGTACTGATGGAGCCGCCAATCTTTAAAAATAATTGAAAATAGTTCTTGCTTTATTTTTCAATTATGTTATGATCTGCGTAAACAATAAGAAAAGGAGTCTATGGGTTTATTGGAAAGAAAAAGTTACGAAAAAGCATTAAGGCGGCAACAAGAGGAGCATCTTAAAAACGTTCAGAGCGTGAGCGATATTGAATGGCGACCTTGCTTGCATGATGGATGCCCGGATTGCGTAGGAACAGGGATTAAGAAGAACGGCACAAGATGCATTCATAATATTTCTTGTCCATGTCCAAAATGTACGCCAAGATTTTAGATTTTTGAAGGAATTTTCTGTATAATAAAGAAATAGGTAACGATAGGAGTGAATAACATGTTCGTCAAGAGGATAGAGATAGCCATAATAGCAGGGGCCGGTGCGGGAACCCTACGGGCTTTCTCTGCCTTGAACCGATACTGAAATCAAGGTTAAGAATTTGAGAAGGCTCGTAGGTGAAAATCTACGGGCCTTTTTTTTTAATCAATTGCGGGAATAAATAGTTCCTCTGGATGCAGGACATTTAAATTATTTGTAGAATATAGTATTATGCAAGTTTGAATGTAAATGTTATAGGGGGACAGAATGAATACAAGTGATTATAAGTTCGTGTTAAAATATGCAAAGAAGAGAATATTACTAGACGAAAATGGTGGTTGTTGTTCTAAATGTGGAAATAAGGATTTAATATGTTTGGATTTTCATCATGTTAACGGAGAAAAAGAACATAGTATTAGTTTTTTGTGCAGAAGCAGACTTTCTAAATTGATAGATGAAACAAAAAAATGCATTATATTGTGTAGAAATTGCCATATGGAAATACATTTTGTGGGAAAAACTAGGTATGGTGATATTAAGAAAAAGTTCTTAGAATTAAAGGGAACTAGTTGCTGCAAAATATGCGGATATAATAAGAACATCTCTAGTCTAGATTTCCATCATAGGGATACAGAGTTGAAAGATTTTAATTTGTCACGTGCATATGGATTTATAACATCGCAAAGCTGGAGAATAGAAAGAGAGTTGGAAAAGTGTGATATTTTATGTAAAAATTGTCATGCGATAAAACATTTTGATAATGAAAAGATGAGTAGGTTTCAAAAAGATATAGATGATAAGATTAAATCCTATAAGGAGCTAGAGGTAGTGAATCATTGTGAATTAAAAAAAATGCATTCAAGTGGCTTATCAAATGCGGAGATAAGTAGGCGGATAAATTGTTCAGAAGCGTCGGTAGTGTATATATTAAAGAAATATAATTTGCAAACAAATACGTTGAAAGAATATTTTCCAAAAGAAAAACAATGTGAAAAGTGTAATAGGGAATTTTTAGTATATGACAATAGGGCGATGAAAAATAGAAAATATTGCTCTCAAAAATGTATGCATTTGTCGAGAATAAAGTTAGATATATCCAAAGAAGATTTTGAAAAAATGCTGTTGGATGAGACATATAGGGGGATATCTAGAAGATATAATGTTTCATTGCATGCAGTAACAAATTTGGCGAAAAGATATGGCATATTTGCAGAAGTTGAAAAACTATTGCCAAGGTGACGAAAAGCTCTTTGAAAAATTAGTTTAAATGGGGGCGTAGCTTAAGAGGCAGAGCACCTGACCTGCAATCAGGTTCGTGGGATTTCAAGCATCCCCGCTTCCACCATTTTTAGTATGGGCGGTTCGTATAAAAGTAATTACCCGTGTCTTATAAGCACGTGAAGGGGGAGCGTTACCCTCACCGCCTACCATTTTAAGTAGGGGCTCATAGTATAATGGCTATTACAGGAGCTTTGCGAGCTTCGAATTAGGGTTCAATTCCCTATGGGTCCAATGCGGCATTGATGTTTAACGGAACGGCGAAAGCCTAGCATTTCTGTCTTCCAAACAGACCGTATGAGTTCGAATCTCATATGCCGCACCATTTTTTAAAATAAAAAGAAGGTAGTAGGAATAGATGGTAGGAATAACTATATCAAAAGAGGAGATATGGTTATGAAAACATGCCCAAATTGTAAAAATAACTTTAAAGAAAGTCATGGGAAAATATATTGCTCATCAAAGTGTTATGTAAGTGCAAAGGGCAAACGTCGATATGCTAGATTCGGAAGTAGAAACGGTAACGCAAAAGGCAGTAACTTTATTTGTAAACATTGTGGGGGTAATTTTATTTCTTTTCGTGGAGAACATAAATATTGTTCCCCTGAATGTTCATCTGCTGCCAGAAAGAAATATTTGTCTATACCAGAATGTTTAGAGAGTGCTTCTAGAAAGTTAGACAAGAAGATTGGATATGTTAGGGTTTATTGTCCTATGCATCCTGAAGCCAATACGTGGGGTTATGTGTATGAGCATAGATTGATAATGGAGGGTGTTATAGGTAGGCATTTAAGAAAAGACGAGCATATCCATCATATTAACGGTAAGAGATGGGATAATGGTCCAGAAAATTTGAAAATTATGTCGCCATCAGAACACTCTAGGCTTTCATTTAAGGGACAAGAGTAGCTTTTGCGAGAATAACCTAGTGGTTAGGTGTTTGCTTCCCAAGCAAAATTACGGGAGTTCAATTCTCCTTTCTCGCTCCATTTTTTGTATAATACGTCTATGAAAATTACAGTAAAACGCAAAGAGAAAACTAATGTTGAAATATGGTATTTTTGAGCGAGGTGGTATATGGAATCTCATGGTGGTGTAGTGTTGTGGGTTAGTTCTAATGATTGCGATCCTCCTCATGGATTAGATATGTCATCCAAGCATGATTTTGATAAGGTTGCGGAGCTAACCACAGCTTTTTTATCTAACGGTTTTGATAAGAGTAAGTCTGTATTAATAGGGTATCCACGAGAAGGTAGGATTCAGTTACTTTCCGGTACTCATAGGCATGAAGCTGCTAAAAGGTCGGGTGTACTATTACCAGTAGCATTGTGGCTTAGATCAGATATCGAGAATGCATGGGGGCGAGTTAAATAGATGGATGGGTATAATGAAAGATATTCCCGTATCTGTTTTGGAAACATGGACTCGTGAGGATGTAGAGCATAATCGTAATGATTTAGATGGTTATAGGGATATTGAGAAAAATGAAGAAAATATCTAGAAAGGAATCGGATTTAGCAAACGCAATGATTGAGCCGGTTAAGGGTTGTCCTGAACCTATTCACTTCGATCTTGATATAGATTCCTTAGACGTAATGAAGTTGAGAGGGATTACGGGGAAAACAACCAATAAAGATTTGAGCAAAGAAATAAAGAAGATTGTCCATAAATATACGGAAGATTTTTTCAAGAAAGATTTTGAAAAGAGAGCAGGGTTATGAAATACGCTTTACTTGACGAGTGGAACGCCATCAAAGAACAGCCAATCCCATCCTGTTTATGTCAGTTTAGTTTGAATTGGAAAGATAAGACGTATAGAGATAGCTGCTTTTTCCTGTTTGCTGCGAAGTGTAAGGGGATGACGCCGAAAGAATATGCTGATTTCTTAGATAAAAAAATTTAAGAAAATGATTAAAGAGAAAAGATAGAGTATGAAAGATTATAAATACGATTATAAATACATTACACAAGAACAATATGACGCTTTTGAAACCATGCTGAACTCTGAAACAGCAAATATTGACGAGTTGAAGATAGCGGTAAGGATTTTGATAGCGCAAGTGGACGTAATGGGTGAAAAGGCTTACGACCCTGCTTTTGGAGATAATAAACTATGCGAATGTGGTCATACTTATTACAGGCATTTTGATACTTACGAAGATATGGCTCCTGTTGGGTGTAAATATTGTGGGCATTGCAATTGTGGAACGTTCAGAGATTCTGGCAAAGTAGAAATTTGGGAAGATCAAGTCAAGAGGATAGAGGAATCCAAGCCAAAATAATCTTTGTATTCTATATCATTGTATGAAAATCATCGAAACTATATTGAAGTATATCATGTTTGTTTGCTATAAAATCCAATGGGGAATAAGAAATTTACTGCTTCCTTATTGGGGACAAATAGCCAAGCAAAATGGCGATCTCAAGGGCGTAACCATTTCTAGTGATCAAATTGTTTCATACGGTAAACCATACCATAGAATGTATTTTATGGGAAGAATTTTCTGAAAATTGAAAGAAGGTATTTCAAATTTTTTATTGAATAATATGAAAAAGGAATTTTGAAAATGAAAAAAGATGATGTATATATTAGGAAGTGGTCAAGAAAAGTCAGAGCAGTTAGTTTATTGGGTGGTAAGTGTTCCCGATGTGGTAATAGTAATATTTTGTGTTTAGATTTTCACCATAATAAAAATAAGTCTTTTGATATTTATGCAATTATTTCCTCAAGATGGTCAAAGATAGAAAAAGAGGTCAAAAAATGTGTCTTATTGTGTAAAAATTGCCATGGCGAGTTACATGATGCAGAAACCAACCCGAAAACGGTATGTAAAAAAATTAAATACAAATTTCTAGAGATAAAAAATGTATTTTCATGCCAAAAGTGCGGATATGATAAAAGCTATTCTTGTCTAGATTTTCACCATAGGGATTCTGAAGACAAAGATTTTTCTTTGGGTAATGCTTATAAGTTTTTAACCACTCTTAGTGATAAAATTGGAAAAGAATTGGAAAAATGTGATGTTATTTGTAGAAACTGTCATATTTCAGAGCATTTTGATCAGAAAAGGTTTAATAAGTTCAAAGATGAGATATATAGAAAATCTGAGGACATGGACGAATATAAACAATTTAACAGGAATGACATTGTTGCCCTAAATAAAAAAGGCTTAACAAATGTTGAAATATGTAAAAAAATGGGGTTAGCTTCATCAACAGTTAGTACTGTCCTATCGATAATGGGTGTTGACCGTGTTAGAATTACATTGCCAGAGAAAACAAAAAAATGTTTGCGCTGCGGGGAAGAATTTATAGCAGTAGGACAATACAAAATAAAAAAAGGAAACTATTGTGACGTATGTATTTTAAAACATGAAATTAAAAAGAAAACAAAATTTAATATGTCTAAGGAAGACCTTGCTATACTTTTAAGTACTAAAAATTACTCCCAGATTGGACGAGAGTTAAGTCTTTCATCTAATACTATTAAGTGGTGGGCTAAAAGATATGGATTGAAATAGTTTTTGAAAACTAAATAAAAATGTATAATTACTGAAGAAATGTTAACATAGGAGAAGTTATGAATAATCAACTGACCATACCAAAAACTATTAAAGTGGGATTTCAAAATAGAAGCGATACATATACTGGTAAACTGGCATATGTGATCTATATAGACTCAAAAGGAGTCTTAAGGAAAGAAGCTTCATGGGAATCGTGGAGAGATAAAAAAATAGAACCCCAAGAATTTAAAAATGAACCTACCGATGGGTTTGTTCTAAACCGTGGAGTGGGTGGAGCTAGGCAAAGCTATGGGTGGAATGCTCGTAACGAGTATATTAGAGTGTACGACAAACGTTGTTTTGAATTTGAAATTTCTGTAGCCAATCTATTATTCATTCTTCAAGAGTGTTCAGCTATTAAAGGTAAAGGACTTGAGGGCGAATTTGTTTATGCATGGAATGGGACAGAGTTGGTATTGCTTCCCTTTGATTGCCCTGAGTATAAACAATCAGTTGAACATTGCGAATTACAGCTTAAGAAAATTTCTGCTAAGGACGTAGAAGCTGGATGCACTTATTTGACCAAGGATAAAGAAGAAGTAATGTATTTGGGAAGACATACTTGGTTTGACGAAAAGAGCATAAGATCCTACAATTGGAATAAGGCTATTATTGGAAAGAAGGAGCATGTTTTTGTATACCTAGATGATAAGAAAAAAGGCAGGCAGAGATATTGGCTTCAAGGTGGTTTTACCAAGTTAGCAGCTAGAACTAGCGATAAGCCAATTCCTTCATATGCCGATGAGTTTGAGAAGCTAATTAAGTCAAGATATGTTTCTGAACCTGTAAGATTGACTCTCGAAGATTCCAAGATTAAGTTGGGGACAGGAGAACATTATTGGTATTGGAATTCAATTTGTATCTTCTTAAATGACAAATATTATATTGGTAATGTTAGGGAATGGTATGACCGAAATAGTAGTTATTGGGATCGGGAAAAGCAGAAGGAACAAAAATATGAAATTACATGTGAAAAATTTGCAGAAATAAAGAATGGGGAATATAGAGAATCGCTATGTGCGCCACGTGACCAGCCTTATGATACTCGCATAAAATATGGGTTTTATAAGGAAGGATTGACGGTAACAGAAGTAAAGGCGTTAGTTAAAGATTTGTATATCGAATGTGAAAACGGTGCTAAATATAAAGTAGGAGGAGAAACATGAGTAAAAATGATGGGTTGATTAAAGAGTTACTTGAAAAGGTAGAAGAGCAGAAAGCGGGACTGGGAAAGAAGGAAAAAGTTGCTTGGCAAACGAATGGTATCTTTAAGAAAGATAGTAACAATTGGTTTAATATCAATACGGTTACAGATTTCTATTCATTGGCGGGTGCTCTAGGTTTTTTGATTTACCAAGAAGAAGCGTTTCAAAAAGCTTGTAAGAGATTGGGGATTCAGTCGGAATTCAGGTGGGAAGGATATACACTAAAAGAATGGGAAGAAGATTTCCAGTTGAGGATCAAAATGATTGAATGGGATAATAGAAAGAAGAAATTAGACGAAACCAAGAAGAGGCTCGGCGGTTTGGTAAGCGAAGAAGCTAGAACAGAAATGGAATTGGAAGACATCAAGAAAATACTTGCATAATGTCACTAAAAGAAATTTACGAAAAATACATAACTCTTACTGATAAAGGTAGTACACATTCTTACTTGGAAACTTATGAGGAATTATTGTCCCCGTTTGTTGGGAAGAATGCAGTATTACTTGAATTAGGAGTGCATTTGGGCGGATCGTTATTATTATGGAACGATTACCTTGTCAATGCGGCTATTCATGGGGTTGATATCATTGAAAAACCGGCAAGAATATGTGAAATTCCCAATATAAAATATTATCGATTGAATTGTTCTGACCATAAGGTTTTAGATGGCGAATTTAGAGGGACAGAGTTTGATATAATTATAGATGACGCTTCGCATGTTTTAAGACAACAGATTGCATCGTTTAATATTTTGTATCCTAGGCTTAAAAAAGGTGGGGTTTATGTTATCGAGGATATATTAGATGGGAATTTTGGGCCATTGAGAGCATTGGATAAAAGTGCAAAAGTTATTGATATGAGATCGTTGCGGGAGAAGAGGGATAATGTTTTGGTTGTTTACAGGAAATAATGTCGGGATGTGGGCTGGAAAAGCATATGGGGACGCTCATAGTAAGCCTTCAGAAACCTATCCCGATTTTGCGGCGGTAGCTCAGTTGGTAGAGCGGGATCTTGCCAAGATTCAGGTTCGCCGGTTCAAGCCCGGTCCGTCGCTCCAATTTTAATGAAATAAGGAGATAAATGAAAATACTAGTTATGTTGCTAATGTTGTGTATGATGGTTTCTTTTACGGGTTGCGCTTCAATATTTGGCCCTTCATTTCGATGTCCAAGTGATATTAAGGCGGAATGCAAACAAGCGCAAGGAGATGCTAAGGGGGCAATTGAAAGCAAAGGGACAAAGGTGGGCAAAGAATATAGTTGTTCTATTTCAAAGCATGTGGGGGAAAAGAAAATTGGCAATATGTGGGTATGGCAAGATCCTAGATGGCCGGGACAATATATTGGAGGCATGTGTAGCGGATCTAAAATAGAATTCGGTTGTAATCCTGAGAACATGGATGATATTTGGTATGAGGTTGAAAAACATGAGTTTGGTCATTATTGGTTGATTCCGATTGATACTTTGGGGCATAACCCATTATATAGAGATTGTTTTATTAATTGGAATGATCCTAGAAGGAAGATTTTTTTCATGTCAGAAGACGCTAAGGACATAAAATTAACCACGGAATTCTTGAAAGAGGAATGTAAAACCGTTAAAGAAGGCGAGTTGAGAGGATTTGATTTCTTTGATAAGGATAATAAGGTTTTGCATGTAGATTTTGTAGGAACGAAATAATTTATACAGTGGGTTGAGTTCCTACAAATTTTCCCTGTCCTTGTCCTGCTTGTGCCTGTCCTACATCATTGGTTATTCTAGTTTCTACTTGAGATATATTCCCTGCGTTAAAGAGTAGGGCATCTGGATTTTCAGGGGCATATTTGGCTCCCGCTAATAGTTCATAGGCTTTAGATTTGGAAAAAGCTTGTCTAATGACTTGTCTTATTGGCGTGGATATTTGTATTTCCAATAATTTTTCTATTTGGGCCATTTTTGTTTCTAATTCTCCCATGGTGGTTAGGGCATTTTTTACATTACTGATATATTGTTGGGCTAATAGGCGAACTTGTTGTCTACTGGCATCGCTCGTATTTTGGAACATAGCTTGTATGTCTGAGTTGGTAAAAGTTAGCTCTGCTTTTCTATATATTTTCATAAGTAAAATTCTTGTATAATATCTTCAAAGAAACTTGGTTAAAACCCTCTTTCAAAGTAAAATAAAGGAGAAACAATGGCAACAACATGCACATCAAAATCAACAGATAAGTTAGCGATAATTTGCGAAACCATTAAAGACAGAATATTAAATGACGATACCCTTAAAACCAGAGTTAAATGTATTAATATAACATGGGACAATGTTGAGGTGGGATCAAAACTTGAGGCTGATCTTGTTGCTTGCCCCTATCTTAATATAGAGTTTAAGGATTAACAAAACACATTTTTGTATAGAGGATTTATGAATTTCATTACATTCTTAAGAAATATGTTATGGATGGTTCCGTTTAAAGAGAAAGAAAAGCACGATTATTATGGCGAACTACCCATTTTCTTTCTCGTCTATCCTTATAGGTTTTTTGTTGCGATTTCCATTATAGCGTGGATATTTTTTGGAATTTTGTATGCATATCCGCTTTTATTTGTATGGTCTTTATCTTTTGTTGAATATATTTTGTGCTGTATTTATGACAAATCTCCGAGATGGAAAGCTTATGCGGAAAGAAAAGCGGAACAACAAATATCAGAGGCAGTACGTTTAGCTAAAATCGATAGAGAAATTCAAAATCAAAAGCTTTTGCAGCTACATAGGGACGATCCTCCAAAACCTATAACCAAGTTGTTCTAAAATCACCAGAAATACATTTTTTCTGTATAATGGTAATGGTTCCTAAGAATATTTAAATACGGGAGAAATTATGTTAAAACGGACATCTGGCAAGCCCAAGCCTAAGTCTAAAAAAACTTCAAACAAGTTATACGGATTTACAACAACAGAAGCAGCTAAATTAAAAGAATTACTTTCAAATTCCTCATGGTCTACTAAAGGTTATCCTGATGGTGCTTTTGCCGAAGATACCGAAACCCCAAAAATGATTTTTTCTCAAATTCACGCTGAGAAACTAAGACAAATAAACGAATTTAAAAATGCACAATGCGACATAGAATTAGCTATTCGCCAAAAAGCCATCAAGGAAATTTTAAACGATGAGAATGGAGTTTTAGTGCGAGAAATGAACAAAATTAAAAATGAGCTTCTTTGTTTAGAAAACGAAAAAATAAAAATGGAAGATGGTTGTAACACATTTAAAAACGAAATAGAAGCGTTAGCTAAAGAACATGTTTTATTGGGGAAGAAGAAACAAAGGCTTATTAAGAAGATAGCGAAAGCCAATAAAGAAGTGATTAAACTCAAGGAAGAAGTGGTAAATGCAACAGGTAATGGAACCATAAAAGATTTGGAAGTATAAGGAGATAAAGATGAGTGATGAAGCGAAGAAGGCGGAAGCTAAAACTATAATCATAGATAATAACCCAAATAAGATACTACAGGATGGTATTTTAGATGTTGGTATTGCAAGATTAATACCTGATCAAGCCAAGGATGTTGAGGCACCCAAGAAAGTAGTATTTAAGCCTGTTGAGCTAACGCCTGAGTTGATTAAGCAAATGGCTCTGGCTGAGATGTTAGATGGTGCTGAGACTATTGATGTTGACAGACCTAAAGCTATTAAGAGGGTTTGGGAAAATGATAAAGAAATAGAAGCTCCTGAAATAGACATTTATGGATCGGATGGGGTAGAAGTAAATGAAGTTAATACAGGGACTATAGGTATTAATTTAGATGTTGGTCTGGATAGATATGATCGATGGAATACTAAATTCACCGAAATGCTAGTTGGACTATCTAACAAATATAAGTTATCAAGAACCTTTAAGAAACTTATGTGGAAAAATAAAATTAACGGATGGTTTGTTTTTCTTCATACCCACTATAGAATTTCAACTTATAAAGAAGAGGAAATAATTAAATCTGTTATACAAGAAATTTTCCTACAAATTAATAGTTGGGACGACAAGAGTATTGAACAAATTGAAGAAATGCGGAAACATTGTTCTATAGAAGGAATTAGAAAGAATCTCCCCGGCGGAATGAAATTGTGGGGGTTCAATTCCGTGGGTATAACAGGATAATAATGACTTATGCAAGTATTATTGAGGGGCTAGAGAAAAACTTTATTTATGAGTTATGCCATATACCTGTTTACCACAAAAACATCGAAATACCACCGGGTCTCTCTAAGAGCGGAGAAAAAGAAATTAGCTATTTTTCTTTTGATGAAATAAAGGTAATGATAGACGAGGCAATGAAACGTAATTATACGGAACCAGCTATTTACTTTTTTGTTACTTCTAGCTTATTGAGCATTGTCGCCAAAGATATAAGGTCAGGTAATTCAAGAAGTTCCGTGCTTTATGGCGATAATTTAGCCATGATAGGATTACATCAAAATTTAAACAGGTTAATAAAAGAATATAGATCTCTTTTATTTGAAATGATGCACGATTCATGTAATTTATGCGTTGGTAAGATAATTAAGACTTGAAAAGAAAACAAATTAACCTACAATAGATTATGGTTCCGAAATAATTTTGCACGTGTCGTATAACGGCATTACCTAAGATTTCCAATCTTAAGACGGGAGTTCAATTCTCCCCACGTGCTCCAAAGCTAAGGAGAATACAATGGGAATAACTAAATTGACAGCATATATCATCGCCAGTAGAGAAGATATTGTAATAACTTATGGTGGCCCCGCAAAAGATAATGGTAAATACGTGGGTTGGATCACTTTGGGAGAAGAAGACCGTTTTCGCCCCCTTTTGAATACTACGCCTATTTATGATACTCCTCAAGATGCAGAACAAGCAATGAAAGATATTGTTGTTGAAATAAGAGCTATGGTAGAAAAAGAAACTGGTGGGAAAGATATTATTGATTATGTTATGGGAGAATCTAAAGATACTGATATGGTAAAAGAAGTTATCAGTTTATCTAAGAATGCGGAGAATAATGATAACAGAAAGTGAAAGAAAAGAAGTTATGGATTGGATTAATGAGTCGGAAGATACCAATTATTATTGTGAAAGAAGTCTTATCTTTGATGCCTTTTTGTCTCTAAATAAAGATATCCCCGATATTGAAAATGCAAAACGTAGACTCCGAGAACTTTTACCAATAACCCAATATCATTTAATTAAACCACCTGATTTTGTAAAAAGTTAATAAATGGGAAATATGAATATAATATATGCGGTAAAATGGGCTAATAAAAAGTTAACCTCCAAAGACATTAATGTTGCTAGCGTTTTGGTTCAGGGAGAAAATCTAACAAAGAAATCTGCCAAGCAATTAGCAAAAAAACAAATTGAAGAGGATTGTGGTTCAGGAGTGTTTAGAAAAAACAAACTCAAGTTTTTCGACATAATTGATATAACCGAACATAAACCTGTTTTAGATGTTGTTTATCACTAAAGGAAAATAATGAACGTAATTATTGAAACGGATGCCGGCCATGATCCGGACGACTGGTTTTCCCTCTGTTACCTTCATTCGGCAGGAGTCAATATTCGTGCTATTACTATCACGGCAGGCGACCCCCACCAAATAGCTTTAGTCCGATTTTTCTGCAAAGAGGTTGGCTTGGATATTCCTGTTGGTGTATCTGATCTTCATAGAAAATCCCCCGATCTTAAAAGTTATAAGGGAAGTTTTGAAGGAGCAGAAGTTAAAGAGTATGTTGGCTTTCATTACAATCTTCTGAAAGCTTTTGGTTATCCTTATGAGGCGAAAGCAGATGATTTAGGAGTCAAAGTAATAGCTGATACCTTTTTCAAATATCCAGATAGCGAATTATTTATTATTGGGGCTCCTAAAAATGTGGGTAAATTTGTTAAAGAATATCCATCGGCGGAAATAGGTCAGGTTACATTCCAAGGTGGATTTATGGGATATCAGTTTCATGATTATCCCTGCGAAAAACTTCCTCATTTTGTTGGTAAAACAACGTATCCTTCTTACAATCCTAATGGTGCCAAAGAAGATACTCAGCGTATTATAGATTTCAAAGGAATTAAAAATCTCCGTTTTGTTTCCAAGAATGTTTGTCATACGATTGTTTATAATAGGGAAATTCATAGTAAGGTAAGAAGTGTCCCGCCTAAAAACCAAGCCGATGTTCTTTTTATAAAAGGAATGGATCTTTACTTGCAAAAACATAAGGAGAAAAAATTTCATGATCCTTGTGCGGCAGTTTGCATGGTTCATCCCGAAATAGGCAAATGGGTAAAAGGAAAAATGTATTACGAGAAGGGTGGTTGGGGAACTTTGCCTGATCCTGAAAGTAATAGCGAGACCATTGCCGATATTGATAGGGAAAGTTTTTGGAATCATATCATCAATAGGGACTAATGGAGTATCATGTATATCTATGCATTTTGGAATACGATGTTTGTTAATAGCTACTCCTTAAAATATCTTGGAATTGACAGGGAGATAGTAAATATTAGTTTACCTGAATTTGCTGAGTCCATAAGCTATTGGGAATGGGAACGATTGGCGTCTCCAAGAATTAAACAGGCTAATGGGAAAACTTTTTATCTTTCTAATGGCTATGTAATTTGGGTAAATAGTCCTTCTAGTAGCAAGTGGCGAGAAGAAATCAAATTTTTAGAAGATAGCGGTTTGCAATGGGGAAGGGATATGGTAATAGTTAAATGGAGTTCTCATCCAGCCAGTTATTCCAACAAACAATATGCAACGACAGACAACAATCTAAGAATGCTGGATTGCCCATGGATAGAGCTTGTCAGTGTTCAAGAAGATGATAATTGGGCTAAATTCAGAGTGCTCCCAAACAAACTATTTCGTGGATTTTCAACAAAAGTAATAAAAGGAGATTAATATGGGTATAACAAAAGTAGAAGATGTTGATTTAAACTATATCATTACCATGAACGATAAAAGCACGGATAATCATGATATTATTATTTCCCGTTGTAAAGATGATTTTAATGCGGTAGCTATAGCCATGCGTATTGCCAATAGTTATTATGAATGTTCACCTATTATTAAGGTTATCGAAGTAACTGAGAAAAAAGTGATCATGTCTATTCAAAAGAAAATTCAAAAATGTGAAGAAACTACAGATATAACATTAAATTCGGAAATATGAGAGAATATTGTTTAGATTGTACAATTAAACACTTGGGACAAGCCTATGTTCTACAGGGAGAGGTAGAAACAGGCTATTCTAAGCATCTCCTAGGCGTTCTGGGGCATCTTGCGGAGGCGTCTGAGGAGTGTCTAGGGGCTTCTAAAGAGCTATCGGATGAAATAAGGCAATATAGACTGCTTTTATTGGAAAATCTGATCCCCATTATGAAAGAAGGCAAAACGGTTGAAATACCCTATTTTGATTTATTTGACAAAGTGGTTAAACTCATTGAGGAAAAGGGATGCGGGAATTGTCAAAAAGCCAAGGACGATTTTAAAGCTAAGATTAAGGCAGCAAAAGAAAAAACTTCTTGAAATTTTCAGGATTTCTGTTATAATGATAATGTTTGGAACGAGCCTGAGCAGGGCGTAACAAATAAAGTAAACCTAGCTTAATAAGGAGGTTCATATGTTTAAAAAGACAAGTGCAGTAGTTAAAGGTAATAATTTCCCTAGTTTTCCCCGTTTCCCATCCCTATTCAGTTCTGCTATATGGGATGGATTTTGGAGCGACTTCGAAAGCACTATGGGAGATGTAGATAAGATATGGCAGTCTAGTACATGGCAATCTAGTACTGTTCCCCATGACGTAATCCAACACAAAGATGAAAAGGGGGATATTGTTGCAACTGAAATTCAATATGCCCTTGCTGGTTTTGACAAGGACGATATTACGATTGAAGTTGATGACAACGAACTCAGTATCAAAGTGGAAAGATCAGAAGAGACCAAGGAAGAGGATGCCAAGAAAGAGTATCTTCATCGTGGTCTGGCAAAAAGAAGAATGGAATGGTCTTACGTATTGAATGGTAGAGTGGATCGTGAGAACATTACTTCTTCCTACGAAAACGGAATGCTTAAAGTCAAGGTTCCGCTCTTCCCACAAAAAGAAGTAAAGAAAATAGAAGTTAAATAAATAAGAAGCCCCGCTCAGGCTTTATTTCGCCCCAAAACTTTTATAAAGTGAGCGTAAAACCCCGACAAAACCAGCGTTAGCTGCGTTTTGCTTGACCTTCAGGTTCGGGGATGTAAGCGAACGACTTAACCCTGCTCTTCAATATATTTTCTAATAGTTTCTGCATTCGCTTCTCCAATACTACAAACAAAATATCCATCACTCCAAAAGGTTCTTTCTTTCCAATAATACTTAATTAACAATTGTTCGTGTTTCTTCCATATTCTATTTGTTGTAATTGTTTTGATTTTGTGAACTATCTGAAATGGCGAAATGTTAGGTTTAGCTGACACCAACAAGTGAATATGGTTAACGTCAGTCTCCATTATTTCTATATCATACTTTTCTTTTTTGGAAATATCTTCTATGATTTGCTTGATATCTTTAGAAATTTGCTCAACAAGTATCTTGTGACGATACTTTGTACACATGACAAAATGATACCTCAATAAGTATTTGCTATGACTATTTTTGTTATAAGAAACTTTTTTCATTATTTTAAAGGATTATTTTATGCTTTTGTTGTATAATATAAGAGTTAGCATAAATATATTATACAAAAACTATATGAAAAAGAACTACAAATTCAGATTATATCCTACGAAAAAGCAAGAGCGAGAACTACTTGCAACACTTGAGGAATGTCGTTTTGTATACAATAAGATTCTTGACACCAGAATTAAAACTTATGAATCTGAACAGAAAACACTTAATAAATATGCTACCAATAATTTAATTAAAGATTGGAAGCTTGAACGAGAATCATTAAACAATATCCATTCTCAGGTAATCCAAAACGTTTCTGAAAGAGTTGATTTAGCTTTTAAATCGTTTTTCCGTAGATGTAAGGAGAAAGGCGAGAAAGCAGGATTTCCACGTTTTAAACAATATGGAAGATATGATTCGTTCACATTTCCACAGTCAGGATTTTCAATAACCCAAAATGAAACAAGATTGAAATTGTCAAAAATAGGTTGTGTTAAAATAAAATCACATAGAACGCTTCCAGAACAGGTAAAGAGATTAACAATACAAAGAACAAAAAGTGGTAAATGGTTTGCAATATTTTCTTGCGTTTTGGCAGATGTAAAAAGAATCAATGCCAATCCCGCTGTTGGCATTGATTTAGGACTAAAGGAGTTTGCAGTTCTTTCTAATGGTGAAAAAGTAAAAAGAGAACGATTCTTTAAAGATGGCGAAAAGAAATTAGCGAAAGCACAAAGAAAATTTTCCAAATTAGAAAAGAAAACTCCAGAACGAAATAAACAGAGAATGATTGTTGGTAAAATCCATGAAAAAATACAAAATCAACGAGCAGATTTCACTCATAAATTATCAAAAAAGCTAGTCAGTCAATATGGTATTATTTGCTTAGAAAAGTTAAATATCAAGAAGATGCAAGAACAGGAAACAATTTCAGTAAACGGTAAAGAAATAAAGGCAACAAGAACACATAAAAGTATACAGGACGTTGCTTGGAATCAATTCGTTCAACAATTAGAGTACAAAGCGGAAGATGCTGGTACTAAGATTGTGTTCGTAAATCCAAAGAATACTACTAAGATGTGTTCAAGTTGTGGTAAATTAACTAGTAAGGAACTATCTGATAGAATCCACGAATGTAGTTGGTGTGGATTGATTATGGATAGAGATTTCAATGCTAGTAAGAATATTTTGAGAATCGGAATGGATTCTCTTAGGGATAGAGATATTCCTATAGAAGCCCCTACGCCTTTAGGCTAGGGGAGCATTCACCTACTATTGGTACTCCTATTCGGTTCAAAGCGGGTCTACAGGCAAATTATGCATTAACAACTGGCACGGCTAAATTTAATCTTACTAATGTAGTATTGGCAGCTTCTGGTGGTAGTACTTATACTGCTACTAACTCAAGATGGTATCCAAGAACTACAGGTAAGGTTATTGAATTTATGGGTGGCATACGAGTAGATACGGTGCAGGCCAATACGGTACACGCTCTGTATTTGTACAAGAACGGAACAAATTACACCACAGTTTATTCGTACAGACCTAATAATGGAGATTTCCCATTTACTGTTACATGGAATTATCTTGAAACTGTTAATACCAGCACGAATGATTTCTACGAGGTATATTATTTATCGGGTAATGCTTCTACTACAGTTGGTGCTAGTACGAACAATTGGTGGTTTGGGCAAGTGCAATAGTATTACTAATATTATGGTGCGAATAATATTGATTGTTGGATTAGTGTTATTCTTGCTCAAATTACTATATGTTATTAGAAAACTATAGTAATTTTTCTCGCCATTATTCTCTTGATTTTATTTCCTTTCTAGTTATAATAAGACATGAATATATATACAATCACGGCAATGAACACGGACGATCCACTCCAAAAGAGATGCTTTGGATGGTTTGATAGTTTTGAAAAATCGGAAAAGGCAGTTCTAGAAAACCGATGTGATATGCATGAATGTTTCTATAATTATATAGTTATTGAGAAATTATATGAGGGGATACATTCATTATGCCATGAGAACGATCAGGTTTGGTACAAGTGGAAATCTGGAAATCAAAAAGATGACGAATTTGATGAAAGCGGAAAATGGGAAAGAGTAGAAAAACCAGAGCAATTTAAGAGCATGATCAACTTCGGAATTGGGTAATGATAAGGGTAGGTTCTATAGTAAAGCTCAAAACGTGCAGAGATAATTTTTTCATTGTAGAAGAAATGGATTGTTTAGGAAAAGGGATATGCTTATTGTGTTTCTGATAACAAGGCGGGATTACATTATTCAGTTTATTTTGAAACCATGATAGAGGTTATCCCATTTCCCATAAAGGTAATACGGCAATGATACAAAAAGGTTCTGAAGTAATTCCTAGATGGGACATTAAGGAGAAGAAACATTTTCCATTAATATTTGAATGTTTAGATCACGATAAAACCATTGCAATTTGTCATAACAGAACCCACATTGATGTGAAAATAAGAATGTATTACGGAGATTTAGTCGAAGATATTTTATTTCCCATTAAAGCGATACGACAATGATTCAAATTGGATCAATAGTTAGATGTACAACTAGCAAAGAAAAAGATGCAAAACTTCTAACTGTAAAGTCTTTTGTTAGTTTAGAGCCAGAAGTGGAAATAGCTTTTTGTCGTTATGATTGCGGAAGTTCTGATGTACCATTTCTTTTAAGGGATTTGGTAGAAGTTTTTCCCATAAAGGTTATACGGCGATGATAAAAGTTGGAGATGAACTGATTATTCGATGTAGTGGGAAAAAATGTGTGGTTAAATCCATCCATATTAATAAAGTAATTAAATCAATCCAAATTAATAAAAATAAAGAAACTGATTATGAATGGATGAGTGTTTCTAGTTGTAAAATTTCGGTATTAAGTGGGGTCGAAAATGTTTATTTTTCTCTTTTAGATGGTACATGGGGATATCCTTATGAGTTTAAACAAGCACTACCCACCATAAAGGTTATATGCAAATAATACGGGTTGGAGACAAAATTATATTTAATACAGCCAAAAATAAGGAATATGTTATTGATAGGATGTGTTTTCGTTCAGGGGAAAATAAATGGACATCTGTTGATAGTTATACCGTTAAAGACATACACGTAGGAAGACCTGATTTAATGGAACACATTTATTTGATTTGCGATAATGGTTTCTGGGCTTTTCCTTGGGAAGTTGATTTTAAACTACCCACCATAAAGGTTATATGTACGCCAAAATAATAGATGACTATATTCTTGTTTTTGAAACTTGTTCTATGGGACACGAAGTAGATGTTAACTTTAATGTTTCCGATGAGCAGGAGTTTTTCAAGAATATTAGAGAAGGAAAAGATAGTTCTTATACCAAAGTAGAGGCTTGGGCCAGTTGTTCGGTTAAGGATTGTGAAGAGGAGATGGATTGGGAATCTGGCGTAAAGGAATTAGGGTCAATCCTTAGGAATCCAATACCAGAATATCCGTCAATCAAATTAATAAGGAAATAATATGTGCGACATCTATATGCATAAATGTAAAAAGTGTAAGGCCGAAATAGATATGCATTTAGTTGATTTCGAAACAGGCTCAGATGAAATTGATGTTTATTGCCACAAACATATTCCTAAGAATGTAGATTTTGGAGTTATTTGGGCTTATGGGGATACAAAAAAGATGGGCGGGAAAGCCTATATCCGAAGCAATACAAAAAACGCAAAAGAATATTGGGACGGTAATCATCCTAATTTTATGTATATAAAAGCCCTAAGTGTTTTTGGTAAAAGTCCTAAAGTTAAAGAAAAAAAGGAAGTAAAAACCATTAAGGTAATCAGGCATGAGTGATTTTGATATTCTTTATTCTTTTATAGTTCGTTGTGGCAAAGATACCATGTGCAATTCTGGATCTAGAACAACTAACTTTCGTATTTTTGATTGGATTCGAGAGGTATCGGCTACTAGTAATGGGAAAGGAATTAGACGAATACATGTTTATCTAAATGGCAAAACAATGGTATGGAGAGAAGAAGATAAGAAATTGGTTATGCCATTTAGCCGTCTAGTAAAGAAAGCCAAAAGAGCTAAATTTCTGCGAGTAATAATACAATGAGTGATTTTGATATTATTTTTTCCTATATTATCCGTTGTGGCATAAATGATAAAAGGCGTTTTTACATATATGATGGTATTAAAAGAGTAACCGCAATGATAGAATCCAGCGGGAATAAAAGTATATGTGCTACTCTTTTTAGAGGGAAAAATAATTTGCCTGTGTTTTGGATGCCATGGAGCGAGCAACAATATGGGGTTCCTTTATTGTTTATTACTCTACTAGAAAAGGCCAAACAATATAAATTTATGAGGACAATAAGAAAATAGCTGTATAATATAAGAAATGCACAAAGAAATACGTAGGTAAAGCGTAGAAAAATATCATTGAAGGAAATAACATGAGAGATAGAATACATGAGATCCGGAGATTGGGTCATTTTAGAATTACCAAGCAGAAACGACTTATCGGGAAAATGGAAAGTGGTAGAATATCCTACTTTTGAACATTTTTTTGGTTTTGATAGAGATTCAGCAAGGTTATATAGAGATGGTCTAGATGAATTAACGGTTCCTAAGAAATATTTGCGATACGACAATTACCCAGAAGTTAAAATCATCATGAAATAGGAGAATATGCAAGAAATAAACAGTAAAAATTGGGAAGCAGAAGTGGAAAACTCAGATAAGCCGGTGGTTGTAGATTTTTATGCTACATGGTGCGGCCCCTGTAAACAAATTTCCCCCATGTTAGAAGCCATGGAAAAAGAATCCGGAGATAAGTTTAAGTTTGTAAAATTCAATGCGGGTGATGACAGCGAATTACCTATAAAGTTGGGGATTCGTGCGGTTCCCACTATTATTCTCTTTGACAAAAAAGATGAAAAGGTTAGAATTACTGGATCTACAAACAAAGAGGCGATGAAGAAACAATTGGGGCTATAAAATGGCATTAGTACCGACATATGGAGACGGATGGATACAATCATCTGTTAAGAAGAAATCTCCTTTGGATATGTATGGCAACATTATGGGTTATGATGGAGGTAAATTCAAAGAACCTCTTGATACCCGTATTTTATTTTATTCACCAGCTCATATCCCTATCAATTGGCAAATCCCAAAAAAAGGTACTCTGGTGGTCATCGGGAGAAGTATCTTTAGGTTAGAAAATGTTGAAACGACAATTGGAAGAAAAGCCGCTCATTTAAGAGATATAAACACCGGAGAAACCAAAATAGTTGATTATTGTGCTCTTAAAAATCCATCTATTTTATTTATACGAAAGTAATACCATGAGCTTATCTACTGTCCAATTCCGACTAAATGAACTATCGTTTTTTAAAGACGAAATCATTTCTCTTTCCCAATTACCCGAACATAAAATACGTGCTATATATCTTTATGGTTCAAGGGTTTATGGAACCGATCATCCCGGCTCAGACTATGACTTTATGGTAGTAGCTTGCAGTTTAGACAGGGAGAAGGAAATTAGAGACAGTAAGTATAACCTCCATATTGTTACACCCGACAAATTTCGAGACGATTTATGGAATTATCGAGCGGTTAATTTGGAATGTATTTATGCTCCATCTTTTGCGGTTGTTCAAGAGTCTGAAAAGTTTAAAGAAGTTTTCAAGATTGACAAGGGTAAGCTAAAGAAAGCTTTTTTATCGCAGTCTCATGATGCTTGGCACAAAGGGAAGATTAAGCTTTTAGAAATGGATATAGAAAGAGGATTGAAGAGTATTTTTCATTCGCTAAGGATTTTGATATTTGGAATTCAGATGGTTGAGCATGGAGAAATTATTGATTTTTCGGAGGCCAATGATTACTGGGCAGAAATTGATGGATGTGATCAATTCAAGTGGAATTATTGGAAAGATAATTTTCTTCAACGCAAAAGAGATTTAGAAAAAGATCTCCTTGACGCTGAACCTTCTGTATAATACATCAGAAACAAGGAGAAATCATATGCCATACATTGCCGTAAAAGATAGAGAGAAATTTGACCTATATCTTAATGGGATTCAAAAAATCGATAAGAAAGGAGAGCTTGAATATTGTATCTTTAAACTGATGAAACGATACATGAAGGATAAGGAGTATAGATACACTCAATTACATGATACTGTATATGCAGCCAATCATTGTGCAGATGAATTCAGGAGAAGATATTTGGATTCAAGAGAAGATGGAGCCATAATAGAAAATGGAGATGTAGGAGAATGAAAAAAACAATCAAAAAACTAAAACTAATTAAAGAAGTTCTTAGCGATTGGAAAAACGGGAACTTGTCAGATAGAGAAACACTAATGGTTATTGGTTTGGTTCTCAAAAAGCAACCCAATCCGTCAAAAAAAGCAACTGCAAAGATTATGGAATTGATCGAAGAAGATAACAATAAGGAGAAACATGGGAAGAAAAGCTAGAGTATATAAAAAAGTAGAAGAAGCAGATGAAATGATTAAGGGTCTTTGCGAAAATCAGCCAGAATTTATGTGGTGTATAAAGCAACCTGACAATATTATAGTAATGGGAATTGAAAACGTAGAAAGAAGCGAAAAGAACAAGACCCTTGCTAAAATTAAGCCAATTAAAGGAGCGGAAAAAGCTATATTTCAGGTCCATAATATTCCGGTAAGATATTTAATTGAAGTCTTCTGGAGTGACTGGAATGCGTGGACCATGAGACAAAAGCAGTGGATTATTTTTCATGAATTGCTCCATGTTCATCCAGACTACGAGAGGTTAATTAAGCACGATTGTGAGGACTGGAAGGCTATACTAGACTCGGTTGGTGTAAATTGGTTTGATAAAAAAGATGGTTTGCCAGACTTGATGGATAAAGGCACTAAGCTAAATACAAAATTAATGCCTAGTTTAGACCTAAACGATGAAGAATCCGACGAAATACCAGATGGAAAAGATAATGAAGAGAAAGAAGAGAAAGAAGATGCCGATGGGTCAAAACATGATCTATGAAAAAAACTATTTTATTTGAAGGAATTGGTGCCTTTTTATAGAATAAATTAATATGTTAGAAAAAATAAATTGGTGGTCAAAAGAAGAAGATCAAGTATTAAAAGATAACTATTCTAAATTAAGTAAACAAGAATTGATCAATAAATTCCCTAAAAGAACGTGGGTAGGGATACAGTCTAGAGCCTATAGAGTTTTTAAGCTTTCTAGAAACACTAGGAGTTGGAGTAGCGAAGAAATTGGAATATTGTATGATAAATATCCACGTGGAGGATGGAAGTTAGTTAGCCAACTTTTGCCACTTAGACCAAAATCAAGTATTATTTCCGTTGCTAGCAGGCTTAAAATAAAATTTATTAGGGGAAAGGGAGATATATCGCCGCTATTAGATCTTAACCCTATATCTTGCTACTGGATAGGTTTATTGTTATCGGATGGTCATTTTAATTTAAAAGCAAAAAAATGCGTCCTTACTTTGGCGAAAAAAGATGAAGATGTTGTTCGTAGATTTGCTAATTTTGTTTCCTCTCCTGATATGAAACCTAATACCAATAATTCTGTAACAGTTAGTATTTATTCTAAGAATGGTGTTCCCAAGCTATGCAGCATGTTTTCAATTCAGAGCAATAAAACATATAACCCACCAAACATATCGCTTATAGAAAAAAATAAAGATTTAATGTTGTCAATGTTGATTGGATTAATTGACGGAGATGGGTGTATATATCATACAAAAGACTGTAATGCTGCTTACATGAGACTAATGTGCCACGATAGTTGGTTGGGCATATATAGAAAATTTAATGCGTTTCTAATTAACAATTTTAAAAACAATGGTGTTGACCCAAGATGCTATGTGCGTTGTTTTGACAGGGTGGTTGATTTGGTTAATAGACGTTATCTTGATTTTGGCATATATGATAACTATTTGCTAAAATCAATGAAGAGAGAAGCTATTAGAATGAATTTGCCTATTATGTCTAGGAAATGGAATAAAGTTGATTTAGGATATGTTTCAGAGAGAGAAAAAACGCCTATCGTTATGGAAACTATTAAAAAGATGCTTAACCAAGGATTAATCAAGAGTGAAATTATTAAATCAACAGGATATACGCTATCTAGGGTTGGATGGGCAATGAAAAAATTGGCAAAACAAGAAACGGAGGAAAAAGAAAAATAATGTCTTGGAATTATAGAATATTGAGGCATACTAAGGGGAAAAATACTTGGTATGCCGTTCACGAAGTGTTTTATAAGAAAGACAAGCCTGTTTCTTGTACGGTAGATCCTATTGATATTACTTCCGAAGAAATCAAGGGAATAAAGTGGGTTCTTAAACATATGGCAAAAGCTACTAAACGGCCAATATTAGATTACTCCTATTTTGAGAATATGGGAATATAGAAATGATTGTATATCCTGTACAAATAACCATCCGTACTCATTTTGAAAACGTGTATGATCCTTGGCTTTTGCTGACCTATTCGGAAGACAAAGATATTAAAAAGAGAATGTTTCAAGAATGTGGGCCGGATGGAATTTCGTATTTGGTTCATACGGAAACACTTAAATGTAAATGCCACGAAAAAGTTCGATATGTTCCTATGAAAGATATTGTAGATGTTGTAGTTGACGAGCCCTTAAGCGAACACGTGAGTAAAAAATTCATGGATATGTTCCCTGCTTTTGCTCTTGTTTATGGGTGGCATGGTAAAGCAGCAGAAACCTGTCTTTATATTGATGGATTTAAAACATGGCAAAAGTGGCCTGTTATAAGAAATTTTCTTAGGTTGACAGGTTATATGGCTTAAAAGGAAACTTAAATCTTTTTAAGAATTAAACCCTATGAGTCTGGCAATTACTCATATGAGTGCAGAGGCAATGCTATGTAGGTTTTTCTGTCTCAAATTCGGGAAAGCAGTTGGTGGTCAAAGTTTTTTTGATAACGAGAAAATTATCCGTATCCTTCCCTCTATCTTGGAAGTGATCCTTCAAGATAGCAGTCGATATAGTTGCTATATCCTGTCCAATCCAGAAATATTCTACTTTCGCAAGAATTACAAAGATTATTGGGGAATGGGAATTTCACCGCCAGAAGAGTTCCAATATTTTTCATCTACAGCAAAAGATTATGTAGGCCATAATTATCCCAAGTCTATCGTTTTTATTTCTGTATAATACTATATAAAAGGAGATCATGAATCTAAGAAGAGCATATTCATTACAGTTAAATGAAAAGTGGATTAAAACACTTCAGGAATTACCCGAAAGCGGAATGGGTTATCAGAATGTCAGCGTAGACCTTGGTAAATCTGACGTTGAAGGAATTGTTTTCAACTGTTCAATACTTAAAACCGATAGAAAAATTACGAATGAAGAGATAGGGGGTTTCAAAGTATCATGAAAGCAGAAATGTATAAAATAAAAATATGTGATAGCATATTGGATCGTGCTCATGGATTTACAAGACAAATTGAAGAATATTATATTCCAAAACTTAAAGTAGCTATTAACCTTGATGGTAATTTAATACACTGTTTTGAAACCGATAAAGATCGTTATAAAAGAACAAAAGCGGTAAAAATATGGGAAACAGCCGTTCCAACTGAAGTAATAGAAGCTATTAAAAAATACATTGGGGCAAAAAAAGAACTTGAAATAATTGAGAAATGGGTTATAGTTAATAAAGGATGAAAACGGATATTCGATCTATCGCTGCCATAAAGCAGAGGAAACTCCGAACTCCTTAGCTTAAGCCGGGAGGGGAAACCTGTTATAACCGATGAAGGAGCAAGCCAAATAGACCGTAGTAGGTTAGCTATACGTTGATGGTCGGGTTGGTGCAGCAGGAGATAAGAACCTGCCACGAAAGTGAGTCAAATGATAGAAGAGAAACAGAATTCGGGTTATGAGGTATTCGCTTTCACTTATTGAGGTAACTATGAAAAGAACTATACAAAAAACAGAAGTTGAAGTTGATGATCTGGTTCAGTTGCATCCGGGACAAATCTATATTGATTCTACTAATAACAAAAGAGTAGTTTTGAAATGGGTTAATGTCCGTTACGAAACCAAAGAAATTTTTGCTATTGTCCATCCCGAAGGAGAACCCGATATGCAAAGCTGCTACGGTATTCGTCCCCATCTTTTGAGACTAACAGAATAATTATTATGGAGGCAAACATGCTTATTAGCGATAACGATAGAGTGAAACATCCATTTTTATCGGATGACGGTATTTACACTGTTTTAATGGTAGAATCTCTTGATGACGAGTCTCTTAGGGATTTAATTAAAAACCGTAAGCTTAGTGCTTCGTATTCTAAAATAGTTAAAGAACTTAGCGATAAGGGTAAACCATTATGGGCAAGAAGCCAATTTTTTATTATCAGTTCTGCTGTTATGGTAGCCGTAAGAGGAAGAATCATGACAGAAAAACAAGCAGATAATTATTGTCGAGATAACAACTTGTTTGAAAAATAATCCAATGGAATTAAAATGTAAAAAATGCTTGTGTTATCTTGGGGAGATGACCAAAGGTAAGCTTAAAAAGGGGTCTGTATTACTGTGCACGGAATGTATGGGTAAATATAAGGTTTTTGAAGATCTAGCTAATTATAGTAAATCAGCAGCTTCGGGCAAGTATGATGTGCCAGATTTTCTAAATGATTTATTTAAGGCAAAGAAATAAGGAGCCAATTATGAGCGATGGTATTACAGATATGTATAGAGAACAGGAAGAAAGCGAGAGAGCCGAAGTTTTTCTTAATACGTTTGCCATGTATCTTATTAAAAAGATGAATCCCGATAAGAAACTTATTGAGATTGCGATGAAAGCGGGTTGCACTTCTAGAAAATTACTAGGGCATTTTGGATGGACAGGTAAAGAACATGAGAAAACATGCAAAAACAAACTGACTCAATGTATGAATAAATTGCGTAGCGGTGATATTAAAGAATGGACATTGTTAATTCAAATATGGTTGCGCCGTCTATATTGTGATAAGAATTGGGACGAGCTTCTTGCGATATCTCCGTTTAAGGGCCATGCGATTGCGTCAGTTTACAGGAATTGGGGTCGTGTAAATGTTGGAACAGGACTAGACAATATTCTTTGGGAAAAGGCAAAGATAAGCGGAATGGATAATGAAGGGTTGGCGGTTTTCAAAATAGAGGATGTTAAAATTCTACCATCCGAAAAAGAAAGAGAAAGAGAGGGGCGATGAAAGAAATTGTAATCATATGTGGGATACAGGGTGCAGGTAAATCATCCCACGTAAAATCATACACCGATAAAGGCTATGTCAGGCTGAATCGGGACGAGATGGGCTGCAATCTTGAAAAGCTCAACGAAAAACTAATAAGTCAAATAAATAGCGGCAAGGAAAAATTTGTTCTTGATAATACCTATGGAACCAAAGAATCTAGGAAGTGTGTAATTGATATAGCAAAAAAGTATGGATTTAAAGTATTATGCATTTGGGTAACAACTAAAATAGAAGATGCACAATATAATGCCGCTTATCGAATTTTGAAACGCTATGTCTTAGATCCCGCAAAGCCTCTATTCCCATTAAATGATATTTTAGGGCCTAATGGTAGCAAGTTAGATAAAGATCCCTGTAATATTCCTTCTATAGCCCTTTACGCCTACAAGAAAGCCTTCCAAGAGCCTACCATGGATGAAGGATTTTCTGACATAATAGAAATTGATTTTGTTAGGAAGCCTCTTCCTTCGGGTTATGATAATCGTGCTGTTATTTTAGACTATGATGGAACCCTTAGAAAAACAAAGAGTGGTGGCAAGTATCCCTTAAAACCAGAAGATATTGAAATATTACCCAATACAAAGAAAATTCTCCAAAAGTATGTTTATGAGGGTTATTTTCTTTTAGGCGTATCCAATCAGAGTGGTATTGAGAAGGGGGATCTTAGCGAGACTCAGGCTAAGGCTTGCTTCAATCAAACTAATATGCTTATCGGATTTGATATTGCTTATGTATATTGTCCACATCATTCTTTTCCCATTAGATGTTATTGCCGTAAGCCACTAAGCGGATTAGGTGTCTATTTAGTTGAAAAATATAAATTAAATCCTAATAAATGCTTTTATGTTGGTGATTCTACAAGCGATAAAACCTTTAGTAATCGATGCGGATTCATTTATCAAAATGCTAACGAGTTTTTCGAACGATAAAATTTCCAAAGAAAATGGTTGAAATATAATTAAGTTGTCTTACAATGTTGAAAAGGAGTTAATATGGCGTTGAAAAAAGAATTGGTTGGGGTTAGTAAGTTTCTAGCCATGGTTCTAAGGCATAAACCCGAAACGATTGGGATTGCCTTGGACAAGAATGGTTGGGTTGATGTGAAAGAACTAATTGACCGAAGTAATACTTTTCAAAAAGCGGAAGGGTTTGAACCGATTACCAAGGCTATTCTTGATGAAGTTGTTGCTGATAACGATAAGAAACGTTTTGAGTATAGCGAAGATGGGTGGCAGATTAGGGCTTGTCAAGGTCATTCGGTAGATGTAGATTTAGAGTTAGATTCTAATATACCGCCCAAGTTTCTCTTTCATGGTACGGCGAAGCAATTCATTCCATCTATTAGAATTAATGGCTTAGATAAGAGGCAACGTAATCATGTTCATCTCTCTAAGGATCATGATACGGCGGTAAAGGTTGGTTCTAGGCATGGAAGTCCCCATGTTCTTCGTATTGATACAGAAGCTATGATAAAAGAAGGATATGATTTCTTTCTTTCAAATAATGGTGTATGGCTGGTTGATGATGTTCCTGCTAAGTACATTGACTTTCTATATAATGATTCTCTTCCCAAGGCATTTTATCCACTTAAACCAACAAAATTATAAGGAGAATTATGTTTTTAAAATATATAGATCCAGTCAGTGTTGTGCTTGTTGCGGGGGCTACTTTGCTTATTTCTTTTTTTATGTGGGTAAGTTATGACGAATCTAGTTTGATTAATGTCGTATATGGACATACCAAGCCCCCTCCCGGATATGTCATAGTTTCTAACGGTAGACTTTTTACGTTTAAAGCTCCCGGAGATAATATTGACAATAAAAATTTAGCGGCAGAATTCTATCGTTACAGAAGTTGTGATTGCAAACATGAAGCGATAAGGTATGCATGGAGAAACTATAAATATCTTATAGAAAAAGCTAAAAAAGATAATCCCAATTGGTCAGAGATAGATAAGTAAGGAGATGTTATGGCTAGATATTTTGCACCTATTTCGTTAAGAGAATTTAGAGATAAAGTTGATGCAATTTGGGATGGGGACAAGTATCAACTTAAACATCTAACTCCTCGAATAGCTACAGATCTTGAAAAAGTAGAATTTGATATGGAGAACGTATCTATAAGCGAAGAATATGGATGGAAAGACAAAAAACATTTACTGGGATATCAGGAACTAGATAACGGGATGATTTTGTTAGGTTGTAACGCAGGCGGTGACTTGGAAATTCCGATTTACTTTTGTATCTACTTTAGTGGAAAAGAGTTAAGGGCATATATTCCCAAAGATGGAAATACTTGGAATACGTTAAATCATTCGGCTATAGGTAATGATAGCGAGTCCGATGCGAAGTTCTTGTGTAACATATTTGCTAGAGAATACGTTGAGGGAGAAGATTATGGCGACTTTATTGAAAATAACAAGAATTTAGTTGATCTTGACAAAAATAAGATCATTCAAGATATTAAGGCTAGAATTTTGCCAAAACCATAGGAGGAAAAATGAAAGTAAAGAAACTCACCGATAAACAAAAACTTGAAATTGCCATCCATGCTCTTAAGATATATGGCAATATGGATTTTTGGCAATATAGGGGGTTTTGCAACAAATTTAAAAAGATTGTTAATAGGTCAAAACTAGATCCTAAATATACCAGTTTAGAAGTTAGAGGAAGAGATGGCTTAGTGAAAGACGGATGGGAATGGGCAGAAGAAGCGTTGAGGGAAATGGAAGGCAAGGAAAAAGAATTTAAAGATATGTCATTGGGCGAAGTATGTAAATTTGAGGAAAAACATCCTCCATTTACGGGCAATGCGGGTAAATCTAGAAAAGAGTTGGATTTTGAGAAGAATCCTATGTGGGAAGAAAAGAACTGTTAAGGAGAAAAATGATATACTTAAAAGACGTTAAAGGTTGTGGGAAAGGTGTATTTACAGATAAATTTATAAGTCGGGGAAGCCTAATTGTAGAAAATCCAGTGATTCCATATACGTATTCTAAAATAGAAAAATCAGAGTTAAAAGATTATAGTATGGCTTGGTCAAATAAACATGATTGTCTTGCTATGGGGCTGATTAATTTTATGAATCATTCCGAAAAACCAAATATATATTTAAAGAGATTTAAAAAATATGGAACAATTAGGGCGTATGCTAAACGGAATATACAATATGGAGAAGAACTTCGTTTTCATTTAATGCGAGCAGAAACCCCGACATCTTTAGTGTGGGGGAGGTAAGCGAGTTACTATATCCACTCATCTCCTTTCTTTAACTTTCTACTATTATACATCTTTAATTCCTGAATGCAAGAAAATAATCAAAGAAATAAGAAGGAAAGAGTAAATAATTATAGAAGTAATAATTATGAACTCAGTTATAACATATAATATTAAGCTTGTTCCAAAGAGTAAAGAAGAGTTTGATCTGCTCTATAATACTCTTCTTGAGCATCAGAAAATATGGAATTATATGTCAGAATATGCCTTTAAAGCCAAGAAATTAGATAAGAAACTGCTTCACGACAAGAACTATCATCAGTGCAGAAAGTTGTTCCCCGATTGTCCTTCTCAGGTTATAATACGAGCCAAAGACTCTGTTTATGCCACCTACAAAACTATACAATCTAATAAACAAAGATCTAAATTAACGGAATCTGCCAAGCAAATTAACCTATCTCTTAGGTTAGACAAGCGAATCTATACCTTTCTTGATAACAATCAAATTAAATTAACAACCACCGGAAAGAGAATTGTATGCGATTTTAAACCATATCCTAAATTCTCTAAACTCTTAAAAACCTATTCTCTTTGCGATCCACTGATTTTCTTTAAGGATAGCGTGTTCTGGCTGGCAGTATCCTTTTCAGTTCCAGAACCAGTACATATTGAAAACGGTTATCTTGGAGTAGATCTTGGAGAAAGAAGACTCATAACTACTTCTGAAGGTATTGCTATTTCTGACAAGCAATTTCTAAAACAAAAAAGACAATTAAGATATCTAAAAAGACAATTAAACTCAAATCTTAAAATAAATAGATCTCACTCTGCAAAAACTAAGCTCAAGAAACTAAAACGAAAAGAGAAAAACAAGAACAAAAACACTAGTTACCAGTTAGTCAACGAGATACTAAAGACTAAAATGAATACTATAGTTCTTGAAGACTTATCCTCTTTAAAGAAAAATAACCTAGGAAAGAAAAACTACAAGAAAGGCAAATCGAGTAAAAATAGATTAAGTCAAATGTCATTCTTTGAACTACAAAGAATATTGACCTACAAGGCACTACTCAATGGAAAAAGAGTAGTAACGGTTAACCCCTATTTAACGTCTCAATTAGACTACAGAGGAATTGAGAAAGGAGAAAGAAGGGGATGCAGGTATTATGCCTCAGATGGCAAGGTTTTTGATGCAGATTGGAATGCATCAATAAATATTGCCAACAAATACTCCAAAATAAAAGAGGCCAAAGGAGTAAAACGCCCTGTATCGTTTGGTATACCTATTGATGGTGGACTGAACTTTATGGGCAGGCTACCATCAACTAGCCAATTGTGTCTTCAGAAGATGCAAACCCAGCGATCTTTAGTCGCTGGGTAGTTGATTACGATTGTGAATTATGGTTTACTCCGGTTGAGAGTGAAGTAAATTAAAGGGGAAACGTCCTACATTTACGGGCGGATACTGGTAAATCGTAAAGGAAGTTGACGGAGGAAGATAATGCGACAGAAAGAGAGATTGGTGTTAATCTCCGCAATAGACGGAATGATCTCTTCTGTGCACCATGAGAGATGGCCGTCAGGGATTTGTGCCGATAGTTGCAAGGGTTGCGTCTTGGAAAATAAAATTAGAGAGAGTTTAGACGTTCTTAAAAGCGATTTAGTTGCTTCTACAAAAGTAGATTGCCAAGGAGAAAAATGAAATATAGTGTAGATTTTAACGATCAAGTTCATGGGTTGCTTAGCGAAATGGCGAAAAAAGAAGGCCGTTCTAAGTGTGAAATTCTAAGAAGAGCACTTGGATTATATAGTTATTTTCATAAAGAAATGCACGAAGACCAAGCGAACAAAGTTATGGCCGTATTAGATCGTAAGGGTAAGGTATTAAAACAGTTAAAATGGACATAATATGAAAAATCAAAATGAAGATGGATTTTCTGAATATCGGTTTGAAAACAATCCTAAAGAAAAGGCTTTTGCGGATGCGTGGCTAAAGCTTAATAAGTGGAGTCATACCCTTGAGTACCTTATCTCAGGGGAAATTAATGTTAGATCGACGCCAACTCCAGAACAGATTAAAACTGCTAACATGATTGTGCAATGGATGGGATCTCCTTGCGGTCAGGTTTTTATTAAGGATGTGGATGAAAGTTTGAATAAAAAATGAAAGAAAAACCACCATCCGTAAAAGAAGCCGTTGATGAACTTATTAGCAGAATGAGCGATCAAGATAAAGCATACGTTAGGAGTAGAGAAAAAGATGACGTAATAGGTTTCCATCACGGTTGGAACAGAGCAATACAAAATTCGTTTGGTCTTTGGGCTCACAACGAAGTTCTTAAAAAAGATACAGGAAAAGAACATCCAGACGATGCTGCTGAGGTCATTATTGAAGCTGTTTGGACAAAACTTCGTGAATTACCAATAAAGGCTATAGTTAAATAATGGATGCGGGAACATACGGCGATTCGAAAGCGGCTCATATTCTAGTAAAAATACTGGAAAAAGAAGCCAGCCCAAAATATATTCGTAAAGTGGGTAATTACTACAACGAATTTACGAATGTAGTTAATGATTTATACTTTTCCAACCTTTCCAACGGACACAAAATTCTTTTATGCCATATTTGGAAAGAAAAATGCATCGAAAGCGTTAACCGTAGCCAATCAATAACTGAAGAGATAAAAAGGTTTCTTTGCAACATTTTAGTAATGAAGTGGAGACAGGCAGAGAGAGATTTCAAATTTGAACAAAAGAGAGAAAAGAGTAAAAAAGAGAATGTTAGTTAACAAACAAGGAATCCCCATCATTGATCCTACAGCAGAAAGGGAGAAGGACGAGTTGTATAAACAAATAGCCGTTAATGCGCTTCGGGCTATGACATCGGCGTTAGTAGAAATGGAAAACAAAAAGACTCCCGAAAAAGAAATGATGGATAAATGTGTTTGGCCTATTTTGCAAGAAGCGGAACATCGATTCAATGCCATTAAAAACGATACAGAGGATATCCCACTCGATGGTTTTGAATTCATGGTGGGATAAAATATGGATATTAAATCTGTGGTTGATATTCCGTTAGAAAAGATGGAAGAATTATCTCAATTAAGTGCAGATTGCTATTCGTCAAATTTTCACGAAGGTTTTGACAATTGGGCTTCCAAGGTTTTAGCTAGAAAAACTCTTTCAATGTATGCCGAAGAAGATGGGAAACTAATCGGATATATTATTGCATTTCCTTATAACAGCGGATTAGAAGTCCCACTTAAAGGAAAAATAAAAGAAAACATTGAAGAAGATTGTATCTACATTCACGATCTTGGGGTAAAAAAAGAATACCGGGATAGAGGAATAGCTAAAAGATTAATTAATACTGTTCTTCACAAAGCCAGTAAAAGTGGGTTAAAAATCTGTTTAATTTCAGTTCAGGATACGGTAAGGTTTTGGGAAAAAAATGGATTTCGCATGATTTCAGAAAAGACTTATGGAGGTGAAACTTCTTATTGGATGGAAAAACAATAAAGGAGGGTAATATTGAGTTATCGGTTAAATAAAGCAGAGTATAAAGAACTTCTAGAAGATGTTTGTTCGGGATATTGTGAAAATGATCATTATTGTATTCTTAAGGAGTTTTTGATTTCTTCGCATCCTGATCCTAGAATTTTAATGCAACTTCGGGCGATAGATCGATATAAATATGAAAAAAGCAAAGAGAAAGAGAAGGATATAGGGTGGGAAGGAGCATTTCGTTCGTGGATTGATGAAGGTTATGCGGTTAAATTTGGAGAAATTTACAAGGAAGGAATAAAATTTAAAGAGCTTTTGGCTAAATTGTTTGCATAAATAATACTTGATTTCTAAGTATATTGTAGTATAATGTATGTAATGAGCATCGGCGTGGAAATGCAGACACGCAACGAAGTCAGTTAAGTGTGGCAGGAGCGTACTACGGGAAACTGGAGAGTTTTGACGACACGCTTCGCAATAGGCAACGACTGGTGGTGGGCAATTAGTTAACTCGACTTAAAGCTCGCATGTTGACGCCACAGATGGATTAGCAACCATCATGCTCATGTTTTAAAAATAATGTATTGTAGATTGGGAGCGTTACGGTATCGAGCGTGGTAACGTAAATCCAGTTGCATGTAGAGGATGATGGTTGGCCTCTTAAAATATCCATTACAAAAAATTAAATGCTGTTCCTAGAATGGCAATGGCTGCTTAATAGTGGCCTGTGAAAGGGTTAAGATAATTCTGGTAAACCTGAGTAGCATAAGACACAAGAGTGCGGACAGAGTAGCTTAGCTCTGTGGAATTTCGGGAAGACGAAATGCTTGAGGTATAAGGAACCGTCCGGAGTGAGTCTATTTTGGCTCCGAGCAATCAGTCTCAGAAACAGTAGACTAAACATGTGAAAGAAACTTGGTTGAAATTATACGTGACAGGAGTTCAACTCTCCTCGCTTCCACCAATTTAAACATAGGAGCAAATTATGGACACAGGTGACATGCGTATACTGAGTGACGATGTAATTCTGGTTAAAGATGTACCCAATGAATTAGCAGAAGAAATGAGAAGGAAACTAGTACCTGTTGTTGGTTACGATCAAAAAGATCACAAAGGATATACTTTTAAGAACAGAGAGAATATTCCGATTAAAGAAATTGCTTATACATGGATAGAGGGTAACGATAAGCAGTTTCCTAGAGTAAAATTGAATGGCTTTTTAGGTCAAGTGGACGCTGTTCCAATTATATCTTTTCATCGTTGGGGATATTACGGATTTTTTAAACCATCTCTTAATGAAGTTTACTACGCTATTTATTCTGCAATGGGAGATAAGTGGAATAAGATTAAGTATTTTTGGTTGGATAGTGGCGGTATGGGACCAGAACAAATAATCGGGAACTATCAATATTGCAAGTTGTGGTTATGGGGAACGGATGCCCTATATGTGGTCGATAAACAGTGTTATGTACATCCAATAGGATTAACCGTATGATAAAACAGATAAAGGTAATGAATAGATTTGGGGCAGAACTGATTGTAATGGGATTGTCGCCTGTCCCCACCATGATGCCGAAGTGGGCGTTGCTTTCAATTAATGGATTTGATGAGCCATTTTTGATTGAAGGGAAAAATATGGAAAGTTTGGAGAAAGATGGATTGACAATGGTTATGTCGATCCGTTTTGATGATATTTTGGGTGAAGATTATGAAAAGATAAAACCGGTTTATCCCAAGATTATTCTTTTTAACGAAGATCATGCCAGAAAAATAATCGAGTTCTTAAATTTGGCTGAACGCAAGCTTGAACCGATGCTTCTTTTAATTCATTGTAATGCGGGTGTTTCGAGAAGTGGTGCTGTTGCTACTTTTGCATCGGAATATATAAGAGAGCCTTTATTGGATGAAAATATTCTTCCCAACCCATATATTTTGGAAACACTTAGAAATACTGAGATGGGCATGAGAAATAAGCAGGGTTAATTATCCTATAAAGATGAAGAACTTTGGGTTCGTCATGCTAGGCCCAAAACAACGATAAATGTCATCTTTCTTCTTTTCGGATAACATAAAGCTATTGTCAACGATTACAGCATCTATATTGTAATAACCTTTCATGGAATCAATAGAACCTATACTGCCAAAGTTAAACTCAGAAAGAATTCCATTTTCATCTCTGAATTTTATTTGTGAAGCGGTTTCTTTTTCTATGTTGTATTTTTTAGATGATAGCAGATAACCAATAGGCTTTTTCATATATTCTACTGCCTTTAGCGTATGAGACATGAATATGACATTGTTAAAGCGTTCAATAGCTAAATTAGTTATAGCGTATGTTTTTCCGGTTCTTCTTGGTAGATTTATTCCTACAGTACAAAACTCTTTCCAATAGGATAGATCGTTGGGGCAAAATCCTGTCGTTGTTTCGCTTGCCATTGAATAGGTTTGTATAAGATAACAATTCTGAATAGACTTATCGATGATGTCTTTTGTGTTGTTGAATATTTCGGAAGGGAATTCTGATGACTTTTTTGACATAGGAACAACTCCTTTACCATCTTACGGGATGGATGTTAATAATGCGACCAATCACATTATACAGACAATCCACATGTTTTTGAAATTAATTTTAGATCGTTCCTGAAATCTTCTTTAATTTGTTTGCCTTCGTCCATATATTCTTTGCGAAGGACATAAGAAGGATGAAAAATTGCCATGAGTTTTATGGTTTTGCCATTGAATTTTCTTTCAAACCATTGGCCTCTAGTTTTTGTTATGCCTTCAAGTCCCAATAAAAATTTCAAGGGTTTAGCTCCAACTAGAACAATGATATCGGGATTCGTTAACCTCAATTCTTCTCTAAGCCATGTATTTTTACAGGCTTTGACAATACCTTCATCTTTGGGGAATTGATTATCTTGGGGGCGGCAAGGGATGGTATTTGTTATGAGGGAGTTTTCAGAAGTAAATCTAAATTCTTTAAGTGTTGATCGTAGCAATTTCCCTGCTTTGCCTACAAACGGAATACCCTTGATAACTTCATCGTTCCCCGGAGCTTCACCGCAGAATAGAACTTTTGGATTAATAGTATTCCCATCAGACGCAACTACCTTATCATATGCTTTACCAATTTGGCATTCCCGGCAAGCTTGTTTGGCTTCGTTGAACTCCTTATAGTTTTTGTATTGTCGATATTTTAGCATAAACTCCTTGTAAAAAAACAAAATTCAAGTATAATTGAACAAAGGCATTATACAGAAAGGATTAATATGAAGCAAATTAAAATTATTTTTGAGAAGGAAGTTGAAGACTTATCCATTGGAATTGGAATTTGGAAGACAGAAAAAGCTCAAGGTTTTGTTTCTTTTTCTGACTTGAATACTAAATATGATACTGGGATGTCCTATCGGGATAACTTTGTAAAATTCATTAGGGACTCCTTTGAATGCGGATTTGTTTTTTTAGATGGAGATTATGCTATTCCTGTTTTCAAGATATTAGCTTTCATGGCTGTTAAGGAACCATCTGACAAAGAAATTAAAACAGATGTGGTGCCAACAGAAAAAGTGTCCGAAAAGTCATGTCCTAATACCAATCGACAGGACAAGAGAATGCGTAGACATGGGAGATGGCGCAATTTTAAGAAAATGAAGAACCCAAACAATCAGGGTAGCGGTATTGCTCAAGCAGGGGATATTTTAAAAAACGCTAAGCCGCTGGAAAAAGAGGAGGAACATTGGACTACAGTGGCAGGAGACTTGACAGAGCAGCATCCTATAGTAAAATCTCCTATAGATGTAGATCCCAATAAGCCCCAAGGATAATCATGTCTGGTGAAAAATTTTATATCAAACGTGGGAAGAAATATATCGTCTACAATGATCCTTATGCTTATGAGGGGCTTTCCAGAGGCACTTGGCTGGTAGTAGTTAAAGAGGGTGGAGTAAGTTGTAGAACCCTTATTAAGCCTAAATGTATGGAATTGGAAGCCGCCTTGCACTTCTTACATGAGGGACTATGTGACGCCATGCATGAAGAGTCTAAAATGAAACCGCAAAGTGTTCTCATGAGCAAAAAAGAAAGAAAAGCTTGGAAGGCATTTGAAAAAACAATGGGTAAAGATATGCCTTCGGCTTTTATGTATCCATCTTTTAGTGCTATAGCAGATAATGGTTGTAAATACCTGAGAAAAGTTATTTTAGACAATGGATTCGATATTAAAAAAATTAGCGAAAAAACACAAAATATTGATACAGAATCTATAAACCCCATAAAGGACTTGGAGGTATGAAGATATTCGAATGCTCTAAATGTAAATGGAAAGGTAGCAAGTCCGAAATGGATTCATTCCCCAATTCAGAAGACAGAATGCATTATTATTGTCCCCATTGTAAATTTCATTTTTTTGAGCCATGTATTCATCGTTATCATAGGGGGCGTTGTACTATTTGTGGCGTAAGGATGGATTTCGATATTAGGAAAAGAAATTATGAAGACTAAAGATTCACTAGGCGATAGAATAAAGTCATATGAAGGGCAGGAATCCGATAGGCGGTTTATTCCCCTATTACCCATTTGCGCAAGATTAGATGGTAAAAGTTTCCATCATTTTACCGAAGGAATGCGGAGACCCTATGATGAAATTTTCTCTCGACTGATGATAGAAACAACTAAGTATATGGTTGAAGAAACCAATGCTAAAATTGGATATACTCAGTCTGACGAAATATCTCTTATCTTTTATAGCGATAGTTCTGAAAGTCAAGTATTTTTTGATGGAAGAATTCAAAAGATGACATCGGTACTTGCATCCATGTGTTCAGTATACTTCAATACCCTTATCAGAAGTGGATTGTTTGAATCGAAATCTAGGATGGAGTTTAAACATAATAGTAAAGGGGAACTAGATAATCACAATCTTTGGATTCAAAAAGCCATGATGTTGCCTGTTTTTGATTGCAGGGTATGGATGGTTCCCAATCAAATAGAAGCCTGTAATACTCTTTTATGGAGAGAACAGGATGCTACCAAGAACAGCATTTCAATGGCGGCAAGCGAATTTTATTCTGACAAGGAACTGTATTGCAAGAATGGATCTGAAAAACAAGAGATGTTATTTAAGAAAGGGGTAAACTTTAATGATTACCCTGCCTTCTTCAAACGTGGAACTTATGTCCAACGAAGAATCGTGACTAAAAAATTTACCATGGAAGAACTTGATAAACTTCCGCCCAAACATGAGGCAAGGAAGAATCCCGATCTTATGGTAGAAAGAACCGAAATTAAAGAGATTGAAATGCCTCCGTTTAATAAGATAACAAATAAGGTCGATGTTGTGTTTAACGGGAAAGACCCTCAAGATTCACAAAAGTAATTATTTACCAACGTCTTATTTTTCTCCTGTATAATATAGCAAAATACAAAGGAGAAGATTATGCTGGTTGGGATTTGCGGAAAAGCAGGAAGCGGGAAGGACACCGTTGGAGATTACTTGGTTAAGCAATATGGCTTCAAGCGAATAGCCTTGGCTGATCCTATCAAAAGACTGGTTGAAGATGTTTTTGTTTTAGATAAGCATATGGTTTATGATAGGATGGCAAGAGAACAACCTTTGGAGAGCTGGCCGGGTTGGACAGTTAGAAAGTTATTGCAGTTTATAGGCACGGAGCTTTTTAGAGAAAACATAGATGATGCTATATGGGTCAAATCTCTTTGGTATAGAATTTGCGACGATAAAGATAATAATTATGTTGTTACCGATGTCCGATTCCCCAATGAGCTTCAATATTTCAAAGATAATGCGTTGAAGAATCATATGCCGTTTGTTTCCATGAAAACCGTAAGAGAAGGGTGTAACGGGGTGGTTGGTCTTCAAGGGCATGCAAGCGAAGCCTATGACTTAGAAGCAGAATATATTTTAGAGAACAATGGAACATTTCAGGATTTATATAGTAAGGTAGATCACATAATACCTGTATATTTGACTACCCGCATATTTGAATACGAATAAGGAGATATAATGGAACCGTTAAATACACCATTAATACGAGAAAGAATAAAAACCGCTCATAATTCATTTAGGGAAGCGGTAGGTCTTTTGCCTACTAAGATAGACGATGATCACAAGTTGTTGCTGGGTAAAATGGTAACAAGAGTTAAGGCAATATTGGATTGTTTTGTGTCAGAGGGAGTAATCGATAATATCACAAGTGCTCCTTCTGATAGTTCTATTGAAAGCGATTTGTTTTGCACAGGATTTATTATAGGGAAGAAGGGATTTAGTAAACGTATTTATGTATGGATGGATGGGAAGAATATTGCTATTAAGACTCCGGTTTATCCATTACATTCTGGTTTGAATTTTGGTGAAGAGCCTTATGAATGCATTAGGAATATAAATATTGAAAATTACAATTGGGTTGAATTTGTAGATCGTCTTCTTTATTTCATCCACGGAGTAATTTATCAAAGACAGGAATCTTATACGGTCAAGATTTTTGGATCTAGATAGGAAAATAAACATGAATATCAAAGAGTTAATTGAGGCTTTAAAATCTTATGACAAAAATTTAGAAGTATATGTTTGTGATGAGATAGAAGGGAACAATGGTCCCATGAGTAGAGTAGAATTATCTAAAGTTCAGGTGCCTTTTATTTCAGAATACAAAACAAAAGATGTTGCTTTAATAAGGTGGGATTAATATGTCTGACGGAACCACTGGAGAAAAATTTGTTCATTTGCATAATCATTCCGAATATTCACTTTTAGATGGCTTATGCTCTACAGAAGCCATGACTAAAGCGGCAGTAGAACATGGTTATAAATCTCTTGCTATAACAGATCATGGGACTGTGGGTGGATTATTTTCCTTTCAAAAATCCTGCAAAGATAAGGGTATCAAGCCTATTCTGGGAGATGAAGTTTACATTACCGAAGATCATTTAATCAAGGAAAAAGAAACAAAGATCAACCATCTCATATTGTTGGCAAAGAATAGGAAAGGCTTACAAAATATCATGCGGTTAGCTAGTGTTGCGGAGATAGAAGGGAAATATCGGAAGCCACGTATTGATTTCCCATTACTTCAAAAGTATCACGAAGGAATCATTTGTTTAACGGCATGTCCCGCAGGAGAACTACCTAGCAAAGTTTTATCAGGAGATGATGTGGGTGCCGAAACCTTTGTCAAGAATTATAAAGATCTTTTTGGTGATGATTTTTATATCGAAATCATGATGCATAAATATTATCCAGAAAGTCTTGCGCAGGCGAACAAGGAAAAGGAAATAGCTAAAAAACTGTTTAAGCTTGCAAAAAAAATGGGGGTTAAGCCTGTTTGTACGAACGATGCTCATTATGCTAAAAAATCAGATGCCAAGTATCAGGATATTTTGCTTTCCATGCAAACAGGAGATCACATCAAAAATCCTGATCGTTTCACTTTTAACAGCAACGAATTTTATCTTAAGTCTTATGATGAAATGTTTAGTCTTTATAAATCGGCCCCAGAAATGCTTTCTAACACGGTTGAGATAGCAGAAAAAGTAGAAACAGGATTAATGGAGCAAGAACCTGATTTACTTCCTTACTTTGCTGTTCCCGATGGTTTCGCAGATGATATAGCTTATCTAAAAACCTTAGTTACAGATGGCATGAAGTCAAAAGGGCTGATGGATAAAGCGGAATATCGAACTCGTATTAAATTTGAAATGGATTCAATTATAAAGTGTGGATTTGTAAGATATTTTCTTATTCTTTGGGACATTATTAACTTCGCAAAACAGAGTGGAATAAGATGGGGGGCTGGAAGAGGAAGCGGTGTAGGATGTCTTTGTTTATACGTTTTAGGAATTACAAAATTAGATCCAATAAAATATGGATTATTGTTTGAACGTTTTATTAATCCCGATAGAGTAAGCCCCCCTGATGCAGACATAGATTTCGACTATTTTAGAAGAAATGAAATTTATCATTATGCTTATCAAAAATATGGACAAGATCATTGCTGCAAAATAGCAACCTACAATAGCTTTAAGGCTAGGGCAGTAATTCGATATGCCGCTAAAGCACTAGATATTGGTAAGGACTGGGATATTTATCAGGCAAGAAAGCAGAAGAATCCCGAAGTTAAAGTTGAATTAACCAAGAATAGTTTAAGTTTAGCAGATCAAATTTCCAAGTCTATTCCTTTTGGCCCCAACGTGACGCTTGAAAGTGCATTAAAAGACAGTAATGATTTTAGAAGGGCTATTGAAAATTACCCTGAATTGCTTGATGCCGCTATGCATATAGAAAATACCATATCATCTTCTGGTGTTCACGCTGCCGGTATTGTTATTTGTAAAGATCCAATTACTGATCATATTGCTGTGAGAGAATCTAATGATCAAATTTGTTCCCAGTTTGATAAAGATGAAGTGGAAGAGCTGGGTTTGTTAAAATTTGATTTCTTAGCCATAAAAACGCTTACGGTTATAGAAGATACTGTTAAAATGATTAGAGAAAGGCATCCCGACAAGATTAAGGATGATTTCGATATAGACAAATTAGAGCCTACAGATAATAAGGTTTTATCTCTGTTCCATGGTGGGCAGAAGAATATGGATAATTGGGGTATTTTTCAGTTTGAAGCTTGGGGCATCTCTAAACTCCTGAAAAATATTCATGTGGATTCGTTCAATGATTTGGTTGTTTGTAATGCTCTTTATCGTCCGGGGCCATTGGGTGCAGGGGTGCCAGATTTATATGCGGATTATAAAAATGGACGGAAGAAGGTAGAATATCTTCATCCAAAAATGGGCGAAATACTAAAAGATACTTATGGAATTATGGTGTTCCAAGAGTCTTTGATGAAAGTTTCTCAGGAATTAGCGGGGTTTACCAAGGGGCAATCTGATACCCTAAGAAAGATTGTTGGAAAAAAGAAACCAGAACTTATCAAGAAAGAAAAGCTGGATGAAAAGTTTATTGAGGGATGTAAGAAAAATGGGATTAGTGAAGCCATTGCCAAAAAAATATTTGAGCAAATAGAATATTTCGGAGGTTATGGGTTTAATGCATCTCATAGTACGGCTTATGCTTTTATAGCTTATCAAACGGCATGGCTAAAAATATATTACCCCATAGAATTTATGTGCAACCTTTTGTCATCTGAAATAAAGAACAATGACAAAGACAAGAAATTAAATCGCTATAAAGATGAAGCTAAACGAATGGGATTGGTTATTAAACCTGCAGATTTGAATAAGAGTAAAGCTAAATTCAAGATTTCAAGGGGTAAAAATTCAGATGGTCAGGAATGCGACTTCATTAGATGCCCATTGACGACTGTTGAAAATGTTGGTGAAAAAGCAGTAGAAAGCATTATCGAAAATCAACCTTTTACTGATATTAAAGATTTTCTATACCGAATTGACAGAAGAAGAGTGACTAGCAGGGTTTTCTCTTTTTTGGTTAAGGCGGGATGTATGGATGAATGCTGGCATGTTCCAAAGGCGACATTACTAGAACAATATGAAAAGATTAGAGATGAAGTAGACAAAGGAAAAGCGCAGAAGAAAAAACGAGATGAATACACGAAAAAGATGGGTGGTGGTTCTGTCTTTGATAGATTGGGATCATCTACCATAAAATTATAGTTTTATATTTTTTGTTGTATAATATCTTCAAATAAACATTACAAGGAGAAGTATGGCGAAAAGAAAAATAGCAGAGTGCATTAATATTCGTATTAACGTAGGCAACTACCAACATATCGAACTAACTAAAAATGCCGAAGAGGAAATAGAGTTTGATTCAGATTCAGTGAGAATTGCCAAGGAAGATGCTTTAAGGGACGAGCTTGTAACTAATATGATTCGTAGTATGAAAGCCATCCCCGAACGATTAGGTAAAGGCGTTGATCAGGCGGTTGAAGTTCAAGAGGCTATTCAAAAAGCCATTCCTGCTTGGTTGGAAAATGGCCCTATTCCCAATATAGCTAATGGAGCCAAAGAAAAAGTAATTCAAGCCGCTGCCGAACAAAAAAATAACAAAGATAGTCAAATACCTATTCCCGAAGAAACACCTGTTCAAAAGATTGTAGAAGAAGATGTCAAGAATCTTTTTGAAGATGATAGTCCTGCTGGGAACGAAAACGAAAAGACCAAAGAAGCTGAAAAATCAGAAATATCCGAAAAAACAGATAAAGAAGATTTAGGACAATTCTTTGATGATGACGATAAAGATTTGTTCGAATAGGTATAATAAGAGAAAGGAGAATAGGCATGAATAAGAAAATAAGGGTTGAAAAATTAAGTAGTGAAGAAATTGTTGATATGTTTGAAGTGGCTTTTGGGAAAATAGCTTCGTTAAACAATATTGATTCGTTTACCGTTCGATGTTCGGATAGAAAAATTGGAGAGGCAGTTAAAGTGGAAGTTGATATTACGGGTTTAGCTGGGGCTCCAACAATTGATGCATTTAGGAAAGGTAAAGTAGCAGGATGCGATAAAGTTACGATATCTAGAGACGATATCGGATCATTAACTTTCAAATTAATTCCTAAACAAACAGCCTTTTTGAGCGGGAACGATTACGTGGTTGTTTACGAATCTATCTAATAATTTCTAGTAATTTTGTGGCATTGGCATTGGCATTGACATTGAGGTAAAATGGCTTCTAAAGAATTATACGACGAAGACGATGAGCTTCTAGGATTGTTAGACAAGAAGCCTACAACAACTAAATTGACAGATGAAGGAAGTTCGTCTAGTCCTATGCTTCCTACTTCTTCGGCTAATCCTACAATAGATCCAACAAGTAGTTCGGTTCCATCAAGCCCTGTTCAATTGGTAGAACCGTTTAAGCCTCATGCGCAATTAAAAGACCAAGATTTTGTGATTCCTATTTTAATGGGGAATGACTATCCCGAATCCTATCAAGAAGTCGTTGACAGGATGTTATTCCAATATAAGTATCTTCCTGAACTAGATTATGATGCTATCTATACCGAACTAAAGGTGTTATCCATAAAATCATGCCCCACCCCTACACTTCAAGTCATTAATTTGGAATTCGAAAAAGTTCAAGCGGCCAAGGATCGATTATCAGAAATATTTATTGGCTTGTTAAGATGCCATAGTTTTAAAAAGAGAGCCGTGGATATTCTTAGAGATTCTTGGTCAAGGTTCTCAAAAGAATCTAGTGCGGATAAACGAAAAGGCGATGCGGCGTATAGATTAAGCGATTTTGAGCGTGATTTTGCACAAACAGATGCTTGCTTGAAATCTTGCTTACATATTTTAAGGAACCTTGATAGTTTAAGTGATACCCTTTCTAGAAGAGTTACCGTTATCCAATTACAACTAAAACTACATGATATTGGAAGGGGAGCGTTACCAGATTTTGATTTTGAAAAAGAAACGTATGCAGCACTTGGGGAAAAACCAAGCGAACTAGACAATGAAGATAAAGAAACAATTATTGATGGAAAACGTCAGGCAAAAGAATTATCGTTTGAAAGCTAGGAACATTTTGCCCGGATTCTTATCTTATATTCCCACCAAAAAAAGTTAAGATTTTTGTTAAGATTTTAAAAATTTACTGTATAATTACTCTAATGAGTAAAGAACAGAAAACAGTAACAATAACCAGTAACAACAAAAGGAGATAGTAGTATGAGCGATAAACAGGCAAATGAAGGTAGTTGGGATACGGATTTTCCTCCAGAAACTGAAGGTCAGGACGGAGATAAATCCAAGGGTAGTAATGGTAAGGCTCGCTTGCCATACATGAAATTTGACAAACCCGGTGAGTATACAGTACGGCTCATTGGAAAACATGTCAAGTTTTTAAGACATTGGAAACCTTTTACAGAAAGGGTGATTACGGACGAAGCATATAAGAACGAAGATCCTGCTTGGTTAGCAAAATTTTATCCTAGGGTAACATTTGCTATTCATGTAATTGACAGGGCTGATGGTCAATTAAAAATTCTAGAAAAGGGCCGTAGTCTATTTAAATGTTTTGCTAGAGAGAAGGCTGTTAACGAAATTGATCCTGCTGGTAGAGAGGGATCTGACTTTGTTATTACAGTGGCTTGGCCCAATGGGAATAAGTTGCAAGCTACTTATGCGGCTAATGCAAAGAAGAAGGCATCTCCTTTCACAGATGAAGAGATTGCTAACTTCAAGGCGAAGAAAGCTCCTCTAAAGGACATGTATGCTTCTACGTCTCTGGAAAAGATTAAGCAGCTATGGGATGCTCTTCCTGATTCTGAAAAAATTGCACCGAAGAAAGAAAGTAAGGCTGATAAAGACGAGAAAACAGAAGAAGTTCCTGCGGCAAAAATAGAAGAGTCTATGCCAGAAGCTCCTGCCGAAAAATCCGAAGATAAGGATTTATTCGGTGACGATGAAGATATCAAATTCTAATTCCTATGAAGGCGGGGAAAAACATTTTTCCCCGCTTTCTACTAAAGAAAATTAAGGAGAAAAATGGCTAGACCTAAAAAAATATGTAAAGATATTGATGCAGTTATTTCAAATATTGAAAAGTTGATGGGCAACAAAGGCGATCCGATTATCTATAAGGTTAATGAAAATGAAGTAATAGACGTTATATCGTTTGATTATCCCGATGTTGATAAAGCTAGTAATTGTGGCGGGGTTCCAAAAGGGAAGCTTGTTGAAATATTTGGATCGGAATCGGGCGGCAAGTCATTCCTATCTCTTAAATTAATTGCTTCTGCTCAAAAGAAGGGATTGCCTTGTTGTTTGGTCGATGCGGAACAATCATTTGATCCTAAATGGGCTAAAAAACATGGTGTAGATGTTAAGAGTCTCTATATAATTAACGAACCCATGTCTGCCGAAAAGATTTTGGATTACGTTATTCTTCTTTGCAAGAGTGGAGCATTTGGGGTTGTTGTGGTAGATTCAACCGCCGCTCTAATTCCATCAAAAGAGTTAGAAGGGAAGGTTGGAGATCAGGACTATGCGCTCTTGGCTAGAGCAATGTCAAAGGCTTGTAGGCAAATCATAGCTCATTGCGGTAGTACAGGAACCATATGCGTATTGTTAAACCAAATTAGAGAGAAGATGAATGTCATGTTTGGTGATGCCGAAACTACCCCCGGCGGAAGAGCTTTAAAATTCTATTCTCATATTAGAATAAAAGTTACTCCCGGAAGGAAAATAAAAGTTAAAGAAGGCAATAGCGAAAGGGTCATTGCTCGTTCTAGTTGGGTTCAGTTTGTGAAAAACAAGGTAGCTTCTCCCTATGGGCAATGTACTCTTGAGATCGTTTTTGATGAAACAGCCATGAATCCTGTTGTCAAACTTTGTAATGCAGCAAAAGATTACAAGGTGGTATCGTTAAGAGAAGGGGAGTTCAAACTTGGCAAGGATATGATGAAAGCCAAGAAAAATGTTGATACGGGCTGTAAATCAATGGTAGAACTAGCGGATTATTTAGTTAAGAATGATATGGTTCTTACTGTTGCTAACGCTTGTGTTGGAGCGTATGAAGATGATCCAGAAGAGGATAAGAATGGAGATGTAGTTAAGATAAATCCTATTATTAAGGAAATTATCGACAATCCATCCATAGCGGTATCTCCTTTGAAGGGAGATGTAAGTGCGGTACAAGTTAATGAAGCTCCTGCCATGGAAGAAGATAATTCCGATGATATGAAGATGGAAGAAGAGGAAAAATAAGCATAAATGTCTGATCTGTCAGAGTTTATAAAAGAGTGTAATGTTTCGCTCTTATCGGGTGCAGATCGGGAAATTAAAACTGCCAGAGAATATCTTATTAATGAGAGAAAACTACTTGAAAAATCTTGGAATTCTCATATAATAGGTTATTGTAAGACAGGTTTTAACATTCCCGATCCTGTCCGTTTTTATGGTTCGGGGGATACAGAAAAAAGATGGGATATCTCTCCTTATATTCATGGAAAAATTATAGTCCCTATCTTTTCTGAATTTGGGGAGGTTGTTGCTTTTGCTACTAGAAGTCCTACGTCAAAGCCGGGAAATTCTTGGTGGAATTTACCATCGCCTTTCAAAAAAGGAAATCATCTTTTTCTTTTAGATAAAGCTCGCAAGACCATCTTTGAAAAAAATAAGGTCTATGTCGTAGAAGGGTATATGGACGCTTTAGTTTTGTTTCAATATGGTCTAAAAAATGTTGTTGGGATTATGGGAACCGCTTTTGCCTTACGTAAAATTAGTTTGATTGCTAGATACTGCAATAACATTTGTTTATGTTTTGATACCGATGACAACGAATCTGGAGACAAAGGTAAACAAATAGCCATTACCATTTTAAAAAAATATGACTTTTGTGAAAATATATCCGTCATCCATTTGCCTCTTAAGATAGATCCCGATGTATTTGTCAGCAAAGAAGGATTGGATGCTTTCCTTAAACTTGAGAAGACCTTAACTCAATCCGAAATCTACAAGCTTTGCCAAAAGGTTGTTCGAGAAGAAACATCCAAAGAGATTCTCTATGCACAGTAAAGATATATTTGTCAAAAAAGACGAATGGACAAAAGATATACACGGCCTGATAAAAGATGAAATAAAAAGAAGGAATTTCGTAAAAAATAACGAAGTATATAACCCTACACAAATTACAGAATGCCCAAGACGAATTATTTATCGTGCTAGAGGAACTAAAGTAGATCAAAATTATTCTTATCAACAGGACGTTATTAGAGAATATACTAAAAACAAATGGGTTGATTTTCTTGATAGTTTTAGCGGAATTAAAGTTGTAGCTAGGGATGTCGTTACCGCCGATTGCAATTATAATCTTAATGGTAAAATCGATGCCATTCTTAAAATAAAGGATTGTATTTTTGTTCTCCTTGTGAAAGTTTTATCCGAAGACGAGTACTCCAAAGTAAATGAAGAGGGATCAATCAAAAGGCATGTTATTGAACTTATGCTTCTTATGTGGTTATCAGAAGTTAAAAACGGCCTTTTACTTTATGAAAACAAGAATACTCAAGACTACAACATCTTCCATATATTGCCTTATAAATCTATCATTACGTCAGCCAAAAACAAATGTCTTCAACTGTTCGGGAATCAAATAAAAGGCACTATACCTTTGAGACCTTATAAAGAGAAAAATAATAGAGAATGTATTGTTTGCGAATATCAAACTATTTGCTGGGAAAAGTAAAACAAACAACAAGGGAGGGCTATGCAGAGTAATAACAGTACAGAGTGGATGAAAGATAACAACATGGCATATGATATAGACGAAAGTATGGTTTGTATTGATAGAAATCAAGAAAATAAAGATGTAGTAGATTTTCAAAAAACCGGAGATATGAAAGTTCTTGAAAAGGTATATAGGAATAGGATTCCAACATTAAGAAGCTGGGCAACCAAACACTTTTACCCCGGCCTAGCCATTAGCGTAGAAGATTTGTTTTCCGAATTATCTGTAGTTTTTGTCAGAGCGGCTCAGAAATATGACAGGCGGCGTGGATCATTTAATACTTGCCTGTTTACGTTTTTACTAAACAGAGTAAAAAACATAAAAAATAGTAAACATGCAAAAAAGAGAATTTCGGAATTCTATAATGGGCCTCTATGTGGAATGATTCTATCTCTTGACTTCCCGTATAACGATAAAGATGGATCAGAAGTTACATTAAAAGATGTTATCCCTAGCGGAAACCCACATGAAAAAGAATTCAATTTGAATAAAACTCATTTTGACGAAACCCTAGAAATCTTAGCCAATAATAACTCTCGTCTCAAGAAATTTCTAGAAAAAGTAAGCGAAGGGAATAGCTTAACAGCCCTGATTAAAGAATATCGAACTAAACATGGTTTTGTGCATATTACTAGAAATCAAGCCAAGAAATTTTGTAAAAATAAATGTTCAAAGGTAGTAAAGGAACTCCTAAAGGGTAAAGGCGCAATCAATGGTGACTTCAAACTCATTAGCTATGTTGTCGAAGGGTCTAGCCGCTTAAAGTACGCCGTTGAATTAAAGAAAACTGAAGAAACAGATTTCATTATGCGAACCATAAGGGAGCTACGAAAAAATAAAGAGCATTATATATCAAAATTAGGCAGTAACTAAATCAATTAGTTGTTCATGACCTAAAAAAAGGAGACCACTCTTGGTCTCCTTTTTTTGTGGTTAAAATCACTCCGCTTCTTGTATAATGTATAAGAGCACCAAATGAATGTTGCTCACAAAAATTGAATTATACAAATAGGAGGATGAGATGACTGAAAATATAGTAATAGATAAAAACGATCTTGAGGAAATGCACGAAGACAAGGAGTTAGTTGAAGCAATACCACAAGCATCTGTCCCAAAACCATTAACCGATGATTCAAAACCTGCACTTAAAGTTGCTGCCGATCCTGCCGATATTACGCCAGAAGATAGAAAAAGAAATGTAAAAAAATTAGCAGGAGCCATCAGCCATTCTTTAAGAACCAATGGAGAAATTAACGTTAGGGCATTTGGAAACGCAGCTATTGGGAAGTCGGTCAAAGCACTTGCTATTGCTAAGTCTTATGTTGAGGACACGAACAATCTGCAACTAGCTTATGCACCAGCGTTTTTAACGGCACAAATTGGTGATAGCACATTAACTGGCATTGTCTTTTGCGTCTTTGCTTCAGAAAAAACTAAAAAAATTGATTTAGAGAAAGTAAAAAGCGTTCTTATGGTTAAGGCAGACCCTAAAGATATCGATCCCGCAGAAAGACGAATTCGAGTAAGGAAACTTGCTGGAGCTATTACACATGCTGTTGAAGAAAACAAGGAATGTTTGGTTAGATGTTTCGGGAATGCCTGTATCGGTAAGGCCTGTAAAGCGTTGGCTATTGCAAGAGGATTTACGGCCACTAGAGGCGCAGATCTATATGCCTTTGATGATTTTATAGTAACCGAAATGGGAGACAACGAACGTACCGGCATAGCCTTCTATTGTTTTAGTAACGAAGCCTAGTATAGAACTGATTACAAAACAAAAAGGGAGTAAAGATTTTTCTTTACTCCCTTTTTTGTATAATATCTCTATGAAAAACAATAACAGGTTGTCATGAGTGAAGTTTGCACATGTTGGTTTAAGAAGTGTAAAGACAAAGTAGAGATAACATATTTCGGGAAACCTTTATGCGATAAACATTGGGAAAAACTATCTAATGAAAGTCCAGATAAAATGAAAGAAATACTTGGAGTTAGACGAAAAAAGGAGAAAGACGATGAGCCTATTCAAGAACCTATTCAAGAAGCAAGCAAGGAATCATCCGTTGATAAGAGCGTATAGAGAATTTGTTCAATCAAAAACAACATGTAACCAATGTCGAAACCCTTGGCGTGACGGAGCATGTCATTGCGAGTTTTACAAAAAACACAATCACTTGGTTAGTGGGATTGAAAGATTCGCATATGAACTAGAATTAGAAGGGTGGGAACTACTTTGAAAATAAGCATCATGGCAGATTTACACCTTAATAAATCGGTTTATAAAGGTGTTATGGATAAAGGGTATTCCGATATGCCTTTTAGATCCGTTGATTTCATGAAGTCATTCGAATATATGATTTCTCTAAACAAAGATCAAATTAAACCTGATCTGATTGTTATAGCAGGCGATTCTTTTGAAACCTTTGATCCTTCTAATGATGTTAGAGCTTTCTTTAATGCCAAACTAAGAGAACTAACCGAAGCCAAGATACCCATTATTATTTTGGTAGGGAATCATGATGTTTGTAAGAAGCACCACGCCCTTCGCCCCATTGCCAGATCCCAGTTTAAGAATATCAAGGTTGTTGAAACCCCTCAGATTCTAGAATTCAAAGACAAACTTCTTTTGCTATTTCCTTATTCGATGGAGGTTGAACAAGGGAAAATACTTATCAAGGATCAGCTACACACTTTTATTAGGCAAGTAGAGGCGAAAATTAAAGAGCAACCTGAGTTAGCTTTGAAAGAAAAACTTTTTTTCGGTCATTTTGGGGTTAAGGGTGCTATTAAAAGCCAATATGTTGAGTTACAAACCGAGCGCACGATTACGAATACAACAACAACAGGCAAGAAAAATTTCTACAACACCAACTTAAACGATATTGGTCTTGAAGATTTGGAGTTAATAGGTGCAAAATATATATTCCTTGGAGACTATCATCAGTTTCAAATTCTTCCAGTTAAAAACAGTATCTCTATGTATTGTGGCAGTATAGAAAAAACAGATATGACAGAAATAGACCACAAAAAGGGTTTTGTAGTTTATGATGATAAAATAGTTGAAAATTCTCCAATGGGTAAATGTAAATTTATTGAATATCCCAACTGCCGTCCGATGCTTGAACTAAAAGGTAATATTAAACAGATAGAAAACACTTTGGATGCCGTTCCTAAGGGGTTCAAGGGAGCTATCGTTAAGATATCTTTTGTTGGAAATAATAATGAGTTGATGGATTTCTCTTTGGGATTGGAAGAGATTAAAAGAAAGATTCGTCAGAAAATAAATCCCATACATGTATTCCATGAACAAAAAGTAATTGACGAAGAAGAAGACAAAGAAGCTATGGAAATTGAAGAAACTATTTTGGGGGAAGGGCGCATTAATGAAGTGGTTGTGTTGGGAACTATCAACGACATGATCAAAGAACGTGAAGTAATCAAAGAGGAACAGGACATTTTGATTCAAATGTCTACGGATATCTATAAAGAAGCAACGGAGGCTAAATAATGCAAGTTTACGCCATGAAGTTCCATAACTTTCTTCGCTTCGGGGAAAGTAATAACACTATTGTATTCGATCTTACTTCTCAACAAAAGATGGACTTGAAAGAAGAAAAAATAACCATGGATGACATATATGAGGGGGTTAAAAAAGATCCTGTTACCCATATTAAGAAAGCTAAACAAAGGGGCATAGAAAAACAATTAGGCATCATAGGATTAGTAGATGGTAATGTCGATATGTCTAATGGAGTGGGTAAAAGCAGTATCATGGAGGGAATTTGTTATGCCCATTATGAAAAAATTGTTCGTAAGACTAGGAATTCAGATAAGGTAGAAAAAGCGGGTTTATCTGTTGTAACAAAGATAAATGGGAAATATCCACCCAATCTAAGAGAATCCTATGTAGAAGAATTTTTGGAAGATGCGGATAGGATATATCGTATTAAGAGAGGCAGGACTTTTGTTTCAACTCAGAAAAGTAGCACTCCTTTGTTGGAATTTGAATGCATTAGCAAAGACGGTTCTGATAGCTTGTCGGGCCATAGAACAACCGATACTAAAGAATCTATTTCCGATGTTATTACTCAGGATTACGATGTTTTTGTTAACAGTCAGATGTTTGGACAAAACGATGCTGGGAAATATCTAACTGGCGGCGACAAAACTAGGAAAGAAATGTTAATTAGTCTTTTGCGTTTGGAAAATGTAGTAGTTGGATGCTTGGAAAATTTGCGTAAGAAAAAAAATGCTCAAGATAAGGTTGTTCAAGCGATCCAATCCAATGTTTCTTTTCTTGAAGATATGTTCCTTAAAGCTTACATTAATTACGAAGACATGATGGGGATAATGGAAGATAAATCAAAAATAGATTCTCCTCAGGGGCTCGTAAACGCTTTATCCGTTATCCAAAAGGAATGTAACGAAAAGGTTATTTTATGCGACAAGAACATTACGGATTTACAGAACGAAATCGATCTTCTTTCAAAGTCAGAGCCTATTTCCAAATTAGGACTGATTATGGAAGAAGGGAGAAATTACAAAAAACAAAAGAAAGAAAGAGAAGAAGAATGCGCAAAACAATTAGCGGATTGGGATAAACTTCAAAAAGAATCAGAAGCGGAACTCCTTAAACAGAGTGCTTCCTTACAGACCAAAGAAGATAGGGTTTGTAAGGGCATAGAACGAAAGACAATCCTAGAGAACAAGATAAAGGCTTTCAACAAAGGAGAAAAAGAAAACAAGTTAGCCCAACTCAAAAAAATTATTGATGCCAAAACCGAAGTAGAAAAACTGATTCCAAATGCTAAAGTAAATGTTGAGGAAAAAGTTGGCGAGATATCCAAACTCAAGTCGAAAGTGCAGGAATATCAGGAAATTATACTTAAATTTCAGAACCAACTTAAAAAGGGTGATTCTTTCATTTGTAGCGAATGCAAAATGAAGGTGACAAAAGACCATATAGAATCCAAACTAAAAGAAGCTCTTCTTGCTTGCGAAGAAAAAACAAGAATTATGAAAGAGATTTCTGAGAAGTTATCCGTTGATAAAGCGTTTTTGTCTAATTTAGAGAATCGAGCAAGAGGAAGCCTACAGAGTCAGATAGAACATAACGATATTCTTGCCGAGTTTAAATCATTCACGGAATACCATGAAAGACTCAAAGAGGTTGAAGCCACTCTTAAAGTTGAAAAAACCGAAATAGAGGAATCCAGTAAATCTATAAAGGGGCTTGAACTCAAATCCAAAGAATACAAACAGAAGTGTATTGAAATTGAAACCCGCTTTAAGGTTGAAATCGAATCTATTCAAAACAAATTGTCGGAATTAACTCAAAAATACAAACAGGCAGAGGCAGAAGCGGCCATTGTAAAAGCCAAGCTAGAAGAGAACAAAAAGAAGAAAGATGAGTATTCGCAGCGCAAACAAAAATACTCAGAAAAAGTTGGATTCTTGGGTAAAGAAATAGAAAATTTCGAACAGTTAAAAACAAACCTAGAAAACAAAAGAAAAGAGTTTGAAAAAGAAGGCAAGACTCTAAAGAGGATGTTAATTCTTGAAGAAATTTATGGGCTAGAAGGAATACAAACACGTATTGTAAAAAAATACCTTCCGCTACTCAATGTCTATATCAGAGAATTCTTGGATATTTTAAGCCATGGAGAAGTAGTGGTTAAAATGTTTATTAATGATAGTTCCAAGGTTGATATGACTATAACGGGAGGGTCGGCAGATACCTACGAAATGTTGAGCGGTGGAGAGCAAATGATTGTTCGATTGGCGGTTGATGTAGGTTTGGCTTTGTTATCGTTTTCAAGATCCTCCCAAAAGCCCGGATTGGTTTGCCTTGACGAAATATTTAACTGTCTAGATAATTCGCATGTTGAATCTGTTTTTAAAATGCTAGAAAGACTGGAAAACAGATTTGATAGGGTCATGATAATTACGCATAGTCCAGAAATACAACAGCGGCTAAAAAACAACATCATTATAGAAAAACATGCTGGGTTATGCGGTTTAAGTGAGATAAAAAGAATTGAATAGCTGCGAATATCTGTTTCTCTAATAAAATAAACAAAGGAATTATTCAGATTTTATCGAATACTATAACATGAAACATTCGCATAGAAACTTAAGCGATTCCTGTCCTACTTTGTTAGAGCAGTGGCATCCAACCAAAAACGGAAATTTGACTCCAAAGGATTTTTGTTATAGAAGTAATAAAAAAGTATGGTGGAAATGTAATAAGTGTAGTTATGAATGGGAAGCAATAATAAACAATAGAATTAGAAATTATAATTGTCCATCGTGTATAGGGAGAGCCATTACGGAAAATAATTCTTTGTCTAAAAAATGTCCAGAATTAGCAGAAGAATGGCATCCAACCAAAAACGGAGATTTGACCCCTAATAAAATAAGCCTTAGATCCGGTAAAAAAGTATGGTGGAAATGTAATAAATGTGGTTATGAATGGGCGTCTTCGCCTCTATTAAGAACACAAGATAATAGAATAACAAAATGTTCTAAGTGTAATTCTCTGGGGGAAAAAGAAATTGGATTATCAAGAGAATGGCATCCAACCAAAAATGGAAAATTAACTCCGTTTGATGTTGATTATAGATCCGGTAAAAAAGTATGGTGGAAATGCAATAAATGCGGACACGAATGGGATGCGGAAATTAGAGCGAGGAGTGTTCTGGAAAAATCTTGCCCCATATGTAATTGTTTAGCCTCTCAAAATCCTAGACTGGCTTCGGAATGGAATGCCAGTAAGAATGGAAGTGTTACTCCGTATCATGTAACTTATGGCAGTAAAAGAAAAGTATGGTGGAAATGTGGAAAGTGTAAAAACGAATGGTTGGCATCAATCCTTGCGAGGAATAAAGGATTAAAGTCTTGCTTTAAGTGTGACTCATTAGGATCTAAAAATCTAGAGTTATCAAGAGAATGGCATCCAACCAAAAATGGAAAATTAACTCCGTTTGATGTTAGTTGGGGGAGCAATTTATCCGTATGGTGGAAATGCAGTAGGTGTGGCTTTGAATGGAAAGCTAGAATAATGGGAAGAGTTGACGGCAACGGTTGTCCGTCTTGTAATGGGGTTATGTTAGACGATGGAACTGTTTGCTCGTCTATGATTGATGCTTATTTTTATATCCAATATCGAATTCAGAAAATTAACTTTTCGTACAATAAGAAGTATGGAGGGTTAGGTTCTTGTAGATATGATTTTTATTTTCCAAAAGAAAATAAATATGTTGAGGTAACTGGGTTTGATTCCACATTTAAGTTTTGGAAGTCGTACCTTCGGAGAATTGTTATTAAAAAACACTATGTTGAAAAAGTGTTGGGAGCAAAATTTGAGTTTATTGTAAAAAAATTAAAAAAAGTAGAAGTATTAGGACTGTTGCCATATATTAAAAAGTAGAGTTATTGTATAATATTATAAAGGAGAACCATGGGAAATAAATCAAAAAAGCATAAGAAACTAGGGCAGAAGAGGTTGTCTGAAATTGCTAGAAAAAGAACCAACTTACAAAGTGTTTTACAGAGCATATACCACGATAGTATAAATTTGGAAAGCACGTGCAAGCAGCAAAATATTTGTTGCAAGGTTGCCATGCCGCAAATTAACTATTCTGAATTTCTTCAAATACTTTCTACTATATATGAAACCAAGAACATAGAAGAAATATTAGATATTGTATGCACTAGCGTTGAATATTTCTTCAGATACGAATATGCTAAGTGGGGTATGGAAACCATGGTTAAACCCTGTATGTTGTTGAGCAAAGAAGGAAGATGCACAGTTTATAAAGATCGTCCATTGTCATGCAGAATGTATGGATTGTGGCCCGATGACATTTACAATCGTCGTGTAGACAAATTCGAAAAAGCTTACGCAAAATACAACATTCAGAGAGGAGAATTGCCACTAAGCACCCAATGTAACTGTGTAAAACGTGTTGATGAAAGTGTTCCGCTTACCGAAGAACTTATAGAAAAGCTATATCAACAGTTAAATGATCTAGATAAAAAAATAGGAACATTTTCAGAGCTACAAATAAAGCAAAGGGAAAATTATCGTACATTCCACGATTGGCTTCTTTTAAGCGTCTATGGCGAAGATGGACTATCTAATTTAACCACTTTCATTTTAAAGGCCAATAAGGAAATCATGGAAGATCAGATCAAAGTGTTTAAGGAGGTTCTTAAAAACTCGTTTAAGGACAGGGTGGACAAGTTGGTAAGGGGTTTAATAGAAAAAGCAAAGGTGTAGTAATGCCAGAGATTAAAAAAGTAAAAGCCAGACTCATTAGCGTTAAATACGTTAAAGAAGCAGAATCGGTTTTATATGTGTACGAATTAGATGATGGTAGAAAAATAAGAATGCAAGAGCACCGAAATGAAATTGCTTCTTTTGGGAAGAGAACCGCAGAAGAGATAGATAAAGAAATGGAAAAATACGTTGATATAATAAAAGAAACTAGAATGGGTAAGGTTCTAAATTTAGATTTGATCCGTTCTAGTTCCGAACAGAAGCTAGAATACAAATGAAACTCAGTACGCCAGATCAACTTCTTCTGTTTGATATTCCAACCTATGATGGTGTAGGCGAAATGAAGAGGTGGATGAAATTTCACCTTGTTTTTAATCCCTGTTGGTGTCCTACTGCCAAACAAATGCTTATGATAGCTGATAAATTCAAAGTAAGGGGTAGAAGACCACTTGAAATATTTGAAGAATTATTGGACGAAAAGCCTTGAAAAAATATCAAACCCTACTACAATATGGAAATTCTATTTATATATGCTGATGGATGCCCAGATTGCGAAAGAATGAAGGGCTTTCTCAAAACGGCTATATCGGATAGAAAAATTGAAATCAAAGAGGTTAAGAGCACAACAAGGGCAGCTATTGATATCGCTATAAAACACGGAATAGACGATTTACCTTCTTGCGTAATAGGAGATAAAATTTTTCAGGGTAAACATTTTGAATATGATGAAATAGAAAAAGCCATAAGGAATTTATGAAACCAGTATGCGTATTTAGTAATTTTTGGGACGTTAATTCCATCATCAAAAATGGATATTTTATTTTTTCCGAAGGAGCCAAACTCTATCGCTGCAGATTGATTTCAGAAAAAGATAAGCCCTTAAACTATAAGGTTTATTCTATAGCACTATCCCATCCTGATTGTAAAAATTTACCCGAAATCAAAAAATGCTGCGGGGATTTGGTAAGGATAAACTGTCTATGTCCAACCTATGAAATTTTGAGCAAATATAAAAGCGACAAAGACTGGGACTCTTATACCAAAGAATATCTAAAATTACTTAGACTGAGAAAAGATTCAGTAAAGGATTGGATAGAAACGTTAAATCAAGACACATTGTATTTTTTATGTTGTTGGGAAAATACAAGTGGAAAATCTAAATGCCACAGACAGCTACTTTATGATGCAATTAAGAAATCGGCTTCTATAAGAGATAAGGCGTTTTTCGTTTATCGTCACGGAGATAAAGACGAAGAGAAAGAAAACCGTAACATCTTTAATCTGTACGAAATTCCCGTAGGAGCTTCTGTAAATACCCATAGTCTTTCACAAGCAGATATACAAAATCCATTTACGATTAGTGTAAACGCTGGAATTCCAGTTACTATTGGGTCAGCAGAAATAGCAGAAGCAATGGGTTTACACAATGGAGATCCTATAGGAGCAATTACTAGTTTCATTTCTGGAAATTCTACTATCCATATACAAAATTCTGAGGCGGCTCAAGTGCTAGAAGAACTTTTGGGGGTTAGTCCAACAAATGCAACCATGGGGACAAGTACGTTTTTAGGCGTGGATAACGAAGAAAATGATTTAGATGATTTTTGTTTGGGTGATGACGAAGGAGATATCCCATGATTTGCCAATTGTTACCGAAAATATATGGCTTTAACAAAAGTAGTGAAGCAGGGCCAGATGCCTTTGCGCCTTCTGTTTTTCTTAGAAACTGCCAATTACGCTGCCCTTATTGCATGAATTCAAGACTGGTTACGGGGGAAAATATTAAGCCCGATATTAGTTTGGATGAAGTAAAACTGTTTGTAAAAGAAAACGATTGCAAATGGGTAGGTATAAGTGGTGGGGAACCCTTATATAGATCTATCTTTGAAATTATGTCTATGGTTTATGAAATAAAAAAATGGGGTTGCAAAATAGCTCTGTCAACCAATGGATTAGAATTTAACAAACTATCTATGATTTTATCTTTTGTGGATTATGTTACGTTGGATATCAAAACGGATAAAGATAGATATGATAACTTATTGGCGGGAAAGACGGGCAATAAGACTAAATTGGGTCTTTTTGATAGCGTTTTTACAAGCCTAGGGAAACTAAGGGCTAAAAAACATTTTCATGACTCTTTTAACTATGAAATTAGAACCACACTTTATCCTTCGCTAGTAGACGAGAAAGCCATTAGGTACATTGGAATGGCTTTGCAGAAGGAAGAAAAGTGGATTTTACAACCTTTTAGAAAAACGAAAACCATGTTGTCAAAAAAAGCGAAAAATATTCCTTTATATGACGATATAGAAATAAAATATCTTGCCAGTGTAGCTATGGAATATACAAACGAAGTAAAAGTAAGAGAGGTGTAATATGGAAATTATCGAAAACATATCTCTTTTGAAGAGGGTTGGCAACCGTTGAATGAAAACCTACAAAAATCTACAAACACCTAAAAAATATTTTCATTTTCTTGCAGGAATTTCGCAGTATAATATAGAATAAAGGAGTATGAAAAATGAAATCATCAAAATTTGCAAGGATAATTAAAGATATGGAAAATAAAAATCATAAGGTCGTTAGAGTCTCTAAAACAGAATTTGAACTAGATACGGGAGACATTTACCCAATTCCGTTTGATTTGGGATATGAGCCAACACTAGAAGAATTCCAAAAATTTATAAACGATTCCAAGTCGCTTATATCTGAATTCATTAAAAAGTCAGAAAAGGAGAAGCGAAATGCTAGAAAAAGATAAACTCCTTAGTATGGCGGAAACTTGCCTTAGACTCAATGTATCCCAAGAAACCTTAAGGAATTGGGACGCCGATGGAACTCTAAAGCCAGTTAGAACAAAAGGTGGTCATCGTAGGTATAAGCAGAGCGATATTAATTCTTACATGGGAATTAAAGAGGAAGAAGTAAATAGAAATCTTCTTCCTGTTGCTACCTATGCTAGAGTGAGTAGCCATGAACAGAAACAAAAAGGAGATTTAGATAGGCAGAGTCAAAGATTGTCTGAATACTGTGCCAAAAAGAAGTATAGAGTTGAACACATTATCAAAGATGTTGGTTCGGGATTGTCGGATACAAGAAGTGGATTTAACAAATTATTTGATCTTGTAATTCAGAAGAAAGTATCTAAAGTAATTGTAGAGCATAAAGATAGATTGACACGTTTCCAATTTAATGTATTAGTGAGATTTTTTGATAGTTATGGTGTTGAAATAGAGAAGGTTGAATCTACGTCTTCTAATGATGAAGAGGAATTAGTTCAAGATATTATGATGCTTATGGCTGTTTTCTCAGGGCGACTTTACGGGAAAAGGTCAGCAAAACGAAGAAAAGAGAAAAAATTGCAGAAAGAGCTTGACTTACTCAATGGTTCTGGTATGATGACGCCAACAATTGAGAAAGGAATAGAATGAATAACGATAACCAATTAGACGATGATATGTTGGCAACTTCGATAACCCATCCAAGAAAGGTTGCGGTTAAATGTTGGGATGTGCTTTTAGAGAAGTGTAGTTCATTGTCTTGTTTTGCTTCCAGAATAGAAAAACAGGTTGGAATTATAGAAAAATCAGAAAAAGTTGATTTCTTTGATAAATATGGCGAGGATGGAGCGAATTCTTTCAAAGGTGACGTAACAGAAGTTTTTGCAGAATATGTCCTTAAAGGATATGGGAGAACATGGGGAATTTATAATTATGTTCCATTCTTTTCTGTTTGCGGGGAAGATCAAGATGTAGGAGTGGACGGAACAGGCAAGACAAAAGACGGAAGAGTTATTACAGTTCAGGTCAAATATGGCAATTGGTCTACTGCCCTTGATCATATTAAAAGAAAGTTAAGAACCTTTCATTGGACTTCAATTTCAAAATATGGAGTTGGAACCACAAGTAGAGATCAAATGTTTGTCTTTACCTTGGCTCACGATATAAATTGGATGACTTTAGGTGGACATTTTCATGGGAGATTGAAATTCATAGCCCAAGAAGAGTCTGGTGGAATTTATCTTCCAAATAACGATCCAACCGAAGTTTGTTCTTTGAAGTCTGTCTGTGGCAACAATCCTACGTTTTGGAAAACATTTTGCGAAATGGTGAAAGCATGAAAACAAATCATATATTCAAATTCAAAATCCTTAATGGAAGCGTCTCTAATGCTGGTAATTTGATGCCTTCTGATTTGTCCTTTGACGGATTTGGACAAAATCTTAGGAAACTTTCACTAGAAAGTAAAACGGCTAAAGACTTTATTGAGAGTGGCTTTCAGTCTTTTGTGGAAGCATTGATACTTTATTTTGGAGATAAAATTGGCATAAGTGATTACGAAAATATTAATTCGATTAATCATAAATATAAGGCTCATGGTCTTGGCAAGAGAAATGGCAAGGTTGTAACTGCTTTCTTCGCCTTTAATGGCAAAGAGTTTATGACGGATGGCAACAGTCAACTTACTGAATACTTTTCTCAATCATGCTATCTTGACGGATTTGATTTGTCTGCCGATGAAAAAGTTTTCAATATATTTTCTGATTCTGTTGCGATTCATGAAAACACTATAAAGAACTTTGTTTTGCCAGAGAAAACTCAATTTTACGGAATTAACGAGATTAAGTCTTTGGTTGATGGTAATATTGGTTTTTGGAAGGCATATAGGGAATCTTTGGAAAATGCCGTCAATGAAGTTTTATCATGTTCAATGGATTTTGTTCCAGACGCATACCAAGTGGAAGCAATTAAGGCATTGCTAAGTAAAAAGCAGGGTAGATATCAAGTTATTTGGCCTACTGGAACTGGCAAAAATGAAATTATGATGGAGTATTCAATTGAGTTGTCTGGTGATGTATTAAAATACAAGCCTCATTCTAAAATCCTTTTTGTTTCGCCTAGAATTACTCTTGGAAAGCAAGGAATAAAGAAGATAATCAATCGCCTTAAGCAGTATGGGATTGATAACGTGACAGTAGTTAATTTTACTTCTGGCGACTATGACAATGATAATCTAGCCAGAATGAATACTGGCATAGAAGAAGTGGTAAATACCACTAATATAGAACAACTAAATAAGGCTGTGAATGATTCAAATGGACTAGCCCTTATTTTCACAACATATCATTCAGTTTATAAGATTATTGAGTCAGGAATGAAGTTTGACTTGATTAACTGCGATGAAGCCCATAATATAGTGAAAGGAAGAAGTATTCCTCAAAAGAGTAGGGAATCGGTTATTTCTAAAGAAGCCAAGATGCTTTCCCCATTAACGGTCTTTTATACTGCAACACAAGCGTTAAGCGGAACTCCCGATGCACCTATTGTAGACGGCAAAGGCATGGATAATACAGAGTTGTTTGGAGAAGTTATTTCTAGGAAGAGTCCAAAAGAAATGATTGAATTGGGTAAGATTGTAAGACCTCTCTTGTGTCATTTGTCAATTACCAAAGCGGTTTTAAGAAAGCATGTTGATATTTCTACTGCAACACAGGAAGAGATTACAAAAAATGCAGAACTCAATGCGTACATTATATGGGAATCTTGGAAAGAAGTGGCAAGGATTAACGACAAGCATTCTGTCAACAGTAAGGCAAATGGAGTAAAACTTCTTGTGAGATGTCCGGGTGGAAAATCTTATTCTGAAGCGATTAAATCCAAGACTTTCAAGAACTATCAGAAAGAATTGCCCGATGTAGCTATTTATGCCGTTTCAAGTGATTGGAATGTTTACAGAAACGGAGTGCCATATCCTTCTAATGCCCATAACATAAATCAATTTATGGAAGATTTGGCGAATAAGGCACCAGATGAAAAGGCTATTATTCTTCATATTGCAATGGTAGGTGAAGGATGGGATGTGCCGGGGATTAATGCTATTCTTCCCTTTGGAGACATGAGTGATATTACTTCAAGTCAGGCTTTGGGTAGGGGAATGAGACTTCATCCTTTTGATAGAGAAAGATTGTCCAAAGGATTGATCGTTCCTTCGGATTGCTATAAAGGGAAGTTCTATAAGCCATTCTGTTATGTTATTATGCCAAAGTATTGTGGATTTAGCGATATTAACAGAAACAATATTGAGAGAATGGTGGATCAGATTCAGTCCGATATTGGGTATTGCCCTTATGAGATATTCAATGAGGAAACCTATGATGGCAAGATGATTACTGTCCCACCGCCTAGAATTGAAAAGACCTATACTGTTCCTGAAGAGATTGAGCATGAATTTAGTATTATTCTTTCAATTGAGGAAAGAAAAAAGCAAGAAGAGTTTAGGAAACAAGTGGATAGCGAGAAAGAGGCGTTGCGAAAGGAATTTGCGTTATGATTCTGTCAGCAAAACAATTGGCTCTTAGAGAGTATTATCAAGAAGTATTCAAGGAGTGGGCAACTCTTGATAATAACTTGCAGAATGTTTTTACACCCTATGATCTTTGCGAGAAAATGATTGATAAGGTTTGCAAGTATTGTGAACTAAAGGGCAAAAAGATATTGGTTACGAATTTGGAAATTGCTATAGTTCTTGTTGAAATAGGGATTGATCCTAAAGATATTTGTTTCTTCACAGATTGTGAACAAAAGGCTAAATTTGGACAAAAAATAGGAGTAGAAATTATGAGTGATGACTTTTTTGATTTCTTTGAGAAGGTGCAAGAAAAGAAAGAGATAAGGACTTGGGATTGTGTTATAGGAAATCCTCCTTATCAAGACCCAAAAAATAAGCACAAATCTCTTTGGCAAAGATTTGTTGAAATGGGATTTAATATTGTTAATGATGGAGGAATTATTTCCCTCATTCATCCTAGTGCTTGGAGAAAACCCAATCACCCTCTATATTCCGTATTCCAAGATAAGCAATTGGAATATTTGGAAATTCATAATCAGTCTGATGGGCAGAAAACGTTTGGATGCGGAACAAGATATGACTGGTATGTATTAATAAATAAAGCCAGAAAGAATGGCACAATAATTTTAGACGAAGATGGGGTTTCTAAAAAAATTGATATGTCTTCTAAGCCATTTATTTCCCATAAGCATTCTGAAATACTAGAAAAATGTATAGGGATCAAGGGCGAAAAACGAATAAAGGTTATTCACTCAAGGTCAATGTATGGAAACGATAAGCCTTGGATGTCTAAAGAGAAAGATGATAAGTTTTTATATCCATGCATTTACTCTACGCCATGTGGTAAGACACCTGTTTTGTTATATTCTTCTAAAAAAGATGGGCATTTCGGAGTGAAGAAAGTTATCTTAGGAAAGGCAAGTCCAGAAAACTGTTTTTATGATGAAAAAGGCGAATATGGAGTGACAAACAACTGTATAGCCATAGAAGTTGATAACACAAAAGAAGCCGAAAACATAATTGCGGCAATAAGGTCGGAAAAATTCATAGAGATGATGAATATTTGTAAGTGGTCTGGGTTTTCAATTGAACCAGAGGTTTTTGAATTCTTAAAGAAAGATTTCTGGAAGGAGTTTGTAAAATGAATATAACGGAAGAAATAGATACACTAAAAATGAATTCGTCCATTAAAGAAAACTTAAAAAGGATATTGCCTAATTTTGGTCAATCATCTCAACAAAAGATACTAAAAAAGTTAATTTCGCTAATAAATAGTAAAGAAAAAGAATCTCATAGAAAAAACATTCAGGGACTAGAATTTATAAATGAGTTGTCAATATCAGAACATTTCATCAACCAAGAAAAATTACATCTTGAATACGAGAAAGATATAAGCGGGTTGACTCCTGATTTTGTTGACGATAATGCAAAAGTCATTATAGAATGTTTTACTGTAAATTTAGACAATGAAACCGACAAGAAAATTCACAATACGAAGCCTGTAGATAAAAATTCAGTGGCGACTGGCAATATAGATGAAAGTATTTGCTGTTATTGCCCCAATTCCTCATTCCTTGTTCAGAAGATGATAGATGGAATATGCTCTAAGATAAAGAAATATCAAAATATAAATGGATATCGGCTTATAATAATCCCATATGCTTCTTTTACGTCTTCGCTAGAATTAGAGGATTTATCTCCTGACACATATCACATGTATTATTCAAATAATGGATTTGAGGGAATAGGCGTAAATCAAGGAGAGGATTTTCAAAATATAATTCAAAAAAGATTAGACGATGAAAAATTACGTTCATCGAAATTACAAACATACTTTTTTGATTGCAATAAAAAGTGCAATTTAATTTATAACGGAATATAAATCCATGAATAATGAGAACCAATCAATAGAAGAAAAAAGAGATAAAAGGCGTAAGCAATCCGCAGAATGCTTTACGCCACTTCTTCTTGCAGAAGAAATGTGCTCAAAAATGGAAGAATACTCTCCTGATTTGTTCTCCAATCCAGAGAAAACAATTATAGACCCCGCCTGTGGAAATGGTCAACTCTTAATTCCTGTGCTCAAAAGAAAACTAAAACACGCCCACCCCGTTCAAGCCATATCAACAATATATGGATGCGATATATTTAGAGATAACGTAAATGAATGCAGATTGAGACTCCTAAAAGTTATTACTAAATATAAGACCGTAAAACTATCACAACAAGATTACATAGAAATTATTAAGCAGTTGGCGAAAAATATAGTTCATGTTCCTTTAACACAATTTCCAAATGGGTCACTTGATTATCTTAAATTGCCCAAAGGAGAGACATTTAACAATTACTTGTCAGAATCAAGATGTTTGGAAACCATAAAAAAGATAAAAGATGGGAAATTACTTGACGGGCTTAAAATAGAATGAAAATAATAAGGTCAACAAAATGTAGCACTAAATTCGCTACTCAAAAGAAAAAGCAAGAACTACTCACCATTCTTCAAGAGTATGGAAAGGTAGTAAATTGCTTTGTTGGCTATTTATGGACTAATCCAACTGATAAAACACAACTCTTAAAACCAATTGTTGATATACCTCAGACATGGCTTTCTGCTAGGTTAAGAAAAGTAGCCGCAAGAGAATCACTTGATATGATTTCCGCCTCAAAAGAACGTTGGAAGAATCAACCAAATAAACTAGTCAAGCCTGTTCATAAAGGCAAAAGAATGTATGTCTCTTGCACTATAGCAGAACTCAAAGATAGTAAAGAAGCAAAACAATTTGATGCTTGGCTACATATCGCTTCTGTAGGTAATAAAATAACAATGGATATTCCAATCAAATTCCACAAGCATTATAATAGACTTTGTATTAAAGGAAAAAGACTCAATTCCTACATAATAACAGAAAACTATGTCCAATTTGTTTTTGAAACGGAAACAGGAGCAAAGAAAGATGGTAAAAAGTGTATTGGAATTGATACAGGAATAAATGCTTTAGCTTCTCTTTCAACAGGACAACAATTAGGCAAGGATATTAAACAGAACATAGAGCGAGTCAAGAGATGCAAGCAAGGTTCTAAGGGCAAGGACAGGGCTAGAAGGGCTTTAAAACAAAGAATTGATGAAGTAGCCAAGGAAGTTATTAGAACGAATCCTGACTTGATTGTGGTTGAAGGATTAAAGAATTTGGGTAAGAACTCAAAACTCAAACGACGATTGAGTAAAAATATTCGTCGTTCTATCGGCAGTTGGAATTGGAAATACTGGTTAGGAAGACTAGAACAAAGGTGCGAAGATAACCGTGTTAGCTTTCGTACTGTCTCTCCTTACAATACTAGTATTACCTGTCCGAAATGTGGTCTTGCCGATAAGAAGAATCGTGACGGAGAAGTATTCCGCTGTCAGAGTTGTGATCATGCTGACAACGCAGATATAAATGCAAGTAGGAATATTTTGTCACGGTTTCTTACTGGTCCCTACGGTGCCAGTTACAAACCAATAAACATATAAGATAAATGATGAAAAACAACGACACAGATTTTTGTAGGTTTAAAGGAACGGTTTCTGAAATCGTTACTTCTATAGAAGAAGCCAAGGATATAATCAAGAAACTAGAAGAAACCCTATCTAAGCACAACGATGGGATAGGATTATCGGCAATCCAAATTGGTATTCCAAAACGCATTTTTATTCTTAGGAGCGAAGGTCAATTTCTGCATTTCATTAACCCAGAGATAGTAAGCGCAGAAGATGAAATTGTTTTTTATGGTGAAGGATGTTTGTCTTTTCCTAGTATATATTTAGATACGAAGCGTTTTTGCAACTATATCATAAAATATCAACTACTTGAGGATGATAAATTAAGGGAACAAACAGTTGCCTTCTATTATTCAAATATCAAGAGCGAAAACAATGATGGTTTATTGGCTGTAGCTGCCCAACATGAAATGGATCATCTTTCTGGAAAAATCCTTATTGATTATGGTAAGAAAGGATTGTTTACTATAAAGGGTGGTAAAAAAACAGGACGAAACGATCCTTGTCCATGTGGGAAAATAGATGCTAGAACAGGTAAGGTGTTAAAATATAAAAAATGTTGTCTAAAAAATAATTGAATCAACTATTTTTTCTTTGCACATTCTACGCCCATTCTTCTGCTTTGTAATTCTTTAAACTCGTCTTGTGTACGATTATTAACCCATTGCTCTAGCGATTCAATTCTATTTAAAGCTAAAGAATTCCCTTCTTTAATATCTAAACGTGCTGCTTCTACCTGTTTTTCCGTATTAGCCATTGACAACATAAACTCACGTTGCAGTCTAACATCCAATTGTTCGATTTGTTCTTTTGTGGCATCAGTTGTTAATTTGAACTCTTCTTGGAGTTTATCATTAAGTTCTCCAATAGATTGCTCAAATAAGTGATGTTTATCTGCAATAGATCCTTCAAGGCCGGCTATTTTTGTTTCTCCCACAGGATGTAAAGGTAATTTTTCATGATCAAAATGAAAACCGGATAATTTTTCAATTGATATTTTATTCTCATTAATTCGCATATTCAACGGAGCAAACACAGCGGCTCCTAATGCCAAAATTAATGCTATAGCAGCAATAATAGTACTCCAGTTTGTTTGTTTCGGGCTGGCTACTAGGTTGATTGATGCCGTTAACTCACGAAGTTGTTTTTCAATATCAACACCTTGATCTCTAACGTTATTGGTTAAAGTATTGACATTGTTAGTTAGCATCTCCATACTTGTTTCTAGTTTTGCTACTCTGGGCTCCCACCCGCTGTTTACATCATTTATATGTTTTATTGTCATAATTACCTTCACCTTTCCTTTTCGGTTTTTAATACACTATATAATTCAAAATAAACAATATACTTCCTTTAAGTTAATTTAAAAACCTGTATAATATTTTTTATTCTCTTAGCATTTGACATTTTTGTATCTTCCCGTGCAATGCCATCTGTATTTTTCAATAATCAAACGATACACTCATGTTTTGTGATTAATTTTTAATGTAGAATATGTATAATATATCTAGGTTAACTTGAGAGAAAGATAAAATTTCATAAGGACAAAAATGAGTAAATATTTGTTTATAGTAGAGTCTCCCAATAAATGCGCAAAGATTAAGTCGTTTTTGGGATCTGACTATGTTGTTACCGCTTCTGTTGGACACATTAGAGAGATACCCAAAAAAGGGATGAATATCGATATAAAAAATGGATTCGAGCCAGTTTATCAAATTAGCAATGATAAAAAAGATGTGGTTAAGAAAATAAAAGAAGAAGCTGAAAAAGCAGAAAAAATATATTTGGCAACCGATCCTGATAGAGAAGGGTCTAGTATATCTTACCACATTTATGATATTTTAAATGAAAAATGCAAAAAGAAATGTGTTAGAGTAATGTTTAATGAAATTAACAAAACCGCAATTCTTAACGCCATTAAAGAAGAAACCAAAATAGAAACTCATATGCCAACCATACAAGCGGCAAAGGCTAGGCAAGTTTTGGATAGATTAATTGGGTATGGCGTTTCTCCGGTACTTTGGTATTCGGCTCATATACCCGGTTCTAGTGCCGGGCGGGTTCAGTCTATAGCCTTAAAAATTGTTTGCGACAGGCAGAAAGAGATTGATGCTTTCAAACCAGAAGATTATTGGTTTGTAGAAGCCCTTTTAGAATGTAAAAAGGGGGAATTTTGGGCCAGAGTAGTAACCAAAGAAAAAGAAAACAAATATCTTAGTGAAAAAGTAGCACAAGATGATTTAGCGAAACTTCAAAAGGCATCTTTCATTTTAGATAAAGTAGAAAAGGCAGAAAAAAAGAACAGTCCGCCAGCTCCCTTCGATACCAATTCTCTTCAAGTTACATGTTCCGCTCTTTTCGGATGGAGTCTTAGTAAATCTCAGGTCATAGCTCAAAAACTATATGAACAGGGTAAAGTTACCTATATACGCTCTGATTCTTTTGCCATATCTGCTGATGCTATTAAAGAGGTTAGAGATTTTATCAAAGAAACAGAATCGAGCCCCTATTTACCTCAAAGTGCAAATGTTTATACGAAAAAATCTGGAGCAGCAGCACAAGAAGCCCACGAATGTATCAGGCCAACCCATGTTAAGGATGTTGGAGACGATTTAGATGAGGATTCAGAAAAAAAGATGTATAAGCTAATTCGTGATAGATTCATAGCTTGCCAGATGACACCTCAAATTGTGGATACGGTTGTTTACGATGTCAAGGCTAGTACCAATCATCATTTAATTGCAAGAGGACAAACTGTTAAATTTGATGGATGGTCTAAAGTTTACAAATATTCAAAAACAAAAGAAGAGGTATTGCCGGACGCTAAGGAAAAGGAAGCCTTAAATTTAAAGGATATCAAAAAAACAAAACATACTACTCAACCCCCCGCAAGATATAACGAGGGCAGTTTGGCGAAAGCGATGGAGAAGGAGGGTGTTGGAAGGCCATCTACAAGAGCTAGTATTATTACTTCAATTCAAAAGAAAGGCTATGTAGAAAAAGAAAAGAAAGGCAAGGGTCTTATTGCAACCATATTGGGAACAAGAATATGTGACTATTTGCAACCTAATTTCAAAGACTTCTTTATGGACATAAAATACACTTCCAAACTCGAAGAGAATTTAGATGAAATAGCGGATGGGAAAAAGGATTATTTGGGAGTGGTTAGTGCTGTTTATGAAACATTACAAAAATACATAAAAGAAGCTAAAGGTAATGATTCTAAAAGTATTGGCGTAACAACAGGAGAAAAATGCATGTCTAAAGAGTGCAAAAATGGATCTATTGTTCAGAGACATGGGAAGTTCGGAGATTTCTACGGCTGTGACCGATATCCTTTATGCCGCATGATTTACGCTAAGGGGGAGGATGGTAAATTTACTATCAAAGAGAAGAAGGTTCTTAATATTACAGATCGGTTATGTCCAGAATGTCAAAAAGAAGGTAGGGATGGCAAGCTAGTAGAAAGAAAGAATAAGGCAGATGGAAGCGTGTTTCTTGGATGTATTTGTTATCCAAAATGTAAATATTCCGAGTCTCTTGATGGATCGGTTAAAAAAACATTCAAAAAATACTCTAAATCTGGTAAGTCCGATAAGATCGAAGAGGACGCCGAACCTTCTAATGATAGTGAGACTGATGTTCTGGGAATAGATTAATATGGCAGTAGGTGATGTAAATGCTGGTTTTCTTGGTTACGCCATAATAAATGGAACTACTATAAGATGTACTGACTTTAGCGTAAACCCAAGGCAAGAAGTTCTATTTTATGACCATGTAATAGGTCTTAGAGACTCTATACCTAGTGGAATAAACATATTTGATGGCAAAGATGATGTAGGTAATTTAAACAAACAGAAAATACTATTTAGACCCGGAGTAAAGATTTACCAAGGAGCTATTTCTTTCCCTGCCACAGAAACCTCTATGGTTGCCATGTTCGACTTGGCTAGAACAGGAGACGAGTTTGAAATGGAATTTAAGCATACTTGCGGCATTTCAAGACATTTCTACGGATGCAGAGTAAACACCTATTCATTTTCTGTTGCTTCTGGAGATATTCTTAATATAAGTGCAGATATAATGGCTATCCAAGGCGAAGATTCCTCCATGGTTGATTTAATTACTAATGAAGAAAAACTAATGACATGGGATACTATAACGGTTAAATGTTCCGCTATTACTTCTGATAATTCCAATAAGGGAATATCCAGCGTAGATTTTTCTGTTAACAATAACTGTATGCCAATTTATACAGCAGGGGCCAACAATGGAGCAGGAGGTATGCAAAAACTATCTCCTTACGTTATAAGAGTTGGGATGCAAGAAGTTTCTGGCAGTATTAACTATTATAATAAAGGTGGTGACCTAGCATTTGTAGAAAGTGATACACCACAAACATTAGAAATACATGTTGGAACATCATGGTCAAAGGTTCTTAATATTTTGGTTAAGCCTATTGAGAGAAATTCATCGTTAGGCCCTATTATGTCAGCTTTGCCATTTGTGGGATGCGGTTATGCATTAGGAGAGTTATAAAAAAGATAATTATAGGTTTACTGGGGGACAAGGGAAGCGGGAAGACAACTGTTTCTGCTATGCTTTCCGAAATGGGATTTCACAGGATAAGTATATTATCTAAAGTCAGAGAAATAGCCAAATATTTATTGCCCGGAGACGATTGGCCCGAAGAGACTTTAGATCAAATAAGGGAAAGAGGCTATAAAGTAAACAAAACTTATTGGATAAACCTCACCTTGGGTTCTGCTCCCGAAGATAAGGACTTGATAGTTATTGATGATTTAAAAGAAAATGACGTTATTTCTAGCGTTATAAGACCTATATGCGTCTTTAGGGATGGGGTCTCTAAAGAAAATACTTCAAAAATTGAAATTCTTGCTAACAATTCCGATCTTAATTCTCTTCGCAAATCCATTCAGGATAAGTTTCGCAAATCCGCCTGAAATACTGTATAATATCCCTGAATGTAAAAAAACCAGACATTGATGTATAATAAACACAAAACAATGGAGTAATTATGTCTAAAAATGAATGGCACCTTAAATATAGACCCTTCCAACTAGATGAAGTGGTAGGACAGAATAGCGTGACATCGACACTGAAACAAGCAACCATAGCGGGGAAGTTTGCAAATTCATATTTTTTTGTAGGAACAAAGGGATGCGGTAAAACATCTGTGGCAAGAATTTTGGCAAATCTTATGAATTGTGAAAATCCTAAAGATGGTAAACTTTGCGGAAAATGTAGAGCCTGTCAAACCATACCATCGGATGTGGCAATGGATGTGATTGAGTTGGATGGTGCTGCAAATGGTAATGTGGAAAACATTCAATCGCTTATAGATGGAGCCAGATGGTCTCCCAATGAACTTAAAAGGAAAGTTTATTTAATTGACGAAGCTCATCAATTAAGCTCGAAAGCGATATCGGCATTGCTAAAAATCGTAGAAGAGCCCCCAGAATACTTAAGTTTTATATTTTGCACTACTGAACCTAAAAAAGTTATTGGTACAATACCTTCTCGTTCTCAACGTTTTAACTTTAGGCGTCTTTTATCTAAGGAAATAGTAGGTAGGATTCGTTTTATATCTGATAAGGAGGGTGTCAATATTACGAACGAAGCATTATTTGCCATAGCTAAGATTAGTAGAGGTTGTATGAGGGATGCTATTGTTACCTTGGAACAGATTAGCACTCAAGCAGGAAAGAATATGATAGATGATAATCATATTCAGAAATTTTTTGGGCTACCCGACAGACAGATTGTTTTCCAAATTGTTAATTCTATAACAGGTGGTAACATATCGCTTCTATTAGACCAAGTTAATGATTTGATTATGGCTAATGTTGACACGGAGGCAATTGCTTTTGAAATTTCAGAAGCCTTTAGAACGATCATGCTATTGAAAGCTCAAAATGGACAAACCAAATGGATCGATTTGCCGGATCAAGAAATTGAACAGTTAAAGAAAGTTGGAGAGGCGGTAAAATTGGGTCAACTAGATAAGTTGTCAAAACAATTTTCTACTCTGAGAAAGGAATTAGAGTATAGTATAAACGAGAGGTGGGTTTTGGAATCAACACTTATCCATTGCACAGCTTTGTTAAAACAGCAGACATAATATGAAACTTTGAGGATTCCCCGATCCCCCAATAAAGGGAGATTAAAGGGAATGATAGTAGAGAAAAATCAATTTAGGTCAAAAGTAGTTAAAGCAGTCAAAAGAGTTAAGAGTCAAAAAGAGAAAGTCAAAGAGGCTGAACTTGCCTTATGTAAAAATATGGATGTCGATTCTCCCAGTATCGGAGAGATTAAGGGCATTGATACAGCGTTAGTAGAAATTGAAGAAATAGAAGATTCAGAAATTGAGATTGAATCGTTTGGAAGGAAGTCTTCTGTTGTAGAGGATATTCTTTTCAAACTACCAATAGTTCATGATCCATTGATAGGAACTCCAAAGCAAGTTCAAAAAAAATTAGACAATATTGCTATTGGAATCAAAAAAAATCCAGACACCATAGAAAGTAAAAAACAGTTCGATAGAATTCATCTTTATATTCATGGGTATCTAATTAATATAGCACTTAAACAATTTCCATATATAAAAGGATTGCAAACGGTTGACGTATACCAAGAGTCGTTGATAGCTTTACGGTTTAAATCAATACCGGGATTCAAAAAAGGTAAAGGTATGAGTTTTCTTAACTTTGCAAAGATGTGTATACGCAGACATCTAATTACCATTTTGAATGCTTCGAAAAATAGACAAAAAGATCAATCGATTAACAAAGCGGTTTCGATTGATAGTTGCCCTGTTAATAGGGGGAACGATTCTAATAATAATACGTTTGCCAATATACTTCCTGACGAGAAAGCAACAGTAGTCAAAATAACAGAGGGCAAAGAAGCTTATGAGGTAACACTCGATACATTGGCAAAACAACTGTCCGAGTTTGAAAAGAAGGTTCTTAATGAGTTTTTAACCAGTTCATCATACAACGAAATTGCGGGTAATTTGTCTAAGAAATATAGACATAGATATCCAACTAAAGCCGTAGATAATGCATTGGTTAGAATAAGAAGAAAAGCGAAACAACTAAAAAGAATAGGTAAAGTAGAAGAAATTCCTATTTTTATTTATTGATTTCGCTGTATAATATCTCTGAAAAAACAAAGTAGAAATAACAAAGGAGCAAAAATGAAACTAGGCATAAATCAAAAAACACTGTTGGAAGCATTGGATCGTGGAGCATTGGCCGCTTTGTCAGAAGAAGCTCAGGCCGATACTAGCAATATCTCTGTCCTTTTAAAAGCGGTAACTATCAAGGCTAATGAGAAATCTGTTGTTTTTGAATCGGCTACAAAACTTATGGCTGTGCGTCATACCCTCCCTATTACCAAAGATAGTGGAATTGAGGTTAAAGAGACAGGAGAAATTACAGTTGCCGCAAAAGATCTCTACGACTGGATTAAAAAGCAAGGCGAATCTCGTATTGGTCTATCTTATACGCCTTTAGCTAAACCTGAAATTGTTACGCCTGTAGAAGAAGGTAAATCTGACAAGAATACTATTAAAAAGCTAGGAGATGTCAAAATAGTTTCTAGAGATTTTACCAAGACAGGAATCAAGTGGGCTTTGGACAGTTATTCTACTGAACCATTACCTGTTTCTGTTTTCAAACCAGAGAGCAAAGCCTTGTTTACCGCCCCAACCGCACAACTGGAAAAGGGAATACAAAACATCATTTCTGCAACCCTAAAGAAAGATTATGAGCATGTTTATGATGGGGTATCTTTTCAGCAAAAGTCGGGTAAGCTTTATATGATAACCACAGATATGGCACGGATAGCAACGTATGCCGTAACCGAAGCAGAAGATATTACTTTGGACGAGGCTCCTGTTGGCGAAGAAAAACCCAAGGACAATTTTAATGTGGTAATTAATGCCGACTTGTTCCAAGATTTCATTAAAGTTTGTGATCCCTTAGGTAAGGTTTCTGTCTTTTATGATTCCAAATCGAACAAAGTCTTTGTCGAGCAAACCAATACAATTGCTAGAATAACGGCTTCAGACAGGGATAAATTCAACAAGATACCTCCTGTTACTTTGGTTCTCAACAAAAAATATGAACCTCTTTGCGGAACGGATACAAAACTTCTCAAGGTTCGATTAGAATCTTTACTCATGGTTAACAAAGAAGCGGTTTTGTTTTCCTTCAAAAAGGGAGTTGATCAAGCTTCTATTTATGCTGTTTCTGAATGCGGAAAGTCTCCCATGGTAACAGCTATCCCAGTCAATGATTGCAAGAAGGATTGCAAGATCGTATGGAATATTCAACATATCATAGATATTTTGGGTAGTATAGAAGACAGCGAAACACGGTTTATGGTTCCGTTGGGCGTTCCCGATAGCGTTAAGATATGCGGAAAAATAGATGAAAAATTAATCTATGTAACCATGTCTGTTGAGAAACACAAGTACGATTCCTCAAAAGCCGAATAATATGAGTGACGTTCCATCTCCGGTTTTAATGATAGGGGATAAATACCTCTGCCAGAAAAACGTTAATTCTGCAAAGAAGAAATATATTGATTTCAAATGGATAGTTTTGTCGGCCACAGAATCTAGCTTTGATAAAATCCGACTGGAATCAGGTACAAGAGATATCTTTGCCAGAAAGAAACTTCTTTTAATCAAGGAAATCCCTAACCATAAGGATGCACGTGAATTTCTTTTGGATCTTGTAAAATCGTCTTCCGATTCTCTCAAGTTTATCTTATGGGATTCTGAAAACGTTATTAAGCCTGACCCTAAGACTAAAGCGTTTAACAAAACGTGGAGTGAATTCATTAATGAACTGAAAAAGAACGCCAATCATAAAATTATCAATAATGGATTTGAATTCACGGACAAAGAAGAAGTATTGGGAATAGATTTTGTTAAGGCTAAATTTTTACATCGTGGTAAAAACATTGATACGGAAGCTGCCAAATTGTTTATTGCCATAGTTGGAAAAAGCAGAGGGGTCATAGAAACAGAAGTGGAGAAACTCTGTATTACGGCTCCGCAAGAAGTAAAATCCAATTTTGTGATAGAAAACACCTATCCTTCGTCCGATGAAGCTGTCTTGTTTAAATTTGGTAATGTATTGGATACAACTTATTCTAAATCGGTTATTATGATGCAGGAATTTCTGGATCTTGGAATTAACCCTAATGTCTTGGCGGAAATAATGGCGAAAAAAGCTAGATGGCAACTAGTCGTAAGTCATTTATGGAGCGAGGGAATGTCTTGGGATGACATTGCTAAGAAAATAATTACTATGGGTAAATTTCCATCTTATATATGGCATGATTATCAACTCACTCCAACCCAAAAAAGAAAAATGACTGAGAATAACAAATTACTTCAAGACCGCATAGATGTTATGGTCAAAAGTGGGGGTTTACCGGATATATTTTTTGATAGCAAGAAAAAGGAAGGTAAAGCAGAAGCAATACCTTGGGATTTCATAGCACAACAATATGTCAACTTTGTTAAAGAGGGGATAGTAAAACCAAACATAAACAAATACAATAAGAGTGAAACACATCAGAAAGTACTTAATAGGGCCTTGAAAGTATATTTATTTGTTGTCAAAAAATTAAAAGAGATAAGATACGGAGAAACGCCCAATCAAGATTTGCAGGAAATGGTTGCGGCATTAACTAGTAGGATGATTTAATGGCTATGGCACGTATATTTTTTGATCATGCCCCTTCAGAACAAGTAGAAAAATACTCTGAAACCGAAAAGAAGATAACGGTAAAGGGAAGAAACCATCAAGCTTATAGTTATGATAATTTTCAGGTAGGCGATACAGTGGATTGGGACGGACATGCTTTTGTTGTTAGCTATATTGGAGCAAAAGTTATTTTTGGTGGGCATCCTATTTGCGATGTTGAAATAACCGCTATTGTTAAAAACAATTCCGCCCCATTGAACTCTAGCGCAATTAAAAAAATAATAGAGGAAGAAAAAGCAGCCAAGGCATTAAAGATATCCGCTCTTAAAGAAAAAGCAAAAGAAAGACGAAAACTCAAGAAAGAACAAGAGCAAAAACTAAAAGAACAAGAGCAAAAACTGGTTGAAGAAGTCGCATTAAAACATCAATCTACCATAGGGTCGTTAGAGCTATGAATGATTACGCCGATCTTACTTGTATGGTTTTGGACGATGAGAAATATTCCAAGAACCAGAAGGTGCTTTCGGCATCCATAAAGTTGTCCTGCAATATAAATGACATATGTAAAAATGAAAACCATAACAAGTGCCAATCCATATGTAAAAACATGCCAGTTTGTTACAATGGTGGAGTGTTTCGTATAGAATCTATAAGTGGCGGATGCGGAGTTCTCAAGGTAATTTTACACGGAGATTTTAGCGAAAAAGATCCCAATGGTCATGCACTGAATGGTTGGACGAATGATGAAATAAGTAATTCTTCTACTCAGGAACCTACATCTCCTGTGGGTTCTCTTGAGGTTTAGGTTCTTCTCTTCTTAGGACATCTGCAATATTGGTAGTGGGTTCTTTCTTTGGCTGTCTAGGGAATTTCTCTTCTATTTCTTTCAACTTATCAATATCTAAAGCTTCTTTTTCCATTAATCTTTTTTCAATTTCTTCTAAGACACACCTATTGTCTAAATCCACTGTAACTGTTGAGTTTTTTAGAATAAATTCATAGCTAGCTGGTTTATTTTTTTGAAGCCATGTTATTGTAGTAACAGGATCTCTGTGGAAGCTAGGAATACCCCATTTATGATGAAATGGGTCTACAAGCACCCCGTTTCTAATGTCGAATTTTAAAGGGCAATCTTTGATTTTTCTAGATAAAACGTGATGGCTATCAAGCTTATTTATTATCCCATGCCCATTGTCTTCGTTTTTAGATTTTCCGCAAAACTCGCATTTGTTTCCGGCTTTATCTCTAACGGCTTCGCTCCATAGCTTAAATAGTCTCCGGTTTATCTTCGGAATTGATTCTAGCTTTTTTTTACTGTTTTTACGTTTGCTCATATAACAAATCCATTATCACCATTATACAATAATTTCCATCCACTGAATGATATTTTTGTGCTAAAAGTTCAAGGAAATTGTATAATAAGAAAGAAACATAAGGGTAAATGAATATTCAAGAAGCCATACCAATTTTTCAAAGACAGAGGGCCATAGGGAAAACATCATCTAAAAGAGTCCTCCATGAATCAGGAGTAAAAGCTATTGAGGCTGCTATTTCCGATCAAAAAAATTATGGGGCGAATGTGGTTCAATGTGCAGGATGTGGTTTTGTAGCTTCTGAACTTTTAACGATAAATGGTTGCCCTAATTGCGGGGTAGATGATTTGACTACTGAAATTAATGCATAAGGAGTAATATATGCCCGAAATGACAGAACAAGAAATATTGGCGCAATTGGTTGGTAGAAAAATGGAGCCACTTAAAACCGATGATTTACTGGAAGAGGGATTGCGTACTTATATGGGAAATCCTTCCGAACAAAAGGTACAAGAAGTAACCAAAGAAATAGAGGGACATGGAGATATTGCTACCGTAGCGAGAGTGGGCAGTAGACAGGTTGCTCAAGATGGTAAGCCTGTTGCCATGGCGGGAGCAGAGAAAATACTTCTGGCTCTTTATGATGTTAGAGAAGAACTTATCAAGGCGTTTGAGGGATGCGGAATAAATTCGGGAGTGGGCAACGTATTAACCGATCAAATTAGTAGGGTTGGAAGTTGTATCCGAATCGCAGGTGGAGAAGTAGAAGATTTCGAACCACTTAATCATGTTTCTGGTTTGGAAATGCCCGATCTCAATAAAAACCTAGAACAAGTTATTTCTCGTACTGTTCAATGTTATCGCTTAGGAGAAGTTAAAGAAGCAAAGATCAAGAGCGGGAGCAAAGGCAAAGAAATTCATATTGTTTTTGAAGGTAAAAGTAACGAAACCCAATACAAGGTTACGGGCTATATTCAATCAGAATATTGGAGTGGGAATGAAGCTATTGATTATATTTATACGCCTCGTGGTGGGAAAATGTCAATTAAAACTTTCGAAGACAATAAATGGGTAGATAAAACATCTTCCGGACGCTATGGTATTCACTACCAGCTAGAAGAGAGTAAGATAAAAACAGATGCCGTTTCCACAGAATCTTCAAAAAACGATTCTGCAAACAAGGAGAATGACAATATCACAAAGAATAATGATGATGATGATATTGGTTTTCCACTATCTGAATCCAAATAGTAGAAGGATTTAAGATATGGTTTGCAGAATATGTTAATATGAAGATAAGTTCTACAAATGAAGATCTAAGCAAGAGTCAGTTTGTCCAAAGTCTATACAGATCTTTGCGTCAACAAACCAAAAATGCCATTTCCGACCATAAAAAGTGGATGGCAAAGACAGCTATTTTTATACAAGATGGCCTAGATTCCGAAGAATGCGAAGAGTTATTGGTTATTGAGGGATTGTCACGTGCTGCTGCTAAGAATTATGTCGAGATGGTTCAATCAGATGTTGAAAAAGGTGGTGGTTTAAACGAATATAGTTTCCAGTTTGAAGACGCCTATGGAACGGTACTAGGTTCTTACGATGTAGGCAAAAAAATATTTGCTTCCAACGAAAACGAAGCATGGGAAAAATCTGAAGAGGTTGTGGGGAACTTAGACAGCAATAGCGAACTTAGATTAATTAGCGTAGAAAAAGTAGATTAGGTAAACAATACAGGTATATAAAAATGCCTAAAACAATTACTCCAACAGTTCGCTCCGTATTGACCCTTCTTAATAACATTAATGACCTTATTGTGGTTTCTCAAAGAAAAGAAGTTGCCAAAGACGTTATGACAGCCTTGCAAATCTATGCACGGAATAAGAATTTTCATTTACCAGAACAAAAGATAGAAAATTTTTATAGTGTATTAATTGATAGCCGCCCCCTAACTCTTCATTACTTGATTCTGGATATAGCTCAAGATATAGTCCAAAATATCTAAAATCAAATGCCAAAATCATGTATAATACCAACATGAAAAGCATAAAATACTATTTTTACTATTGGGCTCCTTGTTATGACTTATTTTGTCAAGTGGCTATTTGCGGGTTACTGAAAATAATGCAATTGGGATTGATATGAGCAAAAAAGATGATCCGTTAGATGAATCAATTGAGTCAACCGAATCTATTGAGCCTCTTAAACAAGAATCGGTTCCAACAGCCCTAGAAACCCTACATAATCCAAGTGGGGCAAAGGATAAGGTTGAAAAGATTTTTGCTCAGGCAATAAACCTTGGCGACAATTCCGTTCTTTATGAGCCAACTTGTATTCTATGCTCCAGCCAATTTAGAGAGGAAATAGAACAAAACTTCTTAAAAAACAAAAACTTTGCAGAAGCTCAAAAGCTATTTAAAGACAAATCGGGATTAAATATAGCTAAAAGTGTTATTGAAAACCATATGTCTTTTCATTATGATGAGGCTATAAAAGAAATTCAAAAGGTTGAATATGCTAATAGGATTAAGAGGCTTTCTAGCAATAATTTGACCACGATGGATCGCATTGCAACCAGCTATGCTATTATTACAGAAAGATTAATGGGGGTTAACAGTATCGTTCCAACTACAGAAGAAAGCATAACAGAAGTTGAAAAGATAAAGAGTGTGGAAACCGCTAGACAAATGGGAGTCCTCACCAACTTGTTAAAACTTCAAGCTTCTATTCTTGGAGAAATGAAAAACAATGGAGAGATCGTTAATATACCAACGGATGAATTTGCCAAAGTCTTTACAGATGCATTTAGTGAAGTCAAAACAGACAAAGAAAGAGAGATTGTAAAGAATATTATGTACCGTCTAGAAGCACTTAGTATAAAATCGCAATAGCCCAACGTTAGAAATCATGAGTAAAGACATAAACAACTTAGCTGTTTTAAACACTATTGAAGAAATTTCCATTCCAAAGACCTGCTCTGATTTATGGAATGACCTTTATGGTTCTTGCTCTGCCATATCAAAAATGCTGGTTTTTTATCCCGATACCACGAGTAAATTTAGACTCATGGGGGGATTATATAGGGGTAAAAGAGTCTACATTTCTCCTGAGTTACATCTAGCCGAAATAATGTCCAGTAACGACCTAATGAAGTGTCTGCGTGGAGATATGTCGTTGTTTCTGAATATAGCAAGGGGGCTAGCCAGTCAAGTTCCTGCCGAAAAGCCATTGAATAAACCAAAACAACATAAAGAATTATCCTATTCACTGAATGATAGCAAAAATACTTTCATAAATATCTTAGATGGGATAAGCTCTGTAGATAAACAAGGCATTAAAAGCAGAGAAACATTGATGGAACTATTCAGGTTGGTAACTGCTGAAGGATGGCAACCTTGTTTATTTTCTAATGTTTTTCTTATAGAGCAGTTCGGAAGTAGAACTAGTAATTCTCCCAACCGTATATTTATTGTTTGTTTCCCGTTAAGTCTATGCAGGGATATTTTCCGTGCCGTTGCAGAATCTTCTAAGAGCGAGCAAGAGGCTAACCGTAAAAAAATAAGCGGAATGTTAGCGCATGATATAGTTATCGAAAGGAAAGGAAGTAAGTTTGCAACTAAATATATTACTTCTATTTCTTCCGAAGAATATTTTATGCCTAAAGATTGGGTTTCCCATGTTCTTAAGCAAAAACTTATTGATCCAAGACTTCTAATCAAAGAAATCAACGGCAATACGGTGCGCAACCAGAGTGGATTCATCTATAAAATTGAAAAAGACTGTTCTTTTACCGACGAGATGATGAATGGAATACGTAAAGAAATTGATGAAATAAAAGAGGTTGAATGTCTTCGTTCAGTAGAAGAACATCTTAATGAGTTGCCAGAAGATGCTTTCCAATCGCCTGCAAAAGGAACGATTGGTAGCTTGGAACTTTAATTTTGTCTGTATAATATCTCTGTAAGTAAATCAAAGGAGAAACTATGTCTGCAATAACGTTTAGCGATGTTCTTTTCGAGCCTCAATATTCCGAGGTTATGTCTCGATCTAGTGTTGATCTAAGCTCTGATATGGGTAAATTTAAGTTGAGTCTCCCGGTAATATCTGCCAACATGAAAGATGTTACAGGCCCAAAAATGTGTCATGCTATGTATAGAGCTGGAGGAGTGGGAATTCTTCATCGTTTTCGAAATCCGCAAGATTCAAACGACCCATATGGAGTAAACCTGCTTCGTAATACGTTTGATCAATTTTCAGAAGAAGAACCTGCTATGACTTATGACGAAATAGCAAAACATGTGGGCGTTTCTATAGGGGTAAAAGAGGATGATAAACACAGATTCTATGAACTTTTCGAGGCAGGAGCAAGAATATTCTGTATTGATGTTGCTCAGGGTCACCACATTTTAGTTAAGAATATGATAAAATGGATTAGGATTAGGAATCATCTAAACGTTACAATCATAGCGGGGAATGTTGCCACTATTCAAGGAGCAAAAGATTTGAGAGAGTGGGGGGCGGATATCATCAAGGTTGGAATTGGCCCCGGCGAAGCATGTCAAACAAGAAAAAATACAGGAGTTGGAGTTCCGCAACTTTCTGCTATTCGAGATATACGGCAAGCCATTCCAGATATCGTTATGATTTCTGATGGCGGTATTAAAACTACAGGTGATATTGCTAAAGCCATGAAGTATGCTAATGCGGTTATGATCGGAAGTTTCATAGCAGGAGCTTCAGAAACCCCCGGAAACGTTTATGAAAGTCCCGATGGTCAGTTTTATAAGGTTTTTGGCGGATCGGCTAGCGGGGAAAGAAAAGTGGAAAACGGAGGAAAACATGCTTTCGTAGAGGGAGTTGTTAAGATGGTTCCGTTTAGGGGGCATGTGAGATATTTGTTGAAAAAGATTAAAGAAAATCTCCAATCTTCATTCTCTTATTCTGGCGCAAATAATCTAAAAGAATTCCAAGAAAAATCAGTGTTAATAGAGATTAGCGGTGGAGCCAGATTGGAGAGCAAAATATGAAATTTATAGACAAAAACACTTATGGGTATTGGGATAGTCCTCATACTTTTTGCAGTCATCAATTGGACGATGAAACGTATGGCCTCCTTTGTGCAGAAAAAGTATTTGACGAATTATTTGACGAGGACACGGAAGATTCTTCGAAATTCAAATGTCCATTTACTCTTAGTAATGCCAATAATTGCAATCAATTTAAATATCATCAGAACGACAAGAACCCTGATGCGAAACGTTTCAAATCTGTTAACTAGCCTGTTAGGAGAGCAAAATATGAATCAAAATATGAATCAAATAATAGATGTTTTAGCTGTATATGGGGATTATGGTAACGTGGGAAACGGACATCTAATAGGAGTTTTTACAGAAAGAAATCAGGCCGAAAAAGCAGCTAAAGGTAGGGGTAGCTTAGATTGTGGTGGGGATGGCAGAATAGAAGAAAGGAAGGCTATTAGGGAAGTTACAGGAGAAGTTCATTTATTAGAACTTAATTTTCCAATTATGTGCAATACAGTTGTTTTACCAGATCCAAGACATTATGTATGTGATTTTTGTATAATGGTTACATCAGTTTTAAAGCCAATAGATTTTATAAGAGCGGTCAGAAGAAGAACAGGAATGGGATTGAAGGAAGCAAAAGATGTTAGCGATAAGGCGAAAACATTAGGAAGAGCAAAAATAGAACCTTTTCATAATAATCTATATTCCATGGTATCAAAAGAAGAATTTAATGAATGGAAACAGGAATTAGAACTTAACAATATTGCTACAATCGAGGCTATATGAATTATTTAAAAGGTAAAAAAGTTTATTTGACCGGCCCCATCCATTCGGTTAACGATGATGGGACAATATGGCGAGATGAAATTACACCATCGTTATATCGTTATGGTATGGAAGTTCTTGATCCATGTAAAAAAATAGTAAACGGGAGTGTTGATCTCAGCGAAGTGGGTAAAAACAAACAAAAATTTCGAGACCTAGTTAATTCAGGAGACTGGGGAGAGGTTAAACGAGGGTTTTGGCCGATTGTCAGATGTGATCTAAGGATGGTAGATCATTGCGATTTTATTATATTTAACTACGATCCATTAGTTCCTATGGTGGGTAGTATTCATGAATTGGTGGTTGCGACTTTTGAGAAAAAAGTAATTTTACTTAAGTATGAAAAAAAGCAGTTAAATGATTTTAACCCTTGGATGGCAACGTTTATTAAGGAGCACCATTTCTTTTCTGAATGGAACGAAATGCTTATTTACTTGAATAAAGTAAATAATGGCATCTTGGATACATCGCTGTGGGTAATATGAAAACTATAGAAGAAATAATTGATAAAATTCACCTTGGCAAATGGGAAGATGTTATGCCCTCTATCCCGGCCTGTTCTGTTGACCTTATTGTTACAAGTCCTCCGTACAACGTTTCATTGGGAGTGGGTAATAAGCACAAAGTTGATAGCTATGATTCCTATGATGATAATATGCCTTATGAAGACTATTTGAACTGGATGAAGAAATTATTCTATCAATGCAATAGGGTTCTTAAGGTTGGGGGTAGACTTTGTATAAACATTGGAGATGGAGCCAATGGTTCTGTTCCATCCCATGCAGATTTTACCCATATGTTAACTAGGGAAATCTGTCGTGGTTGTTTTGTTGTTGATAGCGGAAATGATTGGCAAGATGCTCCAGAAATTTATAAACCCTTTCAAATGATGACCACAATAGTATGGGATAAAAATCAAATAGGAGCTTCTACCGCTTGGGGGTCTTGGCAAAGTCCCTCCTGCCCATCTTTCCCTACACAATTCGAGTTTATCATTGTTGTTAGTAAAGGAACACTAAAGCACGAAGGAGATAAGTCTAAAATAACCGTATCTAAAGAAAACTTTATCAGAAATTCAAGAGCATTATGGTCTTTCCCTTGCGAAGGACAAATGATGAAAAAGTACGATCATCCAGCTTGCTTTCCCGAAGAACTTCCTTGTAGGTTAATAGATCAACTTACCTACGAAGACGATATTGTTTTAGATCCTTTTTCAGGAAGTGGAACAAGTTGTGCGGTTGCTAAGAAAATGAAGCGGCATTACATAGGTATAGAAATGTCTCCTAAATATCATTCTAAATCAGAAGATCGTTTATCTTCTATTGCCGAAGTAGTTAGAACAAAAAGCGGTTTGCCAATTCCTAAATGGTTGGAATAAAGGGAGAATTATGGCTTATTTACACTGTCACACAAAAAATTGTCATTGGTCTCAAGATGATTTCTGGGATAAATATTATAATCCAGTTAATTTTAACCAAGATATGCATTGGTTCCAAGATTTAATGATAGAAAAACTATATTTTGACATATCATTTTTTAGAGAAAATCTTCTTATTCCAATGCACATAGATGATAAAGGAAAAACTTATTGCACTGGAACTGATTATGTGGCTTGGGAATTAGAGCGTAGAGCCAAAAGAATTCGAAAAATGCTAGTTAAAACATATGATGAATTTAAGGCCAAAAAAGATCAATTGAAGTGCCCCATATGCGGTCAGCAGAATTGGGACATAGATTGATTTCCCTTGACTTTCTTTCCCAATCTGTTACAATGCTCGAAACAATAGGAGAATACAATGCTTCAACATGCTATAAAAAGAGCCTTTGAAAAGAAAATCAAGAGGGGATGGGAAAAGTGGCCACGAATGTACTGGCAAAATGGCGAAAAATATTTTTGTAAATTTATGCAGGAATATTACAATGAATATAGAATAATATGCCATGAATAATACAGCGTATATTAAATCACGATGGTCTAAAGAAGATTTACTGCTTCTTAAAGAAAAGTTCCCAACAGAAAGTAAACAGGCGTTAATTAGTTTGTTCCCAAATAGAAGTTGGAATGGAATCAATACCACAGCAAGGCATTATGGATTAAGCCGAAGTGGACATTGGGTGAAAATAAAATCCATAGATGAAAAGATTCTTGATCTTTTAAAGACAAAATCCCCATCAGATGTTGCAAAAGAATTAAATCTGAAATATTCGAATGTTTATGCACGAATGAATAAGTATCGAGTAAGGCCAGTAGAAAAAACAACCAATAACAATCTAAAAAGAATATTAGATAATTCACCAGAATCTTATTATTGGATAGGATTTATTCTAGCCGATGGATGCTTTAGTGGAGATAAAAGCAAAAAATACGATAAGCAGTATAACGCATTGAAGTTTACATTGGCAAGGAAAGATTTGTCATCTGTGCGAAAGTTTGCAAAATTCATAAATGCAACAGTTAATGTCGTTGTAAAAGACGAAACGCATGATGCATTGGGTGTTCATGTTAACGATATAGTCACCATTAGAACCCTGATGGATAAGATGGGGTTAGAATCGTCACAAGTTAAAACCTATAACCCTCCAACAAAACTATTCTCTTTGAAACCTGACGAACTGTTTTGCTTGATTGTTGGCTATACGGATGGAGACGGTTGCATTATGTTAAAGCAGCAAAAAAATGGTAAATTCCCTTTTGTAACCTATACGGCCTACAAAGCTTGGATGTCGATATTTGAACAATTCGAGCCATTCTTGTATGGATATTTTGGATTGGAAAAGAATTCAAAAGCAAAACACATTGGAATTGTTCATTATGAAAATATGCCATTAGAAAAACGAGACAGGGCTGTTAAGTGGGAAATTCCAGATGTTAGGTTAATTAAGGCAATGAAGCGGAAGGCTATTGAATTTAAGTTGCCCATAATGTCTAGAAAATGGTCAAAAGTGAATATAAATACTGAAGTGAAATCTAGGAAAGAAATAGCAGATGAACGAAAACAATTGATAAGAAAATATCTTTGTGCAGGCATTTTTGATGTTGATGAAATAATTTCATTGACAGGATTAACCCGTTCATGTATTGTATGGGTCAAAAATAAATGGGAACAGGAGGAAAAACATGTCGCTTAAAAATGCTATTGTTAGAGCCTTTGACAAAAAAAAGAAGCGTGAAAAGAAAGACGAGCATGGTAATTGGAAATATCCTATGTACTGGGCCATCGATCTTCATGACGTTATAATTCCCGGAACCTATACACGGAATAACGATGGAAGATGTATGTATCCCCATGCAGAAGAAGTACTTAGGTGGCTTACTAATCGTAAAGATATGTGTATAATTCTTTATACTTCCAGCCATGCGGAAGCTATTGATGATATTTTGAGTTGGATTAACCAATATCACATAAGATTTGATTATGTTAATTGCAACCCTGAATGCGAAAATAATGAGCTATGTGATTTTTCTGAAAAAATGTATTTAGATATCATGCTTGAAGATAAAGCTGGATTTGAGGGCATGAGTGATTGGTTGATCGTTAAAGATACTCTTGTTGAATTAGGAGAATGGGACAAAAAGATTTCTCACGTTGAATAGTTATTTTTCTCTGCTAGATAGAGACATAGCTAAAATCTTAATGAGATTGACAATTTGCCTTACGGATATGCTATTGATGATTGTGCGTTCCTTATTAAGAATCCAAGTTTCATTTTTTTCTTCGTTCCATTTGTGAAAATACTCATGGATAAGGGTTGGGAAAAACATTTTGCGGTAATCAACCAGAATATTTTCTGTTGTCATGTCGTATTCGCCTTGATATCCACGTAATTTTTTAAGTTTTAAGGCTTCTGGGTTTTCTCTAATTTCATTGTAGAGTCGATGGGTTATTTTATAGAGATTATTTTTACTGTCTCTTTTGTGTTTTTTCTTTTTAGAAGAACGACGCATAGTAAATTTTTCATAAGAAGGGATTCAACTACCTTCTTTTGAAATAAATATCATGGAAAAGCAACCTACATTATCGGTTTGGTGCGGAATTTCACCTTACGAAACATTAATAGATATGCGAGTAAAAACCCATGGAGATGTTCTAGGAACTGTTGGGTCTGTAGCTCGTCAGTATGGAATTAAAGTAGAAGAAAAAGATAATGGGTTACTTTTTACGGCCCCTAAATCACGCCTTCAAATGTTTGTCGAAAAACTACATTTCTCAGGTAAAGCATTTCGCCCTATTTAAAGCTTGATTTCCTTATTGTTTCTGTTATAATCCCTCATCAACTACCCAATGACTAAAGATCATTGGGTTTGTAACTAAAGATTACTCTCTGTTACTTTAAGCCTATTGATTGAGGCTCGTTCTTCCTCGGCTTGCCTTAGAAGAACAGATCGCATAGAAATATTAATACTTCCAACACGATCAGAATTGTCTTTATAGCCACAAGAAACACAACAGAACATTAACCCATTTCTATTCTCTTTCGATACATTGCCACATTTAGGACAACTTCTACTAGTATCTCTAGGATTTACATACTTGACTTCCATGCCCTTATCCAATGCCTTATATTCAATAAAGAATCCAGCTTTTGCATAAGGCCAAGAATGCTTCATCCTATTTAATACCCTTCCTTGGTTCTTTTGGTTTTTGCGATAATGAGTTAATTTTTCCATTACTATTGTTTTTGCATTTTGAGACTCGGCAAATGTTACTAACTCTTTTGAAGCAATATGTAGCATTTCTTGTGTTACGGATTTCTCTTTTCCACTAAGTCTTTTTAATAATCTCTTAGCGGATTGAGTACCAACACTAGCAACTTTACTTTTAGTCTGTCTAATGCACTTTCTCTTGTGATTTAACTTTCCTCCCTTTATATATAGTGTTTTATTTGTAGACAAGTTTGTGGCAACTAAAATATTTTTAATTCCTCTGTCAACCCCAATAATGCTTCCTTCGATTTTTTGTTCCTTAGATTCAAGCTCTATTGTAAGTATAAGATACCATTGTTCTTTGATTAGTTTTATTTTAGAATCTTTCCAGCTTCCAGTGGGTAATTCTTTAGATTTATAAGAAAATTTGTTTCTCCAGATTGTAAGTCCATTTCTATTTGAAACATTAAAATCTCTTTTCCAGCATACGGGAATAGTAGGTTTCTTATATATAGCTAGTTCCCAGTTTCCATTAGATTTCATAGACCAATAAGTTCCCATAAGATGACGGAAGAGGGATTGTGTTAGTTGACTAGTCAGCTTGAATTTTTCTCTAATGACGGAGTAATATTCTTTTGATAGTTTATTGGGGTTATCAGGTTTTACATCTTTGATTGAAGAAGATTTATGTTTGTTATATATAATTTCAGACATCCAGTTTATAGCTTGGAGATAGGAATTAGAAACGGAAGAAATGTTAGAAAAATCTCCATCAAGTTTTAGTTTATATGTTTTAAGAACTTTCATAGTTTTGTTATGTCTTATTAGTTCTATGAAACTTTTTAAAATCCTCTAAGAAAGTGAAAATATTTTAATTTTCTTTTTCCTTGATTTTTGGCAGATAATGAGTATAATATAAGACAAAGGAGAGAAGCGGAAGAAAATATCAAAAGATGTTCGCTTACCCACGACACTGAAGATGTCGGGGTTTCCGCTCACAAAAACTTATGAATCTTAATGAACTTAAATATTCAGATCGTATAATTTTTGAATGTGTCTCTGGTAGTAGGGCATATAATCTTCATCTTCCAGAAAAATCTGATTTTGATACTCGTGGCCTATATATAAACCCTTCTTTAGAATATCTTGGACTTTCAGAACCATCGGGGCAAATTAATGACGAGAAACACGATATTGTTTATTACAGCCTAAAAAGAATTTTTGAGTTATTACAAAAATCAAATCCAAATTGCGTAGAACTTTTATGGATTCCAGATAATTGTGTCAATATTAAAACAGTAAAAATGGATGAGCTAATTAAATATAGAGATCTTTTTATTTCCAAAAAATGTTTCTTTACACATATAGCTTATGCAAGGGCTCAATGTGAAAAGGCGACGGGTCAAAATAAAATGATTAATCACCCAGAAATGTTCAAAAAGCCTATTAAAGAAGATTTTTGTCATGTAATTAAATCTCCATTTTTTATGGGGGTTAGACATATTGATATTTTCTCTGCTATTTTTCCCATGAGACCTATGCCGTTAAGTAAATCTGGTCTTGATTTAAGTAGATTTCATGCAGCGGGATTAGAGCACGTTTCTGATACTTATAGATTATATGACTATGGAGAACAAGCTAAAGGAGTATTTCGTGGGGATGATATGTTGGTATGTGAAAGTATTCCTATTGATGATGAGTGGGATAAGTTTTATGGTATTTTGATCTATAATAAAAACGAATACGAAAAAGCCCTACAGCAACATAGAAAGTATAAGGAGTGGGTAGATAACAAAAATCCTAATAGATGGATAGGTCATGATAATAAGGTCATGAAGTGGGATGCTAAAAATATGATGCATACTTTTCGACTTTTAATTTCGGGTGAGCATATTCTTACTCATGGATGCCCTCTTGTTAGATTTGAAGGAAAACAAAGAGATTACCTTATGAAGATTCGTAATGGAGAATTCCAGTATGAAGAGCTAATGGACGAGGTGGAAAAGAGAATGGAAAATCTCAAAGAACTATATAAAACTTCCACAATTCCACATTCGGTTGACCAAGGCAAAATTGAAGCATTGTATAGAGAATTAACTAGGGAATAACATAGGGTGAAGAATTGTCGCCTGTAAGACCTGTTTCCCCCTTTTTATGCCATATCAATTCATGTCCTGCCGAAGTCATAACCCAACGCTCTATAATGACTTCCCCCATATGAACCCGATTATGGCACGAAGGACATAAATCCGCAAGATTTGAAGCGTGGTCAGAGTTGGGAATGTCTCTTCCGTTGATATGATGGGTATGAAGAAAGTCGATATTTTTACAAACGCAACAGGCCTCAGTTCCAGACCTATTAATGGCTTTTCGGTTCTTCTTTTTCACTCTTACATTATACAACACAAAACATACACGGAATGATAAAATTGATAGCAATATAGAAATTACTGTATAATATCTCCATAAAGTAATTTTTGTAAACACGTATTGAAGTTATAAAATAAAGGAATAATTATGAAGAAGAAAATAGATCAATATAGGGTCGCAACAGAACTACAGGGAAATATGATTAATGATTTAGAATCAGCTAATTTTATAGAAATAAGATTTTCCGATTCGATTGATATCTTAAATAAAAAACCACATATTATTGCTACTTATGGGTTAGAGCCACAATTATCGCAATACAAAAAAGCCATTATTAAAGTTTATAAAAAGAATTGTATTTAGGTCAAGAGAAATAAATTTATACCGTAAAATTAAGTTGTTGGTGGCGTAGTGGGTGCTAATGGGTTAGATTGTGCTGGTTGTGTTGGTTGCGATTGAACCTGTTGAGGCATATTTTGGTTTGTAACGTCAATCCACTGATTATTTATAAAACATTCAATTTTTGACGGGATTAACGTTTGGCTACCAACATATTTTAAAGCTGCGTTAGTATTGTTCACCACTTGGCTAAATGCTTTTAATTCAAAATCCGATGTTTGTTGCGGGAACAGTTTTTGAATAGCGTTGAAAATAGACCCAAATATTTCTCCAGCTCCTATATCTGATTCTGTTGACGGTCTTAACGCTTTAGTTCCTCCATTGCCAAAGCTAAAAACCATCACATTACTTTCTACTACTTTTCTACTTTTATTAATATTTAGCGTACCTCTTTCTACACTTACATAATTTTCAGGAATTCTCTTAAATAAGTTGTCCCATGTGTCGTATATGAATTGTCCAGTCATTGAAGACATAACCTCGTGATCCAAATCAAAATTTTGAGGAGATAATTCTGCTTGAATAGAAACGATCATTGGATACCCACCCTTAGAAAATTCTTGAGAATGATTAATGGCGTTATTTTTATTCAACCACACATAAAAGCCAGATCCCTGACCATATCCTTGAGCGACAGATTGGTTTATCCCGTTTTTAAACGATATAACTTTTTCATTATTTGGGCCAGAGCTGGTTCCGTGATAAAATTCTCTAGTATTTTGAGATTTTTTTTGCATCCAACCCGCTTGCTTTCCCATTGATTCCCACTGAGATTTGGATAATTTAATTTTCATAGTTAGATATTCTTTCATAAAACTACGCAGAATATCCTTTCAAATTACTGTATAATATCTCCATGTGGCAATTAAAAACATACGACAAAGCTAAGGAAGAAAACGTATAATAAAAGCAGGAATTTGCATTACATTTATAGAATCACATAAGTGAGGTAAAATTATGAAAGAAGACATTAAAAATCATAGCATTTGTGTTAGAATTACCAAAGAAGAAAACAACATGGTTGAATTTCTTAGAAACGACCACTGTGTTAATATGTCTAAATTCATAAGAAAATTCATTAGGAACACTTATGGGGAGTTAACAAATGGTAAAAAGAAACAAGATAAAGAGTAGGTTTTGGAATTTTGAACGAGCTAGAAGATTTGTTAGAAAATTGAGATTGCAGAACCAAGATGAGTTAAGGGATTGGAGAAAAAGTAAAAGTTTTAATGAGAAAATTCCATCTGTTCCCCGTAAAGTGTATGGAAAAGATTGGAAAGGGATGAGAGATTGGCTAGGTGGAGAGAGAAAAACATGTAGAAAGTATGATGCCAACCATAATTTCTTTAAAACATGGTCGCACGATATGGCTTATATATTGGGTTTTTGGTGGGCAGACGGATGGATATATAAAGATAAATTTTGTATATCGCAAGGGAAACCCAGAAAATATATTTTACAAAAAATACTTAGAGTCATGAGATCTAATTACCCAATTAAGGTAAGAAAATGGGGAGTATGCCAGTTTGAAATACAATCTAGAGAAATTGTGAATGATATAGTTTCCTTAGGCGGAAAAGAAAGAAAGAGCTTAGATGTAACGTTTCCTAAAATTCCAAAAAATCTTTTGCCAGATTTTGTAAGAGGTTATTTTGATGGCGATGGTTGTATTTGCATGTCCAAAGATGCTAGAAGAACAAAAGAAAGTGGAATACAAAAAATTAATTATGTCGCAAATTTCACTTCTGGCAGCAAAATTTTTATTTATGGTCTTTTAAATATTCTTAGGGAAAACATAGATGGGTTTTATGGATATATCAGGCGAAGAAAAGAAAAAGAAAAAGATAAAACCGTAAATGGGGTTTGTTTTAGACATACGGCATGGAACTATCAACTCACTTGTGGAATAAACGACGCTAGAAGACTAAAGAAGTATATGTATAATGAAAGCAATCTGAAATTGGTTGAAAAATATAAACGATTTGATGGTATTGGAGAAATAAAAAGCAATTATTTGAAAACTAAGTTTGTTTCAATGAAAAAAGCAAGGACGTTAGCCATATCATTACATTTAAAAAATGATAGCGAATGGAAAAAACATATAAGATCCAAGGGCTATTGTCATATTCCTATAAATCCACAAAAAGTTTACAAAAATGAATGGAATGGATGGGCAGAATTCTTAGGACATAATAAATATGTGGAAACAAAGACCATACGATAAAGCGAAAGAGCAAGAATTGATTCAGTGCGGCTATCATAAAATGTTGGCCCGACTTATTGCTCAGAGGAATGTTGCCGCCGTTGACGTTGATGTTTTTTTATCTGCAAAATATAATGACCTTTCTCACCCATTTTCATTACACGACGTAGAAAAGGCTGTTGAAATATTCTTAGAAGTGGTAAATAATAAGGGATCTGTTGCTTCATGGGGAGATTACGACGTGGACGGAATTCTATCTAGCGTGATGCTTATGGAATTATGCAAAACTTTTGGGGTTGAATGTAATTGTTTGCTGCCGTCAAGATTAGATCACGGATACGGACTAAACCATAGGTCTCTTGAGGAAATTAAAAATAAGAACAAGGATAAGAAAATAAACCTGTTGTTTGTGCTCGATTGTGGAACGAATAGTGTTAAGGAAATAGAAGAACTTAAATCTTTGTTTGGATGCAAAATTATTATAATTGATCACCATTCGGTTAATAAAGATGCTGTAAACAATGCCGATGCGATAATATCTTGGCATTTGGGCGGAAATTGTGAAATGTGTACTTGCGGAGAAATGTTCCAATTTATAAGAGGAGTTCGATGGTTTACGAAAAAAGTTAATCCAATAGAATACTTATCGTTATCCGCAATAGGAACCATAGCCGATTGCAGCCCTATCATTGGTGACAATAGAATCATAGTTAAAAACGGATTGACCGAATATGCACTGAATAACGTTGTCGCTTCTGGATTAACTGCTCTTTTGAAACAGTCCAGAATAAATTCATCTTCTGTAACCCAAGAAGATATATCGTTCCAAATAGCTCCCAAAATAAATGCGGTTGGTAGAATGTTTCATCCCGATCTTGTCTTTGGCTTAATGGTAGAACGAGATATGGCCTCTGCTGATAAAATGGCAGGATATATTTTGGCCTATAATGATGAAAGAAAAGATGTTCAAAAACAAATAGAGATAGAAGCCAAGGCAATTGTAGAGATGGGCAATGGAAGTTTTTCTCACGGAATATTAATTTCCAATGATCAGTGGCATATTGGAGTAGTAGGTATTGTAGCCGCCCGATTAGTTGATCTTTACAAAAAACCTTCTATTGTTGTAGGGAAACATAACGGTGTTTGGAAAGGAAGTGGCAGGACTATCCCCGGCGTTAATTTAAAAGAAATTCTCGATGAATGCCCTGAAATATTTGAAACTTATGGGGGTCATGCTTCGGCGGCAGGAGTTACCTTAAAGATAAATTGTCTTAAAAAAGCAAATAAAATATTTAACAAGGCATGTAAAACCATTTATGACAGGCACCACATCACGGAAGATCCTATTCAGTATTACGATGGTAAATTAACTGTAGATGCTATAACCCCTAAAACGGCAAAAGTTTTGTGTCAACATCTTTATCCATATTGTGACGAAAATAACAACGAACCTATTTTTATGTTATCCAATGCAATTATTACAGATATATCTTTTCTTGACAAGAATAAGGGTTGGCGTTTAATGAAGTTTAATGTTGAAAAAAATGGGACAAAAATACCTTACACCTTCAAAACATTTCATGCTCTATGTGGAACCGAAATGGAAGGGAAAAAGGTTAACATTATGTTTTCATTTCCTCAGCGTCTTCCCAATTCTAGTATGCCTTATTCTAAATTTGAACTTACGGTAGTGGACATAATCCCTTGTTAAAAAATACTAAAAAGTAGTTGATTTTTTCCGGTTTTCAATTACAATAGTATTAGGAAGTAGCAAGAAAATAAAGGAGATAGGATTATGTCAGTAACTAGGAATCGGATAAAGATCAAACATGATGGAGAACCTAATAATTACATTAGTTATTTCCAATCAGTAATAACAATAGGAATAGTGAGCAGGGCAAGGAGTATAGCGGAAGCAGAAAAGCAATCAAGGTTAAAGATGGATAGTTCAAAGTTTACAAGCGGACTTATTAACCAAACACCATTTACAATATCAGAAACAGAACCGTGGAGCCCATCTTTTGTTAAACTATAAAAAACATCAAAATCTAATTTAAGCAGTAAGTAGTTGATATATAGCTGGATATAAAAAGATTATCTGTAAGGTTTTATAGATAATCTTTTTATCTTTTATGCTTGCTTTTTGTCTGCATTTCTGTTACAGTATCTTCATTGACGATGGGAAAAGATTGTATAATTAAGCAAGTAAAAGGAGATACTATGAAAGATTTCTCGAAGCAAAAGAAAGTTGATAAGTCGGCCCTAATTGGTGATCGTATCGGATTTTTGCGTTATTGCGCCGAACGTTATGAGTCCAATGGAGATTCGCCTATTTCCGACAAAGACTACGATCAGGAGTATTACGAATGCGAAGCTTTGGAACCCGGCAATGACTTTTTCAATGAAGTAGGTGGTATTGCCGTAGATGCCATTCAGGGGCAAGATGTTCCCCATCAGGTTACTATGGGGTCTCTTAGTAAGTCGCTTTCGGTTGAACAGTTTGAACAATGGCTTCGATCTCAATATCCCGATCTAAAGGATGCCTCTTTCGTTCTTCAACATAAGGTGGATGGTCTTTCTCTTGGTCTTCTTTATAAGGGCGGTAAATTAGTTCAAGCTCTTACGAGAGGGGATGGAATTACAGGTATTGATGTTACCGAAAAGGCCAAGACGGTAGAAGGGGTTCAACATACGATCCCCTTTAAGGACGAGATTGAAGTTCGTGGAGAGTGCCATAAGAACCGACAGGACTTTTATAAGAAATGGCATACTTCGGTTGGTGGAGAATACAAGAATCCGAGAAACTTTACAGCGGGAGCCATGAACGAAAAAGACCCCGAAGAAACCCGCAAGAAGGGGCTTCGATTTGTTGCTTATGAAATTTGCCGACACGATTTTGATACGGAAGTTGAGAAGAATGAGTTTTTGGATAAGCTGGGTTTTCCCACTCTTATCAAATCAACCAAAAGAACCAAAACTGGGATTGGATATGCTGAAATTGCCAAGGCTGTTCAATATTACATGGATGCGATTGATAGAAATATGCTCCATTATGATATTGACGGAATCGTGGTTAAGTTAAACGATATTAAAAAGGCAAAGAAAATGGGCTCTGTTGCAGGTGGACGAAAGCCTAAATCAAATCGTGCTGTAAAATTTCCGCCCGAACAAAAAGAGACGGAATTGATTGGCGTTGAAGTTGGAGTTGGTAGAACAGGTAAGCTTACGCCTGTTGGAATTCTGAAGCCCGTTGAATTGGGTGGAGCCATGATGACAAGGGCTACGCTTCATAATTTTGGGGCGTTGGTTGGTAAAGACGCAATTAAGATTGGCAGTATCGTTTTAATTGCGAAGAAGGGCGATATCATTCCCCAAATCGTTAAAGTAAAGAAGATGGGAAATAAGACCATTGATATCCCCACCAAATGTCCTGCTTGCGGAGAGGCAATTGATTGGGATGATAACAAGGTTGAATTGGTTTGCAAGAATTACAATTGCTCGACACAGCTTAACAAGAAGATTGATTATTGGTTCAAGGAAATTGGCGTTAAGGGGTTTGGGGCAGGGACGATTTCAAAATTGACCGATAAAGAGGAAATGGCTTGGGACAAGAAGCAAATTGTTTCCAATATTGCTGAAATGTATTACATGCTTGATAACGATAGGGCAACAGAACATCCTTTCCGTAAGTATGCATATCTTAAGTCTCAAATGGGGCAGAAGACTTACGATAACCTTTTGGAAAGTATTAAATCGGTTACGGAAGTTTCGCTACCTATTTTTATTCGGGCATTGGGAATTGAGAATATTCAGACAAGTGCAAAAGACATTTCTGATATTGCTCCTTCCATTGATGATATTGACAAATTGACGGTTGACGATCTTTTGAAAATTAGCGGATTTGGTCAAGCTAAGGCAAACAGCTTCATTACTTCTTGGAAAGCTCGTCGTGGAGAAATTAAGCTTCTTCTGAAGTATGTCAGCATTAAAAAGGTTGCTCAGGCCAGTAATAAATTGGCAGGGAAAAAGTTCTGCTTCACGGGTTCCTTTGATTCGCCCGATAGAAATACTATGGAAAGAATGGTCGGAGAGAATGGTGGTAAACTTGCTTCTGTATCTAAAGAATTGACGGCATTGGTCTTTGATGGGGAGACAATGAAAGGGAAATACCAAAAAGCACTTGAGCTAAATGTCCCAATTATTACTCAGGAAGATTTTCTGAAATTGATTGAAGGATGAAACTGTCTCTACGTAGAAATATTATATAAGACTGCGAAACTTATATAATAGGAAAAATTTGTAGGTCCATTCTGGTCACTTCTTGATTTCGCAGTCTCGTGATTGGTTTGGGCCTACTTTTTTGGAGACTGCGAAAATGAAACGAGAATATGTTAAGAATTCTAAGTTATATATTGATTGGGATGATGCTAAAAATGAATTAGATCCATCTAAAATATCGGTATGGAGTAAAGAAAAGGTTTGGTGGAAATGCAGTTGTGGTCATTCTTGGATGGCGAGAGTAGACAATAGATATGGTGGATATGGATGTCCATATTGCGAAAATAAGATAGTAAGCCTAGAAAATTGTTTGGGTAATCTTTTTCCAGAGCTAGTACTTGAGTGGTCTTTTGAAAATAAATGTAGTCCGTATGACGTATTACCGTTTTCTTCCAAGAAATATAAATGGATATGCTCAAAGGGACATCAGTGGAAATCTTCTGTCGGGAACAGAACCAAAAATACTAGGGGATGTCCGTATTGTTCAAATCATATGGCATGTATAGATAACTGTCTGGCGACTCAAAATCCAGAGTTGACAAAAGAATGGCATCCAACCAGAAATAAAGGCATAACTCCATATGGCGTTCTTCCCAACAGCAAGTATAAAGTTTGGTGGATCTGTCCAAACGGGCATGAATACGAAGCAAAGATATACCACAGGAACACAACAAGTTCTTGCCCCCTTTGTTCTCAGGGTATCGTCCTTCAAGATGGAACATTCTGCCATTCTGTTGCAGAAGCTTATATGTATCTAAAATATAAGACAGAAGGGAAAATCTTCGAACATAATAAGATGTATGGCTTAGGAAGATGCAAATGTGACTTTTATTTTCCACATAGTAACACATACACAGAAGTTACTGGGTTTCTTAGGGGTAGAAGCGGGACTAAATATGGATCATTTTACAGATTTTATTACGTTCAGAAACTGGAACGATAAACAAGGAGTATATGGATAAACTTGATATCAAAAAATTGGCTGATAGAATTAAAGAACGTAAGGCAACTCTAGATAAGGCAGCAATAGAACTGAAGGCTCATTTTGTTGGACTGGATGATATTATTGATAAGATCATCAAGAACATTGAAACGTGGTATTGCCTTCCTGAGCTTCTTACTCGTCCTGCTATTGTATGTCTTTTTGGACCAACCGGAGTGGGCAAGACAGATTTGGTTCGTAGATTGGTTAAAATTCTTGGATTTCCAGACAAGTTTTGTGAGATTATTATTTCCAACAAAGGATGTTCAACTTATCCTTGGAGTCCTAGTGTTGCAGCTATTCTTAGACAGAATACGAATATCCAATCTGGTAGTCCGGCCATTATATTGTTAGACGAAGTTCAGGGATTTAGAACTATTGATGAACAGGGACAAGATATCCACGATTACAAGTTCAAGGACGTTTGGACTCTTCTAAGTGATGGCAAGCTTCCGTTTCAAGTAGAAGTGGAGAGTCTTATGAATATGTTATGGGATTATCAGAAAAAGGATGTCATAGCAAGAGTTCCGGTAACTTCCAGAGTGTCTGGTCAAGATTTATCAGATGACGATGATGATGACAGTGATCTTTTTGATTCTCCAGATATAAAGACCAAACCCTATTTTAAGGATGACGATGATGGTAAATTCAATTTTTACCAGCTTAATTATTTCAAAAGTTTACTTCGTCTTAATGAATCGCTTGAGGAAATAGCTCTTTGGACAGATACTAAGAAGAAAGAAATTATTATGGAAAGGTTAGCCAGTAAATCTATTTATGAAGAAGAAGATTACACGAAATGTCTCATCTTTATTTCTGGCAACTTAGATGATGCTTACGGATTTACAAAGGATTCAAAAGAAGTTGATGTAGATGCCGATATCCTACACAATATGTCTAAAAAGATTAACATTTTGGATATTAAAGCAGCGTTATCAAAAAGGTTTCGCCCCGAACAAATTTCTCGTATGGGAAACTGTCATATCATTTACCCCTCTCTCAGCAAAAATTCTTTTGAAGTGATTATTGAAAGAAAAATCGCAGGGATCATCGAGAGGGTTAAGGCTACGGCGGGAATTGATTTGGTTGTAGATAAATCAATTAATAAGTTGATTTATGACAATGGCGTTTTCCCCACTCAAGGAACCCGGCCTGTATTTTCAACCATATCAGAAATTCTCGAAACACTTTTGCCGAACTTTCTTTTGGAAGCAATTATAAACGAAAAGACCATGGTGAAGCTTAGTTATAAGACTGAAAAAATAGAAGTTGAAATTGGTGAAGCTGTTATCAAATCTCCCTACATGGGGACTCTAGACAAGCTCAAGAAAGAACGTGGGCAAAACAATAACAGAAGGGCAATGTCGGCGGTTCATGAAGGAGGACACGCCGTAGCATTTGCTTATCTTTTTAAAATGTCGCCCAGTCAAATTATGGCTACCCCTGCTTCTAATGAGGCCGAAGGTTTTGTTTATACGCTAAGCACATGTAACTCCAAAAGTATGCTTCTTAAGAAAATCACGGTTCTTCTTGCTGGGACAGAAGCGGAACGCATTATTTTTGGTAGCGATACTGTAACCAATGGGAACGAATCCGATTTAATGCATGCGACTGAACGTGCAGGAAGTATGATTCGTAAGTGGGCCATGAGCAATTATGATTCCACGGTTTCCACAGAAATGGAGTTATTGAATAATGATGTGGAAGGGACAAACAATCTTATTGAAACCATTATGAAAAAATGCAGAAGTGATGCCAATGATATTTTAACTAGGAATAGTCAGATTTTAAAAGCTACGGTTGACCAGCTTTTGACTTTTGACAGTATTTCTCCTGCTGATTTCGTAATCCTTTGTAAGGAAAACGGTCTTGAAATTGGAGAGGCGCAATCTTCCGAAGAAGTAATTTATGAAGATTATCACGGAAAATACTTAGAGTATAAGGGGAAGAAATGATGATGGATAGAAATAGAGGTTTTTCTGTTAAATTCTTGTATAATGTTATGAAAGGCGGCTAAACCTTAAAATAGAAATATAGTGATAAGCTCTTAATGGTCTTGTCTTGAAATGGTTTAGCCGCCGTCAAAGATAGCTGTTAGGAGCTTGTCTATTTTAAAGGGTAAAATGAAAAATTTAGAAAAAATAAAGTGTAGAGAATATAAATATGTAAAATGTGATCGTTGTAACAAAATTCGTAAAATAGAAAGAGGGTATTGGCGTCGAAAATTAAAAAATGGCAAAAAGAAAGTTTATTCTGGGAGCGTAAAACCACGACATCTTTAGTGTCGTGGATGTAAGCGACTAAAATATCCAAAAATAATTAGAGGAAAAGACTAAATAGTTATAGAAGAAGATTAGTAGTATGAAATTACTAGCTTACAAATATAGATTGTATCCAAATAAAGGACAAAGAGTTTTGCTTGAAAAACACTTTGGCTCCTGTCGATTCATCTATAATCACTTCCTTCAAAAGAAGATTACTCACTACAAGGAAACTAAAAAAACTATTGGATGGGTAGATTTAGCTAATAGCCTTATAGAACTAAAAAAAGAACATGAATGGCTAGACGAAATAGGCAGTCAATCGTTACAAGCAACTATCAGAAATCTTGACAACGCATATACCAACTTCTTCCGTTCTAACATGGGATTCCCTAAATTTAAGTCAAGAAAGAATAACAAGCAATCGTTCTGTTGTCCTGAAGCTAACTCCATTAGACCAGATTTTGAGAACAATCGTCTTTACCTCCCGAAGTTCATTAAAACCAAGAATAGGGATAATAGATTGAAGTGCATATTTGATAGAGCTTTTGAAGGGAATATTAAACAATGCACTGTTTCAAGAGGAAATGACGGAAAGTATTATGCCTCAATATTGGTAGAACAAAATATAGAGTTTCCTAAGAAGCCAGCGGTTGAAGAAAGTACGACCGTTGGAATAGACTTTGGTGTTAAAATGTTCTTGACGATTTCAAACGGAGATAAAATCGAATCACCAAAATACTTCAGGCAATCTCAAGATAAACTAGCAAAACATCAGCAAGAACTAGAGTTACTAACAAAGGGTTCAACAAAACATATATCAAAGAAGGAGCAAATAAGTAAGTTACACGCAAAAATAGCAAGACAAAGGAAAGATTTCTTAGATAAACTATCACACAAATTGACTCACGATAACCAAGTAGAGACGATTTGTATTGAAGACTTATCTATTAAAAACATGCAGAGTCAAAATCAAGCACCTACAAACAGAATTATAGGAGATTTAGGTTGGTTCAATTTAACCCGAATGCTTCAGTACAAGTCCGATTGGTATGGTAAGAATTTTCTAAAGATAGGAAGATTTGAACCGTCCAGCAAGACTTGTAATGTTTGTGGAGAAGTCTATCACGAACTCACATTAGATGAAAGAGTATGGAAATGTAAGAAGTGTGGTTCGGAGCATGATAGAGACGTTAATGCTTCCAAGAACGTTAAAGACTTTGCATTAACCAATATGGGATTTCAAAAGGGTAGGAACTATCCTATAGAAACCCAGACATCTTTAGTGTCTGGGTAGTTCATTGCAGAAGTTGTGGCATGATTGAACGGGCTGTTGTTCGTTATCAAGAAAAATACGAAGACCAAGATTACGCAGACAGCAAGGTAATTAAAAGAATGTTTAACGGGCTAAGACAAAGGGCAAGGACAAAAGGGTTTCCCCTTCAATTATCCAAAAAAGATGTAAGAGAAATTATGTATAAAAATTGTCATTATTGCGGGGATGGTCCAAGTAATACTTTTGTTCTATTTGGTGAAAGCAAAGAGTTTAGAAAAGAAATCAAATATCAAGGTATCGATAGAATGGATAGCAATAAGGGATATATTAAGGGCAATATAGTACCATGTTGTTTCCAGTGTAATTGTCTAAAGTGGGATAATTCTATGGAAGATTTTATTAAAAAAATAGAAAAGCTATATTTTAGGTTGGTAAAAAATAAATAAAATAGTTGAAAACAGTTCTTGACTTTATCCGCTAATCTGTTACAATGGCTGCATTAAAGATTGAAAAAGTAATTTAGCATTGGAGAAAAAATGAATACAAATGAAACAATAATCCGTTCAATGCTTGACGACGATCAGTACAAGTTTTCAATGCAAGCCGCAATTCTTGAACTGTTTCCCGATGCTATTGCACATTATCGTTTTATCAACAGGGGCAAACAAAGATTCAACGAAGAATTCCTTAAGGCATTGCAATATCAAGTTTCCACCTTTTTCCCGCTATTTGCCATTAGTGAATCCGAAATCGAATGGTATCGTAAGACTTGCCCATATCTTAAGCCTTGGTATTTTGACTATCTCAGAAATTACCGCTATAATCCTAAACAGGTTAAGATTTCCCTCAATGAAGAGAAAAATTTAGTTATTGATATCGAAGGCCCTTGGTGCGAAACGGTTTTGTGGGAAGTTAAGCTGATGGCAACCGTTTCGGAACTTTATTTCAAAATTATTGATACTAATTGGAATAGAGTTGGAGAAGCAGATAGGGCTAAAGAAAAAATGAATCAGCTTCAGGATTGGAACTGCATCACTACAGATTTTGGAACCCGTAGACGTAAAGACTTTTTGGCTCAGGCTATGGTTGTTGAAAACATGAAGCCATTCAATCGGTTTGTTGGTACGAGCAATGTTTATCTATCGTATCAAAACAATATGACTCCCAAAGGAACTCAGGCCCATGAGTGGTATCAGGCCATGCAAGCCCTATTTGGAATTCGTCATAGCAACCTCTTCGGGATGGAAAACTGGGTTAAAGTCTATGGCGGAAATTTGGGTATTGCTCTTACCGATACACTTGGAACCGATCTCTTCCTTAAGGATTTCGATCTTCGTTATGCTAAGCTTTTTGATGGTGTCCGATGCGATTCTGGTAACGAAATGGAGTTTACAGACAAGATTGTTGCGCACTATAAAAAGATGAAGATTAATCCTTTGACAAAAACGATCATCTTTAGTAACGCCTTGGATTGCAGAAAAGCGGTTGATATTTCAAGATATTGCAGGGATGTAATTAATTGCTCGTTTGGGATTGGAACCTTCTTTACCAATGATTTTCCAAATTCTCCTGCTCTTAATATGGTTATTAAACTGTGGAGTATTAATGGAATCCCCGTTGTTAAAACATCGGATGATAAGGGAAAAGTAATGGGTGATCCAGAAGCAATTAGAGTGACTAATTGGGAATGTTTCGGTAAGTCGTTGGATTCGTAGAAAAAACATAGAAAAGGAGAAATAATGAAAAGATCAATAGTGTTGGCAGCAATAATGGTTATGGTGGCAGGTTGTTCGGGTTCTGTTCCCGCCCCTGTTAAAACCGTAGATCTTCCTGTGGAGACAGACAATATTGCTATCTATATTGTTTGGGATGGTTCTGGCAGTATGGCACAATCGGTTAAAAATGACAAAGGTGTAGACGAAAGTAAGGATGCCATTTCTCGTCGGGCTCTGGAATCAATTGGGAACAGATTAGATCAATATCTTTCTATGTCTAAGAATCGTGCTATTGGTCTTGGCCTTGTTCTGCTTAATCATGGCAGAGTCCTTTATGAGGGATTTGGGATTGCGAATAATAACAAAAAAGCATCTGAAGTTATTAAGAAGTGGAAAGTTCCTTCTCCCGATGGTGGTACTCCCCTTGGAAATGCTATCAAGCTTGCTTCTGATCAACTTGCGATTATAAAAAATGCTCCAGCCAAACATATTATGGTTCTTACGGATGGTGGATCAAACGCCGGCCCATCTCCCGATGCTATCATGGATGGTTTGTCAAAAGAAGGAATTAAAAACGGAATTCATTTTGTAGCTTTTGATATTGATGCTGGTTTGTTCAAAGCGGTTCAGGATCGTGGGGCTACAGTTGTTGGTGCTTCGAATGAAAAGGAGTTGAACGAAAAATTTGATTTCATTCTAAAAGAGAAGATTCTTTTGGAGCGAGAAGATTGATTACGATTTTACTTGCATTTTTTTGTAAACCTGATAGAATGTATCAAACAATAAAGAAAGGAGTTAATTATGTTCGATAGCATTAGAAGGGCATTGGCAAGAGTATTTGCGGCTTTGGGTTTGTGGATAGAGAAATCTACAGAAACAGACGCCATGAACGAAGCGGTTGTTGAGAAGAGTTTGCGGGAAGAGAAGGTGAAAGCTGACAAGGCTCATTATGCCAATGGTCAGTTGCAATCTACGATTATCCTTCTCAGAATGCAAATTAAGGATCAAACCAATAAGCAAGACGAGTTTAAGCGTTTGATTGAGTTGGCTATAAAAGAGAACGATGAGGCTAACGGTTCTATTTATGCGGAAGAGTTGGCAAACCTTGAAGGTGAATTAAAAACCAACCAAGAACAACTGGAAACGCTTAACGCAAGCTATAAGCAGAACACCGAAATCATTGCGGAATCTCTTCGTCAGATTCAAAAGCTCGAACGACAGTTTATGTCTCTTAAGGCTCAGGTTCGAGTCTCAAGAAACATGGAATCGGTTGCTCAAATGATGAAGGCATCTATTACGGAGCTTCAAGGGATGGTGGGTGGAGAAGCAGCTTCCGCATTACAGAGGATGCGTGAAGCGTCTGTTCAGGGGCAAGGTCAAATGACAGCAACGATGGATCTTGCAAAAGAAATGGGTGCAAATATCAGGATGCAACAGGACGCTCGAAAAGCACGTGGTAGGGCTCTGTTCAATGAGTACAAGCAGAAAGCTTCTATTGGGGTTCAAGCTCCCGAAGCTACAGCGGAGTCTAAGCCTGTAGAACGTCAAAAGATAGAAGCAACAGCATAGGTAAATAAACAAACAATAATAGTAGTAACAAAGAAAGGGGTATAGATATGATGACACTAAAGGGTAAAATTCTGGTAGCATTGGCTGTAATTGCCGTACTGAGTATTGGGGGCTATAGGTGGAAGGATAAGTTGTTCCCTCCTGCTCCGACTTCAAATCCGTCAATTAACATTAACGCTCTTAAGGATAAGTTGAATAACCTTGGGAGTAATGTAGTGGCGGCAATCAAAACTGCTGTTGATATTAACTCCAAATTGCTTGCAGGAACTAATACAGTTTCGCTTATTGGAGATAGCGTAATGCCTCCGGTTACGGCAGTTAGCTCATATGACAAAACAACCAAGAACGGTAAACTCTTGGTGAAATTCCCTATTAATGTATGGCCGGGATGGGCTGGAATCATCATGGCTAATAACGGAATGGGGGCTAACGAAGAAAGTCTTTTCTATAAGAAGTATGGCTTTTTCGTTGAGCTTAGTTTGGTGGATGATCCTGTCATGGCAAGAGATTTGTTTGCGAGTGGGCATTCTCATATTCTGTGGGGTACATTGGACATGATTGCTCTCTTTGCACCTGCTTTGTCAAAGGATTCACGAACTATTCCTATTGTAGCTCAAGCCATTGATAACTCAAATGGTGGAGATGGGGTTGTCTCTCGAAACAATATCAAGTCCATTAATGATTTCCGCATGAAGAATGGAGTTAGGTGCAAGGTTGTTCTTGCTCAGAATTCGCCTAGCCATAATTTCTTTATGATTCTGCTTATCAATGCGGGTATTGATCCTGCCGAAATTGATTTCCGTTGGACAAAAGATGCTCCTTCAGCCGCTAAGTTGTTCGTTCAGGATACATCGTTTGATGCTTTCGTGGGGTGGTCTCCTGACATCTATACGGTTACAGATTCAGTCCCCGGAACAAGATTGGTGGTTACAAGTGCTACAGCCAATAATGTTATCTTCGATGTTTGGGCTGTTCGTAATGATTTTGCAACCGATCATCCCGATATCGTTGAAAAAATGATTCGCTGTATTTTCGAGGGGGTTGATATGGTTCGAAAAGACCCCCAACTTGCAGCCAAATATCTTAGTGCGGCCTATAATCTTCCGGTAGCGGATTGCGCAATGATGATTGGCAAAGATGGTGGTATTGCTAGCGGAGATGCCCATCTTCTCAATTACAGAGAGAATTACAAGTTCTTCTGCGACCAAATGAATCCAGTTAACTTTGAGTCTATTTGGAATAAATCTTCAACAATCTATCAGTCACTTGGGGTTATTGATGCTCCTATTGTTGCTGCCAAAGTTAAGGCTTCCAAGTTCCTTCTTGGAATGGTTAACGACTATAAAGACGTTCAGGATTTGTCTCAGCCTGTTTTCAGTCCCAATATGGTGTTTAAGACCCTTGAGGCTGGAGAAGGGAATATTCTTTCCAAGGCTGTTCAGATTAGGTTTGAATCTGGTAAATGGGATTTGAATTCCACCTATGATACCAATATTCCAAATTCGCTTGTTGAAATTGGTATGCTTGCAGGTAATTTCGGTAATGCTTACATCGTCATCGAAGGAAATACCGATGGAAGTATGAAGGGATTAGTGCCTTCTGATGCTATTCGCAAATTGTCCTATGACAGAGCCGAAGCGGTTAAGAAGTCTATTTTGACCAAATATCCCAATTTTGACCCTAACAAGTTCAAGGTTGTTGGAAATGGTTGGGATAGCCCGTTGCCCGGTTGCACAGATTCAAGCGACAAGGAGCAAAACAAGAAAAATCGAAGAACCGAAATCAAGGTATATCCTCTCGAAACCGAATAGGCAAAAACTATGTTGGCAAAAAAGGGAGTGGAAGAAACCTTCCATTCCCTTTTGCTAAAGAAACGAGGGAATTATGTGGAGCTTCATTGGAATAATTTTAGGGTTGGTTGTGCTTCTAACTCTTGTCGTAAGAATTGCCAAGTTCCCTGTTCGTAAAGAGCTTGCCAAAGAAAGATCAATTCTTATCACGGTTTCGTTTCTTGCTCTTCTGATAGGATTTTGGTGGTTTTCTACAAATGGAGATAGGGTTGAAGATAGAATGCTTCCGCCTATTATTCTCCCTAGTCCTGTCGAAGTTCTACAGGCATTTCCCATTCTTCATTTTGATCAGGGCTTACTAAGAAGCGTTGGGGTCTCTTTTGTCCGTGTAACATCAGGTTTTATTCTTGCTGCGATTTTAGCTCTTGTTCTTGGAACTTATATGGCAGCGTTTACACCTATTTCTTCTTTTTTCAAACCCGTAGCTTTAATTGGTTCCTATGTTCCTATTATCAGTTTTATTCCCTTGACCTTGGCTTGGTGGGGTTCTGATGAAATACAAAAAATAGGATTTCTTTTTATTGCCTGTTTTGTTGTGCTTCTCCCCTTGGTCATTCGTTCAATCGATGACGTAAGCGAATCATTCCTTGATGTGGCGAAAACAAAGGGGGCATCTCAATGGCAGTTGGTAAAAAACGTATTGCTTCCTGTAGCTATGCCTTCTATATGGAATCATCTTCGTGGGGTTTATGGAGTAGGTTGGGGATGGATTATTCTAGCAGAAGTTGTTAATGCTCAAAACGGTATTGGTTATCTCATGGAAACATCTTCTCGTAGAGGCTGTACCAATAAAATTTTTGCCATCATTATTGTTATTGTTGTAATAGCTACATTATGTGATAAACTTTGGAAAGTTACAGGGGTGTGGTTGTTCCCTCAAAACAGAAAGAAAGGCTAACATGACAAGTCTAAAACAAATTTTAGCTCCTTTTTGGGTTAGCAAAGCTCCTAAATTGGAACCTAGTCCATCTGTTAAAGCAGAAGCTATTAAACAGGATGAAATAGTTAAGATTGAAGAGGTTATTGAAACCCACAAAATTGAAATCAAAGAAGCCCCAAAACAAATAGAAGCTTCTAAACAGCCAAAAGCCTTGTTGGAAGCGGCACCCATTGTTTCTTTTCAAAATGTAACAAAAAAATTTGGCGATAAAATAGCCATTCATGATGTTACTTTTGAAGTTCATGATGTTCCTAATATGGGTGAAATGGTAGCCTTGGTTGGGCCTTCGGGTTGTGGTAAGTCAACCATATTGAGAATCATAGCGGGATTAGAGCCACAATTTCCTCCTACTTCTGGAAAAGCTTTTGTTGCAGGTGGAGAAATTACAGGATCAGGAATTGACCGTGGAGTTGTTGATCAAAAATATTCACTCCTTCCTCATCTTACGGTAATCGACAATATATCTTTTGGATTAAAATTGAATGGAACAGGACGGAAAGAAAGAAGAGACAAGGCAAGGGAATGGGTTAAAAAGATTGGCTTGGAAGGATCGGAAGATAAATTCCCGCAAGAACTTTCGGGTGGTATGCAGCAGAGAGTTTCTTTAGCCGCTACACTTATACTTCAACCTAAGATCCTTCTGATGGATGAACCTTTTGGAGCCCTTGACCCAAAAATGCGGTTGAAGATGCAAGAGCTTTTGGTTGAGCTTTGGAAAGAAATTCAAGGGACAGTAATCATTGTTACACATTCCATGGATGAAGCGGTTTATCTTGGGGATAGAATTTTCAGAATGGAAGCAAATCCCGGAAGACTGGTTGAGATTTTGAAAGCTCCACGGCCAGATATCTCTCCTGAAGAAATGAGGAAAAAGAAGTGGTTTTTCGAGATGGTAAGAGAATTGCAAGATAGAGTTGAGAATAGTAAAACCGCTTCGGGAGAATTGGAATGGGTAAATAGAGCCATGCGATCTTCTAAAAAAACCGAGAAACAAAGAGGGGAAGATATAGACGAGGTTTCCCTACTTAAACTTATAGGATAAATGTATTGACAATTAGCGGAAAATATATTATGATATTCTTTATAAATTGAGAGGCGATTATGGACAATATCGAAATTGATTACACAAAAGAATATCTTAAAAGTAAACTGAATATCGGATTGGCAGCGGGTCTTCTTGGATTCGGCTTCCTTTCTGCAAACTTCTTTATTTTTCTGCTATTCGGAGTTGCTTACGGGTTGAGCTTTATGTTTCTTCACGATTCCCCTTGGTTCAAAAAGAAGATGGAAGAAAAATATGCAGAAATCAAAAGACAAGAAGAACAACGGCAAGTAGAAGCGTTCAAAATAAAAAGAGACCGATATTATTCCAGTCTTGGTAATTCACGCAAACAGCAATACAATGAATTGGTAAAGGTGGGCAAAGATATTGAAAAAGCTACAATGGATTCTGTTTCCGATCAAGATACAGCAATGAATACACGATTGATTAAAATTGACGAGCTTATTTGGACATATCTTAAACTTCTGTGTATTGAGCAATCCCTAGAGGTTTTTATTGAGTCGGAAAGACAAGATAATTTGCCCACCGAAATAAAAGAGGTTGAAGAAAAGATCAGTAGCATTGGAAAAGAATTGGACAATGCTCGTAAGGATACCAAAAATGGTTCGGCTATGGTTATCAGTTCAAAGGAAAGACTTCTTAACTCCTATACCGAAAGATTGGACGTATTAGAAAAGAGATTAGAGCGAGTTGATCAAGGCAAAAACAATATTGATATAGTAATATCTGAACAAGCAAGACTAGCCCAACAGGTCAAACTTATTCGGGCCGATGCTATTGCTACCCGTAATGCAGATGCCTTAACTAGTCGAATTGATGCCAGCGTATCTCATCTGGAAAGTACCAATAAGTGGCTTTCGGAGTTGAATGATTTCAAGGATGTTGTGGGAGATATGCCACAACTGAATACAACTCGTATTGGGTTTGGTGAAACAGAAAGTGTTAATGCAGTACCTTATGAAACCAAAGATCCAAGGAAAATTAGAAAATCGTCGTTGGAGAATTCATATGAACGATAACACTTCTTGGCTAACAGAGCTGGTTCGAAAATGGAATAGTCAAACCTATTCTGTCTTTGTTCTATACGGTAATATATTTGATGTTTTCCCGGTTCAAAACTCGTTTGAAAGAACCAAATATGTTTCCTTGAAGTCATTCCTTGCCAATCGGATATTCAAGGACAGACCCTATTTGCTCTATTACGACATTAGTGATGGATTAACCTTTGGGTCAAAAATAATGCAGGCAGACTTTTTCAAATGGCTTGAGATTTACGATCAAACAGAAAAGACGAATTATCAAAATAATCTTCCCAAAGAATTTTTGAAGCTTGTCCCTCTCCTCCGTAGATTTTTCATGAAGGCAACCGATGAAAAGAAAGGAGTCACTCTAATCATTGACTTTGCTGAAAAAATTATTCCTGAGTCGGGTGGAGGCATGAGTCAAGAAGAAAGAATGGCAACCGTTTCGATGCTAAAATGGGGCATCTCTCCAGAAATGCGTAATTCAGATATCGGAATATTTCTGTTGACGGAAAGTATTTCTGAGCTTCAATCAGATATTGTTCGCAATCCATATTTCGCCCAAGTTAATATCCCACTCCCCACAGGCGAAGAAAGAGAGGCTTTCCTTTCCGATTCAACTTGGATGAGTGGCTTATTGGGAGAATCTCAATTGTCACAGTTTTGCGATTTTGACATCAAACAACTCGCTAGCAGGGCATCGGGTTTAAATCTTGTCCGAATCCAACATCTTCTTGGGGAAGCCATTCATAACAATATAAGAATAGATTGGAAGTATCTTTCTCAACGGAAAAAGGTATTGATCGAAGAGTATTGCCAAGGACTAGTTCAATTTATGGAACCTAAAAGAGGTATCAGTTTGGAAAATGTTGCTACCCATACGGCGGCAAAAGCTAGATTGCGTGAAATTGCCCAACTGATAAAGGATGGTAAGGGCAATGTTCTAGAAAGAGGAATTTTACTTCCGGGAGAGTGGGTGTTGGGAAATCATTCTTGGTCAGTTGTTTTGCTAGCGAATGTGGACTGCCAGTTATGATTATGGGAGATTTCAGATCTAAGTGGGTTGGCGATACCGAAAAACAATTGTCCAGAATTCTTATGACTATTAAATCGCTTGGCCCTATTATCGTTGTTATTGACGAAGCGGATGCGGCTTTGGGAAACAGAAATGCTTCTGGTGATAGCGGGGTGTCATCCAGAGTTTTCTCTTCTATTGCAGCTTACATTGGAGATACTTCGTTGCGTGGAAGAGAACTTTGGATAGCTATGACATCTCGCCCCGATCTTCTTTCCATTGATATGAAACGTCAAGGAAGATTCGGCCTCTGTATTCCTCTTTTCCCCAGTCAAAATTCTGGAGAGGTTATGGATCTTTTTGAAACTGTCTGTAAAACTAATGCTATTGTTTTGACAGATGAAACAAGAAATTCGATCAACAGGAAAATGGGAGAGTGTAGCTTAACAGGGAGTGATGTTGAAGCTATTGTTATTCGGGCCAAAGAGAAGGCGGTTATAGCTAAACGAGACGATAATGTTACAGCAAATGATTTTGAAGAGGCGGTGGATTCGTTCATTGATCCTCTTGACCCCATGCTTCTACGGCTACAAGAATTAGCAGCGGTATTAGCTTGTTCCGATAGGCGTTATCTTCCTGAACATTATAAAAACTATTCTAGAGAAATATTAAATCAGGACTACCTTGACCTTAAGCAAAAGCTGCAATTTAGCTAGGTTTTGTATAATAATGGTATGAAAAATATAGGTATAGTGGGATCTAGAAGAAGAGATACAAAAGAAGACCTAGACGCCTGTAGAAAAATCTTTTTGGAGATTTACGAAGAGGGCGATATTATTGTTTCCGGAGGCTGTCCCAAGGGTGGCGATAGGTTTGCAAAAATCTTTATAGAAGAATACCATACCCAAAAAATAATCCACTATCCCGACAAATCTAAGCTTGATCCCGTAAAACTAAAACAGAATCCTAGATGGGCTTATGCTGAAATCAACTTCGCTAGAAACACTCTAATTGCTAAAGATTCCGATGTTTTAATTGCCGTAGTAGCCTCTGATCGCAAAGGTGGAACCGAAGATACCATAAAAAAAGCAATAGCAATGGGGAAAAAAATAATATTAGTTCCCCAAGTTACCCAACCTTCTTTATCAGAATACGATCCGCTTCAAGAACCCTTATGATCTCCTTAACACCCAAACCCTATTATTTAATCGATAATACAAGAAATATAGCCAATAGACTTCGTATCAAATATTGTGAAATTGCGTCAAAAATATTTCTTTTCAAAGGACGAAAAGGACTTACCAACGATATTCTTAGCCAAATGTGGGATCTAGACGGTATTGAAGGAATTCCACCCCCTTCTGTCAAAACTGTTATTCGTAATGCTCCTGTACCGTATATCAAGTGGTATATAAGAAATCACATTAAAATTAATGCAAGCATATGGAATGGAGATTTTGTTGCCGGACTTACTACTGCCGGTAAAGTGTCGTGGTTTAAAACCCATTTCCCCGCTTTCAAATGGTCTGGAAATACGAACTTAGCCAATACTATTAGCGATTCTCCGTTCTCTGGCAAAATCATTGTTAAAAAAAGTCTCAAAAAATATGGTGAAAATAGATATATTTGGTCTCACGTTCCATCGTTATACCTTCCTTATTCAAGGGATTCTATTTCCTTTATGGCGGGAGTTTTAGCCACAGGTCAACAAAGATACATTGATGGAGAAGCATATATTTATTATGATTATGCTGTAATTCCTTATTTCGTGCAATGGTCTATTCCTATCGAAATCAACTGCGAAAAAGGCATCTACATTTCTCCTATATGGCCTGCGTTATTAAGCTATTTAATGCCCGAATCATATAAGCCATGGACGAATCTACCTGATGCATATAAGGCTGATTTTTACGCCGCTATTTTATGGAACGTTTACACAGGGAAAATGATTTCTAGACGACGAATCCCCTATTTAAAATCAAGACAATGGACATACAATAACAAAGGGGATGTGAAAAGGTTAGAAGAGCTTTGGATTGAATGCAAATTAGCGGGGTTAGATAAAAGAATAAAAGAAGCCATTCATCATTGGGCAAAAACTGTATAATATCTCTAAATAACAAAGGAATGGAATAATGAAATATTTACTTATAGATGGAAGCAATTTAGCTTGCCGATGTTCATTTGCTAACGAGCAGTTGACGAGTACAAATGGAATACCCACTGGAGTTCATTTCGGGGTTCTTCAAAGTCTTATTCTCTTGGAGAAAAAATTCAGCGATTGGCAATTTTTAATGGTATGGGATGGCAAATCAGCTAGACGAATGAAAGAATCTCTTGAAGCCGTTTCCAATGGTGTTGTTCCCGAAGGATATAAGGAGAATAGAAAGAAAGGGCCTCAACCAAAGCCCTTACTAGATTTTTATGCTCAGTCTCCTTATTTACAAAGAGGCATAGGGGCAACAGGAATTCCACAGATACGATTGCCAGAATTTGAGGCTGATGATGTCATAGCCAGTTATTGTAAAATTTTGAAAAATGACAATGAAATTATTTGCATCACTAGCGATAAAGATTACCGACAGCTATTGGACAAGAATGTATCCATTTATGATGCCATGAAGCAAAAAGAAGTAACAGAAAAAAGCCTTGCCGCAGAATATGGAATTCAATCGAGTCAATGGATAGATGTTGGCGCACTAATGGGAGACGATGGTGACAATATCTTTGGCGTTCCGGGATGGGGCGAAAAGACAGCCGTAAAAGAAATCAAGAAATATGGCAGTTGGGAAAAAGTTATTGCAGCTTACGAGAAAGAGTTTGGGGAGTTAAGAAAAAAATACATGGATATATGCGAAAACGAGAAACTTCCAGAAAACGCAAGATTGCCAGATGCTAGAAAAGTGTTCGATGATTTTAAGGCAATCAGATCAGATCCAACAAACGAGAAATCAAGATTAAAATACCCCGACATTACTTTTGATATGCCTTATACCGGGGTTGCCATGGCTTTTGAAAGGGGAGAAGTTAAAATGCCGAAAACAACACTTATGGCTCTTATGTTCCAAAAACGAATTAAATTGGCTTATAGCTTGAAGAAGATGGATTACATTGAGTCTTTACCGCCTATAGAACCAGAAGTTTTTGACAAGAAGAAATTAGTGGAGTATCTTGAATATTACGATATTCATTCCTTGTATAATGATATTGACGTATTTGGTTATGAAAGAGATCCTAATGGTAGAGAAATACTCCCAGAAGACATTGTAGAAATTGATGAAATGGGAGCGATTAGTAGTCTTGGAAAGCCTTAATTTAAAGGAGCACAATGATTAATGGGAAAACAGATAACGAAGTATGGTTTGATAATTGGGTGGCAAAACCACCTTTAATTGATAATAGTAGTCCTTATTCCGTCTTGGTATTTTTTGAAACTAAACCGCCAAACGCAAATGTAGCGGGATTTTTTTGTGGCCAGTTTAACTACGAAAAAAGAGAATGGGATACAATTCCTACTACAACTCTGCCGCCTTTCCCTGATAAATATGTTAAACGATGGATGCATATTCCCAACGGTGCTGCATATTCCGAAAATGTGCCGATTTAAATTATTCGAGATTCTAAATATATTGAAAAAAAACTAGGGGAAAGACAGCCAAATTAAGAAGTAACAAAATATGAGAAGATATTCACTAAGAGAAGTAATGATGATGGATCAACTTCTATTCCAGTTGGCAAACTACGAAGCGACCAGTGGACTTGCTTTTGTCCCCGGTGATATAGACGAAGCTGTATCTATTCAAAAAGCTATAGCTCAAAAATTTAACTTTTTCAAGCGGATGATTCAAAATGGAGAATGTACTATCGAAGAACTTCAACAATTAGTTATTATGCGAAATGGCCCCATCCCACATGAAAATAAGAACAAGTCTTTTGATGAATCGTTGGAGTTGGTACTTAAGAATAGTCAAGTAGAAAAAGATAGTTCTAAAAGCTCCCAATACCCAAATGCTATTCAGGACATTTTGCATAAGATAATGGAAGATATTGTGGAAAAAAATCAATCCGATTCTTCCGATTCTTCCGATGTTGTTATAAGAGGGCCATTCTTTATCCCCGCTACGCCAAATTCGCAATCAATAGAAAACCCAGAGCGATCAAAAGACTTGAAAGAGACAAAGGATGCAAAAAATGAAAAGAAAAAGCAACGAAAGAATCAAAAAGGCAAATCAAATATTTAAACAGTTTTCAGCAACCATAGAACGTTTAAGTGCCGACAATAATTTTCTTAGGGTTGTTGATCTCCTTAAAACTTGCAAGGGAAAAATAATTACCACAGGCATGGGAAAAGCCGGTATAGCCATGCAAAAGTTTTCTTCTACCCTTTGTTCGTTGGGTATGCCTTCTTGTTATCTCCACCCCGGCGAAGCTTCTCATGGTGATCTAGGACTTGTTGGATCTAAAGATATTCTATTTGTGGCTTCTACTTCGGGTAAAACAAGAGAAGTCATGGAGATAATGGATTTGGCTAGAAATGTTAATGTTAAATATATTATTGGTATAACTTCTCATCCCGATAGCCCTGTAAGAGAAAAAGCTGATTTTGTAATTGATATGGGAGAAATTGAAGAAGCAGGGGAACTTAAACTTGCCCCAACAACTTCTATTTTGGTTATACAGTGCTTAACCGATGCCTTAGCTCTTATTGCATCAGAAGAGAAAGGGCTAACAAGAGAAGAATATGGAAAATATCACCATTCAGGGTATCTGGGCCAATTAGCTAGAAAAGATGGGAAACTTTATTAAATATGCACTATTTTACTTCAGATTATCACGCCGGTCATTCGAATATTCTTTTCCTATGCAATAGACCATTTAAGTATATTCAGGATCAAGACAAAACGATTGTTTCTAATCACAATTCAATTGTTACCGATGCCGATGAAACTACTAATCTTGGAGATGTCGGCTATAAATGTTCGCCTTTTTATGTTGCCGATTTCCTTAAACAACTAAACGGTAAACATACAATTTTTTTGGGCAATCACGACAAACCTCTACGACAGGCTTACGCAAGGGGTTTGTTAAGGGATATGATTAAGTCCGGTAAATTGCAGATAATGGGTGGAGAATTAGCTATTCAAGATCCTACTTTTTCTATTTACAAAATGTTGGAAATAGAAGGCCAAAGAGTTTTTGTGGGACATTATGCTCTTAGAAGCTGGCCCAGTGCATTTAAGGGCAGCATACATTTATATGGACACTCTCATTCAAATCTTCCTGATCTTCATAAATCAACGGATGTAGGAGTGGACATGGAAACTGAAACCCATAAGAGATTTTTCCCTTGGTCTTGGAAAGAAATAATAGATCACATGAATTCAAAACCTGATATATTTTCGGAGAAAGATGGAAGCGAAAATTAGTAGTATAGAAAATTTGTATCGAAGCAACGATTTTTCTCCTGTTATATTGGCCGATATTAAAGTGTTATGTAAAAATAAGGATGAACTGAAATTTCTTATCGGGATACTAGAGCGAACAGACATTGAGAAACTTATGGGGAAAAACTTATCTGATGACGGGTCTAAAAAAGAAAATTCTTTAACGAACAATAACGAACCAGCAGTGGAATTTAATACCATTGGGAGCTTGGAAATATGACTAAAGACGAACAAGAACTAGATTATAAAAAAGCAATTGATCAGCTTTATGGCAAGGGATATTATGATACCATTGTCGCTGGTAAAGCACTGATGAAACCAGATATGATAAAAACTGTGTCGATTTCTTCTAATTTTGAAAAGATGGAAACGCCCGACATAAATTTTGAAGAATTAGGCCCTATCAGAAGCCTAGAAATAGATTAAATTTCCTCTTGACATTTATTCCTTCTTCTAGTAGTATGCTTAGAACAATAGGAAAGGAGTATCTATTATGAAGATTCAAACAATGTCGGTTGTGGTTGGAACTAACGCTTGTAATGCCACATGTCCGTTTTGTGTGTCCAAACAAACGCCCAAGCATAAACTTTCAACCAAAGTCAACTGGCGTAACTTCAATGTAGCCCTTTCGTTGGCAGACAGAGCAGATGCAACGACAATCCTATTTACAGGGAAAGGAGAACCCACTTTGTATCCCAGTTTGATTTCAAGCTATCTTAGTATCATCAGGGATAGTGGATTTAAATTCCCATTCATCGAACTCCAAACCAACGGTATGCAAATTGGCAATGGTGAACTCAAAGGAGATTTAAATGAAGAAACAGTTGACTACTCTTTTGACTACTTGGCCGATTGGTACAAACTAGGCTTGACAACCGTGGCTTTGTCTGCTGTCAGTGTTCATCAAACAGCCAATAAGAAGATTTATGGAGACAAATATCCTGACATCAAGACAACCGCAAAAATTCTGATAGATAAGGGGTTTACTGTTCGCCTCTCGATTATGATGCTGAATGGTTTTGTTTCAAATTGCGGGGACATTGATGACGTTGTGAATTTTTGCATAGAAAACAAAATCAAGCAACTTACTTTGCGTCCGATTGTAAGAGTTGAAGATAACAGTAAAGTAGCGCAATGGGTAGACTTACATACCTTGCCGGAATTGAAAAAGAGAGCAATTATTCATCACGTTGAATCGGTTGGGAAACCCATATTGCATCTGGCTCATGGTGCAACAGTCTATGATTTTAGGGGGCAGAATCTTTGCCTGAGTAATTGCTTGACAACTAACGATACGAGTGAGAACATGCGCCAAATTATTTTCTACCCTGACGGAACCATCGGGTATGATTGGAAATATACAGGAGCCGTACTGTTATAAAAAATTGTAAATAATGCTTGACATTCATCATCTATTCATGATACGTTGTGCGCCCAAGAAAGGAATAGGTAATATGTTGAACAGTTCTATGAATTTTATCGAAGAAGTTAAGGGGATACCTCTTTTGACCGTTAAACGAGAAAAAGAGCTTATCCGCACCATCCGTTCCTTCAAGGGTGGTAAGCAAAGAGAAAAAGCTATTGAGGAACTAGTTAAACACAATCTTCGATGGGCTGCTAAACAAGCTTTTTATTACTCTCACCGTTGTTCTACTGATGTCGGAGAACTCTATTCTGCGGCAAAATCTGGCTTGGTAAAAGCGGCACTTATGTTCGATCCTAAGTTTAAAACCCGTTTTTCAACTTACGCAACTCAGTGGATTCAACAAAGAATAAAAGAGTTGATCTATCATTCGGCTCCTGTCAAGATACCCATTCATGTTGTCAATGGGGTTATCAAACATAAAAAGATGGTAGAAGAAAATGACGGAATCGATGTCACTAACGATGAACTCAAGGAAGAACTTGAAATTACTTCAAAAGCTGTTGACAAGATACGACAGGCTCATATCTCATCGATTTCTATGAACCAGCCTATCGGAAATGGTGAAGAGGAAAATGCCGCTTCTTTCGGGGATTTCATTGCTGACGAAAAAACTGTTTCTCCCGATGGTAACGCAAAATCACTTGGAGACTATAATTATCTTTATGAAATTCTGGATGAACTGGACGAGATAAGCAGGGATGTGGTTATTTCTCAATGTCTCGATGCCGACAAAACAAAACTATCAACCCTTGGTAAAAAATATGGAATTACAGGAGAAAGAATTCGACAAATCAGGGAAAAAGCTCTTGCCAATCTCAAAAAGAAGCTAATGATAAAAATAAAACATGGGGAAGGTATTTTGCAATTGCCTTTCCAAGTTCAGGATCGTCATTTTAAATTCGGGCCTCCTAAAAAGAAGAAAAAGGCGAAAATAAAGAAGAAGAAAAAAGGCTAATAAAAGGGCTTGACAATTAACCGTCTTTCTGTTATAGTATCCTTAAAGAATAAGAAAGGATGACATGAAAACGATTAACTTGATTAGCGGGAATGCGGTGGAAAAGCCCACTTGTCTTGACTTCTCTGGTGTAATTGGTCAAATGGAAGTTCGTAACAAGCTTGACCTATATCTTACTCATGATGAGGAAATCAACGTCCCTACGCTCTTATTTACGGGTTCTCACGGATTAGGTAAAACCCTGATTGCCTCTAAAGTTGCTCTGAGCCTGCAGCGTAGGTTTGTGGAAGTCAATTGCGGCTCTATTGAAACCGTTGATGAGTTTTTCTCCAAGATTTTAATTGAAAGAGTTCTTGGTGAAACTCCAGTAAGTATTCTCATGGATGAAGCCCATCGGTTAAGCAAAGACATTACCACTGTATTATTGACGCTTCTGGATACAGGGACAAAAAATATTAGAACTATCCTGTCCGGGGATTCGGCTATCAACTATGACAAAAGTAAGATCAATATGGTTTTCGCCACTACGGATGCTTTCAAAATGTTTAAACCACTGTTGGATCGTTGCAAGAGAGTTTATTTTAATGCATACAGTAATGCAGAATTGCTGAAAATGCTAGCACTCTATTGTCCGAACGTAAAGATAACTTGCAATACAGAAGATTTGTCTGATGCTTGTAGAGGCAGAGGAAGAGACGCTTATATGTTGGCCGATGATATTAAGCGTTATTTCAAAAATACACGATATTTTACAAGACAAGCAGCTATGGTTCTGACAGAAAATCATTGGCGAGAATTGAAAAACATATTGGGTATTTTCCCGAAAGGATTAAATCGTCAGGAAGTTGATCTTTTAGGTATAATTGAAAATGAGCAGCCAATTTCCTGCGCCAACATTGCTTTCAAAATGATGGTTAACGAAGAAAACATTGAGTCGGAAATTGAAGTTCGTCCTAGAGAACTGGGAATGATTCGGAGCACAACAAAGGGCCGAATTCTTACAGAGGATGGGAAGAAATATCTGGCTAAAGTAAGGAGATAATGAAAAATAAAGATAAAATTGCCTACGATATAACAAAGAAGGTGTTTGATCTCTTTGCCTTTTCTATAAGTCAGCAAAGAGTGCTATCAGAAGCGTATGTTAAACGAATTGTTTTGGGGATATTAGAACAAGCAGAAAAAGCAGAAGGGAAGCCAGAATGAAAAAACAAAAGGCAAAGATGTGCGAAGGGTGGAAAGTTTTACTTAGAAAGAATAGACGTTCTATCAGCGATTGGAGTGGTAAAAACGAGTTCGCTATAACCTATCCAGTTAATGTCGAAATGTTCCCAACACTAACTGGATCAAAACTGTTCTTTTTTAAAAAATATGCCGATGCTGTTTGTTTCGATAGGGCTAGTTGTAGCGATTGTATAATTGTGAAGTGCATTGCTAAAAATCCAAAAAAGAAAAAATATGTTGCCGCAATGAGAGAAGATATAAAATATTCTTGGGAAATAACAGGTATCAGCAGTCTTTTAAATCTTGCACCAGAAGGAACTTACGTTGCTGACTCCATCACTTGTTTGGAATGAAAGGATAAATATGAAAAAGAAACCTGTTCAGGCGGATTTTGAAACCATGAAACGTCTATTTGACGAGGCTTGGGGCAGATACAGGGTTAAAACTTTCAATCTACTTGTGGAATGGTCGAAAACAAGAGAAGAGAATGGGTGGAGCATGGATGAATTTGAGACAGCAATGGACAAATATAACGAGAAAAAAGAAGCCGAAGAGAAAGTGGCAAAAATGGCAGGAGTAAAACCAATAGAAAAACTCAGAGAGAAAGTGGCATAAAAGAAAGGAACGAAAATGCACAAAACACCAAAAGTAGAAGATCTGGATTGTATTAATGTTTGGCCGAAGGAAACTGTAGGCTATTACCGAGAAAAGAATGTTCTTATTGACCTATTGCTGCTTTGTAAGGAGCATGGTTTTGGTAGAATTCCTCAGTTGGCCCAAGAAATCGAAGATATATGGCGACACGGAGAGGAAGCCAAAAAGAAATATATGGCACAAAAGAAGAAACATTTCAAGCTTATGCGAAAGGGGTGGAGAGATGCTCTTGGTAAAAACCCATGTATCTATACCGAAGATAGAATGTAAGAAAGACTAAGAAGGCAACGTGAAAAGATACAAAATACAATTTGACTATTCATACGAAGGATATAATGGGTACGATCATAACGATAGCGCAACTTATGAAGTTGAAGCTCGCAATAGTGTATCGGCTGTAAAAAAGGCCAAAAAGTTGTTTGATAAAAATAAGGGTTGTTATTGCACGATCAGGTCAACTAATTGTTCAGGATGCAAGAAAGAAATTTAAGGATACTATGCTTAACGTCCAAGAATATCTAATAAAAAACGGTCTTCAAAAACTCCAAGACGAATTCCATATTGAAGTCAAAGAATATCCCGACAGAGTAACACTAAATTACTCGCAAATTGATAGCCCTAAGTTCAATCCAATCTGCGATGAATGCCGTGGACTAATCCTGCGCAAAGGAACTTGGGAAGTTATGGCAATGTCCTTCGTTCGTTTTTATAATTTTGCAGAAGGGATCGAAGAAAAGGATAAGCTTTCAGGGAATCAACGTGAAGCTAGTTTTGATGAACCTAGAACATGGAAGCTTTGTCTCAATGATGCGTTGATTCAAAACAAGCTAGATGGGTGTTGTTCCGAAGATGTGCTCATAACAACTCGTGACGGTGACAAAACAATAAAAGAAATATGCGAGGCTAAAAAAAAGGTAGAGATATTGGCGTATGATACCGATACAGGGGAAACTGTTTGGGCTGATGTTCTTGCGTTTTCTATTAAAAACAATAATGACGATTGGTTTGAAATAGAACTAGAAAACGGGAAAACCATTAAACTAACAAGCGAACATTATGTATGGCTACCAGAATTTAAGTGCTATAGAAAAGTAAAAGAATTAAAAGAAGGAGATTCTGTTTTTCTATCGAACTAATATACACGACAAATATGAGTGGGTCATGTTTGTCTTGGGGATAAAAAATGAGAAAATGTCCATTTTGTTATAAAGAATTATCATTTGGGGAAATAAAGGGCCATCACATATATAAGTGCGAAAGCAGGGGAGATCTTGGCAAAAATGATATAAAAGCAAGTTTCTTGGCATATAATTTCCCACTTATAGCGACCAAAGAAAAGCTAGAAGAAGAATACGTGGTAAAACAAAAAAGTTTACCAGACATAAAAAACGAATTTGGATTATGGTTCAAAGAAACAATTTTCCTTTTAAAATATTATGGCTTCGAGACTAGAAGTATTAAAGTTAGTTCCAGTTTACCACAACGAAAGAAAAAATTTGAAACTACTTGCTTAAAAAAATATGGGAAAATAAACGTGTTGAGTAGGGGAACAGATGCTTATGACAAAAGAAACAAAACCGTTCAAGAAAGATATGGCGTAAATAATGTATTTCAGATAGAAGTAATAAAAGAAAAAATAACCTCAACAATTATGGGAAGATATGGTGTAAAAAGGGTTTGTAATCCAGAAAAAATATCAGAAGCACGATTGAAATTTAACGATGAAAAATGGGGAGATATAGAAAAGAAACGAGTGGCGACCTCAAGGAAAAATTATGGGACCGATTGGCCTTGTCAGACGAAAAAGAAAAGAAAAGAAAAAAGTGAAGTTGTTAAAAAATACTGGAAAGAATTGCCCGAAGAAAAGAAATGAATTCAGTGATGGATGTAAGCGTAGATGGGAAAAACTATCAGATGAAGAAAAAAGCAAAATTTTGTCAAGATTGCACCACGTAACGGTATCGAGCATAGAGGGTAGAGTAAACAACATATTATTAAAATGGGGGCTAGAATATACTCATTCTTTTTATTTGAAATTTAAGCAGTTTGATTTTAGGATTGGCAAGATTTTGTTGGAGGTGAACGGAGACTTTTATCATGCCAATCCCGACAAATACAAGCATAATGATATGTTGCCGTTTCCGTTTGGTAATAAAATATTAGCACAAGAACTATGGAATAGGGATTTGAAAAAAAAGAACATGGCAGAAAAAATGGGATATTTTGTGGTTTATGTTTGGGAAAACGAAATTAGAAGATGCAATGACGAAGAGCTAGAAAAGTTGGTGGCAGAAAAACTTTTGTTAACAGAAGATTTATCTTGCCTTATTAAATAAAAATGTTATGATAGCGCAAACAATTGAGAAAGGGGCTTTATGGGTAAACCTATGCTCGCCAAAATAAAATTGATTAAGAAGGTAGAGTGTAAGTCAAAACGCTATGATTTGCAAACTACTACCGAAAATTATTTTGCAAACGATATGCTGGTTCATAACTCTCTGCTTTCGCTTTATTTTGACGGAGAGAAGTGGTGCGTAGCTACTCGAAAAATGGCTTTCGCAGAGGGACAAACCAATCTAGGAAGAACTTTTGCCGAAGTATTTTGGGATGCTGAAAAGAAAACAGGTCTTAAGGAGTTTCTTACACTTTTAGAAATGAAAGAATTTACTCTTGTATTCGAGCTTACGGGGCCAGAAAACCGGGTTGTTTCTCCCTATACGGAAAACAAAATTACACTTATTGGTGGCAGGAACAATCTTGAGCGCAACAACTATCGGGAACTTTCCAATACGGAGCTAAATAATGTTGCAAGGATGATGGAAGTTGATCGCCCAGAAATTTTCGTTTGTAAGGATTTTGCCGAGCTATTTAAGTTGGTAGAATCTTTTCCAACGCTTCAAGAAGGAGTGGTGGTTGTAATTGAAAATGAAAATGGGTCTCATCATAGAGTTAAAACAAAGAACCCTTCTTTTGTTGCCGTAGCCCACATGAGGGAGAACGGAAATATTTCGCCCAAGAATGTCCTAAATCTTATTATGGGAAATGAACACCCTGAATATCTTCGTTATTTTCCCGAAGATGAACCGTACTTTACTTTTGTGGATGGTATTTATACGGAAATCAAAAACCGTATTGCTTCTGTTTACCAAGATCATAAGGATATCAAGGAGCAGAAGGAGTTTGCGCTTACCATTATACCTAAAACCGTTTATGCTTTCGAAAAGGGAATCATCTTCTCTCTTCGCAAGAATGGCTCAACCATGGAGGAAGAGCTTAAGAATGTTGGGGCAAAAAAGATTTCTATAGGAATTAATCTTAAACAGAAATTCATAGATAAGTTTCATGTTGTTGTGGAGGAGGAAGATGAAAAGATCGGATAAGTATTTCTTAAGCGGGAAACAAATGAGAGAGTCCAAGTGGATAGACTCAGTTCTCAATTCCAGAATCAAAAGAGGAATTATTAAAGGTAAAATAATTCATTTTACATGCGGTTGCGGTTGCGGAGTTGATACTTACGTGGTTCCGCTAGATCAAGACGAGTGTAAAGAACCCAAAGCTTCGGCTCCTGTTCCCAAAAGAAAAAGAACAGTAACTTATGAAAAATGACGTTCGTATTGCAGAGAAGGAGACAAGTATGAAAAAATCAAAAACAATAAATAAGTGTAAGGGGTGGAAAGTTTTACTTAAAAAGAATAGACGCTCCATTAGCGATTGGGATAATCTAAATATTCATTCTATACGTTATCCGGTCAATGTTGAAGTGTTTCCGTCTCTAAAAGGATCAAAATTATTCTTTTTTAAAAGTGAAAAAGATGCCAAAAATTACATAGGCAGGTTAGGCAGGTATAATGGAGTAGAATATATTACTGTAAAATGTATTGCCACTAACCCCAAAAAACAACCATTCATTACTAATAGCTTAACCCAGCTAACATATTTTTGGGATTATGTAAATAAAACAAAAGGTGCTTCTGTCCCTTTTACCGAAAACGCCCCTCACGGAACTTATGTCGCAGATTCCATTACTTGTTTGAGATAACCTTGAAAACGTATCTATCCATAGATCTAGATTTTTGGAACGATAGACCCGCAAAAGAATGCCTTAAATTCATGCGGCAAATTAAGGCTACTGGTCTACCAATCAAAATTGTGGATGATCACGCCGACCTACTCCCATTTATAAATAAATCTCATTGTGATCGTATTATTAACCTAGATTATCATTCGGATATCAGCAATAACGGATATGATAGTTGTAATAAAGCTTTAAGGCCCAAATTGAATTGTGGAACATGGGCTAATTGGGTTAAAAATAGGAACGCCTTTGTTTGGATGCACCCCTTTAACATTCGATTGGATATAGCGTTATGTCATGAACCGAAAAACGATAGACACTCACCATTTTGTAATCCTATTTTGGCAGGATATAAAAACGTAACCAAACTATCCCTCCATCATTTGCCATCATGGATATTAAATGAAGTAGTTGAAATAGGGATTGCTTGTAGTTATAAATGGCTAGAAGATCACTGGGAGTCAGATGGAGACGAAAACCATCCTATTGACGCATGGGATAAACAAAGCCATCCTCTTTATTTAGTAAATGTTATTAAAGATGTTTTCGGAGAATTACCAACCAATAAAGAAGAGTTTGATTTCTTGTTGGGGGCAAAATATTTAAGTGATAAATTGGTCATAAAAATTAATCAAAATCCATGAAAAACAATTCGGATAAATTTAGTCGGGGAGTTTGGTTGGGCGATTGTTTGGAACTAATGAAAAATATTCCAGACCAATCAATTGATATGGTCTTGTGTGATTTGCCTTATTCTGTAACCAATCGCCAAACATGGGACGTAATCATACCCTTTGAACCGCTATGGGAACAATATCTAAGAATAACAAAAAGTAACGCCGCAATGGTTTTTACTGCCGTAGAACCCTTTAGAACAAAGTTAATAGCTAGCAATATGTCCATTTTTAGGTACGACTTGATTTGGGTAAAAAATAAAGTAACAGGATTTTTAAACGCCAAAAAACAACCCCTGAGGAAGCATGAATCCGTTTTAGTTTTTTATAGAAATCCACCAACTTATAATCCCCAAAAAACAACAGGACATAAACCTGTTAATTCGTTTACCCATCATGAAGGGGCCGCAACTTTGACTTACGGAAAAACAAAGTGGGGAATCAAGGGCGGTGGACAAACAGATCGTTACCCTACTTCTATACTAAATTTCCCCGTGGTTAATAATGGGAAAAACAAAAATCATCCTTCTGAAAAACCTGTTGCGCTCATGGAATATTTGATCAGAACTTATACCAATGAAGGAAATTTGGTTTTAGATAATTGTGCTGGTTCAGGCTCAACATTAGAAGCTGCTTACAACCTTAATCGTAGATTTATTGGAATTGAAAAAGAGCAAAAATATTACGATATTATTGTGAAAAGATTAGGAAAGATAATGAAGAACAAATAAAGGTATTTTGATGGCTTTTATTGTATAATATTAGTGTATGAAAAAGCCGCCAAAGCTAAATAAAATGAACATAACAAAAGCCCTTGGAGACTCTCCCCTGTTAGCTTGGCGGCTTCTATGGAGGTATTCTTGGGCTTTTGTGTTTAATATAATAAGGAGAAGCCGCCAATGCAACTCAATATTACCAGTACTGTTAGGTTAGTTGATTTAGTCCAAAAACTAGAAGTAATTAGATCACACCACATTGATATAGAATCGCTTATAGTAGAAGAATTAGAATCGTTTCTATCCCAATACATAGAAGATATTATCATAAATGTGTATAATATAAAAATAGAAGGGGTAAAACAATGAAAAAAAATTGTAAAAAGATATCCCTTGCTATACACAATCCAATATTGGCAAAAGAATGGCACCCTACAAAAAATGGAAAACTCGATGTAACAAAAATTGGTTATGGATCTGACAGAAAAGCATGGTGGAAATGTATAAAATGCGGAAATGAATGGAAAACAAAAATATATTACAGGACTCTCTTTAATTATGGTCAATGTCCTAAGTGTATATCGTTAGGATCTGTTAACCCATTACTTTCTAAAGAGTGGGGACACAAAAATGTAAGAGGCCCATTTGATTTTTTGCCGGGTTCTAGCAAATCCGTATGGTGGGAGCATATTGTTAATGGTGAAACACATGAATGGAAAGCCGGAATTAATTATAGAAATAGCGGTAACGGCTGTCCATATTGTAGCGGACATAAGGTTTGTAAAAGTAATTGTTTGAAGACCCAACTGCCTAAAATAGCAAAAGAATGGCACCCCACAAAAAATAGGAAGCGTACTCCATTCGATGTATCTCCCGGAAGTAATTTTGTGGCATGGTGGATATGTTCTACCTGTAGGCATGAATGGGAAACAGAGGTTTATCATAGAAATGACGGGAACCACTGTCCAAAATGTAGTAAGGCAAACAAGATAGTTCTTAAGGATGGTGCAAGGTGCGCATCTAAAACAGAAGCATTCTTTTATTTGAAATACAAAAAAGATAATTTAAACTTTATCCACAATGAAAAATATGGGCATCTTGGGAAAAGAGGGCTAAAAAGATACGATTTCTTTTTTCCAGAAACAAATACATATGTGGAGGTTACGGGATTTAACAAGAAAAACTTTTTAGGGAAAGGATGGATGCATTATCTTAGGAATGTCGTATCTAAAAAGAAGTATGTTGTACGGGTGATGGGTGGAAAATTTAGGTTTATTTGTCATACCCTGAGTAAAGAGGAAAAAGATTATGTTGAAAAAAATATGAAAAAATAGCTTGCATTTTTTTTTACTTCGACTACAATGTTTGTAATTAAGATAGGATTAAGATAAACAAAGTAACAAAGGAGAAAATATGAAAGTACATCTGTTAGCTATTGATTGTCAAAATGATTTTTCTAGTCCAAAAGGGAATTTGTTCGTTCCCGGTGCCGATGGGGATATGGATAGATTGTCTAAATTCATCAATAGGGTGGGCAAGAAAATTGACCGTATACATGCAACTTTAGATTCACACAAAGTAATGCAGGTATTCCATTCTGCTTTCTGGGTTAATTCCAAAAACGAGCATCCTCAGCCATTTACGGTTATTAGCGTAGATGATGTCAGGAAGAGTGTGTGGCAAACAACCCTTTTGGGACTGAGAAAAAGGGGAATTGATTATGTTGAAGAGCTATCGACAAAGGGTAAATATCCACTAATTATTTGGCCCTATCACTGTCTTATAGGATCTTGGGGCCATGCTCTTGTCCCTAACGTTTCTGATGCTATTATTCAATGGGAAAAAGACAGGAAGAGAATGGCGGATTATTGTGTTAAAGGCGATTTCTATATGTCGGAGCATTATGGGGCACTTGAGGCGGAAGTTCCCTCTCCCGAAGAACCTAGCACCATGTTAAATACTGGACTAATAAAGACTCTTCAGGAGGCGGACTCTCTTTTAATAGCAGGAGAGGCGTTAAGCCATTGCGTAAAAGCTACCGTTGAACAAGTGGCTAAAGCTTTTGGTGACGAAAATATCAAGAAATTCGTTCTCCTAGAAGATTGCTGTTCGAATGTAACCGGCTTTGATAAGCTTGGTAAAGACTTCGTTATCGACATGATTAAACGTGGAATGAGGGTTGAGAAGTCTACGGAGTACCTTGCTTAATGCAACTGGTAACTAAACTCGATTTGGTATGCCCTAATTGTAAGCGAAACCTTACGATAACAACTTATGGATTGTTTGGTGGTATTGTAAAACAATTCTTTTATCGTAAGGTGTTCAATTGGGCCTTATCCAAGAGAGCTATTAAGGTTACTTGTCATAAATGCGGTCATCAATGGGTTAAAGAATAAGGAGTAAATATGGCTACAAGACTTACAGATGCAGAAAGAAAAGCAACGGTTAAGAAAACAAAAGATGTCAATGCTAGACTAAAAAACGTGCATCCAGAACCAATCAAAATTCGTATCCGATCTAACCCAACAAAACTTACTAGAGCGGAAGTTAACGAACAGATTCATTTTCTAATGGGTTGGCAAAAAGTTCCCTGTGATCCAACCTATCAATGCCCCGATGGATGGTCATGGTTATCTCCTAATGGATGCCACTATGAAGGCGTTGCTGGTACGGTAACTGATTATATTGGTAAACTAGCAGAAGCAGGTAGAATATTAACCACTCTTGCTAAGTCCTTTGAAGAAAAACCATTGGATAAATTAGGAATTATAGATGTTGAACAGGTTGTGAAAAACTTACTTGACGAACCTATTGAGTAAATAATGGAACGAAAGGATACTATGCCCAATAAAACCAATTTGCTTGAAGAGACTTTGCAGAAATCAGATGGACGTAAGCCTTATGACATTGTTGCCATAAAGAAAGCATCTCTATCAGGCAAGCTTATTATTGTTAGAATTGGCAATGATAAAAAACCTGCAATTAAAGAAGATATTGATGAAGCATATACACTATTAAGTTCCGCATTGGATAAAATAAAGGGGCTAAGAGTTATCGTAACCCATCACGCCTTTACTTTTGAGAGGGCGCAGGCTAATTGTAGTCTTTTAATAAAGACCGTATAGGAGAATTTGTGAAGAAAGGATTTTACGATCCAGTGGAAAAGCGAAGCCCGTTTGGTAGCGAAGTTACGTGGGATAGCAGAGAACAGCCTATTGTAGGAAATTCTTTTGAGCCACCGAACGAAAGCTTGCATCATGTGGTTCTGTATTATCGGAAATTCCTTGGATTCAAAATCCTCAGAGGAATCGATCTTACCAGTAAAGGTGGTGGTGGAATGCACTTGGAGTTTTAAGGAGAAATATGGACAAAAAACAAAAAATATCAAAACATATAGTTGACATGATCGTAGAAGATATTTCTGATCGTGGAGGAATAGGGAACGAGTGGGATGCAATTGATAGTACGATCCAAAAAGAAATAAAACAAGCATGGCGTAAAATAATTGAAGAAAGTATAACTGAGTAAATAAAGGAGGAAATATGCCGGATATCGTTGTAGATGAAAATGTGAGTATGCAGCAGCTTTCAACTGCTTCCAATTATCGGTTTAGTGCCGTTGGATTGGATTCGCTGTCAGGAGCAAGTGAATATACGTTAGCTACAGTGGTGGTTGACGTATCAGGTTCGGTAAGTAGCTATCGAAAACAGTTGGAAGATTGCTTGAAGACCATTTTAAAGTCTTGTCAAAGCTCTCCAAGAAAACATAATCTTCTCTTTCGTCTAGTTATGTTTAGCGATACGGTTGTAGAAGTCCACGGTTTCAGGCTTCTTACAGACATTAAAGAAAAGGAATATACCGATGCCGTTCAAATTGGTGGCTGTACTTCCTTATTCGATGCCGTTCAATCTTGTGTTGAAGCTACAGCGGATTACGGAAAGCTTCTTGTGGATCAGGATTACTCCGCTAATGGAGTTATCTATGTTCTAACTGATGGGGCTAACAATATGGGTAAGGCTACAGCTAAGACTTGTAAGAAAGCTATTGACAAGGCTAAGAAGGAAGAAAAGCTGGAATCTATTGCTGTTATTCTTGTTGGGGTTGGATATAGCGATAACAGTACCGTTGTTTATTTGGACGATTTCAGAAAGGATGCGGATATCACTCAGTTTGTTGATTTGACGGATTTGTTCCAAAAGACATCTCCTGAAAAGACCTTGGCTAAATTGGCAGGATATATCAGTCGTAGTATTTCTTCTACGTCTCAGGCTCTTGCTTCGGGAACGTCAACGGTAGCTTCATCTAAACTTACGTTCTAAGGTGAAATATGAATGGATGGAAAGTTCTTAACAACCGAAGAGATTCTATTAGTTCATATGGAAACTACTTTGCTCTAACCTATCCTGTTAATGTTGAAGTGTTTCCATCTCTAATAGGATCAAAACTATTCTTTTTTAAAGAAAAAAAAGATGCCACTGCTTTTGCTTCTCAATACACAGATATATTGGTTGTAAAATGTATTGCAAAAAATCCACGAAAACAAAAACGTATCGCAAAATATTTGGGTGGCATAAAGTATTTATGGGAAAATACTTTGTGCAAGTCAGATATTGAAGTTGCTCCTCCCGGAACTTATGTTGCAGATTCCGTTACTTGTTTGGAATAGTTTGTATTGGGCAATTGATTTGTAAGTGGAGGGCGGGATGGAATATCTCGCCCTTTGTCTTAGAAAGGACGTATGCTAATATATGATAAAATGAAAGATTATTTGGGGCCAACAAAACTCGAATTCATTAAGCTGCAAGATGGAGAACCTGTAAAAATTCGTATCCTTCCCGATAGTCCTGTTGTTACCTATCAAAAACATTTTAAAGGTTGTCCATGTTGCGAGAAAGATAACGCCAAAGGACATATTCGCTATAGGTCAAATGTTATTGATGCCTCAGACGGAAAGATAAAGGCTTTTGATTTTGGCCCTACACTCAAAAGAGAACTACTTAGCGTCATTAACTTCAGATACTCTTATTCTGTAGTCAAAATAGGTGGATTTGTGTTGGTTCTTATTAACAAAGCTCCGCATGTCGATATTGTTGTTGAAAAATTCCGTGGCGCAAAACCCTTCCCTGAATATCGGGTAAAACAAATATGAAAACCGATTGCTATTTTGAAATTGGTTCTTCTCACGAATCCTGTCAAGATTATGCTTTAACAGGGGAGAAGGATGGAATTGGTTTTGCCATTGTTACAGATGGTTGCTCCGAATCCCATAACATAAGTGGTCAAGCAGATTTAGGGGCTAGGGTTGTTGCCTATGCCGCAAGAAAATTATTGATGCATTCGGATGTCGTAAAAACCCTTTCGGAAATTGACAAAGAAAGAGGAACCGAATTCTCTAGTGAGCAAGAAAAAATTAGAGATTGTATTATGCAAGAGGTAGAAATTGTAAGAAAACATCTTGACCTTTCTCCCCTGTTCTCCGATTGCACATTGCTCCTGACCGTTGTTGACAAAGATAAGGCCAATCTCTTTATGTTCGGAGATGGCGTTGCGGCTATTAAATTCAAGAATGGGGATCTGAATATCATTGACGTAACCTATTTAAGTGGAGCACCTTACTACCCATCTTATCCCTTAGATTCTAATCGGTTGGCGTGTTATGTTCAAGAATTTGGTGGGATGTTAGATGTATGTCAAAACCTACAACAACTAAATGGACTCAGGAAAAATGCAAGCAAGCAAATTAATTTATCTCCTCATCCTTCAATAGGGTGGGACAATACTTCATTTACGTTCAAGGATATAGAAAGTATATCGCTTATGTCGGATGGAGTAAAAAGCTATCAAAAGCAATCTGACAATGGAATGAATAATGTCCTATCGGAAGATATTGTTAATAGCTTTGTGGCTTACAAGAATACATCGGGGGTTTTTGTCCAAAGAAGGATGAAGGCTTTGCAGAAAGATCACAAAAAACTACTTATGTCTCATTTTGATGACATTTCTATAGCAACCGTAGTGGTATAAGGAGGAGTTATGAAAGATGGATGGATTAAGTGCGGATTACCTTTTGGGACTATTTACTCAAACGAAAAGGGAAAAGAATTGGACGAATTAGATTCTTTTTGCAAGAGACATCTCAATATTCCCGGTACTCTCATTGATACAAAAATAGGTATATTTCTTGTTGGGAACATAAATAAACTTGGTGGAGTATGCGATGATTGTAGGGCATTTGACGTAGATACAATTGTGAGAAGGTATAAAATTGTTTGGAAGAAAGATGAATGAAGACTACTTATACAGTTGAAGGGATGGGGAAGATAACCCTTACCGATAATGACTACCTAGCAAGCGGTGGAGAAGCTTCTATCTACGTCAAAGATAAAACTGCATACAAGATTTACAATGACCCACAACAAATGCTTCCTTCTCAAAAAATTGATGAATTAAAGCAAATCAAACACCCTAATGTTCTTATCCCATTAGCTATTGTTTATGAAGACAATAAACCTGTCGGATATGCTTTGGAGTTTAAGAAGGGCTCTTACCCTCTCTGCCAACTATTTACCAATAGTTTCAAACAGCAAAATAACATAAGTAATGAGCAGGTAAACGAATTGATATCTCAAATGCAAGTGGTCGTTCAGTCCATTCATGATGCGAATTGTCTTATAGTAGACCTTAACGAAATGAACGAATTGGTTGCTAAGAAATTTGATGATGTATTTTTTATTGATGTAGATTCTTATCAAACCCCATCTTTTAGAGCTACGGCAATCATGGAGAGTATTCGTGACAGAACCATTAAGGCTAACAAATGGAATGAAGGAAGCGATTGGTTCTCTTTTGCTGTCTTAGCTACTCAATTGTGGGTGGGAATTCATCCATTTAAAGGTTCTCATCCTGATTACAAAAATAGCGAGTGGTTGAAGAGAATGGAAAAGGGCATCTCTATTTTTGATCCCAAAGTTTCTCTCCCCAAATCCTGTAATGATTTTTCCATTATTCCAAGTAGTCATTTAAAATGGCTTAAGCAAGTTTTCGTTGACAATGCCCGATGTTCCCCGCCTAGCATGGGAGATATTGTTTCGGTAGCTATTCCACATACTTTCAATATCATATCGGCTACAGATGCATTCATCACGGTTCTTTCGGAAGAATGTCCCGAAGTCATTTTGAACGTTTTCAATTTCATGGGTATCAACTTCTTAATTGGCAAGAAAAATATTTATAAGGGTAGAGCTAAACTTCCTGTTATCATTGACGACGCAAAGAAGGTTCTTATGTGCGAATCGAATGGGGTAGCTCCTGTGGTTTGTATTCTTAAGGACGGAATAGTTTCTATTTTTGACGATAACGGAAAAGACGTAGGGAAGATTGCGGCAGAAGATATGATGTATCGAAACGGATGCATTTACACCGTTTTTGATGGCAAATTAATTGAAAATAGTTTTACTCGATTTGGAGAAAAGACGGTGCATGGAACACGCATGGCTCTTTCGGTTATGGATCTTTCTACCCAAGTTTTTGATGGAGTAATCATACAGGATTTGCTAGGGAAAAAATATGTAACCATTCCTTATGTAAAAGGTTCTTGCCAAAGTATTCATGTTAAGGAATTGGATGGTCTTCGGATTATTGATGCTAGATCGGAAAGAAACGTATGTGCTATTATTGCAGAAAAGAAGGGAGAGTATACTAGACTGGTGTTGTCATTTGATCCTTCCTATGCAAAATATACCATTAGAATAACCCACGATGTATCTTACTGTAATATGAATTTAACCGTTATGCCTAATGGGGTTGCTGTTTTGGTAAGCGATTCCAATGTTGAAGTATTTAAGGGGGAGAACGTAAAGGTTATTGATAATCCTCCTTTTGGTGCCTCTGATAGAATGTTTAATGTTTCGGGTGGAATGTATTATACCGATGGGAAGAAATTGTATTCTGTAAAGATGAAAAAATGAAAGGATAAATATGTCGGAACCAAAATTTAAAATGGCAAGTGACGAATATGCGATTTTATATCCTCATCTTGTCGAAAAAACCCCCAGAGAACTCTTGGCGTTTGCTATCCCCATAGATAAAAAAATGGTATTAGAACTTTGTTGTGGCGTCAATGGGAACGGGATTAAAGAAGCTGTTGAAATGGGAGCCTATTCTGTAACCGGCGTAGATACCAACCCACATATCTACGAAATACCACAAAAAATAGGATTTAACAAAAGAGGTTTTAATAAAGATGGGAACTTGCTTTCTTGCTCTAACGACTATGATAGGGAAGTCCTTCTTTTTAATGGTTCTACCCACAGCTTCCTAAAGTATTATGCTTATGCCGATACTTATGATGCGGTCATTTGTCAACAGGGTATCAACTATTGGTTCGATAAAGACAACCTGCTTCTTCTTAAAAGATCAATGACAAAAAATTCTAAATTCGTATTCAGCACTTTCCCTGAGACCCCAAGCGAAAAGCCTGTAACTAGAACTTTCAAAGCAAATGGTAAAGAGTATGTGGAGATACATTGTTTGGATGCTAACGGTTTCATTCATCGGTCTGTTTATGTAGAAGGACATGAGCCGCACCATACTTCGTTTCTTTGGATTCCGGAAGAAAGGCTCGAAGTGGTATTAAGGGAGGTTTTTTCGGATGTAGTGAATATGAACATAACGGTAGGGGAAGAATCATCCCTGATTTATATTTGTAAAAAATGATTGATTTATTTTCCGAATCAAATACAATGTAAAGAAAGACAAGGAGATAACAATGGATTATATAAAAGTCAGAGCCAATTTGGTTGAAAAAATACGTTCTTTTATGAATGGACGAAACGCTATTATAGGGGAATCGGGTGGGGTGGACTCTGCCCTTATTACATTTCTCTGCGTTGAAGCTTTGGGTAAAGATAAAATTTTTGCAAGAACAATGCCTTATGGCGATCAATCAACCGGTGATGCAGATAAAGTGGCTTCGATCCTAGAACTTCCCAATTATGGATGTACAAACATTAAGTTGATTGTGGACGGATTTGGTTTTACCAACCGTCTAACCATGGGAAATACCAGAGCAAGAGTTCGCATGGCTATTCTTTACGGACTAGCTTCTGAAAATAATGGTTTGGTTATTGGTACGAGTAATAGAACAGAAATGATGCTTGGATATTTTACTAAGTATGGCGATGGTGGATGTGATGTAGAACCTATTGGCGGCTTATTCAAAACCGAAGTATGGGAAGTTGCCAAAACTTATCCGAACTTCCCACCAAGCATTCTTAACAAGCCTCCTTCTGCGGAATTGTGGGCTGGGCAAACCGATGAAAGCGAAATTGGGATGCCCTATAGTGAAATGGATAATATTCTAAAACTACTGACAGGAAGGGTTCAGGGGCAACTGCATGACTTAAAGTTAAATTTAGGCGAAGATAAAGTTAGTAATATTATGAGAAGGATAAAAAACTCCGAACACAAGCGGAAGATGCCAGAAACACTTACTTTTGATTGATAAAATGAATCTTAAAAACATAGACCCTGCTTTCAAAAAAGGCCAAAAAGAAGAAGCCATAAAAGAAATGGTTATGGTTCAGGAAGAATTGTCTAAATTACAAGAGTTGTTATATGCAGGACACCAACATAGTATTTTAATTGTTTTGCAGGGTATGGATGCTTCGGGTAAAGATGGAGTTATTCGCCATTCCTTTAGCGGTTTTAATCCTCAAGGGGTAAGGGTAGTTTCGTTTAAAACTCCAACCCAAGAGGAATCTGATCATGACTTTTTGTGGAGAATACATAAACAAGTTCCGGCCAAAGGAGAAATTGTTATTTTTAATAGAAGTTATTATGAGGATGTTCTGTTCCCCAAGGTTCATGAATTAGTAGGGAATGATGAAATTCGAGACAGATATAGATATATTAACACTTTTGAAGATATGTTGTGGCGGCAAGGAACCACAATTTTAAAGTTTTTCCTGCATATATCCAAAGAGAAACAAAGGGAAAGGCTTCAGGAGAGAATTGATGACCCAGCTAAAAACTGGAAAATATCAGAAGCAGACCTTAAAGAAAGACTTCTGTGGGACAAATATATAGATGCATACGATCAAGTTATCAATGCAACTAATACTAAATATTGGCAAATTATTCCATCAAACTCTCAGTGGTATAGAAATTTACTCATTGCAAAAATTACGGTTAAAGAAATGACCATGCTCAATATGGAATACCCAAAACCCGTAAATTTCTTGAAGGGAGTTGTCGTCAAATGAAAATAGCCATCATATCTGACATTCATGGAAACTTGGAAGCTTTACAGGCTGTTGTAGAGGATCTAAAGTCACAAGATATTGGCGTAGTTTATTGTCTTGGAGATGTTGTAGGATATGGGCCAGATCCACTTAAATGTTTGGGTATTGTCTCTTCTCTTTGCCAGAAAATGATCAAGGGAAATCACGAAGAATGCGTTTGTAATGCCGTTATGGAGAAAGAATTGAATCTTTATGCCATTGAGGGGGTTCGTTATGCGAGAAAAAATCTTAGCGAAGAAGCAATAAAAGCTATAGCCAATCTTCCACATACCATAAATATTCCTGAATTGGATATGGTTTTATGTCATGGATCTTTTTCAGAACCTTCTCTATGGAATTATATAGATGCCAAACACAAGGCAAGGGAAGAACTGAAAATAACTCCGTCTAGAATATGTTTGGTTGGACATACGCACAATCCATTTGTTTTTGGAAGTAAAAATGGACTATATGAATTCTTGACAGATGATATGGTTCTAGATAAAGACCAAAAGTTTATTGTAAATGTTGGAAGTGTAGGACAACCCAGAGACGGAGATTGCAGGGCTTGTTATGGTATTTTTGATTTTGGCGATAATGTTACTTTTACTCTTAGAAGGGTGTTTTACAATATTGCCAAAACAGAGTCGGCTATTAAGTATGCTAGTTTGTCATCGTATTTATCAGATCGGTTATTCAAGGGGGCATAATCAACTACCCAATGACTAAAGATCATTGGGTTTGCGAGACCTTATCTCACGATTAGCCAGTTGATGTGGCTTGCCTATAAGGTTTAATTTACCATCAATAGGTATATTAAACGAAACAGGGAGTTTTACACCTTTTACTCTTTTTCTTATAGAATAACGTTGAGCAATATTTATAGCAGCATTCCAATCTGCATCATAAACTCTGCCGTCTGAGGTGTAATATCTGCATCCACTTCTTATTCCTCGTTCAAGACCAGTATAGTCATCTTTAGAGGTATAAGCAGGGTCAACCGTTACTATTGTTTTTCCTTGCAATAGTGCCTTGTATGTTAGTATCCTTCTTAAATCAAAATAAGGAACTTGAGATTGTCTGTTATTAAATTTCTTACCTTTATTAGAAGATTTAATTCCACTTAAATCTTCCATAACAATAACATTAGACTTAGTGTTTAGAATTTTGTTAGCAATGAGATGAGTTTGATTTTTATTCTTATTTTGTTCTCTTTTCTTAAGGTTCTTTAGTTTTCTTTGAGCAGAACGAGAAAAGGTAGATTTGGATTTTGACTGTAAGATTCGCTTTAGATATCTCAATTTTCTTTTTTCTTTAAGGAACGTTCTATCTATAAAAGAAATTCCCTCAGAGGTTGTTGCAAACCGTTTAATACCTAAATCCACTCCAATACAGCTATTTTCTATAAGAGTTGGGGTATTAACCTCAAAAGAAACAGAAAGCCAAAACTGATTGTCTTTAAAAAACAAAAGTGGATCACATACGGCATATCTATTGAACATCTCTTGAAATTTAGAATAGGGAACGTAAGAGCACATTATTCTTTTTCCTGTCGTAGTTAGTTTGATTTTATTATTAGGAAAGAACGTATATATTCTTTTGTCAAGCCTAACAGAGAGATTTTCTTGTTTTGCTGGCTTTTCTAATTTGTGATGATTAGATTGAATAGTTTTATAGGTAGAAAATACAGAATCCTTGGCTCTAATTATTATTTGGGAAGGACAATCGGGAAACAGTTTTCTGCACTTATGGTAATTTTTGTCGTGGATTAATCGTTTATCTACGTTCTTTGACTTAAAAACGTATTCTGACATATAATTCCAAACCTTCTGGTGTTCAAGTAGTGTAGAATAAAGAAGATCATATTCTTCCTTATCTTTCGGTTCAAGTTTTATATTATACGTTAAGATATTCATATATTATGTTCTTCTATAACTATTTAGTCTTTTCCTCTTTATTTCTTTGATTATTTTCTTGCATTTCAGGAATTAAAGATGTATAATAGTAGAAAGTTAAAGAAAGGAGATGAGTGGATATAGTAACTCGCTTACCTCCCCCACACTAAAGATGTCGGGGTTTCCGCTCGTGTCAAATGAACAGAAGAAAGAAGCTTCCGATAGATGTAGGAAAAATAAGCCTTGGATTGACAAGAAAACAGGGAAAAATGTTGCTACGTTGCCAAGGGTTAGAAGACACATATCGGATTCAAAAATGGGACTTAAAAACCCTCATGCAAAGTTATGGAAGTTAGTTTCTCCTCTTGGTGAAGAATTTATTATAGAAGGAGGCATAAAAAGAGAAATAAAAAAGTATGGAGTGGACTACCAACAATTTGAGGTAAGAAATGGTGGTAGTAAAATAGACGAAAGAACTAGCATGAACCATAGGGGTTGGAAACTGTATTCTATTAAAAAAGATGAAATTAGTCCTTGACTTTTTTAGTAAATATGCTACGATGTATACATGAAAACTATGGAAATAAAGTTATCGAATGGAAAGCCCGTTTTTTCTTGGTGTTCCGATATTGAGGCGGGAGCTATTGAACAGATAGAGGCCATTGCTAAACTCCCATTTGTCGAGCATTTTGCTTTGATGCCGGACTGTCATCAGGGAATGAGCATGCCAATTGGTGGAGTTGTTGCATGCACTAGTGTTGTTGTTCCTAACTTCGTGGGTGTCGATATCGGCTGCGGCCTTGGTGCTTTCCGTACCAACCTTACTGTTCAAGATATTAAAGGGAAAGAAGAAATCCTTCATCATGCTATTGAACGAGCTATTCCTATGGGCTTTTCGCATAACACAGACCAACGCCGAAAGATAATGGAACAGAAATACAGTGACAAGATTAATTATGCTCTCACAAAACATCTCTGCATGGGAGAAAATAGATTGGATGTTCTTTCCGTTCCCGTGATTGTTAAACCCGATGCTTTCTTTTCTCAAATGGGAACCTTGGGAGGCGGCAACCACTTCATAGAACTCCAATATGACGAAAATGGAAACATTTGGGTTATGGTTCATTCTGGCTCCCGTAATATAGGTAAGAAAGTATGCGATCACTTTAATGATGTTGCTGCAAAAATAAATCATGAGTGGTATTCGCAATCTTCTGTTCCTTTCTTGCCTGTTACTTCCCAAGAAGGAAAGGCTTATTTGGGATGGATGAATATGTGCCTTAACTTTGCCTTCTATAACCGCAAAGCTATGTTGGATGATATTTGGGACAATCTGCTTCATTACTTCCCTAATATGCAAAACACTTCGGGAGAAATAGTGGGGGTAAAGGATCTCATCAACATTCATCATAACTATGCCTCTATAGAAAACCATTTTGGAAGAAATATTTGGGTTCATCGTAAGGGAGCTACATTGGCAAGTGAAAAGACCATTGGAATCATACCCGGTTCTCAAGGCACCGCTTCCTACATCGTAAGGGGACGTGGGCAAAAAGAATCATTGTCATCTTGTTCTCATGGGGCAGGTCGTAGAATGGGCCGTAATGCCTTTAATCAAGAATACAATACTCCTGAAAAGATCAAGGAAATAGAAAAAGCAATGGAAGGCGTTTATCATACTAAATATGGCAGGGCTGTATCTCGTAAGGGAAAGGACTTGGGTATGATGGATTTTAGTGAAGCTCCTCAAGCCTATAAGGATATCGAAGACGTAATTTCTAATGAGGCCGATTTGGTATTGCCATTGTTCAAACTTTTTCCTCTTGTTTCTTGGAAAGATGCAGGTGAAGAATGAGAAAATCTGATATATGGATAGAAATATTACTTGTTTTGACTGGTATTTTTGTATTGGTAGGAACCGTAACCAGTACCTGTCACGTATGGGATAAACCTTACAATCTTCTTATGTTTAAATACCTGACTTGGGTTGATTGGGTTCTGTTGAGCATAGGATTTGCCTGTAATATAGCCATGCGAATACTGATTAGCCGTGAGGATGTGAAAAAATGAATAACGGAAACGAAATTCAATCGCAGAAAAGCATGTTGTGGTCATTTGTATTTTCATTTTTAGGATCTGTTATTCTGGCCGCAATTGTTATAGGTGCAATAGCTTGGACTGCTTGGAAGTTTTTTTAACGATAATAGGAGGCAAAAATGAAAACTAATATTATGTTTATGACGGCAATTTTTATCGCTTTATTGCTTGTCGTTTTATGTGGCTGCGACAAAATTCAGGAAAAATACGATGTGGATGCGATTTATCTTCATGAGCCCGGACATTATAGCGTTATGATAAAAGAAGGGAGCGAACTTCTGACAAAAGATTTTGGCGATGGAAGCGTTAGAATCTTTACGGATGTCACCAATGGACAGTCTTGCTATTATGAAGCGGTTTATACGGAAAATATTGGATATGTGGATGGGGTTAGGCTACATGTTCGATCCTCCGACGATATTAAGGGGGCCGGATGGACGGTAAAAACAGGAGGGACAACGGCATCAGGAACAACCCAAAAAATAGAATAGTTCTTGACATTTCCATTCTTTTATGATATGATGACCGCATAATAATTAAGAAAGGATTTATGGATGTATCTAAAAAAATAAATGCTGTTAAAGGCTACCTAAGAGCGATCAACAGAGAAACACAACATTGCGAAGTGAAGTTCATTGATGATGAAGCTTCTAATGGTGTTGATTGTGTTCGTTTTGAAATCCGTCTTAAGTCCGATCCTTTTTATCAGCATGGCATAATTAGCATTAGCGAGAAGTTTGAATTTATCAACCAACTACTCTTCTGCAAGTTCTTTGGACTCATGCCAACCTACAATAACGATCATACGGTGTTTTGGACATATAAACCTGAATACAAGTGAGGTCTTATGGACATCGATAGAATAATAAAGGCAAATGCTTTGGTGGAAGCAATCAAGTCTGCTATTTTATCAAATACAATCATTACTATAAGAGACGAAGATACCCATGAGTTGCTTTGGAGTTGTCATACGGGAGAAACTTATGGCAAGTGGAAAAAGGAAGGGAAAAAACTTTCTATTGATCAGGACGTAAACCTATATGCAGTTCTCAGAGATATAAAAAATGCGTTAAGAAAACAAGGAGGGACGATATGAAAATTCCAAATACAAAAGAAATTGAAGCGGAAATTGAAACCCTGAAAGCCATGAAGCCCACAGTAGTAAGGCAATCTATGTTTGGTGATAATCATTGGAATTCTATTGACGCTCAGATTCATGTGTTAACCGAACGCATGACTGAAGACGAAGTTTACGATAATTATGAAAATAAGGGTTACGCCGACAATGTTAGAGAAGGCGCAATAGAAGCTGCTCAATGGTTAGTTGGCGAAAACGAATACGGGGCTCCTTCTAAAGAGTGGAAAAGTCTGGTGAGAAAATAAAAAGAAATTTATGAAAATATATGCCAAAGATGTTGCGCCATTGGGTTTCAAGGGTAATGGAATGTTCGATGATTCAAAATGGCATCAGTTCTACTATGCCACTCTCCCCAAACAATGCAAAGTGTATATCATAAGTAGTCTAGATCCGGATCAATCTATATCACATTTTTCTCTGAGCCAATCACAATATAAAGAATTCAAAAATGGGAAATTGAGTTTGGTTCCGATTGGCTGTTGTTGCGCTAGCGGTGGTAAATATATAGAAAATCCCATTATTGATTTCAGGGGCGATTTTCAAAATGTGTTCGGGACAAAAGATAAATTTTTGAAATTCGTTAAAAAATTGTTAAGGAGGTAAATTATGGCAAAGAATATTAAATCAAATGACCTAAGCTTTTTTGCGGTTAGAAACAAAGAGGGCAAGTGGTTTCGCAGAAAAGGCTATGGCGGATACGGAGAAACTTGGGTTGAATTGAAAGGCGCAAGACTCTATACCAGAATCGGTGGGGCAAGAACACAAGTTACCTATTTCTCTAATGCCTATCCTGAGTTTGGTGTTCCCGAAATAGTTGAATTTACGGTTTCGGCTACAAAAATCCATAACGAAGAAGAACGTGTAAAGAAGCAGGCTGAAAAAAAGTTGCTTCAACAAAAGAAAAACCTTGCGTTTCATGCCAAAATGGATTATGATAGGGCTGTTCTAAATTTGAAAACCTCAGAAGCAGAAGTTGAGCGGTTAAAGAAGCTGGTAACAAAGGAATAAAATGAGCCGACAATATTATCCGAACAAAAAAAAGCTTAATTACAAAAATAGTTGTGGAGGACACTATTTTGATGTTAATTCGGCAGGAGCAAATCTCTTGGGCATCATATCGTGGGAAGCGGGTTTTTATTCAAAAGTGTTATGGGAAAAATATGGCAACAAAGAAACCCCGTTTAAGATTAACGCCAAGGAAAGTAGGGAAGCGGCCAAAAAAATAAAAGCCTTAGATGAAAAAACCAGACAGGCATTGTATCAGGAAAATAAAGATCTGTTTAGCGGATCACTAAAAGATTTTTCCGATTTTATAGATGAGTGGTCTAGATTTTTACAAATATGTGGCGGATACGAAGCAATGTAGACAAAGAAAAAGCTTGCAATTTATGTCGAAATAGGTTATGATGGTTTTATCAAAATGAAAAAGGGAAGAAATAAGATTGTCAAAATACCAATGAGAGGATTGACGGTTATCGAAGAACTTAACGCCTTGAGAAAGAAGTTTGGCGTTATAGGAAAAGGTTTCGTCACCAATGAAATCAATGAACAGGTTGCCGGAGATGCTCTTGAAATGCACAAGGCTGTATTAAAGGGTGAGTTTAAAGATATCTCAACTGAAAATCTGTAAAAATAGGAGAACTAAAATGGCTACGCCTATCAGAGTTGAAAAAAGAATTATGACCGATTGCGTTGAGGAAAACCATAATAAGTTTTGGACTGGCGAACTCTATAGTGACGGAATGGTTATTACAAGATGGGGACGAGTGGGGGATTCTGGTCAATCTAAAGAGTTTCCGGGGGCAGGCGTTTCATTTCTAGAAAAAAAGCTGAGGGAAAAAGAGGGGAAGGGCTATAGAGTTATAGAAAGTGTAGGAACTCCATCTTCTTCCACATCAACCAAAAGTGTTAATCATAATTCGCCTGATTTAAAAAACATTGCCCATAGTCAAATTAAATCTAATAATCCTCTTGTTACCAAACTGATTGATAGGCTGGTTAAAGAAAACGCCCATTCAATTATGACATCAACAGGCGGAAAAATTGTATATAATGATACAACTGGCTTATTTACAACAGCAACAGGTGATGTGGTCGGGCAGAAAACTATTGATGCTGCCAGCGGTATTCTAGAGGAAATTGCAGACATGGTTGTGGCAAAAAATTACGGGATTGATCTGGGGCGAAAAACAAATGATTACCTTATGCTAATACCTAGCGATATTGGACATAGAAAATTAGATGTTAGGGAGTGGTGGAGCGATCTTGCTAAGGTTCAAGCCCAAAAGCAAATTTTGGATAGTTTACAAGCATCTCTTGTTTCGGCAACATCTATTCCTGTTAATGGTACGAAAGCTGTTGTTGCTCCAGAGGAAAAAGTTTTCGATTGCCAGCTTCACCTTGTCGAAGATGGCAAGGAAATTGATAGAATACGTAAATTTTACAAAAAGACTTGGCAAAGCGTTCATCAGTCTGCCAATCTTGATGTTAAAATGGTCTATTCGGTTGATATTAATACGGTAAGTTCTGCCTTTATAAAAGACGGAGCTAAGATGTCTAATATTTGGGATTTGTGGCATGGCACGAAGTGTAGTAATCTATTGTCAATATTAAGGGCTGGACTTATTATTCCTCCTGCTAGCTCTCCACATGTCTGCGGCAGGATGTTCCACAATGGACTTTATTTCTCCGATCAAAGCACAAAATCGTTAAACTATGCAACAAATTATTGGAGTGGTGGGGCGAAAGACAACAATCCGTTTATGTTTATTTGTTCTGTTGCAATGGGTAATTACTACGTTCCTTCTGGTCCATGTAGTCGCAATCCGCCTACTGGTCATGATAGTTATTTTGCAAAAGCCCATCAGAGTGGAGTCATGAACAACGAAATGATAGTGTTTCGTACAAGTCAATGTCGTCTTAACTATCTGGTGGAGTTTAGTCCCTCTGGAAAATAATTGAATTATCCTAAAGGTTATTGGGGCGAATTTGTTGTATAATATAACCGAACAGCAATAACACTAGGAGGTTATATTATGAAGACATGTAATAAAGAATTAATGGGGAAATCTGGTTTATACACAATTATCAACGAGATTAACGGCAAATGGTATGTTGGATCTACAAAAAATAGTTTTTCAAAACGTTTTTCTAAGCATCTAGATCTTCTAAGAAAAAACAGGCACTCAAACCCGCATTTGCAAGGGGCATATAACAAGTATGGAGACGAAAATTTTTCTTTTGTTATTGTTAAAGTTCTTCGCCACTCCAAGGCTATAAAAGAAGAGCAAAAGGTACTTGATTCAAACATCGGTAAGGATTACTGCTATAATATTTGCTCTAATGCTACTGCTCCGATGAGTGGTAGGAAACATACGCCGGAAACAATAGCGAAATTACAAGCTATATCTAGAAGCAGGGCAAAAGAAATTGGAGAATGCACTAGGAGGCACAGACTAGGGAGCAAGCATACTGAAAAGACAATAAAAAGAATGAGAAAATCTGCCAAAGTCAGAGATGATACTAAGCGTATTGCCGTTCTAAAATCAAAAGAGTTTAAGGAAAAAATATCAAGAATTATGACTGGAAAGAAATTGACACCAGAACAACTAGAGGACAAAATTAAGAGGCAGAACACCTCAAAATACAAGAGAATGATGTCTAAGGCAACAAAAGGAATTAAAAAATCAGATACAATGAAAGGTAAGGCTTCTTTTGCGAGACTTGGTAAAAAAATAGTTTTTGTGAATGAAAGAGGATGTAGAGAAGAAGTTATTAGCTTGCGTAAGTTTGCCGAAAAATACGGATTAAATCGAAAAGAACTATCTAGAATCGCTATTAAAAATGGCAAGCCCTATTATGGTTGGCATCTGCAATAATTTCTCTTGCTTTTTTATTCTATTCTGCTATGATGTATCCATAATAATGAAATCAGATCTAAACAATGACAAAAACAAACTGAAGCGAATCCTAAATAAGATTCGTAAGGGTGGAGTCTATAGTTGTTTTGTTACGGGGAATCAGGATGTATATAGGTTTGTGAGACTTGTCGGTTTAAACAACATGAGAGTTATTAGTGGAGACTTCAAACGCAAGGCTTACAAGATATGTATGAGCGCAACCATGCAGAGTAAAAAGGTCAAGGGAAGAGAGATGACAGGATTCGGGTTTGTTTGCTATACGGAATATATGTCAACTAAATAAAGGAAAATCATGGAAAAAAATAAAAAAACAAAGGGTCTGCCGAAAGATCCCGTTGTTGGAAGCGAGATTTATGTAGAATCAAGGTTGCATATTTCACGTGGAAGCGATGATTATTCTGGAGGACTTGCCACTATTACTAGTGCTCATTACGGTATGAGTGGAGGAAAAATGGAATGGTTTATTGACGTTAACAATGGGGAGCAGAGTTACAACTATGCCATGTTGACAGAAAAAGGTGTTCAAGAAAGACTTAAAAAGCAATTTGGGAAAGAGAAGGCCCATCCCGATCCCGATATTGATACTCCGTGGATTGAAGACGGAGATATGGTTGACGGTAAGGTATATCATGGCCCCGATATATGGTAAGTAAAAGCTACGAAAAACAATACAAAGGAGTAAAATATGAAAAACATGAAGACTGTCGGAATCCTAATAATGCTAATTTTGTTTTCTGTTGCGGGAGCTTGGGCAGAAAGCAATACGTTTAGCAATTCTATAAGTAACCTAAACACCATCAATAGCAATTCTATAAGTAACCTCAGCACCAGCAATTTCATTGTTGCAACTACCAACAGTTTTAATATTGCAAGTGCCGATTCAACCGCTACTCTTGGAAGCTTGGAAATACCTATGTTTTCGTCATTTGTGAGTAGGGGACGAGTATTCCAAAACGAAACCGTACTTGAGCCCAATGTTACGGTTATTAAACCCACAAGTGTCGGTTCGTTCTCAATCAATACATGGGGGAATATGGGTGCGGAGAATACCACGTTTAACGAAGTCGATTTGACACTAGGATATACAGACACGAAAGGGAAATTGACTTATGGAGCAGGTCTTATTGAGTATATCTATTCGGGACAAAACATTGCCAATACACGTGAAGGATATATTAGCGCAACCTATTCCGTGTTGTTTAATCCATCATTAGCTCTTTATTACGATTTTAAAGAAGCTAAGGGTTTTTATGGAGTAGCAAGTATTGGTCATACCATTCAATTACTAGATAAGATTTCGGCAACCGTAGATACAGGGCTAGGATTCGGAAACGAAAATTATAACGAATTCTATTTTGCTGTTGCGGATGATGCCATTAACGATTGGTCAAGTGGATTAACCCTAAACGTTTCCCCAATATCACAAGTAGGTTTGGTAGCCAGTATTCGGTATGTAGATTTGCTGGACTCAAAAATTAAGAGTGGGGCTAAAGCAATTTACGGTTCGGGGGATGAGGTTGTCGGGAAGGTTGGATTGACTTATGGTTTCTAAAAACAGAAAGGAATAAAAATGAAAAAAGCATTCACATTGATAGAGCTTTTGGTAGTTATAGCCATTGTTGGAATATTAGCGGGAATGTTAATACCTGCCATTAAAGAAGCATTGAAACGACGACATCAAATTAATCAGCCAACAATTGTTCTAGAGAAGCAAGAAAACGGAACAGTAGTTACCAATACAACCTACGAAAATAAGGTTGCTGTCCCGCTTTCAGAGAACGAAGTGAACGAAGTAGCTCTCAAGAAATACAATGTGGAAAAAATGTTTGTCCTTCATGGGACTACTTTTTATAAGGCTAGATATTCGGATGGATGGGGCGGAGATGGACGGTATGGTGACATAATTATTGCTGTTAATTATTATGGTGCTAATATAACCCAAATACGATAAGGAGAATATGAAAAAAGCATTTACCTTGGTGGAAGCAATGATTATAACAGCAATATTGGGACTCATTGCCGCTATAGCCATTCCTTTGTTTGTAGAGGCAAAAAATAAGAAAACAATGGAAAATATGACACCCGAACAATTTAACGAGAAGCAAAAAGAAAGACTACAGATTAAGAAAATATGTGAAATTGATGGGTACAATATATGGGCTATAAGTGGTATGCATTGTGTTGCAATTCCAATTCCAATTTCCAAAACAAACTCGATAACTTTGGAGAGGCCATGAAAAAAGCAGGATTTACGTGGTTAGAGGTTGCGATTGTCATTGCAATTCTTGGTTTGCTTGTTGCTATAGCCCTTCCTTCGTTTATAGATGCCAAAAAAAGAGCAGAAAGTCCTAATAATTTGCTTGAGGTAAAAGTAGGGGAAATAAACGATTACGAAATATACCGATTTAGGGATCGTGGTGGAGAACATTATGTGGCAGTACCTAAAAAAGAATTGGAGAAACCATGAAACTAAATAAATCATTCGCAACATATATTCTTATGCTTACCGTTGTAATTATTGGTTTGTTTGCCACTATAGCCGCAACTTCGTTTATAGTCGATAAAAGTAGAGAGACGAACGCTAAAAATTCTTGGTCTCTATGTGAAACAAAGATTAGAGAGATAGAAAATTTTAATATTTATAAGTTTAGCCATTACGGGGAGTGCTTTTGCGTAGCCCTGCCTAAGTCCAATTCGATTACTATGGAAAGATAAAATAAGACTTGATTTCTTCAAGGCTTTCTGTTATAGTAACAATGTCAACTACCCAGACACTAAAGATGTCTGGGCTTGTCTAGTCAAAGGCACTAAACGATTGGCTGGTTGACACACAGCCTGCCCATTTAGTTTGTATTTCCCGTCTAAGGGGACTACAAACGAAACAGGAAGTTTATTTTTATCACCCCAACGCTTCCCAATATTTATGGAAGCGTTGAGGTCTGCATCAAGAACTACCTTATCTGATGCATAATACCTACATCCTTTTCTTATGCCTTTTTCAATTCCTCTATAGTCATCTTTAGAGGTATAAGCAGGATTAACAGTTTCTACTCTTTTACCTAGAGCTTGTGCCTTGTATTTTAATATTGTTAGTAACTGGAAAAATGGAACTTGAGATAATTTATTATTTTGTAATCTTCCTTTGCTATGGTCTTTGAGGGAACTAAGATCTTCTAAAACTAAAGTATTACAATTAGTTTTAAGTAGTTCATTAGCCAAATGGTGGATATAATTTTTGGAATAATTGAGTTCTTTTCTTTTTAGTTTTCTCAAATGTTTTCTTGCTGAATCAGATTTCTTAACTCTTAATTTTTTCTTGCGTTGTAAACATCTCTTTAAATATCTGATTTTTCTTTTGGTTCTAATGTAATTACTACCTGAAATTATTTTACCTTCTGAAGTTACTGCAATACGATTCAATCCCAAATCAATTCCAACGCATTGATTGGGATTGAATATAGGCTCAGGAGTATCAAAGGTTAAGGCTAAATAAATCTGATTGTTTCTAACAAAAATTAATGGATCTTTAACCTCATACTTAAATAACTCTTCAAGTTTCTTATAGAGTTTGAGTTTACAAATTATCCTTTTTTCTACTGTAGTTAGTTTGATTGAATCCCTTTGTAAAGTATAAAGCCTCTTGTCCAATCTTATTGAATAATGAGTTTTAACTGGACATTCTTCAATCTTATGATTGTTAGACTTTATGGTTTTGAAAGTAGCTACAACATCCTCTCTTGCTCTAATTATAATTTGGGAAGGAGAGGTAGGGAATTTCTTTCTGCATTTGTGGTAAGTAGCTTCGTGAACGTCTTTGCCCCAAGCCTTCAGTTTATGGGCAAAGACGTATTTAGAGGTATAATTCCAAATATTCTTATGAACTTCAAAGGTAGCGAGAAGAAGATCTTTGTCTTCTTCGCTCTGAAACTCAAGTTGAACATTGTATGTTTTCATATATATTACTTTCTTTAATTATTATACAAATTCCTTCTATTATTTTAATATTTCTTTTTGCTTGAATTTGGGAGATATTAATGTATAATAATGGCTAAAGAAAGGAGTAGTGGAAAGTAAGTTAGTAACTCGCTTACCTCCCCGACACTAAAGATATCGGGGTTTCCGCTCGTAATATATGAAATGAAAAAGTTTTTTGGAACATACCCCCAAAAACAAGTTGAATGTGACGATTGCGGATATATTAACGAGCAACCGAAAGCCTATCCGTTGAAATTTTCTAGTTGCAAAACATGTGGCTCAATACATATTCGACTGTATAAGCCAAGAAAGGCACATGAAGCAAAAAAAGATATCAGGTAATGAAGGGCAAAATATTCCTTGGTCAGAAACTAAGACCATTTTCCACACTCTTTGGACTAAGGCGGTGGGGAAACCCGATTATCTTAAAAAAGAGTGGTTAAAGCTTAGAGATTTGCAGATTTACAAAGACGGAATAGATGTGGGATAAAAAGGAGAAGAAATGAATATTAAGAGAACGGCTATAATTTCGGCAGTTGTTTTGGTTTTGGTATTGGTTCTAGGAAAATTTGTTGGTTGTTCTCCTAGAGCTTGGGTTGCACCGGGAGTAGATAGTGCTATATCCATGAGGGTTCAGTCAGGGGAATATGCCAAGCAAACAAGAGCATTGGAACGTATCGCAACCTCTTTGGAATCAATCGATGCAAAGGTGAAGTAATGCAATTTGTAACTCAAAAAGTAGGTAAGAAAAGTGATGTTAGGGTTTACCGAAAACTGATTAAAGGTTCGCAATGGTGGGGCAATATTGTAAGGGCTAATCCAAGAATTTTCAAAGGGGATAATTTGTATTTTTTTGTTTGCGGGGAAGAGACTATGTTTAGGTCTAGCGAGCTTAGGGAAATTGCTGATAAAATTGATGAAATAAAGTTGAGGAAGTAATATGGACGAGAATACTACAGAAGTAAAAGAAAAAGTGGAAGAGAAGGTTGAAGTGGTTCGTCATCTCGCAACCATTCAGAAGGTTACTGCCCTTGATCCTATCCCGAATGCCGACAAGATTGAATGCGCTTCTGTTCTTGGATGGAAAGTTGTAGTCAAGAAAGGTGAATTCAATGTTGGCGATCTTTGCGTTTATTTTGAGGTAGATTCCATTCTTAAAAAAGATACTTGGAATGAGTTTCTTGTTGATAAGAACCGTCCCGATAAACCTATTAGATTGAAAACCGTAAAGTTGAGGGGCCAAGTTTCGCAAGGTTTGGCTATGCCCCTTTCTATTATTGACAATGATAAATATTGTGCCTACATGGAAGCCAAAATCAAGCTTGGAATCACTAAGGCTGTTCATTCTGTTGATGATGATGTCGGAGAGTTCTTTGGGGTTACACAATATACTCCCGATATTCCCGCCGAACTTAAGGGATTGATGAAAGGGAACTTCCCCGGATTTCTTATTAAAACAGACGTACATCGAGTGCAAGCCTATCCCGGAACCATTGAAGAGCTTCAGGGAGTAGAAGTCTATGTGACCACAAAAATAGACGGAACGAGCTTTACCGCCTACAGCAAGACAGAAAACATTGCCGAAGGTCATATTTTTGGTGTATGTTCTAGAAACATTGAGCTAAAGGATACAGAGGGTAACACCTATTGGAACATGACTAAAAAGTATGGCATTATTGATATCCTTAAAGGAACAAATAGCGCATTACAAAGTGAAATTTACGGCAATGGAGTCCAAGGAAACAAACTGGGAATGAAAGATGTTCAAATTGCGGCTTTTGATGTATTTAGCATCTTGGGACACAGGTATCTTGACTATGCTGATTTTGTTTCTTTCTGCGATACTCATAATATTCCTAGGGTTCCTGTTATTTATGTTGGAGTTTTCAAATGGAAGACCGTGGATGAACTAGTTGAATTTGCTGATGCTCAAAACTATGCGAATGGGACTCCTGCGGAAGGGGTAGTCATCAGGCCCGTAAAGGAAATGACAAGTTATGCTCTTAGGGGTGGAAGGCTTTCTATTAAGGCAATTTCTCGAAGGTTTCAACTAACATATGGAAAGGAGTAATATGAAAAAGAAAATTACGAAAAAAGATAAAGACCTAAAAAAGCTTATTGGGTTAGTGCTATCAGAAAACTCAATAAAGTCATTAATCAACTCTGTTACTCAGGCGAGATTAGCCAATATGCCTTACGGAGAAGCATCCGAGGCAGGATTAACATCCAAGGTGGTTGTATCTAAGATTTTGGCTGCAATTTTCACTAAAGAGTCTATGGATTTCTTCCGGGGGAAAGTAACAGAAATTTACCTGAAATACTATAATGGTAAAGATATTTCTGCTATGTTGAAATTCTATCAAAGTGCGACAGGGAAAAAGCTTTTAAAAACATTGCCCGAAACGGCGGTTGATATGGCTAATGCAGGGCAGGAATGGTCAAAAGAAATTTTTGAAAAATCACAGGCCAAAATTGAAGCTATTATTGATGAAGAATTTGAAAGAATAGATCATGGAAAAGCAATTACATCCTAAAATTGATAGCGGGGTTATTGGTGACTATTCCCATCACATGAATTTTTATCATCCGCCGCTTTTGCCCATGCCCGATATTCCTGTATGCCTTCACTATGGTTCCTTTTTAGCCAAAAGGAAGTTTGATGTACATACAGGAGTGGATCTATATTCTCCTGTTGGTTCCAAGGTTTATGCCGTAGAAAATGGAGAAATAGTCAAAATCCGTTATTTCACTGGGAAAGAAGCTGGATGTTCTCATTGGAAAACAAGTTGGGCTGTTGATGTTGAAGGATATTCAGGCGTTATTTGCTACGGAGAAATCAAACCACTTGACTCTTTAAAAGAAGGACAATCGGTTAATAGTGGGCAGGTTATTGGTACGGTTCTACAAATCCTAAAAAAGGATAAGGGTAAGGCTATGTCAATGCTCCATTTCGCAATGCATCATCACGGTTGGCAATATTTGTATGAAGATCAACAAGACCCAAACAAAGAACACTTCTATGATTTACAGGTTGACCCGACTCCATTGTTAATCCAACTAAAGAGTAAAGCAGATATTATGCGACCATCAATAATGCATTGGAATGGAAATTCATGAAAAACGAAACGAAAGAAAAAGATGTTGAAAAGCCTAAGAGAATCATAACCGAACATCCTGAGCTTCGTTGGTGGTTTAATGCTATAACCGTTAGGGCGCATAATGTAAATGCTTGGTATCCTAGACCCAAAAATTACGCTTGACAAATAGACGGTTTTTTGATAATGTAATGGCATGAAAGATCATAAAGCATACATTGTTGAAAGTCTAAAGAAGCTTGGGGATGTAGTCATGGTTATGGAGCCTGATAATCCCTATGCTCGTTTTAAGAAGGTTGCCTATCTTAAAGCGGCTAAAACAATTGCCAATATGAAGGTTCCACTTGTTTCGGCCAATCAAGTTATTAATATGCAGGGAATTGGTAAGAGTATCTATGCCAAAGTGGAAGAGATGCTTAAGACAGGAAAACTAAGCAAATTGAATAAGTTTGCGGGTTCAGATAAAGATTATTCCGAACTGATGAAGGTTAAAGGAATTGGCCCGGTTAAAGCACAAAAACTCTTTAAAGAATACAAGATAAAGACTCTCAAAGAACTTTATGCTCTTATTCAAAAGAAAATCATTGTTGATGGCAAGCTAGAACGTCATGTGGTTAGGGAAATGAAGTTAAAGGGGCGTAGGATGAGCCGTGCGGAAGCAATTGACTTGTCCAATGAAATTATGTTCCCTCTTAGGCTTGAAGTCCCCAAAGCCATGATGATTGTTTGTGGAAGTATTCGTAGAAACGCTGCTACTTCTGGTGATATTGATATTGTCATGGCTGGGGATAAAAACACGATTGCCAAGGGTTACAGTGCGGTTAAAAAGATTGGTTGGGAGGAAGTAATTGAGGTTGGGGCAAAGAAATTTAGCGCAATCTATAAAGGCATTGGGGTTGATATTCGGTTTGTCAATAAGCATCAGTTTGGTGCTATGATGATGAGCCTTACGGGTTCTTACGAATTCAATATAGAAATGCGACGATTAGCAATTTCCAAAGGCATGAAGCTGAATGAGTATGGCCTTTTCAAGGGGAAGTGGATTGCGGGATTAAGGGAAGAGGATATTTTCAAAGCTCTTGGGATGGGTTACATTGCTCCTGAGTTTAGAGAGGCAGGGTTCCATGATAAAAAATAGAGAAGCATTAATAGATCAATCTCTCCGTGAATTGTGGAAGGTTCCTCTTTATGACATCGAAGGGCAAAAGGAAGTTCTTCGAAAAATGTTGGAAAATAGCGTAATAGAGATTTGTGCTACGGCAGAAACCTTTATAGATGAAGGAGAAATACAATGAAAAAGAATCAAATGCATCCTGAAAAAGTAATGATGATACACTGGAATAAATTAAGTAAAAAATACAATGTGTCCGATCTAATTCCTGCTTGGTTATTCAAATTTGCTTATGTCAGGGGATGGAAAGCTGGACGAAGTTATCAAAGAAAGAATGCGAGGAAAATATGAAAAAGACTACATTCAAAAAGCGTTATGTGTTGGGCGCAGGATATCCTTGGGCTAATGGAACAGACCCCTATTTTGAAGTTGTTCTTTATCCCGATCAAATAGTTGGTAAACGAATACCCCTTAAGTTTCCATCAGAACTGTGGAGCCTTGATGTCCCAAAATATCGACTTGTTCTAGAAAGAGTAAGATAATTAACTTGATTTATTCGCCGCTTCTGTTATGATGCTAAGGAAATAAAGGAAAGGTAATATGACTACCATTGTTATACGAGATAGGGGATCAAATTGGGATTTCTATGCCAACCACCCCAATGGATCTGAAGAGTGGATTGGTAGGGTAATGGAAGAGAATGGGGTTTTACATTTTGAGACCCCAAGACAACGATGGACTCTTGATGAACTTCAATCTGTAACCGAGAATGTAAAGAGAATCGTAGAGGGGCAATCATGAATATCATTGTTGGAATAACAGGGGGGATAGCTTGTTACAAGGCTTGTGATTTGATTACGGGATTAAAGGCGCAAGGGCATGATGTTAGAGTAATCATGACTGATAGTGCTACCAAATTCATTACCCCATTGACCTTATCTACTTTGTCTAATCATCCTGTAATGAACGATATGTGGGTAGAAAGAAATGGTTTAGTAGAGCATATTGAGGTGGCAAAATGGAGTGAAATTTTTGTAGTCTATCCTGCCACAGCCAATATCATTGCTAAGTTTTCTTGTGGTATTGCCGACGATTTGCTTTCTACGGTTTATTTGGCTCTACCGAAAAAAACAATAAAAATAGTGTTCCCGGCAATGAATACAAACATGTTGGAACATTTTACTACGGTTAGGAATATTGAAATGCTTAAGGTTCATGGGACTTGGGTAGCGGCAACCATAGAAACGAAGTTAGCTTGTGGAGATGTTGGTAATGGTGGAGTTATGAAGCCAAGAGATGCTATTGAGTTCATAAACATGGTAATCGAAAAGAAAAGAGGATAACATGAAAATCAAAGAAGAATGCGGAGTAACAGAAAATTCGCTAGATAACGCCAAGATGTTGATTAAGGCGTTTGGTAAGCCTATAAGGATTACTCTGACTTATGTTGATGACCCTTGGGAGTATTTGGTCAAAGCAGAGTGGACAAACAACATCTTTACTTTTAGTGGTTTTAGTTGGGGCTATTATGGGGAGGGGCCACGTGGATTGTTCGAGTTTCTCCAAATGTGCGGGAGTAAAACGACAATGAGTGAAGTTGCTAAAATCGCCAACAATGTTAAAGACTATCAGGTTTTCGCAAGTGTAGATTGGAATCCGAAGCCGCCAAAAGAAGTGTAAAATAGGAGAAAAATGAAAAAGCTTAATTACGGCAGGCGGAGCAAGGGAGAAAAAGTTGTTATTTTTGAAGGAACTAGAGAGATAAATAAAGAATAATCACTCGTAGCGCAAATATAAGGAGTGATTATGAAAATATGTAAATATAATGAAATTTTAGGTACAGTTAGTAGTCCCCAAGAGCTTTTTGAGTTTATACGTCATAAACACATAGTAGACATAAAAAAGATGACGCCAAGCCTTATGGGGGTTTTCGAAGAAATTTTATCAGGCTTTAATTCTATTGGAATTGTAAGATTGCTCAGGCTTATTAGGAGTAAATATTTCTGTATTAAATCTAAATTATCAACAGAATATTGGACGATAAGAGGATGGGACATAGCTGACGCCAAAACTAAAATATCCAAATTACAATCTGGACGTGGAAAAATGTCCCTTCAATATTGGTTAAGAAAAGGCTATACAAAAAAAGAAGCCCAATTGCTTAAAGAAAAGTTTCAAAACGATTCAAGAAAAATACTTATTGAAAAACTAAATTCCGATCCAAAATTTAAAAAAGAGTTTTCTCCACATAATCCTGAGTTTTGGATTAAGCGAGGGTATGGGGAAAAAGAAGCTGCCGAAAAATCCGCCGAGCAAAAAACATGGAAAAATACATTGCAAAACTATATAGGACTGTATGGGGAAAAAAATGGCTCGAAGCGTTGGGAAGAATTTAAAAAAAATAGTGGGTTTAGTTTAAAAAAGTTTGAAGCGAAATATGGCAAGAAAGAAGGTAAAAAGAAATATGAAAGTTTATGCAAAAAAGTAAGTTATTCTTACGAAAAGTGTGTTGCATTATACGGTTTAGAGGATGGGCTACTAAAATGGTCTCAATATTTAACCAAAGCTAGAGAAAAGGGGTCTTTGAAGTGGTATGTAGAAAAATATGGGGAAAAAGAAGGGCACATAAGACATAAAGAAAAATGCAAAACCATAGCCTATTCGCATACGCTAGAATATCTCACTAAAAAGTATGGGAAAAATGAAGGTAAGAAAAGATATATAAACTGGATGGAACAGTTAAAGTCTCGTAACAGGATGGCGTCTAAATATTCTCTTAGGGTTTTTATTCCACTATATAAGTATTTAAGGAAAAACGGTATTGGAAGAGACGATATATTCTTTGGCATAAGCGGTTCTCAAGAATGGTTTTTAGGCGACAAAGAAAAATTTTACGTTTACGATTTTGTAGTTAAATCAAAAAAGGTTATATTGGAATTTAACGGAGAGCACGTTCATCCTAACCCTGTATGGAAGTCTAGCGATTATAATAGGTGGGATTCATGGAGGCACCCTTGGACAAAAGAAGCTGCGGATGTTAAAAGTAGCTTTGATGAAGAAAAAAATAGATTTGCCACGAAAAAAGGGTTCAAGGTAATTGTACTATGGTTAGAAGATGGGGAAGATAAAAATATAGAAATAGCAAAGGAGGCATTCGCATGAAGAAATTAAACGTAGTAGTTACTAGTGGTGGAACGGCTGAGCACATAGACGACATAAGGGTTCTCACGAATATTTCTACAGGAAGACTGGGAGCTTTAATTGCCCAGACATTCCTAGAACATGGGCATAACGTTACTTATGTAGCTCCTGAATCTGCCGTAAAGCCGTCCGATCTTTATTGCTATTCTTTTGTAAAAGTTACCAATACGGAATCGGTAATGGAGGCTATGAAGTCTTTGGTTCCTCAAGCGGATGTAGTGATTCATCCAATGGCAATTTCTGATTTTACTTTTGATTATGAGGGGGCGGTAAAGGTTAGTAGTGATTCGTCTGATGCATTGATTGAGCATATGCGTAAGACAATCCGTAAAACGCCCAAGGTTATTTCCAATTTCAGAAAATGGAATAAGGATGCTATTTTGGTGGGGTTTAAGTTTACAAGTGGCAAGTCTTCGAAAGAGATGGTGGAAATTGCCAAAAAGTTGTGGGAAGATAATAAATTGGACATGGTTTTTGCAAATGATAAGAAGGCTATTGAAAAGAGTGGGGAACATGTTGGTGTATTGTTAATGGCGGATTGGGAAGAAGTGTTAAGATCAAAGGATGATATTGCTCAGTCCATTTATGACAACGTTATAAGACTCTGTAGTAAGACTCTGTAATTTGGCGTTAAGAGATGAATCCGAACAAAACAAAGATAACCAAATATATTTAATAAAAAGAAGGTATTCGTATAAATTTTGGTAAATTTAGTAAAAGCACGGGCAAGTGCTTTGGTGTAAGCCTAGAACACCTGTGCCTTTGGCATGGGTAGTATGTCAGGACAATGTGATTCGGTTAGCTTAATAAATAATTGAAAATAGTTGTTGACTTTTTGAAGCGGTATGATATGATATACGCATAAAGAATTAAAAAGGAGATTTTATGATTATTGCAAGTTACGTTGACGAATTGAATAGAATAATTGACGGACATTGTAGGGGCTTGTTTAAAATTGAAGATAGTCAACTTGTTTTTAGGAATGGATTAGGCTGTATGCTGTCTGCTTCTAGGTTAAGAAAAGACAAAATACTGATGTTTATTAACGACAGATTGATTCCGTCTGGTAAGGTGTTAAAGTCCTCAGATTACCATGATGGGTTTGAGCTTGACTACATCAACCCCTCAAAAACGAATCGAATAAAAAAAACCAAAAATTACAAACATAGTTTTTTAAAATGGGCAGGGGGCAAAGGAAAGATATTGCCATTTTTGATTGCCCAATTTCCAATTTCCGCAAAGAGGATAATAGAGCCATTTGTGGGTAGTGGCGTAGTGTTTCTAAATACAAACTATAAAAATGTTTTAATTAACGATTGCCATTGTTAAAAATTATCCGTACCCCAGCATTAAAAACAAGAACAGGTGCGGTAGGCAAAGTTTGTTATAGTTGTCCCAAACCACCTATCAAACAGGATTGATTCAGTTAAGCACGATCTTGACGGATACATTCGGATAAGAATTGATTGTAAAATACAAAGGGTAAGCGGGTCGTGCGATGAAAAATTAATTTTCCCCCTTGAAAACGCTAGACAGAAAAGATTCCCGGAAAGCAATTTTGTTCTTGTTGTAGGCGGAAATGGAGCAAGTGAAGGGATGGTTGATTATATAAAAGATCAGGCAAAACTTATAACCCACATGAACTTTTATGTTTATAATCTAGGGGAGTTTATGGCTTGGATTAATAAAATTGTTAGAAAAACAAGTCTCAAAAAATAATAATACTTGACTTCTCCAAGTATTCTGTTATGATGCTTATATAAAGATCGAGTAAGTAAAAAATAAACAAAGAAAGGGAGTTAATAAAATGGATACAAACACAGAAAAGTTGGTGCGAGATACGGTTACACAGTTTGTTACGGATGGCTACATGTTTACCGCTTACGATGTCACAAGGACGCTTCGTAAGGCCGGTACAAGTCTCCATCACAAGGAAGTCAATACACTCATTCAGGGCATGTTCAAAAATAGTGAAATGGGCTCCTATGTTCGGGATGCGGTAGATGTCAATGCCAGTGTAATGCCTTTCGTCTATTACCATCCTTACGGTGATGTCTCCAAGTACGATCAGGATTGGACAAATTCTAATCCCACTCAAACCGGAATGAAAGTTGATACGGCAACGGCTCCCACAAATCCAACTTCTTCGGGCGGATATACCCCTCCTTCCTTGGATGGTACTTCTGCTCCCGTAACTGTTGCCTCAAGCGGAACAGGAGCGCAGGTATCAAGCCCTTTTGCACCGACGACTAAAGTAAAGTTGGCAAAGGGGGAACGTCTTACCACAAAGAATGGAAGGCTTCAAATTCCTATCCACATGGCACGAAATCAGGGGTATATCCCGCATCAAGAGGTTTATGTTGTTGTGGGAACCGCTGGCCTTGTGTTAAGTAGCCTATCGGGACATGGTGCATCAATTGAATATCCCGTTACGGTTAACAAGGATGGGCGAATTAGAATCTGCCGTAAGATTCTCAAGAATATCTCAACAGGCAACAAGTTCTTGGTTAGTCGAAACAGTCAGATTGTGATTTCTGCGGCCTAAGTCTTAAGCCACTCGTAGGGTTGCAGAGAAACCGCCTCCTAGAAGGTAATACTTCTAGGAGGCGGGAGTATTAAAAATGGAGATACCATGGAAACCCTATCCTCATTGAAAAAGCAAATTGCCAAAAACAGAACAGAAATGGACAATTTGATTCTTTCTATTGATTCCGATCCCGATGTCAAAAGAGCAAAAGAAGCTTACGACAAAATCATTAAGAAGGTTAGGAAAAATGTAGAAATAAAAACTACTAAAATAGCTCAAGATCAATGGGCTCTTCGTAAAAAAGTGGAAGAACTTGAAAAGAAGACGGAAATAGAAATCCCACAAGAAGTCAAGGATTTTTTAGAACGACTTTACCGTGGGTGCGATTGGGGGCCGAAAGGGTTTACGGTAAAATGGATTTCTCCCCAAAAGAGATTTATTATTGCTACTAATACCGGACATGGGTATTGGTCTGGAAGAATGGTACATTACGGGAAATCAGAACATTATCTTTTTGATATTAGTAGACTTGGTGACCTCAGAAACGGGATATACGTTAGAAACGATTGCCAAATATCTACTTGTGATGGCAGATTGTCAAAAGAAACGATGAACCAGTGGAAAAACAACGCATTAGCCATGGAAGAAAAAGAACATGAAAAAAAATAAGCCCTATGATTCCGAACAAGACACTTTGACCCATAAGGATAACGTGGAAAGGTTCATTCAAAACATGATAGATATTTTGCTTCATCGGGCTAACCATCATGACAATTCCAAGTTAAATCCATTAGAGAAGCCTATCTTTGATAAGTATTCTCCAAAACTTAGCACATTAAAGTTTGGTTCGCCGGAATACCTAGAAATTTTCAAAGAAATGGATGTTGCCATTCAAGAGCACTATAGCAAAAACAAACATCATCCCGAACATTTCAAAAACGGTATTGATGACATGAATCTTTTTGATTTGCTTGAGATGCTTGCGGATTGGAAAAGTTCAAGTCTGCGAACCCATGGAGGATCATTTAAACAATCTTTCGATATCTGTTGCAAGAAATTCAAGATTGAGGGGCAGAGGAAAGAAATGTTGAAAAATACAGTCATTGAATTAGGATGGCTTGAATGATTAAAGTCAAGAAACATAAAACTTGCGTAGGTTGTTTTGCCCATTGCATTTCGTTTCCCGGTAACTTTTATCATACGGGTGGAACCGCTTTTTGCACCTTGCATTATCCCGTTAAGTCTGCCGTAGTTAAGCATGAACAGGCTTATGATCACGAAGCTATTCCAGTCAACAAATGTCCTAAACCTTTATCTTATAAGAAATTTTGTGAAGCAATAGCACCTATGGCCCTATTAAAAACTTCTTGACTTATTAATCTTTTCTGCTATGATGTCCGCATGAATTGTAATTGTCAATCGAAAATGGAAGTAGTAATCAATATTAATAGGGAAGAATATACTAAACCATTTCGTATTTTTTGGTGTAAGGATTGCGGAACAGTATATGACGAAGAACAGGACGAATGGCTTATTCCCAATTCTGTTCATAAAACAAAGGATTTGGTTGCCGCATTGATTAAGGCTAACGATAGGGCTTCTGATCGTCTTAGTAAGCTCAATAGAATGGCAGATGATTGGGGAAACGATATAGGATGGGCCGATAGAGATAGGTGAGAGGGGGTAAGTATGTCTAGAAAATTTATGGCCGAAAAAATATACTGTCCTGTTTGTTACGAACTCATTACTCCTGAAGAAGGGGATAAAAATATTGAGGGAGACAAGAAACTATTGTTATATCGAGAACCCAATAGTACTCCATCTACTTGTTGTACTAACTGCTTTGACCAAATACAAGCTGCCCATAACCGTCTTATAAAAAATATGCGATGGACAGGTAGACAAAATAGGGAATTTAAAAAGAGACAGAAAGAAGCACTAAAAAATGCGGCAAAAGAAGAAAAGCTTTTGGCAATTGCACAATCTGTGGTTACTTAAGGAGATTTATGGAAATAACAGGATATGGTTCTGATAAAGCTGAAACCGACATTAGTAAATGGTGGGGACGACTTCATGTAGAAGATTTTTTCGATACCACTCAACCCGTAATTTATTGGTTTAATGGAGAGTATCGTTTCCTCAGTAACTTCCATGTTGTTTCCCCCCTCTTGACTTGGAAAAATAAGCTTTGGTTTTCAACGGAGCATATTTACCAAGCAGAAAAGGCCAGAGATAATGAGGAAGGCGAAACGTGGAGAGAAAAGATAAGACTGGAACCTAGCCCCGGAAAAGCCAAAAAATACGGCAAACAAATTACTATAAGAGAAGATTGGGAGAGCATAAAACTTGGTATAATGAAAAAGATTGTATTGCTTAAGTTTCAAAATCACGATCTTAAACAAAAACTTTTGGCTACAGGGAATGCTTATCTTGTTGAAGGAACAACATGGCATGATTCTGAGTGGGGCATCTGTATTAACAAGGAGTGCGATAGGGGTTGCGACAAGAAAGCTGGCATGAATCATCTTGGAAGAATTTTGATGGAAGTAAGACAAGAACTGAGGGACTTATGAAAGCGTGTCTTAAACCTCATCCCAAATTTGAATTGATTTTAAGATGCAAAGATACTGGTGAAGTAGTAAGAATATGGCAACTTCGTATGATTCCAGACGAAGAGGGCGAATATCCCGATATGATAAAAAGCGAGAATGAAAACGATATAAGAGAAGCCATGAACGAATATGATGGGGAAATGAAATGTGATTGTGTTAACTGTAATGAGTAAAGGAGAACCATGCTTGGAGACGATATAGCATTAGTGGATTTAGATGGTAGCGTAGCAGGACATGATGAACAGCTTTATGTTGATCTTGAAAAGCTTCGTTCTCCTAACGAGCCAAAAACTTTCTCTTGGAAAAAAGGAGAAGAACCCGATTACATTTTTGCAAGGATGAATCTTATTCGAGCCTCTAGGGAGTGGTGGGAGAATCTTCCTGTCATTGATCGTGGAATGCAATTGGTTGATCTATTAAGAAAACTTGAATTCCGTATTATTATTCTAACTCAAGGGCCAAGAGTAAATCCTGCTGCATGGGAAGGCAAGGTTCGGTGGGTCAATAAGAATATGCCTTTTTGTAATGATATAACGATTACCAGAGATAAGGGGATAGTTTATGGCAAAGTTCTAGTTGACGATTTTCCTAAGTATATAGAAAAATGGGTTGAGCATAGACCAAGGGGATTAGTCATTATGCCTGCTTATGACTATAACGAAGATTTTACCCATTCTAATCTTATTCGGTATAATGGGATAGAACAGTTGGGCGAAATAGAAGCGGCCTTACATAAGGTAAAAGACAGAAAACCAAGTGAAAAACTAGAAAGGGAGTAACATGAAGAAAAAGATAGCTACCATAAGTATTAGGGGGAATGATCTTATTGTAAAGTATATCGACTCTAACGGAATTACAAGCGAGTGGATTATACCAACCAATGAAGACTCCTCAGCACATGTACTAAACAATCTCAAAAAAGAACTAAAAGAAGCAGGGTATTAAAATGAACCACATCCCAAAAATTGTAGCAAATATTTTGAAGTGGTTTTGTTATACCCCTTATCCCAAGCCAAGATCGGTATATTACGAGATGTGTCCGGGAGTTGCTGAACATGCATTTGCTTTTGGGGAAAAAATGGGCATGGTTAGATTGGTCATGGTGGATGGGACTTTCTATGGACACTATACAAAAGAAAGTGTTATCGATTGCGAAAAAGAAGTAACATGGTAAGAAAAAGGAGTAACATGAAGAAAAATATTCGTTGTATTGTTTGTGGTTGTAGACGTAAACCGGCCCATGAAAAGAATTGCGGTACGGATAAGGCTAATAGTCCTGCTTGCGTTCCTTATGAAAAGTTTGACAGAAAAGCTTATAAGGCAGAACAAAAGAAAATCGCTAAAGAAAAGGCTGACGAAATAGTTAGAATTAAAGCCGAAGAAGTTGCAAGGGTTAAAGCAGAAGCCGAAGAAGTTGCCAGAGTAAAAAAAGAAGCGGATGAAAAGCTTATTGCGGAAGCTAAAGCACTTGAAGAAATAGAGGCGGCAGAAAGAGCGGATAAAGCAGCTTCAGAAAAAGCCGAAAAAATAGCCAAGAAACAGGCCGAAAGGGAAGCAAGGGAAAAGGCTGAAAAGGAAGCAAGGGAAAAGGCCGAACAAGAGGCAAAGTCAAAAGCAGAAGCAGAAACAAAAGAAATTACAGCGGCTAATTCGTTTGGTATGAAGGTTGAAGCTGTTGTGTTATCTGACGAGCAAGTTACAGAAGCAATTTCGAAATCTTGTCAGCATTCTTTGGAACAGGCACAAGCTCTAATTAAAGAAATCGAAAAGGATGAGGTGGTAGAAGAAGTCCCAGAAATCAAAGCAAAAGATTTAATACCTCCTGCTGAACTCCTTGCTTCAGATGTTTATAAAACCAATAAAAAAATAGAAACACTTTCAAACGCAAAACCGATAGAACGCATTAATTAAGGAGAAATAAATGAAATTGTGCATTGGATTATTTGGAACATGTGGTAAAAGCACTTGGCGACAACCCTTTATGGAGGTTTATAAAGAAAAAGGTATTGAATTTTTTAACCCCCAAGTAGACGATTGGAAACCCGAATTGGCAGTAATTGAAGCAGAACATTTGGCTAACGATAGTATCATTTTGTTTCCTGTCACCAATGAAACTTACGCAACAGGATCTTTAGCCGAAACGGGATTTTCTATTCTTAACGCAATTAAATTGGAAAGTCGAAGAGACTTTGTTATCATGATTGATCAGACACTTACTCCTGATTTGGTAAAAGATAATCCGGTAGCGGCAAAAGAATCTATCAGAGCAAGAGCGTTAGTCCAACAACATCTACTTAAACTTAATTTTGATAATGTTTATATTGTTTCCACTTTTTCTTCTATGATGGACGTTAGCTTGAAACTTTGGGAAGTGTCCAAGGCGAGAATGGAAATTAGGGAGATGATTCAATGAGTGTAATCGTAAAAGTAGACTACGATAAAGAATATGCGGCAATTAAAAGGAAACGATCTGCTTTATTCAGGAAGATAAATAAATGCTCTAAAGAGATTGAAGGTCTTGGTAAGAGAATCGATTATGCTTACGAAGACAGGATTTATCGCTTCTATCACTATTCTTTCAAGATTTACTGGCTTCAAGAATATACAGAAGAAATTCTAAAAATTATCCAAAAAATTAACCCAAATAAAGACAAGCATTTATGTGATTTTTATACGGAGATACTCAAGGATGGAACAGGTAAGGAATTTCAGAAAAAACATAACAACAGGTGGACATTTCATACTCGTCCTATTGCGGAGGCTTTCTTTCATTCAAAATATTTCCTTGATATGCTGTTGAAAATCATTAGTTTAAAAAAAGAGCAAAAAGAAGTTATATCGTCGGGATGGGCCGCATTGCTAGAGTTGTATGACATAAGATAGGAGACTATGAAAGGAGACATTATGAAAAAAATTCCAGCAGCAACCATTAGAGGCACTTTTTCAACCTACGAAGATTCACATCAAAGAGATCTGGTAGAAGCATTGGGAAATGTCGTTGATATGAACATTGAAGGTATGGCTCAAATCGAATTGGGATCATGGATGAGTGGTTTAAAAATTACCGGGAAAACGGCAGAAAGCCCCGTTGCTTTAGCATGGGGATGAATGCCGTCAATTTCAACCATTTCTATACCTAAAAAAATATTTTCACTTTTATGCAGGATTATTTCTTAATTTCTTGTATAATGTAAGTAGAAGATATTAAGGACTAGTATATGGAAATACAACAAAGCGAAAAGAAGTATGAGTCAGATGGAGATTTCATCTACTCTTGTCAATACCACGTTATCTTCTGTCCTAAATATAGAAGAAAGGTTTTGACAGAAGATATTGCAAAACGACTTAAGGAATTGATTCTTTCAAAACAAGAAGAATATAAGTTCAAGGTGCTAGACATGGAAGTGCTATTAGACCACGTTCACTTGATAATTAGTACTAATCCAAAAGAAGGAATATACAAGGTGGTTTCTAAAATCAAAGGTTATACTTCTCATGAACTTAGAAACCAATTTCCAGAACTGAAATCAAGACTTCCTACTCTTTGGACTAATTCCAGATTCATTTCAACAGTTGGAGCAGTAACTTTAGCGGTTGTTAAGAAATATATAGAAGACCAAAAGAACAAATGATATTAACCTACAAAGTGAAGCACGACAAAGATTTTTCTAGCGAATTGAATATTGCTAGAAAAATTGCTTCCTTTGCTATCAAAACAAAATCTAGAAGTTCTAAGGACGTAAAACACTTCGGTCTAAAGTCACAAATATCTAACCAAATCCTAAAAAAGTATTCAAAGAACAAAAAGTGTAAGTCAATCAAATCTGTTAAACTAACCATTCCAAACCAAGGTATTAAAGTAAATCAAGAAACTAAGACAATCAAAGTTTCAGTAATTAAATTAGAGCTTCAATATCAATTTCCAAACAACTTCACTAAAATCAATCAGATAGAGGTTGATAATACCTATTGCTATATTTCCTGCGAAGTGCCTAACAAGCAGGAAATGAAAGTTAAAGATTATATCGGAGTGGACTTAAATACTACTGGTCATTGTGCAGTTGTAGCAATTCCTAAAACCAAAAAGGTTATCAAATTAGGAAAAGAAGCAAATCATCTTCACTTAAAATATAAGAACCTGAGAACAAAACTACAAAAGAAAGGAGCAAAATATCAACTAAAGAAAATCAAGAGAAGAGAACAAAACAGAATTAAGAATTTGAACCATGAGATTAGTAGAAAGATAGTTCAAGTTGCTCAAAAGAATAATTGTGGAATTAAGTTGGAAGACTTAACGCAAATTAGAGAAAAGAGAAATAAGAAAACACAACCGTCATTCAAGTACTCCTTAAATAGTTGGAGTTTCTATCAGCTTAAAACCATGATAGAATACAAATCCAAAATATTAGGAATACCAGTTGTCTATATCAATCCTGCATATACTAGTCAAAAATGTAGTAGATGTGGAGTTATAGGAAACAGGAATGGAAAAGTATTCAAATGTGTTAGTTGTGGACACGCTGACCATGCGGATTCAAATGCCGCTTTTAATATAGCGGCATTTGAATTATTGAATAACACTGAAGGCAATGGTCATTTAGTATTAGACAGAGATAATACTAAGAGGAACACTGATATCCTCAGATTAGAAAATCAAATGCCGAAATGTAATGAGGCGTTTGTTAACTAAGAACCTCCGTGGCTTTAGCATGGAGAGTATGTCAGTGTGTTGATCAGGATGAAGCAGTTGATGATTTTTTAGATCACAAATCGGCCAAGGTTGCAATCGAAGGAGATGCAGAGGTGGAGCAATTATGATAACAGAATCCCTAGAAAAGGTTTTGACCCTTACCAATAAGAATAATAAGGATGTGGTTCGAGCTATTCCTGCCGCTCAATGTATCGGTGATGAATGCCCTGAATTTTGGGTAGTCACAACCGAAGACGCCTATGGAGATATAGATATTGCCTTGATGTCTGTGGCAGAGTTGGAAAAGGAATATGGACCGATGCCTGATGGGGAAATATAGACGTAAAAATAAATTAAAATAATAAGAAGTATTTCTGGTTCCCTGACAGAATTACATTGCTAAAAGGAGATAGTAATGTATACCAGAAATTGCCCTAAATGTGGGAAAGAACTCATTTATTCATCATATCATTCCCACTATAATTCCAAAGTAAATAATAGACCATGTAGATCTTGTTCCGCTTCCGAAATCAACAATAGACCAGAAATACATAAACTAAGAACAAAACAATTTAGAGAATATGCCAAAAATAATCCTAATGGCTTTGAGGGTAAACACCACACAGAAGAAACAAAAGCGGTATTAAGGGCAAGAGATTACGCTTATCTTAAATCACCAGAAAGAATCAAATTACTTACTAAACTCGCTCAAGGTAAAAATAATCCGATGTATGGAAAAACCGTATATCAACAGTGGGTAAAAAAATATGGCAAAGAAGAGGCAGACAGAAAAATGGATGCCTATAGAAAAAAGCAATCTATAAATAACAGTGGTGAAAAAAATTCCATGTTTGGCAAATGTTCTCCTCATGGGGCAGGAAACGGATGGAGCGGTTGGTATAACAAATGGTATTTCAGAAGCATTTTAGAACTATCTTACATGATTAATATAATAGAAAAAGAAAATAAAAAGTGGATATCGGCTGAAAGAAAAGATTTAACTATAGAATATGTAAACTGGGACGGTACTAGAAGAACGTATAGAGCCGACTTTTTTGTAGAAGATAAATACTTGATAGAATGCAAACCAAAAAAACTATTTAATACTCCTTCTAATAAACTGAAAAGGGAGGCTGCTGAAAAGTTTTGTAATAAAAAAGGTCTTATTTATCAAATGGTTGATATACCAAAATTGTCAACAGGAGATTTAACAAAACTATATGAAGAAGATAAGATAACGTTTACGGAATTTTATGACAAGAAATTTAGAGAAAAGTTCTACAAGGAAATAGCATGAACTGGTATAGGCTATCGCAAAAAAAAATCCTCTTCCTACTTCGTGGAATTTCAGGAAGTGGTAAAAGTACAGCCTCTAGAAATTTACCCGGAGTGGTTCCAGAAAATATATTCTCTTCCGACGATCTTATTTCTAACAATGACGAAGAATATATAGCTTTTTTTGCAAAGATGAAGGAACAAGACAATTACACTCCTTTGGTTGCCGTTTCTAAGAATAATCTAAAGAGGGCGATAAATGCCATGCGGGAAGGTAGAACGCCTATTGTCATAGATAATCTTGGTATTCGGGCGTGGAATTCTAAACGATATGTTGAAGCTGCATTAAAATATGGCTATGAAGTAAAAATTGTGGATCTTGGAACTGGCGGGAAGAAACCAGAAGAATTAGCTGAACGTAATCGGCATGGACTTACCTTAGAAGAAATCCAACGCCAAATTGAAAAATATAAAGAAGAAGGCCCACTAACCATAGAAAAAATTCTGCAATCTGAAATACCTGAAGAAAACAAAGAAGCAAACGAAGTCAGCAAATAGACATAAGTGGTAACATACAGCGCATTCATATTTTTGGAACATCGCAAAATAAGATCGCATGTAATTTGCAATAAACCACTTACAACGATAAAACAGAAAATGTTGTAATTATTAAAGCGCAGCATAATGCGCCCTATAGGAATCAGCCATGAAATTTTACGAAGAAATCGAATGTGAGCACGGATGGACTGATAAACTGGGATGGGCCATATGCGATCTTGGAAGCGGGTGTAGTATTGATTTCCAATGTTTCTGTACCAAAGAAGCTTGCCCAATATACGAAGAAGAAGAGTTAACTCATTGTCCTATTTGTAAAAGAGAAGTCCCAGAAGATTGTTGGGAACATCATCATCTCATCCCACGCTCAATGAAAGGTAAAGAAACCATTCATGTTTGTGTTTCATGCGGAGACCAAATTCATAAGTTGTTATCACTAAAGGAGTTAAGGTCTACCTATAATACTCCAGAGGCTATTTGTTCTCATCCTGAAATTCGAAAATGGGTAGCATGGGTTTCTAAAAAGCCTACTGATTTTTCAATATGTATGAGGGGTAAAAAAAAGCGTAATTGATATTGATTTATACTTCGAATCAGTTATAATAGGTATACCATGAGAAAAATACTATTGTTAGAATACGGGGAAGACAAGGGGGCAGATTCCGATGACAGTATAGCCTATTACAAAATGTTAGTTGCGGATTTTGATGTGGTTGGAAAAATAGACGAAACAGGCCAAATCGTAAAAGTAATCAAATCAAGAATAGGTGATATTGGAATGTGCGATACAATGTCTTTAGGGCAATTTGGTTCTATGGCGGCTCAGGGGAGAATATAAGGAGAAACAATGCATGGACTAAGTGTAAGAGTAAGAGATCCTCACAAAGTCCATTTTTTTGACATGAAAGGTAAACCATTGTGTCGAGCAAAAAAATATTCAGTTGATGGACTAGGTGCATGGAATTATTTAGTAGATCAAAGATGCAAAAACTGTAGCCGAATTTTTGACAAGAAAAATTAACGAAACCAAGGGAGAAATAATGAAGGCAAAAGTAACGATAGAAGGTACTTCGGCACTATTAATGAATCGGTTTCCAGACACTCCAATTCAAGGATTAGATAAGAAACCCAAAGAAGAGCAAGCCGAAATTGCTGCCTATAGAATTCCGGGGTCAAGAGAGCTTTATATTCCCGGCATCAACATTCAAAGAGCACTAGTTGGGGCCGCTGCATACAGTAAGGGCAAAGGCCGGGCATCTCTTCAAAAAACTGTTGCTGCTTGCTTGATGGTTGAGCCAGAATATGTTGGTTTGGGAACAGAAAGGTATTCCGTTGATTCGAGGCCTGTGGTTATTCCTTCAACAAGGGGGCGAGTTATGCGTCATCGTCCCAGAATTGATAGTTGGAAAGTTACTTTTGGTATTGAGTGGGATGAAACCATGATGAATATTGAGCAGGTTAAACAAGTGATTGAAGACATGGGTAAGAAAGTTGGGCTCATGGATTTCCGTCCCGCCAATAAGGGACTTTACGGAAGAAGTAAGATGTTGAGTTTCGAAAAGATTGATTAATTTCGAGGTGTTGCATGGCTAGGCAAGGTGCGTTTTTGCGAGGCATGGCAAGGCAAGGCACGGTTTTATGAGCATTCACAATGATTTAATTGATAGACTTGTAGAGGCAGGTTCAATAGGATTGGATTTGTCACCCGGAGACCCTTTGGCGGAAGAAGCAGCAAAAGAAATTAAAAAACTAACAGAAGAAATACAAAAGCTAAGAAAGGCTTTGGCATCTATTAAATGTCCTTCCTGTCAAGGGAGTGGTAAACAGCCCGATCCTTATCCTTATGATGATTGCCCTTGTAGTGGGTGTAAAGGAACGGGAATACATCCAGTGGCAAGTGAAGCTTTAAAATGAAATGGTCAGGTTCGGTGAGGCAAGCACTGGGGCGGCTAGGCAGGGCAAGGCAAGGCACGGTTTTTAAATAGGGAGATATATGAAAAAGAAAATAGGTAAAGTAGATGAAGGTGGAGTTGTTGGCTCGATCAAGTTTGGCAAGTTTATTCCTGCTAAAACATATAAGGTGGATTTTACGGCAGACGAAAAGGTTATGGATAAGCTTGCCGAATATGGACTTAGAAAAATAACCGAAGATAAGGATGCCTTGGTTGACTATGCCATAAATAGTTTGTTGATTGATATGGTGGAATCCAAGAAGAAAAAGAAGTAACCATGAAACCCCATAAGAAAAACCCCTATAAGGTTGGAGATACAGTTAAAATACTACACGACATTCGGGATGCTTATGGTGAGATATGGCATTATAAAGGCGACGAGGAAGAGGTAGAAAGTATTGCCATTGATGGAGAAGGATTAATGTTCGGTAGTCATTTGGGAATACATTTTTCAGAAGTTGAACCTGTCAAAAGCAGTCTTAACCCTGAAGACTTTGCGATAAAAGTTATTGGAAAAGAAAAATGTGATTGTACAGATGGTAAAGAAACTTGCTATGTCTGCAACGGTAAAGGTAAAGAGCATGTTAAGGGATGGTTTGAATATGGATCACCCAACGGCGTAGAGTCTTATGATGGGCCATGTAGGAAATGTAACGGAGAAAAGAAAGTAACCTGTAGTAAATGCAAGGGTAGTAGGATATCTGATGTTTCTAGCATAACTATTAAACAACTAAAAGAACTATTGGAGATAAAATGAAATATTTACCCATATTAAGTTGCCACCAATGTATTCTACATAAGTTTGGTTACTTGGCCGGTGGATTTTGCGAGAAGAGCAATAAGTATTTTTCAAAAGAAGACGAAGCAAAAGAGTTTCCGCCATGGTGTTTGCTTGAAGATATTGAAACCGAAAACGATAAATCTCCCGAAGTAAAAATCAAGTGAGGTAAAATCATGAACTTTTCTGTAGTAAAAGCTCAAAAAAGGTGGCAACCCGAATATGGGGATTTGCTTTACGGAGGAGACTATATTGTTCCACTTGAAAATAATGACCTTAAAGATAACGACTTATTGCCTATAGAAATGTGGGGATACAACGTTTGGAAGAATTTAGTTTTAATGGGATACTATAAGCATAGAATGTTTGACCTTCGAAAAATTCTAAAATACGACTGTCCTTTCTCCGATGATTCTGAAAAAAGAACTTATTATTACGCTTACCCTGTTGCTATTATTGCCAAGGATATTCAAAAATATAGAACGGAAGCTTACAGCGACAGTCTCTATGACATGTTTTGGGATGCCGAATGGACAAAGGATTTCATATTTAAAAACGAAGAAAGTGAGTGCCAGCTAAAGTGTTCAAATGTAGGTACAGCATTCATGGGACATGGCTATAATATAGGTTGTCTTCCTACCGATGGAAGTTCTTCTAAATCACAGGCAAAAATACTTTTAAGTAATGGGGATCACCTAGGTATAATAACGTGGATCTGGCATAATAAGTAAATATCATGGGCAAGTAAAACAAAAACTTGATATGAAAAAGAAAACAAAAGAACAGCCCGTAACCGTAAATGAGGTAATAGAGCAAGCCATTAAAAGCCAGCTCTTTGCCGAAATTCTACCCGAAGAACGAAAAACAGGTTGCGAATTCCTCAGTTGCAAAAAACAATCAGAAATCTTTATTGAAGGTTTCTGTCTTTGCACTACTCATGCCATGAAACTTATCCATTCCTTCACCGATAAGAAATCCTAAATTCTTCTTGCATTTTTTTAAAAACCTATCATAATGTATCCGAGACGTAAAACAGGGGATATTTATGAATTCCAATAAAGTAAACCGGTTTGATAATATTGACCGATCTACCATTACTGATCTTCCTATGTCGGTGTATTTTGTAGAAACCGAAAAGAAAGTCAAGGGAGATTGGGCCTTTCAAAAATGGTTGGAAAGCATTGACAAAGATACTCTTTCCATGTTAGAAAAGTATATGGACAACTTTGACGAAGGCCATGAAGTTAACGAAGAAGAATGGGAAGACATCATGGCTCTTGTATCTCTTGTTCTGGGTAGAGAAGGTGTATTTGATTATGATGATAGCGAAGACTTTATGTATGGAAATGTTCAAGATAAGATCCCTAATCTTTTTGGCATGGTAGTAATGGAAGGTCTGAGGCGGAAAGGAATCGTTAGTATAAGCGGTGATGGTTTGCTTTCGGGGAAGAGCGTTAAGTATCATCTTACTGAATTTGGTAAAGCGATGCAGAAAGAAATTAAAAATGGGAATGGGTCGAAAAGCAAAATAATAGATAATATGCTTTCGGCACTATTTCAGAATCAAAAAAACTGAGGGGAAAATGAAAACCACAAATGTTGCGCTTATTTTTTGTTGGCTAAAGATTAAGGAAATTGCTATGGTTCTGGGAATGCTTGCCGCCATAGTAATTATAGGTTCTCTTTTATGGTTATTGGCTTCTTGGATGTTCTTAAGCGCAAATGTATGGCTGGTTTTTATGGTTTATTTCATGCCGGGGGTTGTGATTGCATTTCTTATCGTTTTTTACACAATAGCAGGATTATATTATTGGATAGAAAGCAACTTAGATAAAGCGAGAGGGATTTCCGAAGACAGGAAGAAACTGCAACAAATTGATATTCGCAATTCTATAAAGAGAGTTAGTGAGGGAAAATATGAATAACTCTGGAGAACTTATTGCCGCCTATGGAGGAACTTTTGACCCTTGCACCTTGGGCCATTCTCAAATTATCAAGAAAGCTTGTTCTGTTTTTGATAAACTCCATATTGTTGTTGCAACTAACGTAAATAAAACGCCTTCCTTCCCTATTGAAGACAGAGTTGAAATGCTGCGAGACACCATTCAATATATTGCAGGAGTCCAAGAAAACAATGTGGTTATTCAAACTCTACCTGACACAACCTATCTAGTAGATTTTGCCAAGGAGATAGGGGCAAAGTTTCTGGTTCGTGGCATTCGAGATTCTATGGATTTTCATTACGAGAATCAGATTTACCATACCAACAAGATTATTCAGCCATCCGTAGAAACGCTTTATTTAATGCCCGATGAAGCTTTAAGTTTGGTTAGTTCTTCTTGGGTTAAGGGATTGGTAGGACAAAGAGGGTGGCGAAAAGTTGTGGAGCAATATGTTTCTCCGCTTACCTTGGATTATCTAGTTACTCAATATGCCGAAAAGCGTTTTATGAAATTAGTAAATGGAGAAATGGGATTTAATGTTCCGCCATCTCCAAATGTCAGAGAAGAAATGTGGTTGAGAATAAAAGGAATGAATTCAAACGCTTATCATAACATCAATCACATCCTAAATTGCTTGGAAACATTCGATTCTATGGCCACGATAGATAAACGTTTCGAAGTTGAAATGGCTTTTTGGTTGCATGACGTTTTTGCGACAGTAGATGATTGTATGAGTTATGCACATATAAGGCTGCTTCGCTGTGATGAAAAAAGTCGTGAATTAGTTAAGACTCTTATTGCTTCAACCAAACATGAAACTTGCGAATATAAAACCGAACTTGAAGAAAGGTTTTCCAGTATTGATTTGCTGGTATTGGCTTCAGACGTTGATGGTTACGATAATTATGTTAAGAGGGTTAAAGAAGAGTATCTAAAGAACAGTGGCTTAACCAAAAACGAATTCGAAGGTAAATGGCTACAGGGGAGAAGTGATTTCCTTACAAAAATGTTGGCTAGAAAGAAAATATTTGCTTGGGAACCGTTTTATGAGATGTATGAAGCTAAGGCAAGAGGAAATATGGGTCACGAACTTCATATTTTGCTGCAACAAATAGAATTGAATAAAGAGTACGTCAGACTAAACGGATAAACGAAAGGGACTATGAAACTGGAAAAAAAACTGGAAAAAATTGTTGCTAAGGTCATACTTGGTTTTTGTGAAAATTTGGCGGAATTGGGTTGCCCTCAAGACGAAGAATCTCCCGATATGTGGTTTCGCTATCTGTCTCCCAAAGAGCAAGAGAAGGTTGCCAAAAAGCTGTTAAACATTAATCTTGAACCGTTTAAACGTTGCAAAAAACAAAGGAGAGTTAAATGATTCCGGTTATACTATTAACAGCATTAGCGTATGTTCCCATTGCGGCTATTATTATTGGTGTTTATTACTTTCTTTTATGGTTTATTCCAAAAGAAATGGCTTATGATTCCGAAGAAGAGACAAGAAATGTTATTGTCGCCCATATAATCCTGCTTCTTATTATTTGGCTAGGATGGTCAATCTTTTACTTTTGCGAGGGGAAAGACACATATATTAAAAACCACCCGGAAATAACGCAGGTTCAGGAATGAAAAAGGAAGATCCAAAAAAGAGAATGTGGAGAACCCTAGTCAGAGTTCATAGCCTTACAAGCAAAGGAGTGGTCGTAATCATTCCGGGATGGGAGATAGATATTCCTGTTTTCATAGACTGGCACGGTATTCCTCCCGCCATCTTTGATAAAATGGAAGTTGGAGGTAGGTTTCATGTGGGTTGCAATATTGGAGAAAATAACAGAGACAGTTTATGCTTTGATAACTGGGAGGATGAGTAATTATGGAAACGTATCGTCATATCAATAACTGCCCACGTTGTAAGGGAAAGATGGAGGTGCATAACACCTATGGGAGTATGCATTCTTTTCCTTCTGTTTCTATTTGTTGCAGCAATAAAGAATGTTATTGGGGAATGACAGTGAAATTTGATGAGCTTTCTCAGACAATAACCGCAGAAGATTTATTGGACAAAATGATTGATCAATGGAACGAAACCCTAGACAACATGAAGGAGTAACATGCTTATGATATTATTTATATGTTGGATGATCGCATACATATGTATCTTTGGAACCGTTGTTGGGCTTGCAATGAAAGATAGTAATGTTTGGGGATCTTTTCTCTTTGCCTTGGGGGTTGATATTCTTTTAGGTTTTGGAATGATTGCTAATGTTGGAGCTTGGGGTGGAACACAAACTGAAATTATAGTACCCGATGAAATAGCTAAAAGCCAATATACCATGTTTGTCACTTGTCAGGGTCAAACCTATCAAACTTCAGATATTAAACTGTTTACTGCCCCCGAATCTTCTATCCGTGTCATTAGGGCTTGGGATATCAACGCTTATGGTAACAAAATTAATTTTACAAGAAACGAATTAACTCTATTAGAAGAAAACCAATAGTACAAGGGGGTAAGAAATGGATGCATGTAAATTAGCTAGTATATGGTGCATAACTGTTTTCTGTTTGGCGTGTTGTATCATGTTCTATCAGTATGGAGAAAAGTCTATTAAGGACGAAGCGGTTGAAAATAACCATGCTACCTATAATCAAGGGAAATTTCAGTGGAAAACAAATACAACTATATCCGCAACAAACGAAATAAAATTATAGTTGTCGATCCTGTATAATAAAGGGAAATTATGGACATTAAAATTATAAAATTATCTAGCTATGGCGATAAAGAATTGTTATCTATACCTTCCGCAACGGTATGTCAGCTTATAGGTTATTCTTGTTCAAATTTTATACATATTGAAGACAAAGAATATGTAGTTGAAAAAAGCGTAATGACTTATGAGGCGGGAGATTTGATGAAAATCTATGTATCATAAAACGAGATAAAATGACAAACGATATGACTCAATTATTACAAGGCATTAAAAGTTGGAGATGGCCTTCAACTCTGGTGTCATTTCTTTTTGTTCTTTACGGAATCCATATTAAAGAATATGTACCGCACGATGCCGCTATGGAAATGTTCAGATTAATCTGCGTTTTTATGTTGGTCATTGTAACACTCACTTTTCTTAAATTAAACGTTATTAAGTTAGGAGCGTTATGAGCCCTAAGAAAACACAACACCAAGATGACTTTGATGACGATGTTGTTTATGATGACGAAGACGCAGAAGAAACATCCGAAGATGACGAAGACGATGCAGAAGAAGCCGATGTAATTATTGATGACAATGACGATATAGTTTCATTTGTTGCAAAAACGAAAGGGAAAAATATGGCTAAAGAAGAAATAAGACCTATTACGGCTGATGACTACTTTGCGATTTATCCACAAGATAGACGATCCAGAGAAGAAATAACCACCCTCCTAGAAAGAAACAAGGAATATCTCAAAAAGCTATCGGGTAATTCAAAGAGAGAAGAAAAGAAAAAAGCCCTCTTAGTAGCGGTTCATGTTGATTTTGAAAATAGGGTTCAAAAACTAACGGTGTAAATATGAAAAAGACAACTTGGTATGAAGACTCTTTCGAACTTAAATCTCCACATCCACCCTATGAAGAAGTAACTCAAGCTATGGTGAACTTGAAAAACGAAGGGTGGAAACATCTTAGGTTTGAAGCAGGAACTAAACGCATAGGAACAAGCCCCGAAGTTGAAGATTATTCTATCAATGCAAGAATTTACGGAATAAGAATAGCCACCGATGATGACATTAACCAATCTATACTATTTTATAAAAACAATAAGAAAATAAAAGAGCAGGACATTTCTTATCTTCTGAAACAAAAAAGAAATTTCCTCAAAGAAAATAATAGCAAAATGAAATCTTTACAGAAAGAAATTGTGTTTTTCGATAAAGAAATTCAAAAGCTTTCATCAAAAAGGAGAATATGATCGTTACCATTTTAGTTGTTTTGTGCTTGATTGCAGCCATCATATGTTTTCTAGCGCAAGTGTATTTAATTGTTGAGAGCCCTTGGTCTGATTCTGAAGCTGAAGGTTTTCTTGCGTTTATGCTACTCTTTCCTATTGTATTTTTACTATTACCGACTTTTGTAGCAAAAATTGGAGATAAAAACATTGAATATAAAGAACCCACAGCAATAATAAGAACCAATAACACCACCGTTATAATGTTTCTTGATGAAAAGGGAACGGTTAGAAGTTGGGATTATAAAGAAGTATCCTTTTGGACCGCTGAAAAAATAGTCATAGAAGAAACCAAGGGGAAAAATCTATGGGGAAGCAAAGTGAATAATGATTATAACGTGGTCGCAACAAATAATACCGTATTGGAAAAATAAGGAGACCTATGTTGGGAGCAGAACCATTTGATCTTTATAGGATTACTATAGCAGACAGATATCCCGAAGAACATTATTTATTGTTGGCAAACAGTCTATCGGAAGCCATCAAAATTTTAGAGGAAAAACACCCTGAAGTTAAACTGGGTATATATGGAAGTCATTATTCAGCTAAAGCATTTTTTTATGGCGAGATCGTAAAGGTAAAGGGCGTAATAGATGAATAAAAAATGTGAACATCTTGACAATGTAGGATTTCTTGCAGAACATGGTCTCCTGAGCGAAAAAGGTAAGTGGATACATTGTCCCCATTGCCATCTCTATGCCCCACCCTCTGCTTATAAAATGGAATGGAAAGAGGGAAGGCTAGTAAAGAAAACAAAAGTAGAAAAAAGAGCTAAACCAGAACTCCATAAGTGGCTAGATAGTTCTGGAAACGAAGTGGTATGTCTCTATACGCCAACCTTAAAAGACAAGAGGGCACAAGATCAAATAAACAAAGAAAGAAAAGAACGAGAAGACAAAATTGCCATTGATAAAAAATGGACAAATATTTAGGAGGAACCAAAATGCATGAACTACCCAGCGACTAAAGATCGCTGGGTTTCTTGCTTCTAAGACTTACCTTACTTGGTAACGCCTCCACAAGTTTTTGTTTAGACTCCGAATATATTCCACATCCAGAGTTGAAATTATTTATACCTTGCTCCAATATGTTTTTTGAAGCATTAAGGTCTCTATTTAGTTTTTCACCACAACTAGGACAGACCCATTCCCTATCTGCTAAGGTTAAGTCCTGATTAATGAACTTACACTTATTGCAGGTTTTACTTGAAGGGAAGAACTTGTTTATACTAACAAGATTTCTTCCGTTCCACTCACTTTTATATTTCAGTTGTCTTAGGAACTCACCCCAAGAAGCATCCGAAATACTCTTTGATAAGCAATGGTTCTTCATCATATTCTTAACTGATAGGTCTTCTACGCATAT